>Ga0209979_1000180_pt1 | contig 101511 bp, 94 predicted proteins | sample AnhtaG_FD_183114 | JGI IMG/M metagenome (GOLD analysis project Ga0209979, IMG submission 183114) | Deep subsurface microbial communities from Anholt, Denmark to uncover new lineages of life (NeLLi) - Anholt_01485 metaG (SPAdes) (version 2) | ecosystem: Environmental > Aquatic > Marine > Oceanic... | reverse complement strand
AACAGGCTTGAAAGCCTTAAATCACATCGAAATTCGTTTTTTCGTTGTCAAATTCACCTTTTCTGCGGAAGGCCATCTTTTATTCGATTTCATCAGTCGAAAATTTATTCATTTTGCAGAAGTCTTTTTTCTAAAATCCTCCGGAAAACATTGGCTTTTTCGGCAAAACACGAGCGATTGACCGGATTGACAGAATATTTTTGCGTATCGCGTATATCATATTGGGTATATCGAATAAAGTAAAAAGTAAAAATTCCGGAGCGGCCCCGTCGGGGCGTTGGGTTTGAAATTGGGTTTGTATCTCGTATCTCGTATTGCGTATTGCGTATCGCGCTGGGGGATTGGCTTTGAATTGGCTTTGTTTTTTTGGACTGCGAAATCATCTTTTTTTCTGTAATCCTTTGTTATAAGTGAGTTTACGTTCATTTTGGCCTTTCGGAAATTGGCTTTGAATTGGCTTTGTTTTTTTGGACTGCGAAATCATCCTTTTTTCTGTAATCCTTTGTTAAATAGAAGTTTACGTTCATTTTGGCCTTTCGGAAATTGGCTTTGAATTGGCTTTGTTTTTTTGGACTGCGAAAATGTCATTTCTTTCATAATCCTTTGTTAATATTGAATTTACGTTCATTTGAGCATCCAGCAAATTGGCTTTGTTTTGCATAAAAAGAGCTGATTTGTAGAGGACTCTCTACAAGTGTAAAGATGCCAAGACTGGCAAAATCCGAAATTCTAAGCTCTAAATCCGAAACAATATCAAAATATAAATGACCTAAATCCAAAAGTCTGCCTTGATTACCAAATAAAGGTTTATGTGCGTGTATCTGCTGATACTAAGACGTGCGGTTCTCCGCTAAATATCTGCCATCTCTATGGCGGTTTGTATTATACCAAATTTCAAACAAAAGTCAAGAAAAAAGGGCAAAAAAAGTACTTTTTTGGTCATCCTGCCGGTTCTTCGAGCGCTTCTTGCTCAGAATTCACCAAGTCCCTAATCGCTAATTTAGCTTGACGGATTAGAAAATTTTGGGTAGTGTGTGGTTTGAAGATGAAAGGTGGTAAAGGGGAAAAATAGGTAAACGTCCCATGTTATTCTGTTATTCATATAATGAGTGATGCTGAATACATAAAAACAAGGGTGATAAAATGGCTTCTTGATGGCAACCTATCCTTTGATGCCTCACGAGATGCCATTGGCGCTGAAGTTTTTTTTTCTGCCAATAGAAGATGTGCTGACCTTCTCATTCTTTCACAGGAATTTCATGCATTAGAAATCAAGGGGTATTATGATGATCCGAGAAAGCTCGAAGGGCAATTAGATGATTATCATAAAACTTTCGATAAGGTATCGGTTATAACAACCCACAAACATCTCAATAGGATTTTAAAAATGATTAAACCTTATACGGGATTAATTTTGTTTGATAAGGAGAAACTAAAAGTTAAGAGACTAGCCAAGCAACGAAAAAGACTTGATAAATATTCTTTATTAATGTTTTTGCAAAAAAATGATCTGAAAAGATTATCAAAGACAAAAAACAGAAACAATCTCTCTACTGACGAAATAAGAAGACTGATTGTAAGTAGACTGACCATAGGTGAAATTCATCAAGCTGCTTATTCATCTCTAAGGAACCGTTATTACAAACTTTTCAGGCTCTTTATGAAAGACACAGGTGGTAATATTATATGGGATGAACTAAAAGGTCTTTGTGGACGGATTGATGAATTGTATTAGAGAAGAAATATTCTAAGAGTAATATGAATATTCATTCTTACTGAAATCCAGAAAGAAGGTGACAAGCCCTGTGGATATCCTTGTGCTGCCAATTCTATCTGCTCAATCCCCCAGCAATTATCTATATTATCCTTTACTTTTTGGTATCTTTTATCTTTAATCATTCGTTTAGCAACTCTCGTATAAGCTGATGCATAGCTTGCTTCGAGTTGTCTTTTTCTTGACCTATGGTAAAAAATTGTTTTTTCTGTCGGCATATCAATTCTAGGGATCCACCCTCTGCCACCTGCTTGAAGAATTCTTATGGGATTTATTGTAGCATAATCCCCATAAACCAACTCCGCATCTACTGCTGAGTTAACTGTTTCATAACATAAAATTTCTTCAAGTTGTAGTTCCCCTACTGTCTCCTCACCGAACTCCGCAGGATTTCTGTGAACTGAAGTTGCTGCTAAAGCGATATTTCCTAAAGAAAAATCCTCCAGTTCTTTAATAACATCTATAGCTTTTGTAGAATATATCCCAGATTTCTCTTGTGTAATAAACCCAGCATCCACTACACAAATAATTTTATCGCTGGATATTGCCTGGCAAATTGTGCCAAGATCACCTTTGAAATCGTCATACTCTATAGGAAAACGATAAGCGACAAGGTTAAAATATCCGCCCAGAGATCCCACTTGTTTCTTGATCCTGTCATAATAATCATCTTCATTTTTGACGTTTTCATCTGAAATCTGTATAACTGGTATTATCTCAGGGAAATTTTCTTTGAGCGAAACCAGAAACGCAATCCACTTTCTATATCCATTGCGGTTATCGCGCAAATGCTCGATTTGTTTATTTGCCAAAATTGGATCGGCAGTTAAATCTATAATAAATTGTCTGTTGCCGTATGCTTCTTCCAATCGGTTAAGACGACGGTTTATATCTCCCCTCGGTACATTCTTTGATTTTCTGGATCTGGTCAACTCGAATAGAGGAGTGATGTCGTCTTTCACATCATCGCTGAGATTTTCAAGCCCTCTGATTTCTGCATCCCCGGTCTTAATTATAGGCACATAAACAACGTCGCTCATAATCCATGCCCTGATATCCCAAGATTTTTGGCCCTTATTCTTAAAGCCAGCGTAGAGACTTTAAACTCTTTCGCTAACACTTCAACTTTACTTGCTCCAGACCTTACCATCTCTCTGAACCTATCTTCGGGCATCAGTATCGCGCTGGCAAAATCATTGGCCTGCCATTCTGGCTTGTTAGCTTCCACACCCCTGAAAAAAATCTTATCTTCAAAGCGTTGTTTAAGATGCCTATGAAGGCAGAAGTGTCCCAATTCGTGAGCAATCGTATATCTTTGCCTGTTTGGATGATGGTCTTCGTTAATCTGCATCACCCAGGAATTACTTTCTTTTTCTTTGTAAAGGATACCGGACAGATCGTCTTCCAATGCAATACGTTCTATACGAATGTCAAACTTATCAGCCACTCCCAACAAATCTAAAGGAAAAGTATCCAATTCTTTAAGTTCCGCAAACTTCAATAATTTCTCCGGCGTATCAATTAACGAAATATCATTAGGATCTAAATCGCCGGATGGCGTAAAACGTGTTCTTCTAATTATTGCCATCACTTACCTCATCTGAACCTTCATCACTAAGCTCATAACCCTGTATGTTAGCTTGTTCTTCAAGAAATTCTATTCTTTGTTCCAAATTAGGTATTTCAGAATACCTATTGATAAATTCATCCGCTCCCGTAGCTATCAGGTGTTTCAAAATAATTTGGAAGGATTTTGTTTCTAAGGCTTCTCCTGCCATATCCTCTGCTTGCTTCTTAGATGTAAGATGTACATACCCAAAACTAAGCACTAATAAAATACCAATCGTGCCAAACAAGATTGTTATTACACGTTCGTAAAAAGCTGTTATTTCACTTAAATAAACAGGACCAACGGTTTTTGCCGTACCTGCCTTTGGTCCGGTGGGATTCTCCTCGCCCGATACCGGCGTATTTTCTACAATGGTATCTTCTTTTTGCTCTATTACTGTATCATTAGGTTCGCACGGCTTAGCCATGCAAAAATATGCCAGAAAACCTCCATATAATATAATGATTAAGGCCAGCCCGAATCTTAGTCTATTGTTTTTCATGAATCTTAGTCTATTGTTTTTCATGAATCTTAGTCTATTGTTTTTCATTATGACCCCGCGATAATGCTAAATCAGCGACTTTTAGTATAACTTATTCAGCTTGTCCTGTAAATCCTGTAAAAACAAAATTTTAATGTTGCGTTGAGCTTTCATCTACGTACGAAAAACCCGCAATTCCCGCCTTTTAATTCGTATCTCGGCCCGGTTAGAAAGTAAACAGGCGCCTTCGGTGTCCTACTTCTAACGGGCTAAATTCGTCGATAGTCGCTCGTGAAGCGTAGTAACCTGTGTCCAGGTTATTAACCCACCCAATTAATTGGGGGGCTAAGTACATTTTTAAGATATTCAGCCCCTTGGTGTGTTCGTTCTGTAATCGGGTAAAATAGTGGAAAAGACCGTAAAAGTCAAAGAGAAAATCAATTTATTCCGTCCAAGGAAGGCCGGATCTTCGCTTTCGCAGGAATGGCGAAGGGGGGTTAAAATTGCAATTTTAGGGGAAAATCAGCCGATACTATATTTTAAGTTGTGGGTTTGCAATGGTTCCAAAAACGGGTATAATACAGTGGTTATTGATTATTGTAAAATTATCAATGGTGGTGGAGCCGGATTATGCTCAAATATAAAATGCGATTTATAATAGTATCGGCTGTAATATCACTGCTGTCGGCTTCGTTGACTTTCTCAGGGGAGACCTGGCGTCTGGAGCAAGGCCGGGATTTCAAGGCCGTCTCGCCCGAAGGCAAGGATAAATATCTGCTGGAAGTTGCTCAAATAAAAAAGTTGGTCTCTACGGGCCAAACCGAGCAAGCGAGCAGGGCGTTTGATAAACTTAAAGAAGACTTTCCCGAAATTGCCGGGCCTGATTTGGATGCCTTTATCAAAGGCGAGCTGCTGTTTTGCAAAGGAAAATTCACCAAGGCGGTCAGGGCTTATGATAAGTTTCTGAAAGAATATCCCGAAAGTGAGCTTTATGAAGCGGCCCTTGACAGAGAGTTTGCGATAGCCACGGCATTTTTGGCCGGCCAGAGAATACCCGTGCTCGGTATCTTCAAAATGAAAGGGTACGCTTCGGGCGTCAAGGTTATGGAAAAGATTAGTGACCGTGTCGGTGATGCGCCAATTGCGAAAAAAGCGGCTGTAGCGGTGGCTGAAAGTTATGAAAATAGAGCAAAGTTCAACGAGGCATATCATAAATGGTCGGAAATATCATCGCGATGGCCTACAGGCACAATGGGCAGAGACGCACTGCTAAGTATGGCGCGGTGTAAGCACGCTGCATATAGAGGCCCGAAGTATGATGCCTCAAATCTAATTAGCGCAAAGAGCTATTACGAGAATTTCAGATTGCGGCATCCTGAAGATGCCGCAAAAATTGATGTTGATGGGAGACTTAAACAAATAAATGAGCAGCTGGCCTATAAGCAATTCACTATCGGCCGGTATTATCAAAAAACCGGTAATGAACAGTCGGCTAATTTATATTACCGAATGGTCCTGGATAATTGGCCGGAGAGCACGGCTGCAAAAATGGCAAAGGAAAAGATAAATCAAGAATTAGAAATCAAAAAGCAAAATGACAAATAAAAATTCAAAAAGAAAAGGGAAAAATCAACGTTTTGTTTTTGCAGTTTCCTTGGGTTTAATTATTTCCGTCTGCCTGGTTTTTTGCGGATGTGGCCGGATGAGCGGCTATTCCAACCAATCGCTGTTTCCTCAAGATGTTGGAAGCGTTTACGTGGAAATGTTTGACAACAAAAGCTTCTGGCGGGGGGTGGAGTACGAACTGACCGATGCGCTGGCAAAACGTATCGAGGCGGATACGCCCTATAAGATAATCTCCAGCAGAGACCGCGCTGAGACGGTAATAAGTGGACAACTTGTCGGGGTGAGTGAATCGGTGCTTACGAGCGAGCGAGAGACCGGCCGGGCACTGGAAAAAGAGGTGCGATTGCAGGCGGTGGTTAATTGGAAAAATTTAAAGACGGGCGAGTTGCTCATAGACAGCCGGTCGGTCGCTGCCTCAGCCAGCTTTTCGGAGTGGCAAAATCAGGGATTCAACTATGCCTCAGCACTTGCCGCCAACAATCTGGCACGAAAAATCGTAGAATTAATGGAAAAACAATGGTAGAAGCGTGAAGTGTATCTCGTGAAGCGTGAAACGAGATGAGAGATGCTAAATTATGAGTAACGGTCAAAATAGAAAGCCGACTCACCCACGTCCCGGCCCACGAGGCCAGGGAGACAAAAAGCCGCCGTTGCCGCGCTATAAGCGGGGGCCGTTTACCTACCTTATAATTGGACTTGTGCTGTTGACCGGCTGGATGATGCTGCAGCAATGGCGAGATAGTGACGATATCAGGTGGGATGAATTTATCAGTTACGTTGCGAATGAGCACATCCTTAGTGCCGAGATTGGTGAGACGGAGATTAGAGGCAAGTTTAAGCCGGGGATACTCGACAAGGACAAAAAAACGCTCAAAACCTTCACGGTGAACTACAACCGGGAGGCGATGGGTGAGAGGGTTGAAGAGATGTTGCGCCAAAGCGGGGCGGAAGTAACGTGGGCCAAGCAGCGTCTCTGGCTTTGGAATCTTTTAGGTATGTTGGTGCCATTTCTTTTGATTGCCGGGTTTTTGTATTTTATGTTTGTACGAAATATTCGCGGCGGCGCCGGCGGAATGCTGATGTCGTTTGGTCGAAGCAAACATCGCTTACAGGACAAAGACCGGGTCAAGGTGACATTCAAGGACGTGGCCGGTGTCGAGGAAGCAAAGGAAGAAGTAGCTGAGATAATCGAATTTTTGAAAAACCCGAAAAAATTTCAGCGGCTGGGCGGCCGCATTCCCCGCGGTGTTTTACTTGTAGGCCCGCCGGGCTGCGGAAAGACGTTGCTTGCGAAAGCGATAGCCGGCCAGGCCGAGGTCCCCTTCTTCAGTATATCCGGCAGCGATTTCGTAGAGATGTTTGTTGGTGTCGGGGCATCGCGGGTGCGCGACCTCTTCAAGCAGGCCAAAGAGAATTCGCCCTGCATCATATTCCTTGATGAGGTTGATGCGATTGGGCGAAAACGCGGCGCCGGTTATGCCGGTGGGGGACACGACGAACGCGAACAAACACTAAATGCGATTTTAGTTGAAATGGACGGGTTTGATACGAATGACCAGGTGATAGTGATTGCGGCGACAAATCGTGGTGATATTTTAGACCACGCCTTGACCAGGCCGGGAAGGTTCGACAGGCAGATTTTTGTGCCGCTGCCCGATTTAAAGGGCAGAGTGGATATATTGAAGGTCCACGCAAAGAATGTGAAAATGGGCCCTGATGCCGACCTGGAAAGACTGGCGCGCGGGACACCTATGTTTACCGGCGCCGACCTGGCAGCTATTATTAACGAAGCCGCCCTGGCGGCGACTATGGCCGATAAAGACTCCGTCGAGACGGCTGATTTGGAAGAGGCACGCGACAAGGTGCGATGGGGAAGAGCCAAAAAAAGCAGGGTCATCGATGAGTATGACAAAAAGATTACCGCTTATCATGAGGCCGGGCATGCATTCATACAATCTGTGCTGAAAGAGGCCGACCCTCTGCATAAAGTCAGCATCATCCCTCGCGGTCCTTACGGCGGGGCGACCTTTGCACTGCCGGAAAAGGACCGTTTGCATTATACAAAGAGATATTGTATGGCACTTTTGCAGGTGTGTTTCGGCGGGCGAATCGCAGAAGAGATATTTTGCGATGATATATCCAGCGGCGCACAGTCGGATATTCAACAGGCCACCAATATTGCAAAGCAAATGATTTTGACGTGGGGTATGAGTGATGAGCTTGGGCTGATTAGTTACGGGCCGGATGCGGGGCTTAAGGACATGATCTACGTGATGCCGGGCGAGAAAGAATATTCGGAAAGAACAGCCGAGACAATCGATAAGGAAATAAAAAGAATTACAAGCGAGGCATATAAAAAAGCAAAAGAATTGATAGAATCAAACAAGGATAAACTCCAGCGAATAGCAAACGCACTGCTGAAATACGAAACTCTCGATGCCGATGATGTCGAATTGATTCTCCAGGGCGGCGAGCTGGACAAGCCTACAGTTTCCGATTTATTAGCTGCCGAGCAAGCCAAAGACGAGCAGTCAAATCCCGAACAAGAGGAACAGCAAGAGCCGTCGGAAAGTTAACATTATCTTTATTCCAATTACCTCTGAATTGTCTATGCGGAAAAAATCTGCTGCGATATTCTGGCCGGTTTTGATTCTCGCTGTCAACTGCTTTTGTGATGCGGACGCAAGGGCGTCAACTGCTACAGCGCCCGTCGAGTTGGCAAGACACCAAAATGAGTTTTCGTCTGCGCGCATTGAGCCGGCTCGAATGGGTGACAAGTTTGGTGTAGCGGTCATATTTGAGGGGACCGATGACCTTCACTATTATGCAAAGCCGGAAACTGCCCCTGCCGCCGGGTTCGAGCTGAAGGTTGAAGCTAAATCCGATGATTTTGGTTTTGGCGAAGCTATCTTCCCGAAATGGGAAATCTTCACAGACTTCGTAGGCAGCAAAGTCGAAGTTTACGCCGGCCATTTCACCGTCTTTGTGCCGATTACAGGAGTTACGGCTAAAACAAAGGTTGATTTGAGTCAGGCTGATGTTGAGGTCAAGATTTCCGGCCAGGCTTGTACAGCTATGGTTTGTCTGCCGCCGTTCGAGAAAACACTGCGTACAAGAATTGATCTGAGTCAGAGCGATTCCTGGAAAGAAATTAGTTTCAAAACTGCTCCCGATGAAGACGAGATAATTAAAGGCCCAAGTTATTCGGTTTGGTTTGCTCTTGGTTTGGCGCTTCTGGCGGGCCTGTCTCTGAATATTATGCCTTGCGTCTGGCCGGTATTGCCTATTATCGTGATGCGCATCGTCGAGCAGGCAAAGGCAGGCAGGAGACAATCGGCAGCGTTAGGTCTTGCTTTTTGTCTTGGGATATTGCTGTTCTTCGCCTGCCTTGCGGGGGCAAATATTATTTTACAAGTCTTTTATAGCACGGTGCTGCAGTGGGGTGACCAATTTCGCAATCCAGTCTTTGTTGCGGTGATGGTACTTTTGCTGGTCGTGCTGGCGCTATTTATGTTCGGCGTCTTCACGATTACTGTCCCCTCATCAATTGCAGGCAAATCCGGCTCCGGCAAAGGTTATCCCGGAGCTGTCGGAATGGGTTTTCTGGCGGCTGTTTTGAGTACGCCCTGCAGCTTTGCTATCCTGGCGGCGGCCTTCGCCTGGGCACAGATGCAGCCTTTACCTTTGGGCACTTTTGCTATAATGGTAATCGGAATTGGCATGGCTGTCCCTTACGCAATACTGACTTCAATGCCCGGCTTGTTAAATCGCTTGCCCAGGGCGGGACGGTGGATGGAATTATTTAAGCAGGGGATTGGATTTGTTCTGCTGATTATCGCAGTAAAACTTATTGCAGCGCTGCCGGAAGCGCGGAGAATGAGTGTCTTGTATTTTGCGGTGGTACTCGGTTTTTGCGTTTGGATGTGGGGCGGCTGGGTAACATACAATACTAAACTATCACGCAAGTGGCTCATAAGAATCATCGCCGTGGTTTTAGCAGTTACGGCAGGATGGGCGTTTTTGCCTGCACCAGCCGCCGAACTTATTGAATGGCAAAAGTATGATGATAACGCGATAGAAACCGCCAGGGCCGAGGGAAGACCCGTTCTGATTAAGTTTACCGCGGACTGGTGCTGGAACTGCGAAGTGGTGGACAAAGTAGTTTACCGCCGCAAAGACATCGCCAGGCTAATCGAAGAAAAAGGTGTATTGCCAATTAAGGCTGATACAACGGTCAAAGATAGCCCGGCCGCGCTCGATTTTAAAAGTGTCTATGGTGAACTATCACTGCCGGTCAGCATATTATTTTTGCCGGGCGAGAAAGAGCCGGTCAGATGGCGTGCTAAATTCTTCTTTGCCAAAGAACTCAAAACACATTTGAAAAAACTTTCTTCTGAATAACAGCTATGCCAAAAAAAGCAAAAGTTAAAAAAACCAGGATTAAGGTGAGCAAGGCCGAGGCGGCCGAAAGGGTCAAAAAAATTTGGCCGATATTGAACAAAATATATCCGGAAGCTAAAACCGCGCTCCGCTTTAAAAATCCGCTGGAACTTCTCATAGCAACGATTCTCTCGGCACAGTGCACGGACGTGCGGGTCAATATGGTAACTCCGGATTTGTTCAAGAAATATAAATCGGCTGCGGATTGGGCAGGAGCTGATATAAAAGAGATTGAGTCGGATGTAAAAACCACGGGCTTTTATCACAATAAAGCAATCAGTATCAATCGCGCCTGTGCAGGGATAATTCAGCAATTCGGCGGCAAAGTCCCTGACACAATGGAAGAGCTTTTGCAGCTTCAGGGCGTGGGCAGAAAAACGGCAAACGTTGTATTGGGAAATGCTTTCGGCAAACCGGCGATAGCCTGCGATACGCACGTTATTCGGCTGTCCCGGCGCCTGCGCCTTTCCGAAAACACCGATGCGGTAAAGTTGGAATTTGATTTAGCCGAAATAGTGCCAGAGAGCAACTGGACGACGTTCAGTCACTTGTTGATTTTTCATGGGCGGAAGTATTGCCGCGCCCGTAAGCCTGATTGTGAAAATTGTCCGATTGCCAAATTCTGTCCTGCTGCAAAGAACCCGGCTTTATGGTAGAATGAATCGTGAATCGAATCACGGGCCACGAGATATGATATTGAAGGAGAGTTTTTTATATGATGGATATGACTGAAAGTCCGGTCCAGGACCTGTGGCGGATATTCAGGGTAATGGCTGAGTTCACCGAAGGTTTTGAGGAGCTTGCTTCCATAGGCCCTGCCGTGTCGTTTTTCGGCTCATCCCGCGCAAAGCCGGGCCAGCCGTACTATAAACTTGCCGAGAGGACCGCTTCGGAAATAGTAAAAGCCGGCTTTGCCGTAATAACCGGCGGCGGCGGCGGAATTATGGAAGCCGCAAATAAAGGGGCTGCAGAAGCCGGCGGTAAAAGCATCGGCCTCAATATCGAGCTGCCGTTGGAGCAGATACCAAACGAGTACCAGAATCTGTCGCTGCATTTCAGGTATTTCTTCTGCCGCAAGGTGATGTTCTTGAAATATGCCCACGGCTTTATAGTTTTCCCCGGCGGTTATGGGACTATGGACGAGTTTTTCGAATCGCTGGTATTGATTCAAACATTAAAGCAGGCGTTTTTCCCCGTGATTTTGATGGGCAGTGACTACTGGGACGGCTTGATTGAGTGGATGAAGGAAAAGATGCTCAAAGTTCACAGTCACATTTCCCCCGAAGATATGGATGTCTTTACCGTGGTCGATGAGCCGAGAGTTGCGACCAAGATTATAGTGGATTTCAAAGAAGCAAAAGGACGTGGCGGCCTGGCTTTGCCCTCAGGAATGAGGAAAAACGCAAAATACAAAACCACACCGTAAAATCGGCTGGGTGGCAGCCTCAAGCGCAGCTTGCGGATGGCTCCGCCCCGTCATTCCGAGCGAAGCGATGCGCAGCATCGCGGAGTCGAGGAATCTAATATTTAACACCCAAATTTATTTGCCGGCTTGTTTTCTGAACTACTTTTTACCGCCTTGAAAATTGGCAATCGTCGGTCTTCGTCGCCATTTACTCATAAACCCATTTACGCATCCACGCATCCACCAACCTAAACGAGTATCGAGTATCCAGCATCGAGTATCGAGTATCCAGCATCGAGAATCGAAACGAACTATTTCAAACCCAGATATTTTCTGATATGCTTTGCTAAGTTGTTATCAATCTCGGTGTGCCTCGGAACGGGTTGTTTCTTGCCCGTAGCCGGATTGATGTAAATGTCGTGCCTTGCTCCACTCCTTAATAAAACACAACCATCTTTCTTGAGCTGACGAACAAATTGCTTTCGCTTCATATCGCAATTTCTTTCATCTTGTGTTCTTCAGGCACGTCATCCATAGCCATCATTAGGTATGCATCCTTAATATTTTCCTCCAATTCCTCAAGAGTCTCTCCCTGCGTCATGATTTCTGGATGCTCAAGAAGCTTTCCAAGCCAGTATTTCTCACCCTTCCAGTAAATCATAGTCACTTTTGTCTTCATAGTCATTTCTCCTATTACTCTGACAGCTTAACCGATCATAATATTATAGCAGATAATTATACTATGTTCAATCCTGTTGGCAATTGCAAGTATCTGGAATCGAGCATCGAGCGTCCTTCATTGCTTTATCCAGGTGGGTGAGCAGATACTTTTTGTCCGGGCCGCCTAAATGTTCCCACGGCAGGATTTCATCACGGCCGAATTGCCTTTCTGCGTGCCTTTCAACATCCATCCCAAACTTTTCGAAGGCCTTTTGCCAGAGCTCATACTCGAAGCACTCGTCCCACAAATCGAATCTCGCACCGCCTTGCCAGGCCGCCTCAATAACGTCGCATAGCCGTCTGTCACCTCGGGCGATTGCCGATTCCAGTACGCTGCGGTTTATATCGTGGAACTTAAACTGCAGAAATCTTGCGCGAAGTTTTCGTTTCTCTTCGAGTATTAGTTGTTTTGCCTGTTCGAAATAGATTATCGGTTTTTGTCCGAGCCAGCCGAACGGCGTATGCGGCTTGGGTACAAGCCAGCTTATGGTAATGTTGATTTTGGCTGTTTTGCCGGCAACTTTCTTGCGAAGTTTTGCTAATTGAAATGATAGCTCTACAATCTGTTTTATATCCTGCTGCGTCTCACCGGGCAGACCGACCATAAAGTAGAGTTTTAATTTTTGCCAGCCGGCCTGGTAAGCTGCCTCCACTGCGCCGAACAAATCCTCGATTTTGAGGGGCTTATTGATAATCTGTCTTAATCTTTCGCTGGCCGCTTCAACGGCAATTGTCAGGCCGCTTTTTCTTACCGAAGTTACCAATATTGGCAGCAGTTTTAGGTGTTTGTCAACCCGTAAACTCGGCAGTGACAAGCCGACGTATTTGTCTCGAAAATATTCCTGCAGCCGGGCGACCAATTCTTCGAGGTTTGGATAATCGGCGGTTGATAAGCTCAACAGACTGACCGTGTCGAATCCGGTTGCGTGGTAACAGGCCTTCGCTAAACTAACAATTTTTTCGACGCTGCGGCAGCGAACAGGTCTTCTGCAAAAGCTGGCCTGGCAAAATCTACATCGGCCCGGACAGCCGCGCATAATCTCAACGCTGACTCGTTCGTGAACGGCCTGGGTAAACGGCACTATCGGCCGAATCACAGCGGCAGCGTTTTCAAAATCTTCGACAACAGCATTACTTAGTTTTGAGTTTTGAGTTTTAAGTTTTGAGTTATGAAGGGCCGGGACATAAGCCCAGTCGAATTTTTTAGCGGCGCAGAAAAGGATTTCCTTTTTTGTCGCACCAGCTTTTTTGTGGGCTTTGACCAATTGTATCAGCTCAACTACAGCTTCTTCGCCTTCACCGAGCACGAACAGGTCGATGAACTCAGCCATAGGTTCACAGCAGTTTGCCATACCGCCGCCCGCAATCACTAATGGGTCGTTTTCGTCCCGAGCAGCGCTTCGGATATTCAAGTGAGCCAGGTCGAGCATATTGAGCACGTTGGTATAACAAAGCTCGCTGGTTAAGCTAAAGCCGACGATATCAAAACTTTTTAGTGCCGCCTTGGATTCGAGACTAAATAGCGGGATTTTTTTCTCGCGCAGCACTTTTTCAGCATCAATCCAGGGCGCAAAGACTCGCTCAGCGGCTACGTCTTCGATTCTGTTGAGAATGTCGTAAATAATCGCCAGGCCTGTATAGGACATCGCCACCTCGTAAATATCCGGAAAGCACAGTGCGACCGTAAGGCCGCATTGTATGAGGTCTTTTTTGATTTGGTTTATCTCGCCGCCGATGTATCTGCCGGGCCTGCGAACAAATGGCAAAAACTCTCGCTCAACCCGCTCAGCCAATATTGTTACTTCTCTTTTATTCACAACGGCATTATAAATTGATTATTGATTACTTTCTATTTATTATTGTTCGAGTATCAATTATCAAATTTTGCCGTGGAAAGGTTTTTTTATGAATAAGCGAAATGTCCGGATTGCTATTGGAATCATCGTTGGTGTCTGTTTAGTTGCTGCATTGTATTTTTGGCCTGAGGGACGAGTCGAGGCCAATAGCGGCTATCGGCTGGTTATGGGGACATTCGCCCGCGTCGTTGCCGTTGCGGCAGATTCGAGCACAGCTAAGAAATGTATTGACGCTGCTCTTGCGGAAATTGACAAGGTTGACGAGCTGATGAGCGACTACAAGAGCGATTCGGAAATAAGCGAGGTAAACCGGGACGCCGCCGAAAGAGCAGTCAGAGTCAGCAGGTCAACTTACGAAGTTTTGCAAAGAAGCGTTGAATACAGCAAGCTTACCGGTGGTGCGTTTGATGTTACGGTTGGCCCTTTGGTGGACCTGTGGCGTTCAGCAGCCGAAGCAAATTCGACACCGAGCGATGCTGAGCTGCGAGAAGCCCGCTCGAAGGTCGGCTACGAAAAACTTATGCTCGATACGAACGAAATGAGTGTACGCTTTGCGGTAGAGGGTATGAGAATAGATTTAGGCGGGATAGCAAAAGGATACGCAATTGATAGAGCAATTGAAGCAATGCAAAAGAGCGGAGCTGCCGGCGGAATGGTTGACATTGGCGGCGATATTCGATGTTTTGGTGTTGCTCCGGCGGCCAGGGATAGCTGGCTGGTGGGATTGCAGGACCCGGGCAAAGCCGTAGAGGGAATTGGTGTTGGCGAGCTTTTGTTGAAGCTGAAATTAGTGAGCGGAGCAGTTGCAACCAGTGGCGATTATCAGCAGTTTATTTTAATCGAGGGCAAACGGCACAGCCATATTATAGACCGCAGGACGGCAGCAGGTGCCCAGGGTTTGTCAAGTGTAACCATTATCGCGAACAATGCAACTGATGCTGATGCCCTGGCGACGGCGGTCAGCGTGATGGGCGCTGAAAAGGGCCTTGCCTTAATCGAGACAATACCGGAAACCGAGGCGATTTTGATTCCCGCTGCCGAAGGAATGACAAGTCAGCCGAGGCCTGTCCCGAGGGAAGTCGAGGGATATCAGCTTATCAAAACCAGCGGCGCAGAGAAATATATAAACTAACTCACTGCTTTGCGTTGTGCTCAGGCGCTTACAGTTTTTTCGGTCGGTTGTCTTGCAGCCGGGGCGGTTTTGCCGACGTAGATAATCACGCCCGTCGGGCATTTGTCCATAGCCGTTTCAGTCTGCTCGGTGGGCTGGTATTTTTCGTAATCCAGGCGGGCTAAATTGTCTTCAGTCGAAAATATATCGGTTTGTTTGGCACAGATACCGCAGCCGATACAGCCGACTTTGCACATTGCACGCGTCGTCTTGCCGGCCTCTTTACTGCTGCAGGCAACCGTCATCATATTTTCATAACCGAAGGGGACCATCTCAATCAGATTGCGGGGACAGGCTTTTGAGCAGGCGCCGCAGCCGGTACACTTTTCATAGTCAATGGTGGCCAGGCCCTCGATGATGTGAAGTGCATCGAATTTACAGGCATTTACGCAATCGCCGAACTCGAGGCAGCCGAATTTGCAGGCCTGCACATTAGGTAATACGTTTGCAGCGGTGCAGGTTGGTATGCCTTGATATTTTCCGTAATAGGTTTTATCGTCGGCGTGAGCACGGCAGTGTACGATTGGCCTTTTAGGCACGCCTGAATCGCTGATTTGCAGGTTCAATATTTCCGCGATTTTCTGTGACGTTTCCGGCCCGCCGGGTGCGCATTTTCCTATCAGCTCGGGCTTTTCCAGAACCTCCCTGGCGTATGAGCTGCACCCGGCAAAGCCGCAGGCGCCGCAGTCGAGGTGTGGCAGGGCCTCGTGGATTTGCTCTATTTTGGGGTCAATCTTGACCTTGAGCTTTTCACTTGCTATCAAAAGCGCCACCGCAAAGCTGCTGCCCAGGGCCAGCATTGTCACCCCGGCCGGCCACGCACTATTCCATAATTGATAAATATCAGTTAAAATCATTGTGCAAAAAAATCAAATTAACAAATTAACTTCTTTTTGAATTTTTATTTGTCATTTTGCATTTTAATTCTTGATTTTTTATTTTTTGTTATCTTATCATTCCTGCAAAACCCATAAAGGCCAGAGCGAGTATCCCTGCGGTAATAAGTGTAATCGGTGCACCCTTAAGGCAGTCCGGCACGTCGGCCAGATTCAGATTTTCGCGGATACCCGCCATAATGCAGATGGCCATAGTAAAGCCGACGCCCGCACCAAAGCTAAGGACCACTGCTTCGAGCAGGTTGTCAATCTCCCAGAGGTTTATAAACAGGCACAATCCCAAAATCGCACAGTTTGTAGTAATCAGCGGCAGGAATATGCCGAAGCTTTCGTACAACGCAGGGAAAAACTTTCGCACATACATTTCAACAAGCTGCACGGCACCGGCAATAACCAGTATGAAGCAGACGTATCGCGTGACCTCCAGGCCGAGTTTCATTAAAACCCAATGGTCAATCATCCACGTTAGCGTCCCGCTGAGAGTTACAACGAACGTTACCGCCATACCCATACCGAAGGCCATATCGATTCTGCCGGATACGCCGAGGTAGGGACAGATGCCGAGAAACTTCGTGAAGACAAGGTTATTGACTATGACGATTGATATAAAGCCCATAATTAGAATGTGAAGCGTATCCATAAATCTTTCCTCTTTAAGCTTTTCTTTTGCAGACCACGTTCACCAGTCCCAGCAGCAGACCCAAAGTTATAAATGCTCCCACCGGCATACTCATAGCAGCCCATGGCACGAACCAACCGCCTTTTTCTGCCAAAGCGAATATCTGAATCTCAAATATTGTACCTGTCGAGAGCAGCTCCCGGATACCCGCTAAAACGCACAATGTTAATGTAAAGCCGACGCCCATTCCCAGTGCATCAATAACACTTACGATAAGGTTGTTTTTACTGGCACAGGCCTCAGCTCGGCAAATGATAATGCAATTGACAATAATCAGCGGGACATACGGGCCAAGCGTCTCGCTCATTTCCGGTTGAAATGCTTTCAGGAACAAATCTGCTATAGTAACAAAAGTTGCTATCGTCAGCGTAAACATCAGGATTCGCAGGTGCGGTTTGAGAAAATTACGCATCAGGCTGACCACAATGTTGCTGCACAGCAATACAAAGATAACACTAAGACCCATAGTCAAAGCCGGCTTGACCGCGGCGGTAACCGCTAACGTGGGGCACATCCCCAGCAGTAACCGAAACACCGGATTCTCACGCCACAGTCCTGCCAGCAGCGTTTGCTTATAAATCCCGACCGTGCTTTCACTATTCTGAGTCATTACCCAGCAGGCCCTTCCTTTGCATTTCTTCTTTGACTTCTTTCATATAATGATTGATTATCTTGACGACAGCTTCGCTGCTTATAGTAGCCCCGCTTATGGCGAGAATTTTATTGTCCTTCGCTTCGCCTGACTTGATAAGTTCAAGTGTGGCGACGGCTTTGCCCTTGAATTGACCCTGGAACTTGTCTTCTTTGATTTTGTCTCCGAAGCCCGGCGTTTCATTGCTGGCCAACACGTCAAAACCCGCTATGGTCTTAAAATCCTTATCCACCGCAATAACCAGCTCGATTTTGTCTTGAAAACCTGACCCCACCGCGTTAATGGTCCAGCCAAAACATTTCTCTCCCGCCATCGCCTTGTAAACGTCGACCTTTTTCTTGTCCCCTTTAAGGGACGTAACTTCAATCACGACCCCCAGATTCTCCAGCGGGACGAAATCATTCGCTTCCGGAATCAGACGGCCAGCAAGGGTGTTCAGCTTATTGATTCGGTTCTGCTCAATCCTCGGCGACCAGGCGGCGCTCGCTATCGCTATCAGAAGCCCGAAGAAGAATGACGAAATAATCAGCAGCCAGCTTTGTTGGATAAAATGTTTTATTTTAGACACTCGGCTTACCTCCTGCCGGGACCAGCTTGCAGAACCTGTCAATCAAGGGCGTTACGGCGTTCATTAAGAGGATGGAATACATCACGCCTTCCGGATATCCTCCGACAATTCTTATCAGCATCGTTATCGTCCCCACCCCGATACCAAAAATCCACATTCCTTTGGTCGTCAAAGGAGCGGTAACGGGGTCGGTAGCGATAAAAAAGACACACAGCAACATTGCCCCGCTGGTCAGGTGGAAGAACGGCTGGACGTAGGCGTCGGAATCTATAAGATAGGCAATCGCAGCAAAGATAAAAGCAGATAACAAAACGGCCAACGGCAGAGATGGGTTTATCGTTCGTCTTATCAATAAATACAGGCCGCCGATCAATAGTGCAATTACGCTGGTTTCGCCCAGACAGCCGCCCACCTCGCCCGTGAATGTACCCTCGAACTGTGCTTTGCTATAGACGTCAGCACCCAATTTATTCTTTATGGCCAGTTTACTCCACCACAGTGGCGTTGCCTGCGTCCTTGCGTGGACCATATTTTCCGGCGCAATTCTGGGCATCTTGGCATCAATCGTTGCCGGGACCGTCCAGCTTGTCATCATCATACCGAAAGACGCCGTCAGAAATGCTCTGCCGACCATAGCAGGGTTGAAGATATTAGCGCCGAGTCCCCCGAAGACCATTTTTCCGATTGCAACGGCGAAAACGCTGCCGATTACCGCTGCCCAAATTTTCAGGCTCGGCGGAAGCGACAACGCAAGGATTATCCCCGTAACCACCGCACTGAGGTCGCCGAGGGAGTTGGGCTTTTTGCGGATTAGATTACAAAGCCATTCGGTCGCCACTGCCGAAATGACACAGGTGCAAATAAGGATGAGCGCATAGATGCGGAAGTAGTAGCCGGCTGCCGCCATAGCAGGAACCAAACCGATTATGACATCTATCATCACGCTGCGGGTAGAAAGCGCTTTGCTGATATGCGGTGCAGACGAAACTGTTATATTGTCATATCTCTTATCTTCCATCTCGTATAGCAGTGAGCTAAAGTGCCTAAAGTATAAAGTGCCTAAAGTATAAAGTGCCTAAAGTATAAAGTGCCTAAAGTTGTAACAATCAATATGCAGGTCCATCTATAGAGTTTATTTGTTCGCAGCAGATGTAAAAATACCAAGTAATTCACTGCATTCTTCATATTCCCACTTCACTTTTGCCCAGGATAGCCATTTTAGCTCTACAATTACCTCCAGCCAGTATTGCGTTTCACTGGCTTCACTTTCACATATCTTTATCTTGTTTTTGAAATCGGCCTTGCTTCTTGCTCGATTTGCCTCTCGATAATTTGCGCCAATGGACGTTCCAGATTTTGTGATCTGCGTCCTTATAACTCTTGCCTCGGGTGTATTGGGTAGAGTTCCCGATAAACGGATTATGCGCACGGCGAACTCTCGTGTTCGTTTTTCAAGCTCCTTGGCAAATTCTTTATTATCCATAACTTTAGCTCACTTTAGTTCACTTTAGGCACTTTTCACGTTTCACGCTACTTCTGTCTCGCAAGAAGGACTTTGCCTGTTTTGATATATCCAGTCAGCTCTATATTGGCCGGACAGACGTAACTGCAGCAGCCGCACTCCATACACGCATTGATATAATAGTTTTCTGCTACGTCCAGAAGATTATTTTTTACCGCATGGGCGATTTTGGTCGGGTTCAAATGTTCAGGGCAGACTTCCAGGCATCTGCCGCAGCGAATACACGGCGTTTGTTGCCCTGCGAATTTGGCCCCGCCGATTTGTTTTTTTGTTAATACGGTTACAGCGCCGGTGGTTTTTGTAACGGGTGTTGTCAAATCGGCGATTGCTATTCCCATCATCGGCCCCCCAAGAATGACCTTTACCGCATTTTCGGTAAGTCCTCCGCAGAATTCGATAAGCTCGGCAACCGGCGTTCCTACGGGAACATAGAAATTGCCGGGATTTGCAATGCCTTCTCCGGTAACGGTTACGACCCTGTGGGTCAGCGGCGAATCATAAACGACCGCCTCCGCTATTGCCGCAACAGTGGCAACGTTAAGCACCACCACGCCAATCATCGGAGGAATTCCGCCCGTGGGGACATCTTTTTTTAGAATCGCTTTTATAAGCTGTCTTTCACCGCCTTGCGGGTATTTTGTTTTGACCGGCACAACTTTGATGCCGTCGCTGTCTGCATAAGTTTTTACCCCGTTAGAAAATTTCCCTTTTGTAGGATGTTCCCCACTTATAGAATTTCTAACGGGGTGAAGCGCTGCGTTCATCGCCTCTATCGCTTCCGGCTTGTTATCTTCGATGCCGATAAAGACCCTCGAGCAGCCGGACGCTCTTCTGGCGAGTTTGATTCCCGCTATGATTTGCTCAGTCCACTCAAGCATAATACGATAGTCTGAGGTGATATACGGGCAGCACTCACATCCGTTGATTATCAATGTCTCTTTGGGCAGTCGCGGGTTTGGTTCTATCTTTACTCTCGTCGGGAACCCGGCACCACCCATACCGACGATACCCGCCTGGCGGACGGCATCACATATTTGTTCCGCTGAATAGTTGTTTTCATCGAAATCATCCTTTAACTTAAAGGAAGGCAGCTTTGTCGGATAGTGTGGGTATGCATCTATAATTATTGCCGGGCTTCGGCCCGAGACCGGGTGCGAGCACAGCGCGATTTCTTTTACTTTGCCGGTTATGGGCGAATGAACCGGTGCCGAGACAAATGCATCCGAGTCGCCGATTTTCTGACCTGCCTGGACCATATTTCCTTTTCTGACCAGCGGCTGGCAAATGGTACCGATATGCTGGCCGAGCATTATTGCAGCTTGTTTAACGGCAGGGGCCACCTGTATTTTGCTTTCACTGGTAAGGGCTTTGTTTTGCGGAGGGTGTGTTCCGCCGGTAAAAGTAAATCTGCCTTTAGTGTCAATTCTCATATTTGAGAAATACCTGGATTATTTGTTTTTACTAAGTTGTCTGTTTATCGCCTTTATAATCAGTATCAGAACAAAAGTTACCGACAGGGCAAGCAGGAAGCTAAGGACTGTTCGCAGCTCTTTTGTATTTATCAGGCTCCTTACTTTGGCCAAAATCGCTTCAAAAGCTGCTAAACAGCCAATAAAAACCAATATCGGCAGCAGGAACGCAACCACAGCTTTGAGAACCACCGAGGGACCTTTAGTATTGCCCATCTTCCGGTAAACCTCCCGGCAGTCATGCTTCTGGTTACAGTCTTCGCAGAATTTTTGCTGGGCCACAGTTTTTCCTATCGTATAAAATAAACCAAATTTATAATAGATATAGTTGAGATTTTCAAACAGAACTTTTCATAATTGCGGGCATAATTATGTCAAAAAAATTGGGGCTGCTGATATTAGCCGTTTCCTTTTGCTTCTGCACCGGCTGTGCAGTCAACCCGATAACCGGCCAAAAGCGCCTTATGTTGATTTCAGAACAGCAGGATTTTGAAGTAGGGCGCCAATATGCTCCTGAAGTTGAAAAGGAAATGGGCGGCAGAATTGCCAATGTGAGTTTGCAGAACTACATTGACAATGTCGGCCGGAGAATCGCTCGCGTTAGCCACAAGCCCTATTGGGACTATCACTTCGTCGCATTGAATGATAAATCGATTAATGCCTTTACTCTGCCCGGCGGTTATATTTTTATCACAAAGGGTATGCTCAAGAAGCTGACAACAGAGGCGCAGTTGGCCGGGATATTGGCCCACGAGATTGTCCACGTTGTCGCAAGGCACTACGCAGCCGCAGCCAGCCGCGAGACCAGCGAGTCGGGAATAATGGTTTTAGCTGCTGCCCTGAGTGGTGCGAAAGTGCCGGCGGGCGCTTTCGGGGCGGCGAACGTGGTACGACAAATTGTTGGCCTTCGGTATAGCAGAAAGGACGAGCGCGAAGCTGATTTGGCCGGTCTGGATTATATGGTTGTAGCCGGCTACAATCCTTATGGCACCATTGAGTCTATGCAGATGCTTGAGCGGGAAGATGCAGTTAGGCCGGTTGAATTTTTCTCAACCCACCCGGACCCTCAAAATCGGATAGCATATTTGGAGGCAAGGATTCAAACAAGGTACGGCACCTTTGGCGGCTTAAGAATCGGAAAAGAAGATTATCGCCGCTTTGTCCTGGAACCGTTAGCAAAATTAAAAGATTCAAAAAAGCCCTGAAACACCAGGGGGTGGAAAACTTCACCGAAATAAAAGTAAAATAACGGAGCCCCAAACGTAAGTGCGGTCTTGTTTAGCCGTCGCCGGCACGGCGACGCTTTATCGTCATTCCCGCGAAAGCGGGAATCCAAATCCCTGATAAACGGTGTCAATCCGTGTTAATCCGTGTCTAACAAATTCTGCCTAATCCTGTTATCCTGTCTAAAAACCCCTCTGTGCTCTCTGTGGCTAATAATTAATTTTTCTTTGTGTCTTCGTGCCTTCGTGGCAGAAAAATCCCGTGAAATATCCGCCCTAAAGGCGTGTTGTTTTGCACAAAAGTAGACGGTTTTTATAGTTACTTTTTCGCAAGAGAGATGTAAAATTAGCCGAGCAGAGAATCTGCGTTGCAGATTACAAAGTGAAAGGCAAATTTGGGGGCACTATATAAGATGAGCGAAGGTAAATTAAAAACCGCGGTACTCGGCCTCAATGACCAGGGCCGGCTTCTACTCGAAGTGGCTTCTCAAATCGATTATTTCGAGATTGCGGCTGTCGCCGACAAAGACACCAAGCTTGCGGAAAGCATCGCCGCGGAATACAAATGTACCGCCTACGACGATTACCGACAATTGATAATCCAAAATCAGCTTGATTGTCTCTTCGTTGCCGCTGGTATGTACAGCTGCGATGAACATATCCGAACGGCGATGAAGAAGAAATTCAATATACTTAAGCTGGCGCCTGCGGCGAGGAATTTTGAAGAGGCGGCGGAATTTGTCCGGCTGGCCGAGGATGAAAACATTAAATTTGCCGTCGCCAATCCCGGCCGGTTCGCCCGAAGTTTTCTTGATTTCCACCAGTTTCTCCAGCAAGGCCGGATTGAACAAATCTTTCTGATAACCGCTTTCTGCAGTGTTGGCGACCAGCTTCACCGGGACCCCAAACGCAATAATTTGCGTTTGGCAACCCAGCCTTACTGGCACGCCGACCCAAAACTGGCCGGCGGCGGAGTGCTCCTGCGAAACTGCTACGGGATAATCGACCAGATAATCTGGAATTTCGGCACAGCCGAGCAGGTCTATTCATTAAACACCAACCAGGCTCCAGATAGACAACAACGGCTTTATTTGACGGAAGATACCGCTGTTGTAACGATGAAGTTTACCGACACTCTTATCGGTAATCTGATAGCGAGCAAGGCTTTTGGGCCAAGACGGAAATTCTTGAAAGTCTACGGCAAAGATAAAATCTTGACGGTCAGCAATAAGCAACTTACCGTCAGCGATGGGCTTGGGCAGAGAAGCGAGGAATGGGAATACGAGGACGACCAGCTCGGCTGGTATACGGCCCTACTGGAGAATTTTGCTCTAAGTATATTATCGCCCGATGAAAATAAGCTCTGCAGCAGCGGCAGAGAGAACCTGAAGAATATGGCGGTCATTGAATCAGCTTATCTTTCGGCCCGCACGGCTATGCCGGAAGAGCCCGGCAGGATTCTGCAAATGGCACAGATCGAGCCGACGAGTATTTAGTCGGGCTTTTTTAACAGATTCCTCGACTGCGCTCGGAATTCCCCTGAGTATGGTGTCGCCGTGCCGGCGACGGCTAAACAACCCCGCACTTACGTTTGGGGCTCTGTTATTTTACTTTAACTTTCAAAATATACGCCGTCGTTTTCAAGAGTCTTTCTCAAATAGGTATATCGAAGCTGGCGTGTTCCACAGTTTTTAGCTGCGCAGAGAGCGGCGGCAGTACCTGCGGCCTGGCCTTGTCCCATACAGCATACCGTGTTTCTGGTGGACATGTGGGCGTTATGGTCCGAAGTTATCATCATACCGGCAGCCAAAAGATTGTCTATTCCGGCTACACACAGGGCTTTGTAAGGTATTCCGTATGTGCCGCCATTTTTTATTTGGAAGCGAGGAGCCGAGTCGTGAAAGCCGTAAGCCATAACGTCGTCATCAAAGTGTCTGCCTTCAATGACATCTTCGTGTGATATGTCATAGTCGCACTTAATCAGTCTGCCGCGTCTGATGTTAAGTGAGGGGCTGGTTCTGGCTATAAATGCCTTTTCGCAGCCGGGGACATATTTTCTGAATAGTTCTATTGCTTTTGCCTGACGCCTTCTCAGCTCTAATTCCGCTTTGGCCACTGCGTCTCTGCTTGTCGGACTGACCGGCATTTTGAGATTGAGCTTTATGAACATAAAATAGTTGTCGTGAACGGTGGTCGTGACGGTTGACATGCCGATCTTGCGTGCCCCCTGTCTGAAGCCGTCGGGAAGATTGACCGTTTTGCCTTGCAATCGCACAATTTGCCCGTCTTTTCCGCTGCGGAGGCCTTCGGCCTGTTGAAAAATGGCGTTGTGCGATTTGAGAAATTCGTAATACTTCTCCATGCTCACATTGGCGATACCTATACTATTGCATACCGCGTAATCGTTGGGTTCGGTGTATCTGGCACCGGCATAAGCGGCAAGGTCGCCGTAGGCCGTGCAGTCCACAAAGCATTTTGCGTAGAATGCCTCCCTTCCGGAGCGGCTCTCTGTTATCACGCCCTTAATGCGGGCCCCCTCCACAATCGCTCCTGCTAAAAGGGTATTGACGCAGACAAAAACCCCCGCTTCTACAAGCATCTCGAATGTCACGAGTTTATATATTTCCGTATCAATCGCGGTGCATACTGAATCGAAATCATAACCCTGGGACATCTCGGCGTGTCCCGATGTGCCGCCGACTTTTAGAAGGCGGTCGATAATCTGCTGAGGAATGCCTCTGACAACCTGACGTTTTTTTACTCCGGGGAAGGCCTTCCACAGGTTATAGAAGCTATGAAGAGCGGTGCCGCCTTCAGTTACGGTTCCGCCCGGATAACCTTTCACCTCTATCAATGCTGTTTTCGCTCCCTGACGCGCGGCGGCTAAAGCTGCTACGACGCCTGCCGTGCCGGCACCCGCTATGACGACATCAAATTTTCTTACAGGCAAATTTTTCGGTGGTTCCCTGTAATAATTCATAGGTTGATTCAGGGCCCTTGCCTTACCGTCCTTTGGGAAGCCGGTTAGAGCGCCCATTCCAAGCATTAGACTGTGTTTAGAAAAATCTCGACGATTCATTCTTGTCTCCTTTCCAACATTGCCTATTATCCGCAAAATTTTCATTTTCTGCACCTGACCTGCCGGCCTCCGGCGGGCCCGATTTACTTTCCGCTTTTGTACGTCGTATTTCCTGGTTCGGTTCACAACTGCTTTTGTGCTCGTGCCGAACTTATAGTAGGGTACTTGCAAAAGGCCAGGAATTATTTTGCGGCTGTCTCGGTGCTCACATCTTTAGCAGGAGGAAAGCTCTGCGGCATCCAGCCCGGCGAGTCGGCGATCGAGGCCCTCGCTTTTTCTGTAGTGGGCACGCCCCATGCCTGGAAAAATGGCCCGAGATTCCTGCCCACCGCCCGTGAAAATCGCACCATCCACTGGTCCATTTTGTCATCGTCACTTTGCGGGCGTTGCTCTTGTGTCAGGCCTCTGTATTCTTTGAAGACCTTCGTAAACGGCTCCCAGCCGAAGGCCTCCTGCAACTGAATGTACATACACAGCGCAAGAAATGGACTGCTCTTCCATTTCTCAAAGTCACAGCCGTCAGCAAAGTACCGTTCGATATTCCGCTTCCTGGCCCGGTCGGTGATGGACGGGTGCCCCTTGCCCTGGATATTGCAGACCTTTTCCATTATGTACAACGAGAACAGATTGACCGTAACCTCCGTTGTCCCTCTGAAGGTCCAGTCGCGATTCTGATGATTATGCCCGAGCTCGTGGAAAAGTCCCCACACGCCGTGATGTCTGTTCGATATTATCCTGTCCTTATCGACTATCGTGGTCGTAATGTCCAGCATTGTCATAAGCGGATAGCCGGCGTGCATATACCCGGCGCTTATCTGGACGTCCGGCACAAAGCGTTCGAGGCGCCGGCGCTGCGTCTCTCGGCCGAGCAATTCCGCATATCGGTCCATTACTCCGTCCCAGAATTTCATCAGGTCTTCGGGGTCATCGACCGTGCGCAGGACCTTTGAAGGCAGTGTTAAAATCAGCTTCCTGCCGGCCAATTCGCCCCAGGGTGCCGGGTTATTGCGTATCGTCTGGCGCCACTTTGCTGTGTCGGTCCTACCCAGAACATAATATGGCGCACGGACCGCCCCTTCTATGGTGACCGTTATTTTTCCAATCTTCAAATCATACGGCACCTCAATATAGACCAATCCGCCGAACGCATTAGCGGCGGTGGTTTCGGTCTGGGTGAGGGCAAATCTGCGGCAGATATCCGGTGCCCTTGCCCAGGAGGTTTTTCTCCAAAGCCGGTCGCTGTGCGCCCCGATTCGTACGTACAGTCCCTTTTCTGTCACCTCCTCCGGCACGGTAACGGTGATAAGTCCCCCCGGCGCCGCGTAAAGCCCGGTGCTGTGCCAGTACTGGCTTCTCGGACTGCCGAGGTGCCAGCCGACAGCGCTGGTGTCTATTTTTATCCTTCGTCTGACTCTCCTGGCATCCTCTGGGACGGGCCCCGGAAAGGCCTCGGCCGCGGGATGGGCTTTAATCTGCTCGGCGGATACCTGCCCCATCTTCCTGAGCTGCAAAGACAAAATCGTATAATCCAGCGGCATATCTCTGGAGAGCCGCCTTTGCGCCGTCGGAATTACGCTGTCCCGGCGATACTGCTGCAATTGATAAAGTTTATTCAACAGTTCCGCAGCCGGCAGCACCTCGCCGGCACGTGTTACGATATTCACCGCTTCATCGGTCTTGTCCGGCTGGATTTTCTTGTCGCGTTTGACCTTCGCAATCAAGTCATCGAGCATTTGAGCAGCCGATGGCTCTTTGTTTTTGGTTTTGCTGTCTGTGCGTTTGCCGGTTGCTGAATCCTGCCCGCCCTGATTATGCTGGCCATAGACCGGCTGCGCAGCTAACAAAGTGACAGATACTACTACCGACAATAGAAATGTAAACGTTGCTCTTGTAAACATCTGCTTTTCCCTTCTCCGGGATAGTTCTACCGGGAGCTTAACAAACGAACCTCCGCAGCTACACCGCCGCAAAGGTTTTTCAATCGGAATTTCCCATATACACGCCTTGATGCTATTTTATATTTTTATTGTCGCTCTCGATTTTGTTGGTCATTTTGCCGAGTTTGTCAAGGCACAATTGCGACCATGTCTCCAGAGTATCTCGGAGCTCGTACAGCTCGGAAGGTGTCATAAATGCCATCTGGGTCATCATCTGTTCTCGCTTGCTGACCTTTGGGGCATCCAAAATCCAATAATGGACGATTCCGAGATGCACGCTTCCGACCTCGTTGGAATCGTCATTGAGCAGAGCAACAATGCTGTCAGTGTGGTTCGCTTCTACGGAAACTTCCTCGGCCACTTCTCGCTGAACGGCGGTAAGATAATTTTCGTATAAGTAAGCAAATAAAGAACTATTATCAGCATCAATCGGATTTATATGGCCTCCGATGCCGATGGACCTTAAGCCGAGGAGCCGTGTTTCGCCGGCTCGTTTTCCCCTGACGTAGCTGAGGTACTTGCCGCCGTTACTCATTATCACGTACGGAATGAGCTGCTTATAGGCGGGGTCGGCTTCGGCCTTTGACCTCGGCGTGAAATGGAGAATACCCGGAGCGAACAGCTCGCGCAGATACCTATCCACGTCCAATGTAAGCCCCTGGAACATCCCTGCCTGCTCAAGGACCTTTCGCTCGACGACCAGCACCTGTTCTTTCTGCGCCATGCTGTTACTCCTTGAGCATCTTTGACCTTCCGTATCTGCCTACGGTTATGAGATTGCCACGCTCGGCGGAGTTTACCCTGAGTGTAATCGAAGGGCCTCGCTCGCAATGACATTACAATCTATTATTCTTGTTTGGTATAATGAAGTGGTCGGGCACGGGAAATGCCGAGCACAAGAGCAAAACCTCTTTTCCGACCTCTTCGATTACCGACTCATTGTCAATATTTTCAGTCACTTTATTTATGAAGAAGGCAATTTGCTCGGCCTCCGGCTCCTTCATTCCACGGGTGGTAATGGCGGGGGTTCCTATACGCAGTCCGCTGGGGTTAGATGGATGAGCCGGGTCTAAAGGTGTGGTGTTATAATTAGAAACAATTCTTGCCCTGTCCAGGGCTTTCGCCAGTTTTTTGCCGGGGATGTTTTTATTTCGCAGGTCGATTAGGATTAAATGATTGTCGGTTCCGCCTGATGAAAGGTTGAAGCCGTATTCGAGCAGTTTTTCGGCGAGGGCTTTTGCGTTTTTGATTATCTGCTTTGCGTATGCGACGAACTCCGGCGTGTCGGCCTCAGCCAGTGCTACGGCGATGGCGGTTAGAGTGTGCATGTGCGGGCCACCCTGCAGGCCCGGGAAGACGGCTCTGTCCACATTTTCTGCGTGTTCTGCTTCGCAGAGTAACATTCCGCCGCGCGGCCCTCGCAGAGTCTTGTGCGTCGTGGTTGATACGATGTCGGCGTAGGGCACCGGGCTTTTGTGTATTCCGGCTACAACAAGGCCCGCAATGTGGGCTATATCGCTGACGTGATATGCACCTACCTTTTGGGCTATCTGGCCAAATATTTCAAAATCAATCTCGCGAGGATATGCTGTGGCGCCGGAGATGATGATTTTGGGCTTGTGTTTTTTTGCTAACTCTTCAATCTGGTTATAGTCAAACCTGCCGGTATCCGGGTTGACTGTATATTGGACGGAATTAAATACTTTACTTGTTATACTGGCTTTCCAGCCGTGTGTGAGGTGTCCGCCGTGTGGAAGAGACAGGCCCATAATCGTATCGCCGGGTTGAACCAGGGCCAGATATGCGGCCCAGTTGGCGACGGAGCCGGAATAGGGCTGGACGTTTGCGTGGTCGGCCTTGAATAGCTTTTTTGCCCGCTCCTGGGCCATTTTTTCGATGAGGTCGGTTACCTGCTGGCCTTCGTAGTATCGTTTGTTAGGGTAGCCTTCGGCATATTTGTTTGTAAGACAGCTTCCGCTGGCCAACATTACGGCCCTGGAGACGTAGTTTTCCGAGGGGATGAGGCGAATTGAGCCGCTCTCGCGTGCCCTTTCCTGTCTTACAAGCTCGTAAATCTGCGGGTCATACAGCTCAAGAGCGTTTACCATATTAGTTTCTCCCTAAACTCGTATCTCGTATTTCGTATCTCGCTTCAAGAGATACGCTTGAGGGTATATATCACAGCTTGACTTTTTATACAAGTATTTATTGTTGACAAATTTGAGCGGCGGATTAGGATAAGCGGGTTAAATGAGGCATCAGAAAAAGGAATTGGTCAAAAGGTATGGAAGAAAAAGGTATCGGAGAGTCTGTTAAGGCGGCGGTTTTTTTTGAAAGAGCCCGAAAGGTAGCGGATACAAATAACTTCGATTACGCTATCGATATGTACCTTGAGGGTCTGCGATGCACTCCTGATGCGCTGCAGCACGGCCATATACCGCTTCACGAATTGGCGCTGGTCAGACAGGGAAAGGGCGGTAAGAAGCCGTCGATGATGGAAAGAATGAAGCGTCTTCGAGGTAAAACGCCTCTTGAGCAGATGCTTAACGCCGAGTACCTTTTAGCCAAGGACCCCGGCCATTTGCCGTATGCCGAGGCGATACTAAAAGCTGCGGTGGCAGGCGGTTACAATAAAATAGCTAAATGGATTGCTGATTTGGCGTTTCAGGAAAATAACGCAGCTCGCAAACCATCTTTACAAACATATATCCTGTTAAAAGATTCGTATAAAGCGATTGGCGAATTCGACAGGGCGATTATAGCGTGCCAACATGCCTCGCGTCTTAAACCGGAGGACGGAGACTTGGCAGACGAGTTTAAGAACCTCACGGCTGAGCTGACTGTTGCCAGGGGTAAGTATGACCAGGAGGGTGATTTCAGGCAGTCCATCAAGGACCGTGAGGCGCAGGAAAAACTCCACGCCCAGGAGGGTGTTGTCAAGACGGAGGATTACCGGGTGCTGGCGGTTGAAGAGGCCAGGAAGGAGCTGGCGGAGGACCCAAATCTGCCGAAGAACATATTTAAACTGGCGCAGGCGCTGTCCGATTTGCGAACCGACGAGGCTGAGAATGAGGCGATAGAGCTGCTGGAAAATACGTATAAAAGTAAAAGCGATTTTAGCTATAAGCAGCGGGCAGGGCTGTTCAGAATAAAACAGCTCAAGCGGAAGGTAAGAGAGGCGAAAGCTGCTGCTGAGGCCAAGCCGGATGAGGCGCAAGCCAAGGCCAAGGTCGCAGAATTGTCGGCACAATTAGACAGCACCGAATTAGAGCACTATCGGCTCTGTGTGGAGAACTATCCGACCGACCTGCAGGCCAAGTATGAATATGCTGTTCGTCTGGTTCGGAATAAACAGTATGACGATGCAATCCCTTTGTTTCAGGATGCGCAAAAAGACCCGAGACGAAAGATTTCATCGATGGATAAGATAGGGTACTGCTTTTATATGAAGGGCTGGTTTGCAGATGCAATCGATGTTTTTACGCAGGCGATAGAGGCCTACGAGATAAAAGATGACAATATAGCCAAAGAATTGCGGTACAATCTGGCGTGCTCTTATGAGCAGAAGGGTGATGCGGAAAAGGCGCTGGAGATTTTTCGCAAAATTGCCCAGCTTGATTTTGGATATAAGGATGTCCGCCAGCGAGTAGATAAGTTGAGAGGGAAGGGAGCTGAGGCGACGTCTCAGTAAGCTTTGAAAAATGGCTGCCAAAGAGGTGAAAAACAGGAATTGAGAATGGCAGATATTAATGCGAAAGAGAGTCCTTTTTCGCCGGGCAGGCCGGTCCAGCCTGAGTATTTCGTTGCTCGGATTAAGGAAATCCAGAGGTTAGAGAGAGCTGTCAGGCAGACGGTTTCGGGTAGAAACGAAAATATCTTTATTACGGGGCAGCGTGGAATCGGAAAAAGTTCGTTAGCGGGGTTTATCCGGTACCTTGCAGAGAAGGAACACAGCTTGATTGGAAGTCACTGCTTTTTGGGTGGTGTCAGAAGCCTGGAGGATATGATGGGGGTGATTTTCCAGAGACTTTTACAGGACTGCGCGGACAAAACACTTTTTGATAGATTAAAAGATCTTTTTGGAAGATATGTAAGAAGTGTAACATTTTTTGGTATGGGAGTTGAGTTTACAAAAGATAAAAGTGAGCTGCGAACATTGGTCGACAATTTTCTACCAGTGATGCGAAAAATATATGACGAAGTCAAAGAAAACGGCAAGAAAGGATTAGTCCTTATACTGGATGATATGAATGGTATCAGCGATGTACCTCAATTTTCTCAGTTTCTAAAAAGTTTTGTTGATGAGTTAGCGACTTCGGGCAAACCCTTGCCCCTTTTTCTGGTCCTTGTTGGGCTTCCCCAAAGAAGAGAAGATTTAATAAAACATCAACCCTCAGTTGCGAGGATTTTTGACGTTGTTGATTTGCCGACGATGAACCAAAGTGAATCGGAAGAGTTCTTTCATGGTATGTTCGGTAAACAAGACATTACTTTGACCAGCGAAGCGCTTTCTATGATGGTGGGGCTATCAGGTGGATTTCCAATGCTTATGCATGAAGTTGGAGATTCTGTTTTTTGGCAAGACTCAGATATGCGTATTGATGAAAGTGATGCCATTAACGGTATAACAGAAGCGGCAAGAACCGTAGGTAAGAAGTATATCGACCCACAGATATCTACGGTATTAAGAAGTAAAACGTATACTTCTATTCTACGTAGAATCAGTGAGATGCCATCGGGATTTGGTGCAACGTTTGGCCGTCAGCAGGTCTTACAAGAAATTCCTCAGCAAGAGCAGAGAAACTTAGATAATTTCCTGCAAAGAAGCAGAGAGTTAGGCATTATTGAGACCGCGGAAGCTCGCGGTGAATATAAATTCGTTAATCCACTTTATCACTTATACATATGGAATGAAGCCAGAAATAAGGCGAGGTAGCTGTTTTTCTAAAATTGGTTGTAGAGTCGAAGGTAGAGGAGTAACAGAAGTTTTTTAGGAGATTATAGTGGCACATTCGTTATCAGCGAAAAAGAGAGTGAAACAAAATGCCAAAATAAGGACGATTAATCGCGCACGTAAAAGCCAGGTGAAGACCCAAATTAAGCATTTTGAGACGGCTTTGAGCGACGGTGACGTAGAGGCGGCGAGCGAGCAGTACCGGCTTGTTGCCCAGAAGCTGGAAAAAACCGCTGCTACGAGCACAATGCATAAAAGAACAGCCGCACGAAAGAAATCACGTCTTGCCAAGCGCCTTAACAGCCTTAAGGCGAAAAAGGGGTAATTAGCTCGTATCTCGTGAAGCGTGAAGCGTATCTCGATACCTGATACTGGATACTCGATACTGGATACTCGATTCTCGATGCGGGATGCGAGTTTAAAAAATTCGAAATTCGAAGCACGAAATTCTCCGCAGGACACCTTGCGGTGGAAACAAATCCGAATGACCAAAATACAAAATTCAAAACAGTAAGACAGGGAAGGACAAAGAATTCCTTGCGTAGGTACCCCCGCCCAGAGGACGGGGCTAAATACAACCACTGGCGGGGCCAGTGGTTGGAGGGTAGAATGCGAGTATGAGGAAGACACTGGGTTATATGTTAACGTGGACGACTTATGGCACCTGGTTGCAGGGTAGAAAGAAAGGATTTGTCAAGGATGGGGAAGTGTGGGGAACAGTTAGTTTTGAATGTTGAGTTTTGAGTTGGAGGAGTGGATTCCTGCCTGCGCAGGAATGACAATAAATCGCGAATGAAAGGGAAGGGTAATGGAGAAAAAAAGCAGACTATCAGTTTTCTTGATATTTTTAGTGGTTGGGGTGGGAATCTGCCGGGTTGCTATTGGAGTTGAGGGGTCGGAAGACCCGTTAGCTCAATACAATGTGGTTTGGGAGAGGCCGAGTAAGGATTCGTCGGGGTCGATGCCGATAGGTAACGGCGACATCGGCCTGAACGTCTGGGTCGAGGAAGGCGGTGAACTTCTCTTTTACATCAGCAAGACCGATGCGTGGAGTGAGAACGCGCGCTTACTCAAACTCGGGATGGTGCGGGTGAAGCTCTCGCCGAATCCCTTTGAAAAGGGGATGCCGTTCAGGCAAACTTTGAAGCTGCGTCAGGGGGAAATTGAGATAATAGCCGGGCCGGCTAAGCGGAAGATAACGCTGCGCGTGTGGGTGGACGCCAACCGGCAGGTCATCCGTGTTGAAGCCGAGGGTGAACAGGAGTTTGGCCTTGAGACACACCTTGAGGTATGGCGCAAAGGTGAGCGTGAACTCAAGGGAAACGAGGCGAACAGCGCGCGTGGGCTGACGAGGAACGACCAGAGCGAGTATCCGATTATCGTTTATCCGGATACGATTGTGCCAAGCAAGGGTGATCCCATCGTGTGGTATCATCGCAACGAGAAATCGTGCTATCCGGTAACGCTGAAGAATCAACACCTTGGGGAGCTGTTAGCTAAATATCCTGACCCGCTTATGGGCCGGACATTTGGCGGGTGCATCAGGGGCGAGGGGCTCAAAAAGGTTGACGCAGTGACTTTGAAATCAGGTAAAGCACGGCGGCGTTTTGTGGTTTCGATTTATCCTCTGACGGCGCAGGCAGAAAGCAGCGGGGCCTGGTTGCGAGTGCTGGAGACGCAGATAAGGGCGATTGATGCAATAAGTTTAGAAACCGCCCGTGCGGCGCACAGGAAGTGGTGGGATGAGTTCTGGAACCGCAGCTGGATTCGGGTCTCAGGGGTCTCGCTGTCGAAAGAAATCACTACCAATTCGCTGCCGCTTCGGATTGGTGCCTGCAGCAACGGACAAAATCGATTCATAGGACACATATCTCGTGCACGGGTTTTTGACAGGGCGATTAGTGAGCGGGAGGTTGCGGTTCTGTCACAAAATCCGCGTGTGAGGTTTGCCCGCGGCCTTGTTGGAGACTGGTCTTTTGAAGACAGCCGGGATGGGTTTTTCCGTAACAATGTCGGTGATGAGCTGGCGGCGAAAGTTGTAGGCAATGTTAAGAGCGTTGAATATAAAGGTACAAAATGCGTACGGCTCGGCGGTGATGGTTACCTTGAGGTCGCTCATAGTGCGAAGTTGAATCTTGCGCAGGGCTTTACGCTGGAGGCGTGGGTGGCGCCGGACAAAATTGGCCCCGGCGGCGGGCGGATTATCGACAAATCGAGGGCCGGGACATCTAACGGTTACCTGCTGGATACGTATCCCGACAATTCGCTGCGTATGATTGTAGAGGCAAGGACTCTTGGTTACGATGCGAAGCTTCCACCCGGTGAATGGGCGCACGTTGTGGCAACATACGATGCAAGAGATGGAGCAGCAAGATTGTATATCAATGGAAGCGCTGTCGCATCGTCGAAGGCCGAGCCGGATGCGTTTGTCGTGTCCAGGGGTTATGTGCTCCAGCGGTGGATTAATGCGTGCGGCGGTAGGGGGGGTTACCCCATCAAGTTCAACGGCTCGATATTTACGGTTGATGCGCAGATTGGTAATGAGCATTTTGACGGTGATTATCGGCGCTGGGGCGGGATGTATTGGTGGCAAAACACGCGGCTTCCGTACTGGTCGATGCCGGCGTCGGGCGACTTCGACCTGATGCAGCCGCTGTTTCGGATGTACAAAAATGTTCTTGGGCTGTGCAGGGACAAGACAAAGATTTACTATGAGCACGATGGTGCTTTCTTTCCGGAGACGATGTACTTCTGGGGTACGAATGGGAATTGTGATTTTGGGTGGGGACATAAAGGGCCTGAGACGGTTAACCGGTATATCCGCCGGGAATGGCAGGGTGGAATTGAAATAACCGCGATGATGCTGGACTACTACGCCATTACGGAGGACGATAAGTTTCTACGTGATACGTTGCTGCCGTTAGCTGAAGCGACCATCACTTTCTTCGATGAGCATTGGGAGCGGGACGAGCAGGGGAAGATTCGCTTCGAGCCGGCCCAGTCGCTGGAGACGTGGTGGGAGTGCGTAAATCCGCTGCCGGAGGTTGCGGGGCTGCGGTATGTGCTCGGGCGATTGCTGGAGCTGCCGGCCGATTTGACGACGAGGGCGCAGCGTAAAACCTGGAAGGAGACGCTCGCGGACCTGCCTGCGGTTCCGATGAAGGAATCCAATGGCAAACGAATTCTGCTTCCAGCGGAGAAATATAGCGCGAAGCGAAATCAGGAGAATCCGGAGTTGTACGCCATTTTTCCGTACCGACTTTTTGGGGTTGGCAAGGACGGTCTGGAGATTGCTGTTGAGACCTACAACCGCCGGGCACACAGGGGGACGGGCGGTTGGTATCAGACGGCAATCCAGGCGGCGTATCTTGGCTTGACGGGGGACGCGTCGAAATTTGTTACGAAGAATTTCTCGACCAAACACGGCGGCAGCCGGTTCCCGGCCTTCTGGGGGCCGAACTACGATTGGATTCCTGACCAGGACCATGGGGCTGTCGCGATGACGGCACTGCAGAGGATGCTGCTGCAAACCGAGGGCAGAAAAATACTGCTGTTTGGCGCCTGGCCGAAAGGATGGGATGTTGAATTCAAGCTACACGCACCTATGAATACAACGGTGGAAGGCGTGTATCAAGACGGTAAGCTGCAGCAGTTAAAAGTAACACCACGGTCGCGTGCAAAGGACGTGGTGAGGATACAACCGCAATGACTTTGCAAAGAGTATTTGGGCCAAACGAATAGAGCCGTTGATTTGATTTCAGATAAATAGAGCGCTGAGTCGATATAGAAATCGGTTGGGCGCTTTGTTGTTTTTTTGCAGATTGGTCAAATGCCTGAAATTTTCAAAAGAAAAATAGTTAAGTTATTGAAGCACTCCGATTACGCACCTCTGAAACTTTCACAACTGGCCAAAACATTAGGAGTAAGTTCGGAAGATTATCCACAGTTCAAATCGGCTTTTGAAGAGCTGCGTCGGGCCGGGCACGTGGTAGTGGGTGGGAGGAATTTGATTAGTCTGCCGTCAATGTCGGGCCGAATTATAGGGACATTTAGAGCGAATCCGAGAGGATTTGGCTTCATAACACCTCTCGAACCCCATTTGCACGGTGATTTATTTATACCGCCGAGCGCAACAGGCGAGGCAATGACGGGCGATATCGTTGCCGCCAAGGTTGTAAAAAAAGGTAAGCGCGGCGGACAGATGCGGTACAGCGGCAAAGTGGTCGAGATTCTTGAACGAGCACAAAACAGGTTTGTCGGAACTTTATTAAAAAGGCCCGAAGGATGGATTGTTCAGCCGGACGGGACGAGCTTTTTCGAGCTGATTTGCGTTGACGATGTCGGTGCAAAAGGGGCCAGGGGGAAGGACAAGGTTGTGGTCGAAATACTTTCGTATCCGACGGAAAAATATCTGGCACGCGGGGTAATTATTGAGGTGCTCGGCAAAGCAGGGCGATATGAAAGCGAGATAAAATCGATAATTCACCAGTTTCATTTGCCGAGCGAATTTGATGCTGATTGTATCGAGCAGGCGCGCAAGGCCGCTGCTGGGTTTAATCCTGAGCAACACGGCAGCCGAGAGGACATAACGGAAAAAGTGATTATTACGATTGACCCGCCGGACGCAAAAGATTTTGACGATGCGATAAGCCTTGAAGAAAATTCTGAAGGCAATTGGGTTCTGGGCGTTCACATTGCCGATGTCAGTAATTTTGTGCTGCCGGATTCGCCTCTGGATGCCGAAGCAAAAATTCGTGGAAACAGTGTATATCTGCCGGGCAAGACGATTGCGATGCTGCCGGAGATTTTAAGTAACGGTATATGCAGTCTGCAGCCGGGGCAAAAGCGGTTTGTAAAAAGTGTGTACTTAACTTACGATGAGGACGGTAACGTTTTGTCTCGCAGGTTTGCCAACTCTGTTATGCGTTCGGTGCAGCGCTTGACTTACAAGGAAGCGGACAAAGCTTTGAAGGGGCGCATCAAGGGGATTAAGCCGGAAGTGGTTGAGCTGCTGAAAAATATGGAGGCGCTCAGCCGAGCGATTGAAAGACGGCGAACAAAGAACGGAATGCTCCATCTTGATTTGCCGGAGACGGAATTGATAATGGACAAATCGGGACGGGTTGTTGATGCCTGCCCCGCTGATGACAGCTATCCGCATACGATAATCGAAATGTTTATGGTCGAGGCCAATGAGGCGGTGGCGTCAGTTCTGGACAGGCAGAATGTCGGCTTTATGCGGCGGATTCATCCTGAGCCGGATGCTATGAGTATGAAAAATCTCGCCAGGCTCGTTAGAGCGTTTGGTTTCAGTCTGCCTCGAAATCCGGGTCGCGCAGCGATACAGGATTTGTTAGCTGCCGTTAAGGGGGCTGATTGTTCTTTCGGCGTGAATTTGGCGGTGCTGCGAAGTTTCGAGAAAGCTGAGTATTCACCGCTTCATATCGGCCATTTTGCGCTGGCTTCGGGTAACTACTGTCATTTTACCAGCCCGATACGCAGGTATGCGGATTTACTTGTTCATCGAGTTCTGGAATACTACCTGCAAAAACGCCTGGATTTGGTTCAGCAGGAGCTGGATTTAACTGAGATTGGGAAACATATCAGCTTTACCGAGCAGCGGGCCGAGGACGCAGAAAAAGAGCTGACGACAGTGCTGATATTGCAAATGTTGAGTGGTCACATCGGCGATGAGCTTGACTGCGTTGTTACCGGCCTTGCAAGTTTTGGGGTATTTGTGCAGTCTCGAAAGTTTGGGATTGAAGGTCTTATACAGATGGGCGATTTGGGGCCGGACAAATGGAAATACAGTCCAAAGACCCAGTGTATTGTCGGACTACGCTGCGGACACAGTGTTCATTTAGGTCAGGCCGTAAAAGTACGTATAATCTCGGTAAATGTTCCCGCCCGTCAGTTGAACGTGTCCCCTGTTGAGCCGTTGGTAAATGCGAGCAAGCAAGGAAAGAAAAGCACAAAAACAAAGAAGCCCAGGAAAGGAAAGCGAAAGACTAAACAACCCCGCAAATAAATTGCGGGGCTAAATAGAGATTGCTTCGCTTCGCTCGCAATGACATCTTCGTGTTGCGTCGCTTCACGTTTTTCGCTTTGCGTCTTACGATTTCTTGACATTGTGCGGCAATTTTGCGATACTTGTTTGGTGAATATAAACATAGCGGAAGTGAAAGAACCCGTTGAATATGTAGCGTTGGCAACGAAAACAGTCACAGAAAGGAACATAAAATGAAAAAACAACATGCTTTTACCGCAATTATTGAACATGAAGGGGACGGATATACCGCCCTTTGTCCTGAACTTGATATTGCCAGTCAGGGTGATTGTGTGGAAGAGGCAAGGAAAAACCTGATCGAAGCGATAGAATTGTTTTTTGAAACTGCATCAGAAGCTGAAATACAAGAACGACTTCACGATGAAGTCTTCATTACTCGTCTGGAGGTGATAGTTGAGTAGGCTACGCGTATTCTCAGGCAAACAAGTATGTCAGCTTCTCGAGAAGCACGGTTTTGTAAACGTCCGTCATCGAGGAAGCCATGTTGTAATGCAGAAAAAGACCGAGTCGTCAACGATCACCGTTCCTGTGCCTATTCATTCGACTATACGAATTGGCACGCTCCAGTCGATAATACGGCAGTCAAAACTACCTCGCGAGCTATTCGAAGTATAGGAGTAAGAAATGAGAGCATCGGAGATGAGAAAAGGTCAGACCGTGAAGATTGACGGTAAGCTCTATGCGATTGTTGATTATCAGCACGTCAAGCTCGGCAAAGGCGGTGCGGTCTATCAGACAAAACTAAAGAGTCTGACCGACGGGTCAATTCAAAATGTTCGGCTGCGCTCGGAAGAAACAGTCGAAGAAGCATACCTGGATAAGGGCACATACGAATACCTATATTCAGCCGGAAGCGAACATGTGCTGATGGATACCAAGACCTACGACCAAATCACTCTCGATGACGATGCGTTCGGCGATGGGCCGAAATATCTCAAGGCAAACGCTCGACTGCAGGTCAGTATGTACCAGGGCAGGCCGATTATAGTTACTCTGCCTATTACTGTGGATTTGGAGGTTACCAATACCCCGCCGGAGATTAAGGGGGCGACGGCGACGAATCAGCCTAAGCCCGCAACGCTCGAAACCGGGCTTATCGTGCAGGTGCCTCCTTTTATTAAGACCGGTGACATTGTCCGTGTCGATACGCGCAGCGGGGAATATGTAACACGAGTAAAAGATGCGTGAAGCGTATCTCGTGAAGCGTGAAGCGAGATACGAAGTACGAGATACGAAATGTGATGTTTGATAAAGTAAGCAAAATTCTTATAAAGGTTTTCGGCTCTCGTAACGAGCGGTTAATAAAGGCCTATTCGGTAATCGCTGAGCAGGCGGGCGAATTTGAGGAGGAAATAAAAAAGCTCGACGACGAAGGCCTGAAAGCAAAGACGGGCGAGTTTAAAGCCGCACTAAAAGCGGGCGCCAGGCCGGAGGATATTTTGCCTGAAACTTTCGCGGTTGTTCGGGAAGCGGCAAGGCGAAATGTCGATATGCGGCATTTCGACATGCAGCTTATCGGAGGCAATGTCCTCTACGAGGGCAAGATTGCTGAAATGGTAACCGGCGAGGGTAAAACGTTAGTGGCGACACTGGCGGCATACCTTGTTCATCTGACCGGAAGAAAGGTCCATATAGTTACGGTCAACGATTACTTAGCCAAGCGCGATGCAGAATGGATGGGGCCGATATATAAAGCGCTGGGACTGACGGTGGGTGCGATTCAAGCGGATATGGATACGTCCGGTGACGAGCGGAAAGGTCAGTATGGCTGCGATATAACATACGGCACAAACAACGAGTTCGGCTTCGATTATCTTCGGGACAATATGAAGATATCACTTGAACAAATGGTCCAGGGTTCGCTGCAATATGCCATAATCGACGAGGTCGATTCGATTCTAATTGATGAGGCGAGGACGCCTCTGATTATATCGGGCCCGGCCTTTGATGATGTCAGCAGATATAAAAAAGCGGAGCAGGTGTCAATAAAGCTGATTGGCCTGCAAAGCAGCTACGACCGCACGAAAAAACAAATTGATTCTGCCCAGCGAAGGACAGCCGGCGCTCGGGGCGAACTGGCGGAAGCAAAAAGGGATAAGGACAACAAGCGAATCGAAAAAGCCCAGAAGACAATCGAGGAAAGTGAGGTGGAGCTTGAGGGCGCACAAGCCCGGCTAACAGGCGCTACGCAATATTACGAAGTTGAATACGACAGGAAACAGGCACATCTTACGCACGAAGGAGTAGGGGCAGCACAGGAGATAGCGGGCGTTGGTTCATTCTTTACCGGCTCAAATATGGAATGGCCGCATCTTCTGGAACAGAGCCTGCGGGCCCACGTTACCTTCGAGAGAGAAAAAGACTACGTCGTTATGGAGGGCAAGGTCGTTATCGTTGATGAATTTACGGGCCGATTGATGCACGGCCGGCAGTGGTCGGACGGGCTGCACCAGGCGGTCGAAGCAAAAGAAAATGTATCGGTAAAAGAAGAAACTCAAACACTGGCTACCATCACGCTGCAAAATTTCTTCAAACTCTATGAGCAGATAGCGGGAATGACCGGCACGGCGGCGACCGAGGCCGAGGAGTTTATGAATATCTACAAGCTTGACGTTGTTGTAATACCGACTAACGAGCCGTGCATCAGGGAGAACCGGGATGATGTAATCTATCAAACGATGCGTGAAAAGTTCGATGCGATAGTAGAAGAGATAAACGAGGTCAGCAGCTCCGGTCGGCCGGTGCTTGTGGGCACGGTAAGCATTGAGAAGAATGAAGCGCTGTCCAACGCTCTTAAAGTGCGATACGGGAAAGAGTATGAGCACGAGGTCCTCAACGCCAAGCACCACGAGCGCGAAGCTGCGATTGTTGCCAAAGCCGGCCAGCAGCACAGTAGCCGGGACGGCCGAATGCAAGGCAATATAACAATCGCAACAAATATGGCGGGGCGGGGCACGGATATTGTTTTAGGGCCCGGCGTAGCTGAAATCGGCGGATTACATGTCCTTGGGACCGAGCGTCACGAGGCCAGAAGAATCGATAACCAGCTCCGTGGCCGGACGGGCAGACAGGGCGACGCCGGCTCCAGCCAGTTCTTTTTGAGTTTTGAGGATGACCTGATGCGAATTTTTGCGCCGGAGTGGACCGTCAAGGCGCTTTCGTGGATAGGGTGGGAGGAAGGCCAGCCCATCGTACACAAGAGGATAAGCAAGGGCATCGAGAAGGCACAAAAGAAGGTCGAAGAGCGAAACTTCGAGGTACGCAAGAGTCTGCTTGAATATGATGAGGTAATGGACTACCAGCGAAAGATTTTCTATTCGCGCAGGCGTGAAATCCTGGCCGGCAAAGGACTCAAGAACATTATCGAAGAGATGATAGATGCCGCTATCGCAAAAAATTGTGACACCATTCTTAACGAGAGCTACCCCCGCAAGTGCATTATCGAGTGGGCCAGAACTGCTTTCGGCGTTGATTTAAAGGCCTCGGATGTTGTCGGTGTTAAGGCGGAGGAAATTGAGAGATTAATAAAGCAGCAGGCGAAAGGTAATGCCGCTAACGATATATCGCTTTCTATGGGGGAATATTTAGAAGACTACGGAGACCCGCAAAGCTGGGACATTGCCGGGTTGTGCAAGTGGGCGATGAGCGCTTTTCGTGTTAGTTTAAGCCCTGCTAAAATCAAACATCAGGAGCCGGAAGAAATTGAAGAGCAGTTGATTTCAGCCGCTGCTGAGCAAATTGATAAAAAAGATTGCTCACAACTAATCGAATTTTTGAAGGAAGATTTTGCTGCCCATACATTTATCGAATGGGCGCGAGCGAAGTTCGATATAAAACTGGACCTTGAGCGATTGAAGAGCGCCAATGTGTCCCAAATCCGTCAGCTTCTTGGCGAAGAAGCGGCAGCCAAATACAAACAAAGGGAGATTGAGTATCCAGTTGAATTTGCGATGAATATGGTTTATGGGCCGGAGGGTCCCAACGTGTATGCGTTCGAGGCGCTGGCGGACTGGGCGAACAAGAAATATAACGCCGGGCTTTCAGTTGAGCGGATAGCAAACATCAAACCCAGGGCCTTACATAAACAACTGGTCGAATTGAGTGAGAGCTTTAACAACGGCGAGTTAGACCGAGAGCTCGCTGAAAAGCAGGATCAGTTAAATACCGCCGAATTAGTGAGGTGGGCCAACGAGAGATTCGAGGCCTCTTTGAGTGAAGAGGACCTCGCCGACGTGCCGGAACGCAAAGAGAAACTGTCTGAGGCGGCAAGAGAGTTTTTGCGGAAGGAGCTGAGCGACCTTGAAAAATATGTTTTGGTGCAGGTTTACGACAGCACCTGGAAGGACCATCTGTATTCGATGGACCATCTAAAAGACAGCATCTGGATGCGAGGCTGGGCTGAAAAAGACCCGAAGACGGAATATAAGCGTGAAGGCTATCGCATGTTCGAAGAGATGCTGGAAAACATTGAGGACCGTGTTACGGATATTATCTTCAAGGTTCGCCTGGAAGCGGGCGCCAGGGCGCAAAGTATCTGGAATGTAAGCCAAACGGCGCACGACGAGGTTGGTCAGTTCGCGATGGCCGAGCAGCAGCGGGCCGCCGCCCAGGCGCCGCAGGGCGAGCGGAAAGTAAAACAAATTCGGCTGGAACATCCCAAGGTCGGCCGCAATGAGCCCTGTCCCTGCGGCAGCGGTAAAAAATATAAAAAATGCTGCGGAAAAACCGGCTAAAAAAGAAAACATCGAGCAACATCCAGCCACCCGATGTTTTCCGGAGGGGAGAAAAACTTTTTTTTAACCTGCTTTTTTATTATCGGCAATAGGACAAATACGACTTTAGCCCCGTTAGAAATTTTCGCTTTTTGTCGGATATTCCTACCCTCCCTGGAGTTTCTAACGGCGTTAGCCGAAAAATCGCAGTTTGTTCTGTCCTCATAAAGCTTTACGTTATCGGGCGGTAAAGGTTCTGTATTTTCCCGCGGGTCAGGGGTTTTGTTACCCCGTTAGAAATCTCCCGTTTTGGTATCATATTGCGGATTGTAGAATTTCTAACGAGGCGAGCAAGCTGTTCTAATAAAGACTCATCGGCTCGTGGCGTCGGCTGTGGCGGCGGTAAATCGTAATCCCTTTACAGCCAAGCTGATAGGCCAATTTGTAGGCCTTATCGACGGCGGCGACAGTGGCCTTTTCGCTGAAATTTATGGTCTTACTGACCGCTGCGTCACAGTGCTTCTGAAAGGCCGCCTGCATTTTGATATGCCATTCGGGCTTGATGTCGTAGGCACATCTGAAGATTTTCCGTATGCTGGCGGGAATCTGGTGGATTTTTTGGATACTGCCGGTTTCGGCAATCTGTTTTTCCAGCTCTTTGGTATAAAAGCCGGCTTTTTGGGCTATTTGCTTGAAAATCGGGTTTATTTGCAGCATTTTTGAGCCGTTTAGTACCCGGCGGACGAAGACGGGCGAATAGACCGGCTCAATTCCGGAAGAGCAGTTTGCAATTATGCTTATCGTGCCGGTCGGTGCTACGCAGGTAATAGAAGCGTTGCGGACCTTTTGGTTTCTTTCGGTTCGCCAGATGCTGTCGTTCCAGTTTGGAAAAGGCCCTCGCGAATTGGCAAGCTCGGTACTGGCCTGGCGTGCTTTTTTGTTAATAAACTCCATAAGAGCCGACCCAAATTCGATGCCCTGCTGCGAATCGTAAGGTATCTTAAGCAGAAAGAGGCAGTCGGCAAAGCCCATAATGCCGAGGCCGATTTTTCGATTTCCCTGAGCGAGGCGGACGGTGTCTCTGACCGGATAATTGCAGACGTCGATAATGTTGTCGAGGAACCGCACGGCCAATTTAATGGTCTTAGTCAGTGCCGGCCAATCCATATCAGCTTTGCCATCGGTAAATGTTACGAATCCGGTAAGATTGATACTGCCTAAGGTGCAGGCCTCGAAGGGCAGCAAAGGCTGCTCGCCGCAGGGATTGGTTGCTTCTATTCGGCCGAGCGAAGGCGTCGGGTTGTCACGATTGATTCGGTCGATAAAAACTACGCCTGGCTCCCCGCTGTTTGCAGCACACTTGATGATGGTTTCCCAGATGTCACTGACGGTGTAGAATTTGCCTGTCTGTACGGAGGTCAGCACCTGTTTGGCGGTTAGTTTATGTAAATCGTTTATTGTGTAGCTTGCAATATCAATTCGCCGGGGCAATAAATACGTCTGCTGGGTGCGGGGATTTTTGACAATGTTCAAAGACTTGCCCGATGTAGTCAGGGTTTCCATCCAGTCATCGGTGATTTTGACGGAGATATTGAAGTTGGTAAAGGCCTTTAAGCTCTGTTTGGCGTGCAGAAATTTTAAGATGTCAGGGTGCTCGACGCTCATCATACCCATATTTGCCCCGCGGCGAAAAGCGCCCTGCTGAATCGCATCGGTAGTTTCGGAAAAGACGCGCCAAAAACTTATTGGCCCTGAAGTTGTTCCGCCGCTGGATGCGACACGGTCGCCTGTTGGTCTCAATTTGTCGAAGGAGAATCCGGTGCCGCCGCCGGCCTTTTGAATCAGAGCGGTCTGCTTAATCGTTTCGAATATCGCTTCTATACTGTCTTCGATTGGCAGGACAAAGCAGGCGCTGAGCATTCCGCCGGGCCGATTGGCGTTCATAAGGGCGGGGGAGTTGGGCAAGAATTTCAGCGAGGCGAGAAGGTCGTAAAATTTTCTGTGCCAGACTTTGACTTCGCTGTGGGTGGCTCCGTATTTGGCTTCGGCCTCGGCTATCGGGGACGCCACCCTGCTGAAGAGCTGGGCCGGTGTCTCGATGCACTTGCCCCGGTGGTCTTTGATTAGGTATCGGCTTTGCATAACGGTCAGGGCATTCTTGCTGAGTGCGGGAGCCTCTCCGGGCGGCGGTATGATATTGAACTCAGTCATTTTTTCATATCTCGTATATTGTGTATCGTGTTCCGCTTATCTGTGCTTTATCCTCTGTTTTCTGAGCCATCTAAACCGAAAGACGTCACGAATCCTTTCGCTAAACCGGATTCCCAAACGCTGTGTGCTGGTCTTGAACTCGGCGCGTTGCAGGTCAGCAGTTGTGGGTTTGGGCGGCGATTTGCCGAATATCGACAATAATCCCCCCGCGAAAAATCCGAGAGCTGAACCTATTTTAGTGCGAACAGACATTTAATTGATTATTTTCTATTGATTATTGATAATCTGTTTTCCAGTTATCATTCGTCGGTTAGCAATTATCTTTGTACCGCCAATTTTAAGCCGGCTAATAGTTCTTCGCCGGTGCGGCTTATCAACTCGGATTTGCCGAATAATTGATGCCTTTCCAGAATCTCCGGCTCGTAATCGTAATATCTTTGCACCGCCTCGATGCTGGCTTCTGCGGCGCCGCTGGTTTTGTACTGGCCGTCCAGCAGCCAGGAGCTTACCTCATCATCGTACTCGGCGGGATAAATAAGTGCCACGACAAATTTATCATTGCTGTATTTAGCCAGATGTACCTTAGCGCGGCAGGGCGGAGAAGAGGTGACGGCTAAATTAACGAGCTGCTTGAAATCCCGCCTGGTGGTTTCGGGTTGGCTTGAATAAAAGAACATCCCGGCCTCAAGCTGGAAAGTTTCCGCCCGGACGCCTTTTAGTTCGAGTTTGCCGTCGGGATAGGCCTTGTGTATCTTGTAGGCCTTGCCGTCCTTGTATTTTTTGCTTTCGAGAAGCTCAGCCACCTCTTCAGCGGTAAAGCCGACGCCTGCGTGGTCGCCGAAGTCGAAGATATACAGGCCAACGTATTTTTCAGGTTTTTCAAGTTCTGGCAGTTTCATAGTTCTTTTATTATAACCACGGATTACACGGATTGCACGGATTTTTTTAGACTCAGATTTCGCAGATTAACGCAGGGAGGTTAGACACGGTTTTTTTAGACAGGATAACAGGATCAGGCGGGATTTGTTTTAGCCGGGCGGAGCCATCCCCACCTGTGCCTGCGCTACCCCCCTGCTTTCTTGCGAAAGCAAGAAAGGGGGTGCAGGCAAACTGCGCCTTCGGCTTCGCTCAGGACAGGGCTTGAGGCTGCCGCCCGGCCGCCGAGAGACTGGATTCCCGCTTTCGCGGGAATGACAAATTTGTGGTTCAAAGTCTAATTTTTTACCTTTAACCGGGCGAATTTTCGTTTGCCGACCTGGATGATCATACCATTTTTTGGTGTAATTTCGGCATTAGGGTCATTGATTTTTTGGCCGTCAATACTGACAGCCGACTGCTTTATCATCCGTTTGGCTTCGCTGGTGCTTGGTACCAGTTTGCAGTGAAGCAGTAGTTTGCTTGCAGCGATTGGCTCGGTGGATATTTCGATTTCCGGTATATCGTCAGGGAGTTGTTTCTGTGCGAATACCTTGTCGAATTCGGCGGCGGCGGCCTCGGCGGTCGCTTGATTGTAAAACTGGGTCACAATTGTTTTGCCGAGCAGGACCTTCGCCTCTTTCGGATGTGTTTTATCAGGGTTGACGAGTTCGGCTATTTTCCCAACCGGCAGGTCGGTTAAGAGTGTAAAATAATTTTCCATCATATCATCGGAAATACTCATAACCTTGCCGAACATATCGTTTGGCTCATCGGTTACGCCGATGTAATTGCCTTTTGATTTGCTCATTTTCTCTTTGCCGTCCAGGCCGACAAGGATGGGCGTAGTGATTACGACCTGCGGCGGCTGACCGTATGCCCGCTGGATATCCCGGCCGATGAGATTGTTGAAAGTCTGGTCAGTGCCGCCCAATTCGACGTCACTTCGTACCATAACCGAATCATAACCCTGCATTAGTGGGTACAGAAATTCGTGCATAAAAATATCTTCGTCGGCGCGGAGGCGCTTTTTGAAGCTGTCTCGCTGAAGCATTTGAGCGACTGTTTTTTTTGCCGCCAGTTGAATTATTTCGATGGCGGTCAGCTTTTCAAGCCATTCGCTATTGTACCTGATTTCGAGCTTGTTTTCTGAGGTGTCGAGGATTTTTCCTGCCTGTTGAAAGTAAGTTTTTGCATTTTTTTCGATTTGCTTTGGTGAGAGCATTGGGCGGGTTGTGTCCTGGCCGGCAGGGTCGCCGATTCGTGCGGTGTAGTTGCCTATGATGAGAACCGCCTTGTGGCCGAGGTCCTGGAATTGGCGCATCTTTCGCAATACGACGGTATGGCCGAGATGTATATCGGCGCTGGTCGGGTCCAGGCCGAGCTTGATTCGAAGCTGTCTGGGCGTTTTGGCGGCCTCGGTGAGTTTTACAGGCAGCTCGGGCTCGGTAAAAATTTCTACTGCGCCGCGTTTTAGAAGTTTAATCTGTTCCGCAATTTTTTCTGCCATAGGTTTTTCCTGCAAAGCAAGAACTTCTAAAAGCAGCAATTATAAAGGATAGGCGGAAAATAAGCAAGACCACTGGCAATAGATTCCGCTGGTGTCAGCTAATCCGAAAAGCCGGTGAAACATTCGAGTTAATTGTCCGCTGATTGTTCTTGCTTTGTGCCTGCCACTCCGCCGGAAACAATAAACGTCATCGCCTCGGAGCTTTCAATATCCAAGGGCTTAACGGCCTCTTTGGGAAAGAGCAGGACATTGCCTGCGAAGTTGTACGACTGCGGAAGATAGACGGCGACATGGTCCTTTAGCCCGAGATTCTCGAGGTTTTCTCTTGTCATAAAGCCGACCACCTTTGCGTCACAGCCCGGTCCGAGCGTTACCAGTACGGGCTTGTCGAATTTTTTCTTTTCGCCTGCAAAGGCCTCCACGAGGTCCCTAATGGCACCGTAGAGCATCTTGACTAAGGGAACTTTATTTAAGATCTTATCCAGGAGGCCAAAGAGCTTTTTGCCCACGAAATTCGATGCGAGCAAGCCGATGAGAAATATTCCGCCAATCGTAACCAGGAACCCCATACCAGGAAAAGTTATTGGAAACAGTTTGCTAAAGAGTTTGTCCAGACTGGTAAAAACGTAAACGAGTATAAAAATCGTAAGCCCAACGGGAACGAAAACCAGAAGACCTCTCAGGAAATATTTCAAAATACTTTTCATTTCAAGACTCCAAAAAGAACTCTTAGCCACACCAATAACAGGACATCCTGTGGCGGCCCCGCCAGATTAAGAATATTGCGAACAGCCATAATTATCTCCCTTCCTTCTCGCTGGCTTTGGTTTTAGCGCTGTTGTTTTTCACGAACGCAATCACTGCCAGTATATACAGGATGACAGCGGGAATAAAGAAAATAGTACATATAATGTTTACCTGCTGCCTGGTTAGCAGCCCGTATAATGGTTTTGCGCTGCTCGGCCAAAACATCCGCACGTCCTTGTGGTAAATAGCGTCAATCACAACGTGAAACCACGCGCCGAGAACGCCTGAGACGAGCATCTTCCAGAAACCGGTTTTATAAGAGATGTGAAGTATTTGCATTATCTTTTTGAAGAAATTTCGCAACGGATAGGCGGCCAATCCCCAGACAATGCCCACTGCCGCCCCGATTAAAAGCGTATGACAATACCTGTGCCTCGGCCAACCGATTCCAAGAAGCATTATGACCAGCACCTCAATATCGACGATGACATTAGCCAGCACAAATACAGGTATATCGAGCCACTTTCTAAATGTTAGGGCGATAAACCCGCTCGGCCCAAAATGAAATGGCGTATATGGCATAGCTACCTTACATCACCTATGCAGTCATGAGCTTTTGTTCGGAATACTCTCAGTTGGTCCCCGCTTTGGAATAAACGCTCCAAGAATCTTATTGTGTTCACGCTCGGTTAGCCAAAAAATCCCAAAAAAAACAAACAAAAAGACCGTGAAATCAAAAGATCGAGCAATACCGGAACCAAACCTTATATACCATCTGATGATATTTTCGATTTCTTCTGGTTTTAAGGATATGGCTGATTTGGAACCAGCTTTTTTAATTGTGACTGTGTCATCTGGCACGTATAATCGCACCCTTTTGTTGGTAAGGCAGAAACCCAAGACAGTAAGAGAGCCAAAGATTATCCCGAACAATAAAAGCACGATTCGGCTTCTTTTAAGGTGGGGCTGACGTTTAATGTGAGTCGCCAGAACTCGCCATTGTTCGTCAGTTAGCTGCTCACGTGAGGAGCCGAGGGAATCAAGGTATTTCTCTGCGGCCTGTTGGATTTTTGGAGAAATTTTCTTCGCCATTTTCAATGGCTCCCTAAATACTCATATTTTTGCAGGTAGTTCTGGACGTAATCTTTAATTGCGTCTTCGAGGGAGGTTGTTTTTTTATTGTAGCCGGCTTGGCGGAGTTTGGATATGTCGGCTTCGGTGAAGTACTGATACTGGCTGCGGATTGATTCGGGCATTTCTATATATTCGATGTTTGGCGGTTTGTCCATAGCGGCGAAAACCGCTTTTACGAGGTCGTTCCAGGAGCGCGGCTTGCCAGTGCCGATATTGAACAGGCTGGTTAGCTGGGGATTGTCCAGGAAGAACAAGGTCATATCCGCCGCATCTTTGATATAAAGAAAATCGCGTTTCTGCTCGCCATCTTTGAATTCGGGTTTATAGGATTTGAACAGGCCTACCTTATCTTTTGCGTTTATCTGCTCGAAGGCCTTTAGGACGAAGCTTCGCATATTGCCCTTGTGATATTCGTTCGGCCCGAAGACGTTGAAGTATTTCAGGCCTGCAATTTTTTTTAACAGGCCTGTCCTGCGTGCCCAGAGGTCGAAAAGCTGCTTGGAATAGCCGTACATATTTAACGGCCCGAGTTTGTCGATTTGCCCTTCATCGTCGCTGAAGCCGGCCGAGCCGTCGCCGTAGGTAGCGGCGCTGGAAGCGTAGATGAAGCGGATATCAGCATCGGTTGCCCATTGGGCCAATAGTTTGGTGTATTCGTAGTTGTTCTTTATAAGGTATGAAGCGTTTGTCTTGGTGGTGCTGGTGCAGGCGCCAAGATGGAAGATTGCCTCGACAGGTGGGCTAATCTTGTCTTCGACCACCATTTCCAGGAAATCGTCCTTCTCCACGTAATCGGCGAATGACAGATTGCGCAGGTTCTTCCATTTCTCGTCGGAAGCCAACTGGTCAACGACAAGGATGTCGGCGATTTGCCTTTTGTTTAATGCGGCAATTAGTGCTGAGCCGATAAAGCCGGCTCCGCCGGTAACTATTATCATTTTGTAAGTCCCTGATTATCCGGTTATTTTTTATAAGCTTAATTTGTGGTTTTGGCCGTGTCAAATGTTTAACGAAACTGGCGCGCATAAAAAAACCGCCCAAAACCGGGCGGTCTGAAAAGGGCTAAAAAGTCCAACGCCTTTTTAACACAGAGCAATATAGGTTGCAATTGCCAGGAGCAAAAGCCGCTTTTTATTAAACGTAAACGGAAGCCAGATTTCGTAATAAAACTTCTTCATCTCCCATCCCAGAAACCAGAACTCTTATTTTTGCCCGCAACAATCAGGGCTCTTATTACAGGGTTATTATACCAGAAAGGAGTGTCTAAAGCCAAGAAAAATCTCCTTTTATAAATTGTAACTCTTTGTTAGTAAAGCACTTATGTTGTGCAAAAACCGGCATTTTTTTTGCCCGGCCAAAGAAATGATTATTGATTATTGGAAAAGACCTACTGTTTGTTGGCGGCAGGGGCAATAGAAAATAATCAATAATCGATTGATTCAGGCCAACTTGCTGACGGCTTCGGCGACGAGCTCGGCTATCGGCAGATGCTGTGGGCAGTGAGCTTCCGCAGGGCTGTAATCGGTGCTGAGCAGTCTGTCTCTCACGTTGTGGGGGATTTGAGCGAAAAGCTCTCTGGCTGCAGCGTGCTCGCCGTAGCTGTTGTAGTACATCAGGTACCGCATAATGTCACTTACGTGAGGTGTATCCGGCAGGGCCGAGTTACAGATGTTTGAACAGCCGGCACAATAGCCGTCGCAGGTTGCCCGGGCGTATTGCTCGAAAACATTTCTGTCTGCCTGGGTAAGCCTGGTCTTATCGAGCACCGCTGCGACGTTCGAGGTTAAAAGGCCGATGTTCTGCATGCCTACGCAGGCTGAAGTGAACCTTTCATCTTCGAGCACGGCTTTTATCTTTGCCTGGCCCTGTGTAAAACCTCGCTGCAGGAAATGCTGGACCAGTTTTTTATCCTCTTCGGTTTGAATCCTCTGGCCTATTCCCTGAGTCTTTATGGCCATAAGGCCTTTGCCTGCTTTGTGGCACGCGTCAATAGCGGCGCTGAGCTTCTTGTCCTGCATCAATCGAAAATTGTAGATTGTCATTACTACTTCAATCCAGTCAAGCTTGGCGGCGGCGGCAATGACGTCGGCCATATTTTGGTGGGTGCTGATACCAAAGCGGCGTATTAGTTTGCGTTTCTTTGCGCTTTCTGCCCACTGCTTTAGCTCGTTTGTTAAAAAGGCAGGGTTAGGACACTGGTGAAAGCCATAGTACAAATCAATGTGATCAGTATTCATTCTTTTCAGAGACGTCTGAAGACGTTTTTCCACGTCCGCCACAGTTCTTGCCCCCGATGCCTTGCTGGTAATGAACAATTTCTCTCGAGCCTCTGGGTCCTTGGAGAGGAATTTACCTATACCTAGCTCACTGTTTCCACCCGTATAGTTGTGTGCTGAGTCCCAGTAGGTAAGACCCCACTGAGGAGCCATTTTTAAAACTATTTGGTTCTGAATAAGGTCTTGATTTCCACCCAAGCAGAGGCAGGGAACTTCAATACCCGTTTTTCCTAACTTTCGTTTCGGCACCTGTGGGTACTGTGGCTCCTGTGCTTTTGCCGGGGCATTTGCGTCGACGGCGTTCGGCTCGCCTTCCTTCTTGCTTTCACAGCCGGTGAGAACGGACCCCAATCCTGCGGCCCCCACGGTCTTCAAAAAATTCCTTCTATTGATTTTGTTGTGTTTTTCCTTCATCGTATTTAGCTCCTTTAATTCCAGGGACGGTTAAGAACTAAAATGTTAATCAGGCCAATTTGCTGACGGCTTCGGCGACGAGCTCGGCTATCGGCAGGTGCTGCGGACAGCGAGATTCCGCAAGTCTGTAATCGGTGCTGAGCAGTCTGTTTCTTGCGCCGGCAGGAATTTGGGCGAAAAGCTCTCTTGCCCTTTCCTTGTCGCCGTAGCTGTTGTAGTACATCAAATACCGCATAATGTCACTGACATAGGGCACATTCGGCAGGGAGGAGTCGCAAATGTATGCACAGCCGGCACAATACCCGTCGCAGGTTGCCCGGGCGTATTCCTTGAGGACCTCTCTGTCTGCTTGTGTGAGTTTGGTTTTGTCCAGCACGGCAGCTACGTTTTGCTTTAAAATCTCGACAGTATCCATCTGCACACAAGCTGAGCTAAACCTCTCATCTTCTAATGCAAGCTTTATACATGCCTGCTCGGGAGTAAAACCGCGCTGCAGGAAGTGGTCGACCATTTTTTTGTCGGCTTCGGTTTCAATCGGCTGCTTGAATCTTTTAATAGTTGTCTTTCCGGTTGTCTTCATTGCGACCAGGCCGATATTCGCTTTGTGACACGCCTCAATAGCATCCTGTAATTCGGTATCCTGCATCGTGCGGAAATTGTAACTTGTCATAATCACATCAATCCAGTCGAGGTTGGCCGCAGCAGCAAGGCATTTGGCCGTATTCGAGTGGGCGCTGAACCCGAAGAACCGTATCAGCCCGCGCTTCTTTGCAGTTTCGGCGTACTTTCTTATTTCATCCGTCAAGAGTGCGGGGTCCTGCAAGTCATGGAAATAATGCATATCAACATAGTTGGTTTTCATTCTGTTAAGCGAAAGTTGAAGACACTTTTCCATATCCTCTTGTGTGTATGCACGCTTGGCCTTGGTGACAATGAACAAATCCTTCCGGACATCCGGGTTGTTCGACAGGTATTTGCCTATGCCAAGCTCACTGTTGCCTCCTGCATAGCCGTTGGCTGTATCCCAATATTTAACGCCCCACTCGAGGGTCTTTCTTAAAATGATTTGGCTATCAACAAGGTTGAACATTGTTCCCAGAGACAGGACCGGGACCTCGACACCTGTCTTGCCCAACTTTCGTTTTGGCATCTGGGGGTATTCTTCCTTTTCTGGCGTTTTTGAAACCTCAGGTTCAACAATATTCGGTTCCTTCTCTTCTTTGGCCTTGCATCCGGCCAAGACAGACCCCAGCCCTGCTGCGGCCATTGCGCTGTTGCGCATAAAGCGGCGCCGCGTTACTTGCTTGTTCTCTTTATTCTCCATCGTTCATTTCCTTTCCTGATTAACCCACGATATACTTTTGAGGCGTTTCCACGCCTTAGCAAAAATTGTTGGACTTTTGCAAAATACGTAAATGCCTGTAAAGCAGCGCCTCCTTGCCGGCATACATTACCACGAAATTCCTAAACGGGTCAAGTTATTTATTTTTTGGTATATTCTGTGGGTATGAGCGGCTGGTTATCCTTGCCGTAGCTCTGCTGAAATTCTGCGTTTGCGATACCGCTCAGGCCAACTTGCTGACGGCTTCGGCGACCAGCTTGGCTATCGGCAGATGCTGTGGGCAGCGAGCTTCGGCGAGTGTGTAATCGGTGGTGAGCAGTTTGTTTCTTACCTTGCGGGGAATTTTGGCGAAAAGCTCTCTTGCTTTATCCTGCTCACCGTAGCTGTTGTAGTACATCAAATACCGCATAATGTCACTGACGCAGGGTGAATCGGGTAGGGCTGAATCGCAGATGTATGCGCAGCCGGCACAATAACCGCTGCAGGTCGCCTCCGCGTATTCCTTGAGGGCCTCAATGTCAGCTTGCGTAAGCTTGGTTTTGTTCAGTACGGCAGCGACGTTTGTAGTTAAAAGAGATATATTCTGCATCCCAACGCAGACTGCGCTGAACCTTTTATCTTGCAGTACAACCTTTATCTTTGCCTGTTCCTCGGTGAAACCTCGCTTCTGGAAGTGGCCGAGGAGCTTTTTATCCTCTTCGGTTTCGACCTTCTGAAGACGTTTGACCCCGCGGGAGAAAGCCTTCATAGCAGTAAGACCTATGCCCGCTTTATGGCACGCTTCAATAGCAGCCTGCATTGAAGCATCCTGCATGACTCGGAAGTTGTAAAGTGTCGTTATTGCATCAATCCAGTCGAGCTTAGCCGCTGCGGCAAGGCATTTAGCCATATTCTTGTGTGTGCTGAACCCAAAAAAGCGTATCAGGTTTCGTTTCTTTGCACTTTTGGCCCACTGTTTTAATTCATCCGTCAACTGTACCGGGTCGGATAAGCCGTGAAAGGCATAGTACAAATCGACGTATTTGGTATTCATTCTTTTCAGCGAGGCCTGAAGACGCTCTTCCACCTTCTCGGCGGTTATTGCCCCCCAGAAGATCGCCGCCTTGCTTACAATGAACAGTTTCTTTCGGGCCTTCGGGTTCTTCGAGAGAAATTTACCTATCCCGAGCTCTGCGTTTCCGCGCCCATAGTTGTAAGCTGTATCCCAATAGGTAACACCCCGTTCGAGAGCTTTTCTTAAAACGATTTGCTTATCAATAAAACTAAAGTCTCCCCCCAGACACAGGCAGGAGACCTCAACGCCTATTTTGCCTAACTTTCGTCTCGGCATCTGTGGGATTTTGGTTTTTTGTGGTTTTGGTGGAGCATTAGGGTCGCTGGTCTTCGGCTCGCCTGGGTCGGCTGTTGCTTCAGCCGAACCCCGTATTAAATACGGGGCCAATCCAGCCGCTCCCATAGTTTTCAAGAAATTCCTTCTGTTGATTTTATTGTGTTTTTCTTTCATCACATTAAACTCCAAAAGCGATTAATGTTTAAGCAATAACTTTCTATCTGCACTTCTTGTTTCATTTTCCGCAGAGACCCTTATAGCTTTTCTACCGCTTACGGGGCATTCGTGCTCGCAAACGCCGCAGCCGATACATTTTTCAATATCAATGAGAGGTCTTTGCAGGCGAACCTGAACCTCAATTTTACTGCCTGCAGCGGGGATTTTTTCGAATTGCTCACCAGATGAAATTACGATGGTATTTTCGGTATTTTCTGCAATTTTTCTGCGTTCATCACCTTCGACGGCACAATAATAATCGCCGGTGGCAAATTTGTCGGGTAAAAGGGTCTCTTCAACTTCCACAGTATTATCTGTGGCTTTCTTTACAGTCAAAATGCCATCTCTTACCGTATTGAAACATTCCTGCGTATAAATTGCCTTGGGGCTGAGCGGACAGTTTTCTTCGCACACTATGCAGGGCTTGTCCATCGCCCAGGGAAGGCACCTGTTTTGGTCAACAAAAGCGGTGCCGAGCTTGATTGGCCCGACGTCGGCAAACTGGTCGGTTCCCAGTTTTTCGGCAAGTGTAATCGGACGAATAGCCGAGGTCGGACAAACCTGCCCGCAGGCCACGCAGTTCAGTTGACAGCCGCTTGAGCCGATTCGATTGTTCAGCACGGGCGTCCAGAGATTTTCCAGTCCTCCCTGGATGCCGCCGGGCTGGAGCACATTTGTGGGGCACACCCGCATACATTGGCCGCACTTGATACATCTCTTTAAGAATTCCTCTTCCGACAATGCGCCGGGCGGTCGAATGACCCTGTGGTACCAGTTGCTGCCTAATTTGTTGCTCAGTCTGACCGCCGGTACTGCAAGGATGCCGCCGGTGAGTGAAAGCACAAAGCCCCTGCGAGAAATGTCCGGATTCGTGATTTCGCCTGTTAGTGAGGGTTTGGTCTGGTAACTGATTATTTCGTCCTTGCAGTCCCGGCGGCAATTAAAGCAAAGCAGGCATTCACTTATTCTTATATTGCCGCTGGGCTGGCAGCCGCCTTCGCAGGAGCGGTCGCACAATTTGCAGTCGATACATTCGCTTTGGTTCTTGCCGATTCGCCATATAGCAAATCTGCTGATTATGCCGAACAGTGCGCCGAGCGGGCAGATGAATCGGCAGTAGAATCGAGGGATAGTCAGGTTAAGCAAAACTGCTGTCGAAAATATCGTTAGTATCAGCCACGCGCCCTCATAAAAGCGTGCTGTTGCTGAAACGAGGTTGGCAGGCCTGTCAGCAATAGCCAATAATACGAGGTTAAAGGAGCGGGTTATCAACGGTATGGGGTCGAGCAGGCCCGTCTGCAAAGTAACCCCTATCGATGGAAACGCAGCCATAAAAAGCAAGAATATGAGAATGAGGTATTTTATGCACTGCGCCTTTCGGTATTTGTTTAGCTGGATTTTTTGGGCGGCGGTCTTTTTTCGGTTGGCCAGGAAGCCGACAAAGTGATGTAGTGAGCCGAAGGGACAAACCCAGCTGCAGAAGAACCGCCCGAATATTATTGTCAATATAATCGTAACCAGCGCCCATAGAAGGGGCCGGTAGAGAGTGTGCGTAGTCAATATTGTCCCGATTGCCGCCAGCGGGTCGAGCTGCAAAAACCAGTTAACCGGCCAGCCCCGCAACTGCCACAATTTCTCGCCTACTGTGGCGACGATGCAGAACCAGACGAACAGCGAGAAAAAGAAGGCCTGGCTTATTCGTCTAACTGTTACAATCTTCATAATCACACTTTCAGAGCTGTGAAGATCTCCGACCTACTGCACCCGAGAAAGGCCTGGGGACCGTGGTCGGTATCGCACACTATAAGGCCCTGTCAGAAAAATTGGCCTGACAATATATATTTGAAGCTTGTTTACCTAATTTCCAATCTTTATTTTTCCAAGATTGTACCAGCCATCCGGCTCCTTTGAAGATATGGCAAGTTTAACTTTGGGCTTATTGGACAACGGGTCGAGAATCCCGATTTGCAGGTCATATTTTCCCGCAGGCATATAAGATGGAACCAAAACGGCATCGTCATAAAGATTGTCGCCGGGCAGCCAGGTTCTGATATCGGCATTGGTTACTAAGATTTCAGCTTTTTCATTGTTTTTCAAACGAAGAGCGAGAGGGAATTTTTTATAACACGGTGCAACTCCCTTGTTGTCCCACCAGGAAGTAAAAGATAGTTTACCGTTTGGATTCAGTGCTGCCGGGTACGTAAACTTTCGAAGTACGAATCTGTATCCCATTTTCCTGAGCCACCTGTTGACCGAAGGCCACCATTGGCTCGGGACCGGTGAGGACTTGGCGTTGAAAGAAGAAATGTGCCATTTGAGGGACTCATCGATTATGTGGTCGACATCCCAGCCCATGTCCTTCCAGTGCTGCATCACCCAGCATACCTCAAGTGTGACCGGAGCTTTTTTCCAGGCGTCCTCGACACCAAAGTTGATGATTGCCTGCGGATAATAATCGTTCATATGTGACCAATTGGCACTAAATCCTCCCATATCTCCGAGGCAATCAACCCTCCAGCCGATATCCGCTTTGGAAAGCGCGTAGCTGTTTGTTTTCTTATCAGTGAGGAGCATGATAAGATGTGTTTTCTTAAAGGAGTCGACATAGGCGTTGACCAGTGCCTGTCTTGTTTTTTGTGTCAATAGCGCGGAACCTGCACCTTCACCCCACGCTCCGACAATCGCAGCGTCCATGCTTTCGAGGTCGGGATGTCCGTCAAAGCGTTTGCCAAGAATTCTTATCATATTTGTGAAATACTTGACGTATCGGGGGTCTTCAGGGTCGACCTGCCACTTCTTCACCGGCAAATCCTGTCTTTTCCCAACCATTGTACGATACCAGTCGGGGACATCATTCTCAGTTCCAGTTCCGTATGGCGCGATGCGCAACATCAGAGTCTGGCCTCGCTCTCGGGCGGTTTTGAGGGCGTTATCTATCAAGTCCCAACGATATTTGCCCATTTGCGGTTCGATGAATTTCCAATAAATTCGGAAATACGCTATCGTTGTCATCGGATAGTCTTTGTTTTCCACATTGCCGTCAAATTCCTGATAAACAATGGGCTTACCCTCGGTCCAACGTTTAGCTGTATTTAACGTATCACCGTTGAATCTCTGAAAGGTCATAAAGCCGATTCCGGGATTCGTCAGGATATCGTCGATTTCCTTTGGCCGAGCGACAACCGTTTCTTGCGCAAAGACCGGAGCGAAGGATACTGAGGTTAATATGATTGTAATTGAAATGACTGTGATTAAACGTGAGATACGCACGACAACTTTTCCTTAGACTTTACTAAATACTGGTTTAAGTGACTCATAATCAGTGGTTCCGGCACCGGCGGTTTGGGCTTTTGCGAGGTACGGTAAATCCGAGGCCTTCAGATCTAAAAGAGTGCAGCCATAGGCATCGGCCGCCACGCAATCAGTACTTGCAATCAGCGTATTTGCGCGTCTCAAATCTTCGACAGAGCCTCCCGTTGGGCCATTGGTCATCATAACTTCAGTGCCGTCCAGTATAACCAATGTCGGCTTTACCATCATAGACAGCTCGGCAATGATTGTGTTAATATCCTGGTGAAAAATATTGCGGCGTCCGCCCAAAAGCCCGTACCAGTTTTTCATCGACATAGAAGCGCCGGCCCTGGCGTGGTGTTTGACCGGGGAGATGCCAATCAATTTGTTCACCTTCTCGAACGGCCCAAAGAAGATGGGCCAATTCTTAATGAGTTTGCCACGTTCGAGGGTAGTGTGCTTGAAGTGATGGTCTTTTGGCAATATGACTTTTGCGCCTGCTTTGTTTGCCGCTTTGCGGATACCGCTTAATGTAAAACAGCTTGCCGGGTCGTTAATAGGATTGTCGGTAACGTACACCTGTTTTGCCTCTGCTTTGTAGCACAGCCGGACCACCTCAGCCACCAGTTCAGGATGGGCGGTAGCTCCAAGCATTGGCGGTGACGCAAACGCAACATTTGGCTTTATAGCGACCGTTTCGCCGGGCTTGACAAATCTTTCTATGCCGCCGAGCAATTCTATCGCCTTGTTGACTGTCGCTCTCCTATCAGTGCCTTTGACAATGCTCATTGTCTTGCCCACTTCAGACGGCACCGAAAAAGGCGGTAATGTTACGAGCGATTCGGTTTTGACGCTGAACCTTGGTGGGCCTTTGCTGTCATAAAGCAAATACGAAGCTGTGCCGGCGGCGGTAATTGAAATTCCTGCTTTGCCTGCCCGTGCCAAAAATTTCCTTCGTCCGAGATTGTTATCATTTTGTTCAGTCATTATTAGCTGTCCCACTGAGCTTATTAACAAGCATTACGACCAATTTTTCGGCGGACTGTTGATTTTCAGCTTCGTGAATGCCAACAACAAAAGGCCCTGTCGAAAGTACAATTTCGGTCGTGTCATAGAAATCCAGGACTTTGCCTTCGAGGGTTTTATTGGCTGCCTTGCTTGCTGTGGCGCCGTTTTCGGTCAGAAAGTTGTGATAGCTTTCTGCGACCGCCTCAGCATCCCTGGGACTGGAACGTTTGCTCAGAAATGCCGTGATGGTTTCACCGTTAAGTTGGTATCCGGCAGCGAAGATGTCAGTCAATCCTTCAAAGCCAAATGCACTTGCCAGATAAAGCTTGACACTTCCCGGGACCAAATTATCCTGGGGCAGGTACTCGATTTCAGGTATGCCGGTATCATCGTGAACGGCCAGGTTCGTGTGAATTTTCCTTGTAACTTCCGCCATTGCCGCAAGCAGCTCATTCGATTCAGCGAAGCCGACCAGCTCGATATAATATTCACCGTGCGTAAGATAAAACGCATTAGAGGTTTTGTATGCAAATTGCATATCCGGCAGAATCTCAACTTCGGCTCTTTTTTGCACGCTGTAAACCGAGAATGCGTTTCTGGTCCTGGCCATATCAAAGATATAGAGCTCCATCACCAGGTTTTCATCTGCCTGGCTTACAAATCTCTGGGTGGACAGTTTTATAAAACCGGCTTCGATATAAAGGGGGGCTTTGCCGTTAATCTTTTCATAAAGATTTTCAGCATAGTACGTTTCAATTTTTGAGAGCTTTTTGAACCCGTCAGGCACTATCGAGTCCAATATCTGCTGGAGCGATAGCCCTGCGGTGGTTGTCTCTATGCCGAATCGACTCATATCGACATCGGATTGCTTTATGAATACCCCGACAGCGATAAGAAAAAGAATGCCTAATAAGCAGATGCTTATAGCAGATTCGAGACGTTTTGCCCGGCCCGGTATCGAACCCATAACCAACTCCAATAATGACAAATTACTTGACTGTATAACCGGGCTGGATTATAATTTTTGCTGGTGTTGCTGTCAACCCCAAACGCTACAGGCGAAGAAGACCCTACAAAAGCGAATATTTCTAATGGGGTTGACAAAGCAGCACAGGGCGTGTTATAATATGCTGGTAAAGAAAAAAGGAGACTGAAATGATTGAATATGCACAATATCTGGGGTTTTGGACGCCGGGCCCCCTTGAGATTGCTGTTATTGGGGTTGTCGCTCTGCTGATATTCGGCAGGCGGCTGCCTGAAATCGCCCGCAACGTAGGCAAGAGCCTGACCGAATTCAAGAAGGGGCTTCATGAGGCCAAGGAAGCCAAGGACGATTTGGCAGATGAGGTCCGGGAGGTCAAGGATGATGTGGTAAAAGAGGCCAAGGACGCCGCGGGACTGAACGAAGAAGATACAATGGGCTCTGATTGATTATTGATAAAGGCGGGCTAATCGCGAAGCTCAGTTATCAATAATCATTAATCAATTCTTAATATGGGCGATACAAAGAAGAAAGAAGACCTCTTTGATTCCACTATGAGTCTGGGCGACCATCTTGAGGAATTGCGTTTTCGGTTGATTCGTGCCCTTCTTGGTTTGGGGGTTGGTCTTATCATTGGCTTAATTCTTGGTCGGGCCATAATAAGCTTTATGCTAGGACCATATAACGATGCGACCGCCAAGCTTCTGTTTAGCGTTGAGCTGGAGCTCCAAAGTGATTTAGACAGTGGAGATATCTCGGAAGCTTTGCGGCAGGAATTCAAAGATAATGGTGTCTCACTTTCTCCGGATGTCACCATCTCGAAAGAGTCGGTCATATGGAAAGGCAAGAGATGGCTGATAAGCGATAATGATGACAGATACTGGGTCAAGAAAGAGAAGGATAAAGTCAAGAAAGAGGAGGACAAGCTAAATATTTACAAGCTAATCCCCCCCCAGATAATTAAAGTAGCTGCTGGGTTTGTCAGCTACGTAAAAATAGGTTTGGTTACAGGCCTGCTACTCTCGTCTCCCTGGGTCTTTTATCAATTGTGGATGTTTGTCGCTGCCGGGCTTTATCCCAATGAGAAACGGTACGTTTACCTCGCAGTACCCTTTTCGGCAGTTTTATTCATTTGCGGAGCGCTTTTTTTTATTACTGTCGTCGCGCCTATCACTTTGGGATTTTTGGTCAAGTTCAATGAGAGAATGCTTGACGTAAGGTCGCAATTTACTTTTCAGCACTACATATCCTTTGTAAGTCATCTTATGTTAGTTTTCGGTATTGCGTTTCAAACCCCGGTAGCCATTTTCTTTTTGAACAGGACGGGTCTGGTTTCAGTGGAGGCGCTGCGCAGGTCAAGAAAGTTTGTTTTGCTGGCTGTCTTTGTAGCAGCGGCTATGGCCACTCCGCCTGATGTAATTTCCCAGGTAACCCTGGCGATACCGCTGTATGCGCTATTTGAATTAGGCATACTGCTGAGTTACCTTGCAGAACTAAAAAAGAGAAAGTCGAAAAACAACCGGTGATAAGTCTGACAAACACCGACTTTCTCAGTACCGATTAATTATTTCTTTCGGGCTTGTTTTTTATTTCGTTAATCGAGCGACTAAGAAATCTTCAAAGGCGCTTAAATCCTTCCATTCCGTGGCACAGTTAATGGTTTTGGCTTTGTTATCGATTACTGTGTAGCCATCGTCGGTAACCCGAATGCCGAGTTTTTCCATCCGAACCAATTTGGTTGATATGGCCAGATAAATGCCCACCGTATCGTAAAGGGTTGTGCTGCTTGTATTGACCTTGTTATCGACCCTTTTGTTGACCTCTGCCTCGTCCAGGTCCTTGTGCCTGTTCAATACTCCCCGCTTTTCCCAGGCACGATAGTTTTCCATTAACGCCCGGGTTAAAGGGCTGTTTCTCTTCAGTACTTTTTGGTATTTCCGCCCCTTAAGCTGGACTATACCGCAGGTGTCCAGGGGTGTAATTGTCATATTCCAGCCGGCTGTAAAGACCTTTTGTGCTTCTTTGGCAAAGGCCCTGACGTTATATTCGGCGCTGGGTTTAGGGTTGCCGCCGTATCCACGGCGAATACTGCCGTGCATCCCGATAAATCTTGCTTTCTCAGCTATCCGAGGCTCGCGCTGAAGTGCGGCGGCAATGTTGGGCAGGGGGCCTACGGCAATTACCGTTATCGGCTCCGGAGAGTTCATTATAGTATCAATTAAGGCCTGCACGCCATCCTGATGAATGGTGCCTGGATATGAGGATAGTTTGTAGTCTTTTACCCATTCCTCTTGTCTGTGGCTGCCTTTATTGTGTTGTACTCCTATACCGACAGGTATATCTGTTCTGCCGACAGTTTCCAAAAACCTGGCAACTATTTTTGCTTTTGACGAAGTGTTACGTACTGCTGTCGTAACTAATTTAACGTCGAGTTCGGGCGATTGAAGAAGAAAAGCCAACGCCCAGGTATCGTCAATATCATCGCCGATGTCCGTATCAAAAATAACAGGCATTTTTTTCCTCCGGGACGAAGGTGAATTGTTATTGGGAAAGCAGGAACTAACTGTCACCAGGAATAACACCAAAATCCCCAAAACCATAATCCATCCGGATTTTATTGTTGGAACAGACCCTCTGAATCGTACATTTTTTAAGACTTTCACGCCGCTCATAATTTAGCCTCCTGATTTTAAGAACATTTTTACCAAACTGTTTGCGAGTATAACACAAGGCAGGATTTTTTACAATCGAGTTTTTCCGGCTCATTTTAGACATTTGCATCTATGCCGCCGGCAACACTGAACGTTTTGTCGGAGCAAATTAAGCATTCAGCATAAATCTTGAACGATTTTGTCAATGCGGATACTATGATGTTGATGTTAACGCTGGTAAATACAAATATGATGGTCCCTCCCATAGGGCCTGTTGGCCTGGACTATATCGCGGGAGCCGTCAGAGCAGCCGGGAACCAGGCAGACGTAGTTGATTTATGTCTTGCTGATGACCCGTCAAAGACTCTGCAGAGCTATTTCGCTACACACAGCCCGCAATTGGTGGGGCTCTCTTTTCGCAATGTGGACGATTCTTTCTGGCCAAGCGCCCGGTGGTTCGTCCCCGACCTGGCTGACACTATCCGTACGATACGAAGTATGACGGATGCACCAATTGTGATTGGCGGCGTGGGCTTTTCCATTTTTGCCGAGCGAATCGTCGAATATACCGGCGCTGACTTTGGAATTCGAGGCGATGGAGAGCAGGCAATAGTTTCACTTCTTAATCAACTGCAGCGGCCGGAACGGCTTGAACGCATAGATGGATTAATCTGGCGGCGCGACGGAGTTATTCACAGCAACCGACCAGCGTGGCCCGCACCGCTTTCTTTGCCCACCGAGCGTGATGCGATTGATAACCTCGCTTACATCAAAAAAGGAGGGCAGTGTGGTGTGGAGACCAAACGGGGCTGTAACCGCCGGTGCCTGTATTGTGCCGACCCGCTGGCTAAGGGTGTGGCAGTCAGGCCGCGAGAACCGTCGGAGGTCGCCGATGAGGTCCGGTCTCTAATAGACAAGGGAATAGAAGTATTGCATTTGTGCGACTCTGAGTTTAACGTCTCTCGAAGCCATGCCTATGCAGTCTGCGAAGAGTTCAGCCGCCGCTCATTTGCAAAAAAGGTGCGGTGGTACACATATATGGCGGTGGTGCCTTTCGATGCCGAGCTTGCCGGGGCTATGAGCAAAGCGGGCTGTGTCGGTATCGACTTTACCGGCGACTCTGCGTGCCCATCGGTTCTAAAGACCTATCGCCAGCGGCATTCTAAAGAAGACCTTGCCTCGGCGGTTCGTTTGTGCCGTGCTAACGGCATAACAGTTATGATAGATTTGCTGTTTGGCGGCCCGGGTGAAACGCCGGAAACGGTCGCAGAGACAATAGATTTCATTAAGCAAATTGACCCCGATTGCGCGGGGGCTCCGCTCGGTATAAGAATCTACCCCGGCACCGAAATGGCCCGAATAGCGGCAAACGAAGGCCCGCCGGAGACGAACCCGAACGTTCACCGAAAGTACGAGGGGCCGGTGGATTTCTTCAAACCAACTTTCTATATATCTGAAGCCCTCGGCGAGCAGCCGGCCAGGCTTATCAAGGATTTGATTGCGGCAGATGAAAGATTCTTTGGGCCGATGCCGGAAATAGTCCCGGAAGCTGCTGAAGGCAGCCAGTCCACCGACCACAATTACAATGATAATACCGAACTTGTAGAAGCAATCAGCAAAGGTGCACGCGGGGCATATTGGGATATACTGCGCAAGCTTCGCGGAAGCTAATCGAGGACAATCTCATCTTCGTAGGCCGGCACGGTTACCTTCCAGCCGGTTTGCTCCCTGACGTAGTCAGCGAAACTGAGTGCGCTTTCGGTCTCACCGTGTACGACAAAGACGCCCCTCGGAGCAGCTTCCAATTCCTTCAGCCATTCGAGCAGCTCATTCCTGTCGGCGTGGGCTGAAAAACCGTGTACTCGAACTATTTTTGCTTTCACCTTATATTTCTCGCCAAGTATCCGCACTCGTTCAGCACCATCGACAATTGACCTGCCGAGGGTGCCGGTTGCCTGATATCCGACAAACATTATCGTATTCTCCGGCCTGGAGATATTATTGACCAGGTGGTGCTTTACTCTGCCGCCGGTGCACATTCCGGAGCCTGCTATGACTATAACCGTCTCCTTTATGTGGTTGATTGCCTTTGACTCCTCGGCGGTGCCTGCCATTTTCAGCCCCGGCAGGTCAAAAGGTGATTTATGTCGTTTGACAAATTCGGTCATCTCTTTATCAAACAATTCCGGGTGATTCTGAAAAACCCTTGTTACCCTCGAGGCCATCGGGCTGTCTAAAAAGACCTTCAACTTTGGTATCTTATTGGCCAGTCGCAGCTCGTTTATATAATATAAAACCTCCTGCGAACGTTCGAGCGCAAAGCTCGGGACGATAATGTTGCCGCGTGCTTTTTTCGTCGAGTTTATTACCTGACCAATCAACTTTTTTATATCTTCGGTATCCTGATGTACTCTGTCGCCGTATGTGGATTCAATGAGAACATAATCAGCGTAGTCAAAAACGGTTGGGTCGCATACGATAGGTCTGTCGGGCCGGCCAATGTCACCGGAGAACAAGATAATCCTTTCTTGCGCATCCTGGCGTACTTTTACCCTTATCATCGAGGAACCAAGAACATGACCTGCGTCGTAGAAAGTGGCTTCCACGCCATCGGCAATATTTACGGACTTCCTGTATTTGACGGTTGAGAAAAGCGGGAAACAGGCCTCTGCGTCTTCGGTAGTATAAAGCGGAACCACAGGGTAGGGGCCTTTTCGACCTTGTCGCTCGTGCCTTTTGCGCTTATACTCGGCGTCCTCTTCCTGTATCTTGGCCGAATCCAGTAATATAATCCGCACAATCTCTGAGGTGGCGGCGGTACAGTATATCCTGCCTTTGAATCCCTCCCGAACCAGCTTTGGCAATAAACCACAATGGTCGAGATGGGCATGAGTTAAAAGGACGGCGTTTATACCGGCCGGTTCTATGGGAAAGGGGTCCCAGTTTCTTGCCCTTAACTGCCGTTCCTGATAGAGTCCGCAATCTACGAGAAGGCGGACACCGTTGGCCTCCAGGAGATGTCGAGAACCTGTAACGTTCTGAGCGGCGCCGAGAAACTGTAGTTTTATTTGCATACCTCACCTCACGCGATAAATGGCGGTTTTGGGATACGAATTGTACAGGTACGTGGGGGCGGTGTCAAGCAGTAAGCCCTTGCCCTTTAGTCGGTGTTGCCGATATGGAGTCGCTGGAGGCCCTCGAAGACAAGATGGGTATTGAGCTCCCGGTCGAATTGCTTAAGCGCGAAGACGGCGTCCCCTGGGAGTCCGGCAGGACGGATTGCCGGATTCAGCGGCGCACATAGACGTCGTATATGTAATCAAGTTGTTCGTGTTCTCCCGGTTTTAATTTGATTGTCCAGGTAAGCTTCTTGACCGCATTCATCCGGCGTAATCCCCGCGCCAGCGTTTCAATCTTTGCTTTGGGCTGCGACGATTTTACCTCACCGGAGAGGGTCTTGGTAATCTCCAGGGTGATGGCTTTCTGCTGGAAGTTGGTTACCGAAAGTTTTCCTTCCACTGTAATCAGGTCATAATGATAGCCGTATAATTGCGCTGCGTCGCGTTTTCTCTCAGTTTCAAGTTCGAGCTGCTCGGCCTTGACGCTCATCGCCCGGGTAATGCGCAGCGTCGTTTCGCCTTGTGCCGGGGTATATTTTAACGTGTCCTGGCCCAGGATTAGCCCTTCCTTGACCGTCTCGGCCGGGGCGGTCGTCCAGGGGACCTTCGTGGTGTTCTCCAATCGGAGGCAGTGCCAGACCTCTTCATCCGGCTCACGCTCTTGCTCTCGGCGCCGGTCATAAGAATAGCGTTCCTCCTCGTTGACATAGTCAGGTATCTTCCACTGATAAATGTGCTTGTACGGCACGGATTCGGTAAACAGCGGGAAATAGCCCACCTGTCCTTTCTTCAGATGTACATTTTCAACCGGATAAAGAAACAGGTCTTCGGCCACCTTCCCGGCTTCTGCCGTGCCATATTCCGGCATGACGGCTGCCCGGCCACCATAACCGTCCTGCTGGTACATCACCTGACTCATTACACCCGGCCTGCCCCGCTCGCTTTGGCCTTTCGTCAGGGCCTGCAGGAACTGCGCCAAATCCTCTTTCAGGGCCAGGGGACTGACCACATCAGCGAACTGCAGATGGGGAAATCCTGTCACCAGTTGTATCGTTACATCGTCCAGGTCGCAAGCCTCGTTTATTACCACAGCTTTTGCCGATACCCGCGCCTTATCGTCTTCTGTTATATCTACGATGTAGCTGGGCGCCCAGGTAATACCCTTGGCCAGGTAACTTACTGTCAGCTTTTGCCCACCTGCAGGCGCAGCCATCTTTACATCGAGCTGCATAGATTTGCTTTTGCTGGTAAAGGTTTTTTCCGCTTTACCATTGAGAAATCCGACCCTTCTGACCTTTTGCGAATCGATGGCTACCTCTCCGGCATCTGTCTGGACTATGATCAAACTGGCTCGAGTAGGTGGTCGAATATAACGAGGTACGTTACTGTAATTTTCCCGCCCGGCTGCATAAGGATTCGGTTGTGGCTCTGAACGATTTTCTGCAAAAGAGCTTAATAGGCCGCGGATAGTCGATTCTCCTTTATCGTCAAAGCTTAGTTCTACTCTTTTACCCACATTAGCTCTAAGCAACTCCTCGATAGATATCGCCTCAATTGATTTCTCCGACTCCACTTCTTTGGCAGTGAGACTTTCCAACTTCACCTTCGGCGGATAGGCCACCCAGAAAGTTCCATGGGAAGCCGCAGCAGAAGGCACAAAGCTAAATGAATCTTTCTTATCAGGACAGGTTACCTCCGAGACGAAAAAGCCTAACCCGTTCTTGAAAAGTGCTGCCTGCTGCAACCGAACATCGGCTTGTGGCGCTGCCGGTTCTGAGACGGCATAGGCCGGGTGAACAAAAAGAACGGAATTTATTACGACAGTCAAAATAAGTGATTTCTTGATACGTTCCATAATCAAAAACCTCCTGCAAAAGACTCTTCTATTTTATGTGCAAATGCAGTTTCCACTAAACTGCTGCTTTTTTTGGACTGTTTTTTTTCAAAAGCTCTTTTAGACTGTCTAATTGAATCGGTAATACAACAATACCGGTTGAGAACAAAGTAAAATCTATGTAAAATAAGCAGACGTCTTTTTACAAAACATTTACAAGCCTTGCCCCGTTAGAAATCTTCCGCTTTTAGCCTTTCTTCCTGATGCAGTGGCTCTTGCTCGCCTGGGAATTTCTAACGGGGCTTGCACTCGGACGTTTTTATGGCCCCCCGGTTGTTAGCAGGTGAGATGAAACGCGCCCACTACTTTTCTGCCTTTTTCAATCTGCTCGTTAAAGATACACCACGCCTGGCCGGTGTTCTCTGCAATCAGCTCTATACCCTCTTCCTGAAGCGTTTTTTTAGTCGAAGCCGGTATCTCCATCAGCCCCGATGCTCCCTTGCCTATTACCAGAAGCTCCGGCTTAAAGCCGAGAACATCATCAAGGTCTTCTACAGCCACACTGTGGCCTTGCCTGCGCCACCAGTTGGCCCTGATTCTGTCCGGGAAGATAATCAAATCCGCCGTGTATTCGGTGCCGTCAACCTTCATAACTCCAAAGCTATATGAATCAATCCGCATCATAAAATAGATATTGTGTTACTGCGAGATTAGTCGGCCTGTTTTCTTCTGCCCAGGATTGCAAATGTCAGGACTGCCAAAAGCACCACGGCCGATATATATTTTACCGCGTCCGGCAGCATCCAGCCAGGCCGAGCAGCTATTTCAAAGTCAACACCGGCAGCGATATAATCGAGCAGAATACCACCTAAGATGGCACATCCTGCCACGGTAGCCAGGTAGGTAGTTGCTGTTGCCTTGCCTAAAACTTTCCAGATGGTTACAAATGATGCGGCGTTGGTGGCCGGGCCGGTCATAAGAAAGACCAACGCTGCCCCCGGCGTTAACCCTGCCAATATCAATGCTGCCGCTACCGGCACGGAAGCCGTTGCACATACATAAACCGGTATGCCCAACAACATCATCACCACCATCTGGAGAATTCCGGGACCCAGTTTGTCTGCGAAATAACCCGGGGGCACCATTGCAGAGATAAGCGCAGCGATAACCAGCCCTACCAGCAGCGCTTTGCCGATGTCACGCGGCAGTGTAACAAAGCCATATTTCAATCCTCTGGTAACTTTATTTCTCGTTGCTTGTTGCTCGTGACTCGTTGCTCGTGTGTCGGGGCGCGGGTCACGGGTTTCATCTCGTGTGCTTTGGCCGAATACATCAACCAGGCCGCCTCCGACTAAGCCGGTTACGAGTGCTGCCAATGGTCTGAAAATGGCGAAAAGTGGGCCGAGGAGACTTAAAGTAACAAAGATACTGTCCATACCGGTTTGAGGCGTGGACAGCAAAAATGATACGGTAGAACCTTTGCTCGCACCTTGCTTGTGCAGCGACATTGATACCGGAATAACGCCACACGAGCACAAAGGCAGTGGAATCCCGAAAAGCGATGCCTTTAACAGAGGCCATATACCCCTGCCGCCCAGATGTTTTTCTACAAGGCGCTGTGATACGAGCACCGAAAGAATGCCTGCCACGAAGAAGCCAAACAATAAATAGGGCGACATCTCGGCTATGGTACCCCAAAAACCTATGATTATCGATTTAATAAAATCAGCCATTGTGCCATCCTGTTTTCAAATCAGCCGCTAACTTTCTATTGTTTCAGTCTTACTGACGTTGCCATGCAAATCTATTGTAACATCTTCAAAAGCCATTTTTCCTCCACTGCGGGCAATAGCTTCGCGCGCGATGTGTGTCAACCCAAAACAGCAGGGCACCTCCATATGAATCACTGTTAAACTATTAAGCTTATTGGCTTTCAATATTGCCGCGAGCTTTTCAATATAAAACTCTGCGTTATCCAATTTCGGGCAGCCCACAACAATACTGCTGTCTTTCAAAAACCTGTTGTGAAAATCACCCATCGCAAACGGCACACAATCCGCCACCAGCAGCAAATCGGCACCGGCAAAATACGGGGCGTGCGGCGAGACCAGCTTCAACTGGACCGGCCAGTGACTCAACTGTGACGGAACCGCTGTCGCACCAGAGTCAGCCGTCCCGGACTTTTCTCGCAGCTTCTTATCCATCATTCCCGGGCACACAAAATCGGTTTGCATCTGTGCCCCGTTAGAGACTTTTTCCATCGGGTCTCTAACGGGGTGTGCGGTTTTCTCTTTGGTTAGATGTTTCTTGGTCGCTTCTTCATCGAACTGTGCGGCTTCCCGCTTTTCAATGGTTATCGCGTCCTGCGGGCAGTGCCCGATACAGGCCCCCAGGCCGTCGCAGTAAATTTCACTGACCAACTTTGCCTTACCGTCAATTATTTTTATAGCGCCTTCGGCGCAGGCATTGACACAAAGGCCGCACCCATCACATTTTTCTTCGTCTATTTTAACTATGTTTCGCATAGCCATCTCGAAACACCTCATTTTGAACTCTTTGATTCATCGGCCTGGTCATTGGATTTCTTCATAATACCGAGGCATTGCTCTGCATATTTGCACCATTTGGCACAGCCAAGATTTATCTTCGGATTAAGTACAATCCGCCCGCACTTTCGGCATTTTAGTTTCGGCTCATCCTTGAAGAACTCGACGGCCTGGCCGCAGCCGGGACATTGCACTTCAAAAACGTCATCGGGCTTCCAAAATCTTTGGTCCTGTCCGGGACATCTGACCATATTGGCGTCCTCATCTATTTCCGGCAAATTATCTCTCCGGCTGTAATGCTAATCTGCTTTTCAAATCCTTTGTCAGAGACAAACCGGTATTGGCCCTTTGCCTTCAGTACCACGTCATTATTATCTACGGTTATTTTAATATCCTGTTCAGGGTCTCTTTGCCGGATTACATTAGCCAGCAAAAAGGCCTTTTCGAGTCCGTCGCCGGTTTTGTAATTTGCCACTTCATCCGGCTGAGCCAGACGCCTGCCGTCGTAAATCGAGATATTTTTCATTTGTTCGAGCCGCGCATATACTTCCTGGAGTGACATTGCGTCCGCCATTTGAATTGAGACGGGGTTGTGTTCCACCGCCGCCTTGAGAAACGGCGCCCAGTCACAGCTTTCCATATCACGATACGTATAAAAGGCAAGGTCCGCAGTGGGATTGCTTCTGCGCACCTGCTGCAGATAGTCGGTTATCTGTTTTCTACTTTGCTCTACGGTGATTTCAATCGGCTCGGCAGGCAGATAGTTTCTTTCCAGGGCCGGCAGCTTTGCTTCGATGTGCACGAAATCAGCCAGCTTCTCCACAAACTGCAGCGCATCCGGGATGACCGGCTCAATATATTTTCTTAAAGCCGTTTTACCATCGCGGCTTTTTAGATTGACCTTTTGCTTTTTTATAAATTCCTCAAGCTCATCGCATCGAATTCTGCCCGGCAATTGGTACGGAACAAAGTCTTCCTCCGAAACCTCGGCAAGCAATTTCTCGTGAGTTCTGTCCGCTATTCTGTAATTGCTGGTATGTTCGTAATGAAACAGGACCTCCGCCTTTAGAAATTGCGCCTGTCCCCGGCACTGACGGCAGAGCTGGAAGAATTTCTGGTAGTCTCGATTGGAGCGCAGAAAACTTGCCAAGACCTGCAGTGTCAATTCTGCCGACAGATACGAAGCGAGCTGCCCGGTAAGGTATTGATAAGCTTTTCTGTTTATTGTTGCATCATCATACAAGCAATGTATATAGCCGGACGAATGGGCCACGATTGTAACGTTTTCATTTCGCAGCGCCCGCTGGGCCTTGTTGGAAATAGCGGTGCCGTTGAACCACATCGTTTTGGTAACGAGCCTTCTATTGTTGGTCAGCACGCCGTCCTGTATGTCGATGAAATTTTGCGAGTGAAGCGGAGTAAGTATCATATAGATATCTTTCAGAGGTATTCGGCATACGATAAACGCCGCCGCAACATATAAAGCCGATAATGAAACGCACTCACCCGCCCGCTTTGTGTAACCGGCTTTGTGCCGAAAAGCATCCATTGCCTCGACGGTTTCCGTCTTCCAGTACGGGATAATGTCACTATCGTATTTATCCAGCCCGAAGTGCCTGCGGATATCCACATCGAAGTAGTATTTGTCGCCGTGGTAGCCGAACAGCGCGTTGCTTCTGGCGACATCATCGGGCGAAACAAACTTCTCAAACCGCTTGAGCTCTTTGGCCTTGCTGGTAAGGCCCCAGGTTTCGAGGTCAAGATTAAACTCGTACTCATCCATTATGAATTGTTTGAGCCGCATCAATTTTTTATAGCTGCTCTTGCCCTCCAGCTTTTTGAAACATTCGAGCCGGCGCCATTGCCAGATAATCGGGCTCATAATATTGGCCAGAACGAGACTGTACATCAGTTCCGGAAACACAAAGATTTCCATATCCGAAAGCGTTATCGCAGAAGTATATTTTTCCAGTTGCTCTGAATTCATTTCTTCTCGGTCGCCCCAATTATTGTTTGGCTTAAACTAACAAGTGTATTTTAGGCCTTAGCATACAAATTGCAAAGCCAAAATTCCCCCTGTGGATGTTTAGTGGCACTGTTTATATTAACGCTCGAACCAGCTTTGAGTTCGCAGGCATATCTTAACGAGCATAAGCATTACCGGGACTTCTATAAGCACACCAACGACCGTTGCTAAAGCGGCTCCGGATGAAAGACCGAACAGCATTGTCGAGGTGGCAATAGCAACCTCAAAATGATTAGATGCGCCAATCATAGCGGCGGGAGCTGCATCTTTATAGTTTAGTTTTAGCAACTTCGCCAAGCCGTATCCTAACCAAAAGATAAGATTGGTTTGAATGAACAGAGGTATTGCTATCCAGAGAATTGTCAGCGGGTCCGACAAAATCTTCTTGCCCTTAAAGCTAAACAGCAGAACCAGCGTGATAAGCAGCGCCACTATTGTAATAGGCGTCAAAACGTGCAAAAATTTCTCCTTAAACCACTGCTCGCCCTTATGTGCTATTATCCACTTGCGCGAAAAGTAACCTGTCACCAGCGGCAGCGCCACGTACACGCTTACCGACAGAAGCAGCGCTTGCCATGGTACCGGCATTTCGCTCACCCCCAGAAGCCAACATCCCAACGGCCCATACAAAAAAAGCATCAAAAGTGAATTAACCGCAACCATAACCAGCGTATGCCCGTCGTTGCCTCGCGCCAAAAATCCCCACACTAAGACCATCGCGGTACACGGCGCTATCCCAAGAAGAATACAGCCCGCTAAGTAACTTCGCCAAAGCGGCACATCCAGCTTCTTATCACCATCAACCAAAACCACGGTACCACCGCCGTACTCTTCGCCGACTTCAGCAACGGCCCCGTACGGCAGTTGAACTATATCTCTCGCCTCAGTCCCTATGAAGCCTTTGAATAGAATCCCCAAAAACAGGAGCGATATCGCGTACATCGTAAAAGGCTTTATCGCCCAGTTGACAAACAACGTCAATCCAACCGGCTTGATACTCTTGCCCGCCTTGAGCACCTCCGCAAAATCAATCTTTACCATAATCGGGTACATCATAAAAAACAAACAAACTGCGATAGGTATTGAAATAACAGGGGCGTCGCCAACATCGATTGTCATATCATCGAGGGATTTTGCTACCTGTGGGGCAACTTTGCCTAAAACAATACCTCCGACAATGCAAAGGAGCACCCAGATTGTGAGATATCTCTCAAAGACATTCAGCCCCTTGGGCTGTTTTGTAATCGGTCCTTCTGTCGTCATTGCTTTGACTCCTGTTCTTGATTATAACTCTTTGTTATCCTTAACTACCGCTGATACAAGTTTGTCCATCTGGTCAGCAGCGCCTTTTCTTACCATTTTGCCGACCTCTATTGCCTGTTGGATTTCTTTTTCATCAATTGCCATTTCGCGGGCTTGGTTCACATGATACTTTACACACGGCTGGCAATTGGCGGAAACAGATGCGCCAATGGCAATCAATTCTTTTATTTTTGAATCAATCATTTTCAATCCTTTTTGCGAAGAGTTTGTTTTCTTTTCAAAGCAGTAATGTCCATGCTTACCATATAGTCACTGAGTTTTTTGCCTTTGGGAAGAGTTCCACTAATAGCTTTGTAAAGCTGGTCATCGCACCCATCCATGATATCCATATTATATGATTTGCGTATAAGTTTAATATTAACAAGCCCAGCCGATTTAATCATTGCTTCTGTCTCATTTACCAGTACAGCGCCCGATATACAGCCGACCAAAGCAGCAGCCGATTCCTTTACTTTTTCCGGAAGTGGTTCCAGCAACGCCATATCAGAGACGCAAACCCGTCCGCCTGGTTTTAGAACTCTTGCAATCTCTCGCCAGGCCTGGGGTTTATCGGGAGAAAGATTTATAACGCAGTTGGAAATAACCACATCCATAGTTTCATCTTCAATCGGCAGATGCTCGATTTCACCCAGACGAAACTCAACGTTTGAAAGGCCTGTTTTTTCTGTAAACCTTTTGACACCGTTTCGGGCTTTGGTTATCATCTCAGGTGTCATATCAACGCCAATTATAAATCCATCCTTACCGACCTTTTGTGCAGCAATAAAAACGTCAAAGCCGCCGCCACTTCCAAGGTCTAAAACAAACTCACCTGGTTTTAATCCGGCTAAAGCGGTTGGATTTCCGCAGGACAGGCCCATATTAGCACTGTCAGGCAGTATGGATAAATCCTCCTGCGAATATCCAATACCCCTTGCCAGGTCGGTGGGGGAGTAGGAACCACAACTCGAAGCTGAATCCCCACAGCAGGAACCATCTGTTTTTGCAATTTCTGAGTATCCTTTTCTTACAGATTCTCGAACATTTTCATCTTTTTCAATATCAGCTTGTTTTGCCATCAACATTTCCTTTCAGAAAAAGAATAATGATTTATTCTATGTGCCTTCTTTGCCTGTGAGATTATCAGGCAGCTTCTCAACAAAGGCCTTTATTTCATCACGGACCCTTCGAAATACTGCCATAATCTCTTCTTCGCTGCCGGCCGCAAAATAAGGGTCGTCAAATGATTTGTGGACGTGTTTTGTTCGGCCGCCAAACACGGGGCACTGCTGCCTGGCATTATCACAAACCGTAACGACATAATCAAAGTTGATACCCACAAGCTCATCGACGCCCTTGGATGTGTGCCCCGAAATATCAACGCCTGCTTCGGCCATCACTTTTATTGTCCTGGAGCTAACTCCAATCGGTCGGATTCCCGCAGAGTATGGCTCGATAACATCACTCTTCAAGTGCCTGGCCCAGCCCTCCGCCATCTGGCTCCGGCACGAATTGCCCGTACAAAGAAATAAAATTTGGATTCGATCTGACATAATCCTACGTCCCTTAACGCTCACTTGGTTATCAGGCAGGTTTTAATCACAGGAACTATTGTTTTCTCGATCAACTTTAGAATGTTGCCAGGAAATAAAAGCCTGCGACAATAAGCAGAACTCCAGCTATGATTCTTATGGCAGTCTCGGCCTTCTTTGCCTTAATTGCCGATTTACCGAAGGAGACTCCCAGGATTATTGCAGCCAGGGGCAAGCTGAAGCCGATCGCATAGGCGATAAGTATGGCTATCGTCCAGAAGGTGTAGCCCTGCAGGATAGCTACTCCCAACACGATTAAAATCCCCGGATTGCAGGGCAGCGAACAGACACCGACGCCCCCTCCCACGACAAGGCCGAACAACGCCGCACCAAGGAATCCTTTCGGCTGGGATTTGTCCTGGGACGGTCTTATCCAGGGTAGCTTAAATGGTAATAATTTAAGTGCAGCGAGGCCAACGAAGATCGCGATAAGTCCGGCAAAGAGCTTCCAGTATTTGCCTAACGTAGTTTGAGCGACCTCGCCTATAAAGCCTGCCACACCTCCAAGAATGACAGTCGCGATAATTGTACCGAGCATGAAAAAAAACGCGGTAAGCAGGCTTGCCCGACAGTTATCATCCTTTCGCGTGCCCGAATACCCGGCTATGGCCCCCAATATCGGGAGCGTGCAGCAGGCACATGCTATTGAACTGAACAGCCCGAGGAGAAATGAGAAAGGCAGCGCTGCAGGACCGATCCCGGTCTGCTCAAGGACGGTCTTAGCCCATTCCATTATCGCCCGAATCCATTCCACGGTTTTCTACACCATCCACTATTTAGGACGTAAAGGACCACCACCTGACGGACAACAGCCTGACGGGCCGCAGGAAATCGCCGAGGCAGCCCTGACGAATGCCTGCAGGAGCTTCGCCTCGGTGATCTCGCCCGTGACGCCGCTCATCCCGCGACCTTTTACCATAGCAAGCACGCAGGGCGTGGAAAACTGCTTTGCCAACTGCGCATAATTAGGTGCGTCTTGTTTAAGTGCGAAAGCCGAGATGCGAGTTCCACTCAACTGGATTTTCTTAGCGGCTGCTTCGATTTCACTGGTAACAGGCTGCATTTTCTGCTGGTCTTCGGCGGTAAGAAGGATAAAGACTGCGTCAGTGTCCGCGGCTACTTTGTTGAGAGAAGCCAGGGAATCCAGTTCCGGCCCCCACAGCGAAGGTGCAGCTTTAACAGATTTGTCTTGCTTTGTCGTCTCGTCCACCACCGCAGTATTCTCTACGCCGCCTTTGGACTTGTCGGGGGTCTCCACGTTTGCCGCAGCGTTTGACGGCAAAGGAGTATCCGACTCGCCCTCAGGCTGGATTGTGGCAAATAGCTGTTGCGTCTGGTCAGTCGTCGAATCTGACTTGTTCATAATTGAACGTGCCAAAACTACGCCTGCTGCAACCACAATAACAAGAAATACCAACATCTTCCAACTTTTCCCACCGCTGCTGGAATCGGGTGAACAACAATCTCCACTGCCGGATGCTGTTGAACAACACGCCTGCGCGTCGTCCGGATTTTCTTGCCTCGCTTCATCAGTATTAACATTTTCGAGCATTTTATTTCCCTTTCCAAACTTTTCCTTTTATTTCCTTTTTAGAGTGGTTGATTAATTATTATCCAGGTTTGCTTTTTTGTAACAATCACACAACTGCTTCTTGTCCATTTTACAAACACACTTAACTTGCCTGGCATCTGCAAGTATTTGTTTGTTCTTAGCAAGGCTATTTTGGACCCATCGAATAGCCTGAATTACCTCTTTTGGTGGGTCTTCGTCAGCCAGCCGATAATACATCCATCTGCCATCTTTACGGCTTTCAACCAATCTTGCCTGACGCAGAATGGACATATGCTTAGAAACAGTGGACGGAGCAAGTCTCAGCATTTCAATCAATTGACAGACACATAGCTCACCTTTGCATAACATCATCAGTGCACGCACCCTGTTTTCATCAGACAAAGCCTTCGCAATATTTATAAAATCATACATTTAGACATCCCTTATACTTCGTCATATAACGAATTATACCAAACGGTCCTCTTCTTTGCAATAGATTTTTATATTTTCTTTATCAAAAGATCACCCGGAATGATTGTTTTTTGGCCTTACAGCCCTTATCCATGAAAACAAATGGCAAACAACTCACAAAACTGACAGCCGCTGCGGTGGTGTCCCGTACAGTTCTCCAGTATTCCGATTCTGGTCAATGCAAAATCATACTTTACCGGGTCAGCCGGGTCAATCTCTGCAAAACTTTCCGTTATTTTTACTGCGGTGGTCTTGACAAACACCACCTTAATTCCTTCTGAGTGTGCTTTGTGGGCGAGTTTTCTCCAATAATGTCCTGTTGGCTCCAGTCCCATTATGACCTTCTTGGACCCCTTACTTTTCTGAGCAGCTCTAACGTGTTCTATCATCGACCGGTAGCTGGTATAATCGTTGTAGACTTTTGAGAGCATCTTTAAGATTTGGCCTTGATGTTCCATAAGTACAAGCGAGTTAAACTCTTTACTGACATCTGCGCCGATTACCAGTGTCTGTCCGTTAATCTGTTTGCGTCTTAGTACCTGCTTGTTCTGAGCTTTTGGCATGGCTTCTACCTCCTTTCTGATAGCGTTAATTAATGACTCTTTCTTGTTCTATCCTGCCAGACGGTAGTTGCCATGCCTTATCTTTTCTATTTCAATCTGCTTACTTTATCATAGTAAGCTTCAAATCATCAGAGGTGATGGCTCCGTCAACAGAATCAAAGCTTGAATCACGGTATTTGACGCTTATTTTTCCCTATATGCTCACTTTTTCTCTTGCATTCCATTGTCCTGATGCGTAAAATTAATGTTTCCGGCTTCATAGCAAAACAACTTAAACCTCAAAAAAGGAGAAGAAAATGATGGAGACCAAAATCATTCAACGACGTCAGTTCCTGAAATCCACCGCGGCCGCCGGGGTGGGATTGCTCATTTTACCCAGCGGCACACTCTCCGGCGTGAACGCGCCCAGCAACAAGCTCAATGTCGCAATGATTGGTACATGGGGCCGGGCGGATGCGCATTTCGGCGCGATATCCAGCGAGAACGTCGTGGCCCTGTGCGACGTGGATGAGAACCACATCGCCCATGCCGCCAGGAAGTTCCCGAAGGCCAAAACCTATGTCGACTGGCGAAAGTGCCTCGAGCAAAAGGATATCGATGCCGTCATCTGCTGCACAACGGACCACACCCACGCTTTCATCGCCAACTGGGCGCTGAATCGCGATATGCACGTCTATTGTGAGAAGCCGCTGGGCAACACTGTGGAAGAAGCGCGCCTGGTCCGCGCAACTTATCTCAAGAAGAAACACAAGCTGGCCACGCAGGTCGGTACCCAGCGTCACGCCAAGCCGAACTTCGAGCGTGTGCGTGAGCTGGTCAAAGACGGAGCGATTGGTGACCTGACGGATGCGTATGCCTGGGGTGATCGCCAGATTCGCAGGTCCGGCTACCCGCCCGCTAAAGGCACACCGCCGAAACACCTCCACTACGACCTGTGGATAGGACCGTCACCTTTCCATCCTTATAATCCGGAGTACTTTTCCGGCGGGCCCGGGATGAATTGCCTCCAGTGGAACATGTACTGGGACTTCGGCACCGGCCAGGTCGGTGACATGGGCAGCCATACGATCGACCTGGTGTGGAACGCGGTCGATGCGGGTCTTCCGACGACGGCCACGGGTAAGGGTGACCCGTTCAATCCGGAGGTGACGCCGGTGGAACTTCAGATGACGTTCGATCATCCGGCCAATGACTGGCGCGGTCCGATCAAAGTGAGCTGGTACCAGGGCGGGGCTATGCCAAGATCGCCGAAGGGCTACGTCGATTTGAACAGGATCGGACACGGTGCGATGTTCAAGGGCAGCAAGGGCTATGTCATCTGCGATTACGATTCGCGGATTTTGCTGCCGTTCGGCAATGATGCGGACCTGACCTACTACAAGCCGCGCTCCAGGGACGACGTGATTCCGCCGCTGGGTCACTTCCAGAGGGAATGGGTCGATGCCTGCAAGGGCGACCTGAAGACGCATTGTGATTTCGACTACGGCGGAACCGTGATCGAGCAAATGCTTCTGGGTCTTGTGGCCTACCGTGTCGGCAAGAAAATCGAGTACGACGGTGCCAGCGGTCGCGTCACCAACAGCGCTGAGGCCAACGCTCTCCTGCGCCGCCGGTACCGCCCCGGCTGGACCCTCAACGGGTAAGGCGACGACTCGTCTCGGCGAAGGCCGATGCCGTAGCACGACAGGATGAAGTCTGAATCAGGATAAGCTGCACAGGATTTTCCTGTGCGAAGCGCTTTGTTCAACCGGATATTGCCTCAAAATCGCGGTAGGGCGAAAGAATACGTGTTACCAAATAGTTGGGGCGCATTCAACATATCCAGGGCACGAGTTGAAAGTAGGGGACTCTTAATTTCTGCTTTTGGCTCTGGTGTCCGCCGTGGAAGGCGTGCCGGAGACCGTAACTTTGATTTGGCGAATGAACTTTATCTCCTGCTCGTCCAGTTGGTCAAAGAGCCGGGCCTTGCGCATATCGAATGAGCGGCGTGGTTTGCTTTCGGGCTTGTCTTTCTGGTCGCCGTTGTGAAAACACCAACCGGCGGCGTCTGCTTTTAGGGCGGCTTTGAGGTCATTAAGAAAGTGCTCGGCTTTCGGCTGCCATCGCTTTGGTGTGAATCCCCGCCGAAATGGCTCCTGATAATGGACAGGCACGGTTCGGCCCAATTGCTTCATCAGCTCGTAATACTTTTTTGTTTGGGCGGCGGTTTGTTGCGCTGACTTTGCGTGTCGCGGGCGGTGGGGGGCCAGGAAGTCCACGCGCACATTGAGAAGTATTGGTTTGAGCTCGTCGGCTTTGATGTCTCCGACAAAGGAAGCGGTAACAGGGCGGTCCGGGTCAATAGTTTTGATAGATTTTCGTAACTTAGCCAATTCGTCGGTCGAAACGAATCGCCTGTCGCGAATGTTTCTTTCGTTTCCCATATCGAGATACCAGTTGCGGTAGGGTTGTAGCGAAGTTACGATGGTCTTGGCGGCGCGGCGCAGCGCTTCGGGGCTTTGAAGGCGCACCGGGCCGGTAACGCCATTGCCTCGCGAAAGGGTTATGTCAATTATGATGCCCCGCCGGTCACATTCGGCTACCAGCCATCGAAGTTTGTCCAGGTAGGGCTCGCGCGGTTTTCCCTGTCGGTCAACAGCCGAGACCTCGTTATCGAATGCTCCCCAGGTCGCCCAGACGCGGAACCAGTTGAAGCCATATTTTTGCATATCGTCGAGGTCACGCCGGATAAAATCTTTGGAGGCCCCAAGCGCGCCGTAGTAGCTAATGCCCACGAGAAAGGTCGGTTTTCCGTTGACAGTGAAGTTCTTGCCCTGGACGCCAAGCTCTGTCCCGGCAGTGGCAACGGCACTGGCGGCCAGGATGCTCAAAAGAAGAATACTCCGTTTCATCTCTGCTCCTCCGAAAAAGTAATTTCAGAACGGTTTTTAGTTTAGCAGGCCGTAGTCTTTCAGTGTCTGTTCGAGGACGGCTTTTTTACTGTCGTCCATAGGCGTCATAGGCAGACGCAGCTCCTCCGAAGCCATATTCAGCATTGACATTGCCGCCTTGATGGGTATTGGGTTGGTTGCTAAGCTGAGCAGATTTCTGCACAGGGCAAAGAGCTTGTTGTGCCATTGCCGGGCTGAAACCAAATCGCCTTCGAGGATTAAGTCGGTCATCGCCTTGACGTCGGCGGGGACGATGTTCGCCACTACGCTGATGACACCTTTGCCGCCTACCGAGGCTATTGGCAGAGTAAGAGAGTCATCGCCTGAGACGATGGTCAGGTCGCAGCGGGTTGCGATTTCGCTGGCGTGGTCGAGTTTTCCGGTCGCCTCTTTTATCGCGACGATGTTTTCGAGTTCGGCCAGGCGTACGATTGTGTCGGGGGTCATACCGGCAGCGCATCGGCCGGGTATGTCGTATAATACTATCGGCAGGTCAACCTCCTCGGCTATTGCCTTGAAATGCTGATAAAAACCTTCCTGCGTGGGCTTGTTGTAGTATGGGTCAACCTGCAGGGTTGCATCGGCACCGACCTTTTTTGCGAACGCTGCCAGCTCGATTGCCTCGGCGGTTGAGTTTGAGCCGGCGCCGGCAATTACGGGGACTTGTCCGCCCACGGCTTTGACGACCCTTTCGATGACCTTTTTGTGCTCGTCGTGACTCAGGGTGGGCGATTCACCGGTTGTGCCTACCGGCACTATGCCGTCTATGCCGTTTTCCAACTGGAAGTCAATCAGCTCATCGAGCGTTTGGAAATCGATTTCGCCGTCCTGAAAAGGCGTAACCAACGCCACCATTGCCCCTGTAAACATTTTAATCTCCTTACTAATAGCGTATAGGGTTTAGGGTATAGTTTTTTTACTTTTCACTCTATCTTTTCACTTTACTGCCTGGGATAGTATTTTTAAGTATTTCTTTACCGTTGTTTCAAGTCCCATCTGGAGAGCTTCGGCTATCAAGGCGTGGCCGATGGAGACTTCGAGTATGCCCGGGACGGCGCTGCAGAATTTTCCGAGGTTATTGAGGTTGAGGTCGTGGCCTGCGTTTAGTCCCAGGCCGATTTCATTTGCGGACCTCGCGGCAGCGGCATATTGCTCTAATATTTCGTCGAGCTTTTCGTGCGTTCGAAAAGCTCTGGCGTATGGTTCGGTGTACAGCTCAATGCGGTCGGCGCCGATTTCTCCGGCTATTTTAATGCCCCGGACGTTGGGGTCCATAAAAAGACTAACGCGGATGCCCAAGTCTTTGAGCTGCCTTATCACTGGTTCGAGACGTTCTTTGTTTTGCTGGAGGTTCCAGCCGTGGTCTGAGGTATTGGCATCGGGTGCGTCCGGCACGAGTGTGGCCTGGTTCGGCTTTACCTCGCTGACGATTTCCATATATCTGCCGAGGAACGGGTTGCCCTCTATATTAAACTCGACGGTTATCATCTCGGCGAGTTCGTAAACATCGGCGTATTTTATGTGGCGTTCGTCGGGGCGTGGGTGGACGGTTATGCCGTATGCACCGGCTTTGATTACTGTCCCGGCTGATTCAATCACATTAGGTATGCCGATATTGCGCTGGTTCCGCAACAGAGCGATTTTATTTAGATTGACGCTGAGCTTGGTCATTTTTTGGGCCCTCGGAAAACCTGCGCAACTATATCGCAGTGTGAGTTTCTGTCAAGTAAATTAAGCGGGTAAAAAATTTGTAAGTTTTTAGTTAATAGTTCGTAGTTAATAGTCGAGATGGAACGTTGGTAATAATCCCGTTTTTACAGTAATCTATTGATTTGCTGTATATTTGTGATATATTCTGTGGCGGTACCGAGTAGAACAATTTGGCAGGAACGGGGCGAAGTTTTGCATTGAGCAGATAAATACGTGGTTTTTGTATCTTGTAAGCCCGGCAGCGTAGCTGAGCGCGACATAAATTAGAAATATCAGATAAAAGGAGACATATCATGAAAAAGATTTTACTTTCACTGCTTGTTTTGCTTGTTCTGTTGTGGACCGGCAGTTCGGTCTTCGCAAAGAGAAAAGGCGGAGGTGCCGGCGGACGGAACAGGCAAACAAGGAAGGTTCAGGACAAGGGAAAGTCCCAGGACAAAAGTAAAGCTGTAGAAAAGGGCGCTGGCAAAGATAAAGCCAAAGGCAAAGCGTCGGAAAAGGATACTGCTAAAGGCAAGTCTGCAAAAAAGGACGCCGGTAAAGATAAAGCCAAGGGTAAAGCGTTGAAAAAGGATACCGGCAAGGGTAAAGGCAAGTCTGCAGAAAAAGATACCGGCAAAGGTAAAGGCAAATCTACAGAAAAGGATGCCGGCAAAGGCAAGGGGCATCAGCAACAAATTAAAGCGCTCCAGAGGCAAATGCTCCATGAAGAAGCAAAACATCGGCAGCGTAGGGCCCGATTGGCACGAATCAGGCAATTGGCCGCCAGGGCAGGTAATAAGGACATCCTTGAACGAGTCAACAAGCTTCAGGCAAAAGAACAACAACGTTATGAGCGCAAGCGCAATCGTATGCGAGAAAGAATGCAAACGACTCTGCAGCTTGGCGAAAAAACTCCAGGCGCGGAGCTCCGGAAAGCCGTTGAGAAAGGCGCTGGTAAGGGAAAGGGCAAGGCCGAAAAGCCCCCAAAAGGAGCTGGTAAGACCAGGGAAAAGCCTGAGAGCCCCCCAAGGTAAAGCTGCTTGAGTCCGGCACAGGTAACAATGCAGGTATATCCATTTGTGAAGGAATGAAAAAAATGCTGCGAAAAGTATTAGTTATAATTGCCTTAGCAACTATAAGCTTTTTTTGCTTTAACGGGTGTGACAAGACTTCAAGTGACGCCGAACCCAACGAGGAAGTGATTAAGACTATGGCTGAATACGAGGCTGAGGCGGAAGCACAAATAAACGAAGAGAATATGGCCGAAGAGCTTGAGAAGATTGAAAAAGCGCTGGAACAGGAACTCAGCGAGGAGCCATAGCCAACCATCCTTTTGCTGCTTGCCTTGTGAAGAGCAACCCGGCTGTGGCCGCGGCCTCGGCACAAAAAAGATTAACCGCAGAGAACGCGGAGTACGCAGGGAAGGTTTAATTATAAATTCAGAAGTAAAGATTAAGAAATAGGCTGTGAGTAAATCTGGAATCATGACAGATTCGCAAGAAAAACGGGTAAAAACAGAGAGAAGACACTGCTGGACAAATATCTTCATTGCTATTCTTTGTATATATGCTTCTCTGACTCCACTTCGAGCCGATGTTCTCATGTCTGGTGATTTGCGTCTTGAGTTTTTCTGGACTCAAATGCACAAGCTAACCGGCGGGATCAGCGTGCAAAATGCCGAGATATTATTTCCAATTGGTAGCTTCGTACTTTTTTTCGTGGCAGTGTGTTCAATTGCTCAGTTAGCAGCGAAAAATTCTAAACATTTTGTCCTAATACTGATGCTGTGCTTGACCACACATGTCCTTTTGAGGGGACCGGTAGATTTCTACCTGATTAGCACCTACTGGCCTTTTACGCAATCAGAGTTTTACTGGAATCATGTCGGTGTGGGATGGTGGTTCTTAGCTTTTACGGGCGGTATTGCGTCGGTGGTGGCAATTGGATTGCGGTTTTTTGTCCTGATTGCAAACAAATGTGGGACCTCAATTGAGAAAGAGGCGCCATAGCAAGTGGGGAATGCGCAGGAATGGGTCAGTAACTTTTTTATGGACTGTTGGAGTCTGAGAAGAAAAGAATGGAAACTGAGAAGCATGAGTTGAAACGTGCGGTTTTGTGGGAACCCTTCTCGGCGGAGGGTAAAAAGGTCCGGTGTAAACTGTGTAACTGGCGATGCCTGATTGATGAGGGTAAGTTAGGCCGATGCTGTGTACGTAAAAATATAGACGGCACATTGTATTCGCTGACTTATGATAAGGTTTGCTCGGCTAACCCCGACCCGATCGAGAAGAAGCCGTTGTTCCATTTTCAGCCGGGCTCTCGCAGCTTTTCCATCGCTACGATGGGTTGTAATTTTCGGTGCGAGTTTTGCCAGAACTGGCAGATAAGCCAGGCGGCTGTTGAGGATGGGCGAATTGACGGGCAGGCAATAAGCCCGGAGAAAATGGTCGAGGCGGCTGTGGGCGGCGGATGCAAGAGTATCGCTTATACCTATACCGAGCCGACGATTTTTATGGAGCTGTGCAATGATTGCGGGCGCCTGGCAAAGAAGCAAGGTTTGACGAACGTTTTTGTCAGTAACGGATTTATGACCAGAGAAGCGATTGATTTCGCCGGCGATTGGCTCAACGGCATTAACGTTGACCTGAAATCGTTTAGTGAAGATTATTACAAGCGGCTGTGCAAGGCCCGACTGCAGCCGGTGCTTGACACGATTAGCTATATCGCAAAAGAGACGAACATCTGGCTTGAGGTGACCACTTTACTCGTTCCGGGCGAAAATGATTCCGACGATGAGCTGAAAAAACTTGCAGATTTTATCGTTTCAGATGCCGGCGCTGATGTCCCCTGGCATATCAGCCGGTTCCATCCGAATTACAGGTATCTGGATTCGGGCCCCACGCCGGTTAGTAGTCTTGAACGCGCTGAAGAAATAGGCAAAGCCGCGGGGCTGCATTATGTTTACCTCGGCAATGTGCCGGGGGCGAAATCGGAGAGCACCTTTTGTTATAACTGCGGTCGATTGTTGATTGAACGCGTGGGCTATAGAATTATTGCCAATAATATTAAAAGTTCCTGTTGTCCGGATTGCGGGGCAAAGATAGCGGGCTTTGAGCTTTAATTGTAATTTCTTCGCCACAAAGGCACCAGGACACCAAGGTTTAATTATATTTATTTCTTTGTGACCTTGTGTCTTCGTGGCTAATTTTCGTTGTGTGAGATGAAGATAATCGCTGATGAGAATATTCCGTGTGTGGCTGAGTGCTTTTCTTCGATTGGGGAGGTTGAGGTTATTGGGGGTCGAGAGATAACGCCAGGTGTTGTTGCCGATGCAGATATCCTGCTGGTTCGCAGTGTTACGCGGGTAGGTGCGGATTTGTTGAGTGGCAGCGGCGTTCGCTTCGTAGGTACCGCCACCATCGGCTTTGACCATATAGATATCGAATATCTTTCGCGAAACAATATTGGTTTTGCTTCAGCGCCGGGGTCGAATGCCAATTCTGCAGCCGAATATGTCATTGCCGCATTGCTCAATGTCGGGCAAAAGTATAATCTTGACCTGCAGGGCAAATCGATAGGTGTTATAGGCGCAGGTAACGTTGGCAGCAGGGTGGCTAAAAAGTGTGCGGCATTGGGTATGAGGGTTTATTTGAACGACCCGCCGTTGCAGCGAGAAAGCAGCGATGCAAAATATCTGCCGATAGAAGAGCTTTTCGATTGCGATTTTATAACGCTTCATACGCCGTTGACTTTTGATGGTATTGACAAGACGTTTCATTTAGCTGATGAAAAATTTTTCAAGTCGCTAAAAGCAGGGTGTATTTTTTTTAATGCTTCTCGCGGGGGGGTGGTTGACAGCGAGGCATTGAAAACGGCGATACGGTCGGGGCGATTGAGTGCTGTTGTGCTCGATGTCTGGGAGGGTGAGCCGAATATCGATATGGAACTTCTGGAAATGATTGATATTGGAACGCCGCACATCGCCGGCTATTCGTTGGACGGCAAGGTTGCAGGTATGATTATGATTTATAGAGCGGCTTGTAAATATTTTGGATTTAGCGCCAAATTTGACGTCGAGGATTTTCTGCCTGAGCCCGATGTGCCGCAATTGGAGGTGAATCCGAAGGTTGGGATTGAGCAGGATGTGCTGCGAGAGACGGTTGAGAAGATTTATGATATTAAGGAAGATGACTTCAGGATGAGGCGGATTTTGGATAAGCAGGTGCAAGAGAGGGGTAAGTTCTTTAGCCGGCTGCGGAAGAATTATCCTGTGCGCAGGGAATTTCATAATACGCAGATAGTTTTACGGAGTCCTTGTGAAGGGCTTGCTAAGAGACTGGCAGGACTCGGGTTTAGGGTAGAGAATGGCCAAAGTCAGTGATAAAAATATAGTTGGGTGGCCGGGGGGGCGATTGGATTTTTCGGCTGGCTGTGTTGTGATGGGGGTTTTGAATGTCACGCCGGATTCCTTCAGCGACGGCGGCCAATTCTTGGATACGGACAAGGCCATTGAACACGGCCTGAAAATGGCTGCCGAGGGGGCTGCGATAATAGATATAGGTGGCGAATCTACCCGGCCGAGTTCTGCGCCTGTATCGGCTGACGAGCAGATAAAGCGGGTGATTCCGGTGATAAGTGGACTTCGCGGAAAGATAGATGTGCTGATTAGTATCGATACTTATAAGGTCGAAGTTGCTAAAGCTGCTCTGGAAGTGGGGGCTTCAATGATAAATGACATAACTGCTTTGAGCGATGAGCGGATGGGGGAATTAGTGGCTGAGCGGCAGGTGCCGGTTGTTTTGATGCATATACAGGGAACGCCGGCAACAATGCAAATGGAGCCGAAATATAAAAACGTGGTTAAGGAGGTTCTTGAGTTTCTGTTAGACAGGGCTAAGCGAGCGGAGCAGTTCGGCATTGCAAAAGAAAGGATTTTTATTGACCCTGGAATTGGCTTTGGCAAGACGTTAGAGCACAATCTTTTACTTTTGAGAAATATTGATAAGTTTGTTGTTAGCGGCTACCGGGTCTTGATAGGGCCGAGTCGCAAAAGCTTTATCGGCAAGCTTACCGGCAAAGAAAAACCTGCTGAGCGGATATTCGGCACGGCAGCATCAGTTGCTTTATGTGTTGCTGCAGGCGTCTCAATCGTCCGCGTCCACGATGTAGCTGAAATGGTTGATGTGATAAAAGTGGCTAATGCTGTTTACCGGTAGGTGTAGCTTTATGTTTTTACTATACAGTTTTTAGGGGGTAACAAGATGAGGTATGTGATTTTTATTGCTGTGTTAGGTCTTGTCATCGGCTGCACAGCTCGCGAGCCCGCTACTAAGAAAGAAGCTGATGTTGACATTTTGGAATATTTATCTAAGCACTCCCATAAGGTTTCGATAATCCATTACTCAGATGGGTCAACTTATAAGCCAAAATACGGAGACATAAACCTTGAAAAGGCGGAGGAGCTCCTTGCAGGCAAGTACGAAAGACCTTGGACGGTTTCGAAAGTTGCTCAGTGGTATCAGGAGACTAAAGAGCCAAAGACTCGTGCAGCACTTTTATGGTTGCTCGCGGCAAGCCGGGATGAAAGAGCCGTTTCTTATCTTGGCTCTGCTTTAGATGACCCAGCACTGGATGTCCGAATTGCCTCCGCATATGGGATTAATGATTACTTCTTGGATACCGCCATGCCGGGCGGGACGGAGCAGCTTATGATAGCGGCACGTGAATGGTGGCAGGAGCGGAAATCGAAGCACAAAAAATGATAAGCGGCATGTGTAGGGGATGGCCGGCTTTTTTCAGCATTGCGCGTAAAGCTTGCGGTGTTGCCTGGTGCTTGCTCATAGAGCAACTCCTTCGCGCTCAATGTTCCATGCGTGCGGGAAACTACGGGCCTTTTCCCACTCGGATTCGTCATAAATTAACGCCGCAAAGAGCTTTTCATAGCGATTCATCATCTCAACATCAGCATCCAGAATCATTTCGCGGATGTCGTTAGTGCGTCTGTCGACGATAACAAGGACGTCATAATCCGAGCCCTCATCGAAATCGCCACGCGCATGTGAGCCGAACAGTCTCAATTCCACCAGTCTATCACCCAGCTTCTGTTGGAGGATATTTTTGAACTGCTTCAGTATCGCTTTTTCTTTTTTGTTTAGTCTCATACCGTAATCGCATCCCTGCTAACATTGCGTATAAAAGAGGTGTTTTCTTTACGGAGTTGGTCGAATTTGTCTTTGCTGATAATCTTTGGTGATATGCAAAGGTCCGTTTGCAGCAATATATCTGTTGCAATATTATAGACTGACTCGCGGATATTGGAATTATCGATTGCTACAATAACCAGTACATCTATGTCAGAGTCAGCTTGGTCATCGCCGCGGGCTTTTGAGCCGAATAATTTCAACTCGATTAGCTGAGCACCCAGGGCTTGTTTAAGGCCGGCTTTAAATTGCTTGAGAACCGATTTTTCTTTCGTATCTAACGCCATAGTGCAAACAATGATACCACACGGCGATTGCCGAAACAAGTAAAAATCCGCGTAAGACGCGGGACTAAATAGATTCCTGCTCCGTCTAAAGCCGGATTCCGTCAAACAGATGCCGGATCTTCGTCTTCGATTTCGCAGGAATGACAATAAGAGCTTAGTCGGTGTTCAGGGCGTTTTTTAGCACTTCGGTCGTGTTTTTGACGAACGCGAATTTCAAACCCTTTTTGGCTTCAGCGGGGACTTCGGGGAGGTCTTTTTTGTTTCTGGCAGGGAGGATTACGGTTTTTATGCCGGCCTGTTTTGCGGCGAGGATTTTTTCCTTCAGGCCGCCAACGGGTAAGACGAGGCCTCGTAAGGTTATTTCGCCGGTCATTGCAACGTCGGGGCGGGTCGGTTTGCCAAGAAGCAGCGAGACCAGCGAGGTGAACATTGCCACTCCTGCGCTCGGGCCGTCTTTGGGAATTGCTCCAGCGGGGACGTGTATGTGATAATCGAATTTTCTGAATCTGTCGGGTTCGATTTTTAGTTTTTTTGCGTTTGCCTTTACGATGGAAAATGCGGCCTGTGCGCTTTCCTTCATAACATCGCCGATATGACCTGTCAGTTGCAACAGGCCTTTGCCCGGCATAAATGCGGATTCAATAAAGAGCAGCTCACCGCCGACTGGAGTAAAGGCAAGTGCAGTTGCGACGCCTGGTATTCCGGTTCGCAGGGCCAGCTCGGATTCAAACTGCGGGGGGCCGAGGATTTTAGCGAGGTGTTTTTTGCTGATGGTTGCCTGCCTCTTTTTGGCCCTGGCTATTTGTGTGGCGACGGCCCGGCAGATTGCTGCTATGTTTCTTTCGAGGTTTCGGACTCCGGCCTCGCGTGTATAGCCGTGAATTATTGTCAGGAGCGCATCGTCTTTTATGGTCAGGCGGTTTTTGCTCAGGCCGTGCTCGGCAAGCTGGCGGGGGACAAGATATTTTTTTGCGATATTGAGTTTTTCGGTCTCGGTGTAGCCGGGCAGCTCAATGACTTCCATTCGGTCCTGCAGTGCCGGCGGCACCGGCTCGGTATAATTTGCAGTGCCGATGAACATAACGGTGGACAGGTTAAAAGGCTCATCGAGGTAGTGGTCGGTGAAGCTGAAGTTCTGTTCGGGGTCGAGCACTTCGAGCAGTGCACTTGCGGGGTCGCCTCTGAAGTCACTTCCGATTTTGTCTAATTCGTCGAGCATAAATACGGGATTTTTGCTGCCGCACTTTCTCAATTCCTGGAGTATTCTTCCGGGCAGGGCACCGATGTAAGTTCTCCGATGTCCGCGGATGTCGGCCTCGTCTCTTATTCCGCCGAGTGAAATACGGATAAATTTTCTTCCCAAGGCGCGAGCGATGGATTTGCCGAGCGATGTTTTGCCTACGCCGGGTGGCCCGACAAAACAAAGTATGGGGCTTTTGCCCGTTGGGTTCAGCTTGCGGACGGCGAGGAATTCGAGGATGCGTTTTTTTACCTTGCGCAAATCGTAGTGGTCGGCGTTTAATATTCGTTCGGCCTTGTTGATGTCGAGCTGGTCTTTGGTTTGAACGGACCAGGGCAGCTCACAGACCCAGTCCAGATACGTGCGGATAACACTATATTCCGGTGAAGCAGGAGGTATCTTATTTAATCTGTCCAATTCCCGCATCGCCTCTTGTTCGACCTTTTCGGGCATTTTAGCTTTTTTAATATTTTTGGCTATTTGCCTTAGCTCTTCGGTTCGCAGGTCCCCTTTGCCGAGCTCGGACTGAATGATTTTCAGCTCTTCCTGAAGAAAGTATTCTCGCTGACTTTTGTCTATTGATTCTTTTACCCGGCCCTGGATTTTTCGACTTAGCTCGAGGACTTCCAATTGATTTGCCAGGGCAACGGATATTTTTTCAAGGCGTTTGGTTGCGTCAAGCTCTTCGAGTAATTTTTGTTTTTTCGCAGTGTCAAGGTTAAGATTGGCTGCTAAAAAATCAGCCAATGCGGAGGGGTTTTCGATATTTTCCAGCAGCACAGACGCTTCTTCGGGCACGTTGGGACTCAATGTGATAAGACGGTTGGCTGCCTGGCGGACATTGACTATAAGCGCCCGGACTTTTTTTGTTATTTTAACTTTGACGTTGAGCAGTTGGACTCTGGCCTTGAGATATGGTTCTGCGGTCAGCCTTTTCGTTATTTTGAAGCGTGCTGTGCCGTGGACAACGATGTGAATTGAGCCCTGCGGCATTTTTATGACTTTCAGGACGGTTGCGGCGGTTCCGACAGAGTAAATGTCGCCGAAGTCCGGCCTGTCAGTTTCGGGGTTGTGCTGCGTTACAAGGCCTATGACAGATTTATTGGGCCTGGTGTCGATAAGGAGGCGCTTGCTTCTTTCTCGACCTATTGCCAACGGCATTACTGTGCCGGGATAGGCGACGGCATTTCGAATTGGCAGGATGCCGATGACGTCCGGCAGTTTGGATTCGTGGTTGCTCTCTTGTAATTGGTCATTTTCGTTGTGCAGAAACTGCTCAAGTTCTGCAGAGTCTTCTGCCGCCATTTCGACCAGCCAGTTGCCGTCGGGAAATAGAAAATTTTTCAGATATCTTCCCATTTTCTCTAAGGGCTCTTTTTTTTATATAAAACAAGGATGATACACGATTTAAACTAAAAACTGAAAGCTAAAAACTAAAAATCACAAAAAAAGTGCACAAGAGCACAGAGAGACTTACGACTCATGCACTTATTCAGTTTTTCACTTACTTGATGGCGGAATGGTAGCTCTGCAGTGATCTTACAAGGGCCGGGCCGGCTCGGCTGGCGGCGATGCCCTTTACGGCGGCGGCGGCAGCGGCTGTCGTGGTAATATAAGGCACTTTGTACCTGATGGCCGCCTTGCGGATATAAGAATCGTCGTATTTGCTTAGCTTGCCGCTGGGGGTGTTTATAATTAACTGAATCTCGTCGTTTTTAATGGCATCTACAATGTTTGGTCTGCCCTCGTGCATTTTGAAGATATGCTCGGTTTTGAGCCCATTATCTGTCAGGAAGCGATGCGTGCCGTTGGTTGCCTTGATTTTGAAGCCGAGGTTCTGGAATTCTTTTGCGACATCGAGGGCAGCGGCCTTGTCTGTGTCGGTAACGGTCAAGAGGACAGTTCCCTTGGAAGGGAGATTTTGTTTTGCAGCCTGCTGGGATTTGAAGAAGGCGAGCGCGAAAGAATCGGCCAGGCCGAGCACTTCGCCGGTCGAGCGCATCTCCGGTCCGAGAACCGGGTCAACTTCCGGAAACATATTAAACGGGAAGACAGCTTCCTTTACGCCAAAGTGTGGAATCGAGCGCTGCTTTAAGTTGAGGTCGGAAAGTTTTTTGCCGAGCATAAGCTGGGTGGCAAGTCGAGCCATAGAGATGCCGCAGACTTTGGAGACCAGCGGCACGGTTCGCGAGGCACGCGGGTTGGCTTCAAGCACATAGACCGTGTCGTTGGCTATCGCATACTGCATATTCATCAGGCCGACGACGTTTAATTCCGTCGCTATTTTTCTGGTGTATTCGCAAATAGTGTTAATATGCTTTTGAGGTATGCTGACAGGCGGAATGACACAGGCCGAGTCTCCGGAATGGATGCCGGCCAGCTCGATGTGCTCCATAACCGCGGGGACGAAGGCGTCAGTGCCATCGGAGATAGCATCGGCCTCGGCTTCTATGGCGTTTTCCAGGAATTTGTCAATCAGGATAGGGCGTTCGGGTGTAACTTCCACGGCGGCAGCGACATAGTGTTTGAGCATCTCTTCGTCGTGGACTACTTCCATACCGCGTCCGCCGAGGACATAAGACGGTCTTACCATTAAGGGATAGCCGATTCTTTCTGCGATTTCAATGGCCTCGTCAAGATTGCTGGCCATACCGGATTCGGCTTGCGGTATGTTCAGGTTTTCCATCATTGCCCGGAAGCGGTCGCGGTCCTCAGCCAAATCTATTGTTTCAGGCGAGGTGCCGATTATGTGAACCCCTGCCTGGGCCAGTTCGCTGGCGATATTGAGCGGGGTCTGCCCTCCGAACTGGACGATGACGCCTTCGGGTTTTTCCTTCTCGTAGATGCTCAGTACATCTTCAACAGTGAGCGGCTCGAAGTACAGCTTGTCGGAAGTATCGTAATCTGTTGAGACTGTTTCCGGATTGCAGTTGACCATAATCGACTCGAAGCCCTCGTCGCGCAGGGTAAAGGCGGCGTGAACGCAGCAATAGTCGAATTCGATTCCCTGGCCGATGCGGTTGGGGCCTCCGCCTAAAACCATTATCTTGCGTTTTTTGCTGACCTGCACGCTGTCCGGGGCGTTGTAAGTGGAGAAATAATAGGCGGCATTTTCGACACCGCTGACAGGGACAGGTTCCCAGGCCTCGACAACGCCTAAAGAAATGCGGCGCTGCCGGATTTGACCTTCCGGGACGCCAAGTAGTTTGGAGAGATACCGGTCGGCGAAACCATCCTTCTTGGCCTGTATTAACAGCTTATCGGGAAGCTGTTTGCCCTTGTACTTCAGTATTTCTTCTTCGAGCTGGACAAGCTCCTGCATTTGTTTAATGAACCAGCGTTTGATGTGCGTTTTCTCGAAGAGGGCGTCGATGTCAGCGCCTTTGCGGAGCGCTTCATACATAATGAATTGTCGCTCGCTTGATGGGTGACTTAAAAGGTTCATCAATTCGTCCAGAGGCAGGTCGTGAAAATTTTTGGCGAATCCGAGGCCGTGACGACCGATCTCAAGGGAGCGGATGGCCTTCTGGAAGGCCTCCTTGTAATTTTTGCCGAGGCTCATTGCCTCGCCGACGGCGCGCATTTGTGTGCCGAGTTTGTCCTCTACATTTTTGAATTTTTCAAAAGCCCATCGGGCAAACTTAACCACGACATAATCGCCGGAGGGGGTGTATTTCTCGAGCGTTCCTTCTCTCCAGTACGGTATCTCGTCGAGGGTGAGCCCACCCGCGAGCAATGAAGAAACGAGGGCTATTGGAAAGCCGGTGGCTTTTGAGGCAAGAGCCGATGAGCGTGATGTTCTCGGGTTGATTTCGATTACGACGACTCGGCCGGTGTCCGGGTCGTGAGCAAACTGGATGTTGGTGCCGCCTATGACCTCGATGGCATCGACAATGTCGTAGGAATATTTTTGCAGTTGTTTTTGCAGTTCCGGGTCGATGGTGAGCATAGGAGCGGTGCAGTATGAGTCTCCTGTGTGGACGCCCATTGCATCAACGTTTTCGATAAAGCAAACGGTTATCTTCTGGCTTTTGGCATCGCGGACGACTTCGAGCTCCAGTTCTTCCCATCCGATAACCGATTCTTCGACCAGGATTTGTCCGACAAGACTTGCAGAAAGGCCCCGAGCAGCGACGATGCGCAGCTCTTCGACATTGAATACTGCACCGCCGCCGGTGCCGCCCATGGTATATGCCGGGCGGATGATGACGGGGTAACCGAGTTCTTCTGCAATCTTTTCAGCTTCTTCTACGCTAAAAGCTAATTTGCTTTCCGGCATCTCAATACCGAGGCGGTTCATTGTTTCTTTAAATGCACCGCGGTCCTCGCCGCGCTTAATAGCATCAATCTGAACGCCAATTACTTTGACGCCATATTTTTCGAGCACGCCTGCATGGGCAAGCTCGGAAGACAGATTAAGTCCGCTCTGGCCGCCAAGATTTGGCAGGAGCGCATCGGGCCTTTCCTTTTCGATGATTTTTGTCATAGTCTGGAGGTCAAGCGGCTCGATATAGGTTACGTCGGCCATACCGGGGTCGGTCATAATGGTTGCCGGGTTGGAGTTGACCAGCACTATCTTATAGCCTAACTTGCGGAGCGCCTTGCAGGCCTGGGTGCCGGAGTAGTCAAACTCACAGGCCTGGCCAATGACGATGGGGCCGGAGCCGATAATCATAACTTTTTCTATGTCGTCTCGTTTCGGCATACTAAATTCTCCTGGTTTTTAACATTTCGGCAACTATTTTGCATGAGGAGCAAGTATATTGTGGAGGATTAAACTATATAGAGGTTGAGCTGTCAAATAAGAAAACTTTATAAGCCAGGTAAGCAGGATTGATTTCGCAAATATCCCTCGACATCGGTTGTTAGCCGGGCATCTGCGTAGTAAGATTGTTTAGAAAAAGTGAAACTGCCTTTGCAAATCAGAAGTTTGCTATATGGGTGCGTAGTTGGCCTTAGCCAATTTGGCAAAATTCTATCAGCTTTGCAGGGCGGCAAACTCGAAACAGTTACTTTTTGCCACCGCCACGTACTATTCTGATTGTTTCGGCTCCCCTGAACTCCGTACCATCAGTGAGCGTACCACTGACGCCCAGCTCCACCAAGCCATCTACACCATTTAGCATTTCCTGGATTTCTGACCGGTCAAATTTGACAAGCAGCTTTTGTGCTTCTTCGTCAATGCTGCTCCACACAGGCCCGATTTTTTCACTTGGAGAAGTTTCTATACTTAGGGCAATACTGTCGGTATCTACATCGGCAATATCATAGCTGCTTGGAAGCTGGATAGTGCACCTAATCTGATCTCCACTGCTTGTGAGATTTAGAGCTTTGGGCGTTATCTTAACTTCAGCAACTATGACTTCGTCGACTCCGAGGTCTATTATCTCGCCTAATATCCGTGGGTTTCCATCGATGTCGGTTTCATCAGGCCCTGCGACAAACCCGGGGTCACCGGCGTCGATGCAGGGAGAGCCACCAAGCAGGTGGTAGTCGCCCTCAACATAGCTTCCGTTATTATCAATGTGGCCTGGCTGTACAAAGTGAGGGTCGATATCTATGTTGCCCTGGCCCCAATCTACGGTGCAATCGGTATCACATATTATATTTTGGTCGCCGCCCTGAATGTCGCAGTGTGCAATCCGGATTGAGGTGGCAGCGCCCAGGTTGCCCACTAAGATCTCCGATGCGTTCATAGCAGTATCGCCCCAGAGAATACTGTGGCTTATAGTCAGATTACTTGATTTGTAGCAGTAGATGGCTCCTGCCGAGCTGGAGGCAACATTTCCACTAATGGTGCAATTGACAATAACCGGATTGCCGGTGTTGTGGCTGTAAATTGCGCCGCCGTTAGGCGCGAGGTTGCCGCTGATAATGCAATTTTTTATTATCGGGCTGCTCGCATTTAAGTAGAATCCGCCGCCCCCGACCAGTGCTGCGTTTGCTGTGATATTGCAGTTAGTAATCTTAGGCCGAGTTTCACTGTTTGCACATGCGATACCGCCGCCGAAGACCGCTGAGTTATTCTTAACGACACAGTTCGTAATCGAGGGACTACTGTTGTTGTAGCAGTAAATCGCGCCACCTAACAAGGCATATCCATTTGTAATCGTGAGCCCTTTTATGGTTGAACCGGCTTTTTCTGCCATGTAGAAGACAAAGCCGCGGCCTTTACCCTCGCAGTCGATGATGGTGGTATTTACAATCTGAGGGTTGCCGGGGTCGGTGCTGCGGACAGTAATTGCTTTGCCGTTGAAGTTTATATTACGATTGCCCGAGCCGGAGTATCTTCCAGGCGCGATGATGACGGTGTCTGAGTCTGCACATACGTTGATGGCGGCCTGAATGGTGGTATGTTCTTCAGGCACATAGTGAACCGTTGCCAGTGCCGAATTGGCGATTAGAACAGCAAGAAAACAAATTGTTCTTTTTATGCGTTTCATTTTTCTTTACCTGAACTTTCTTTTAAACGAAATTACTCACCATTAGAAACTTAAAGTACAACTTCAGAATAAGAGCTGGGAACGTAATACAGTATTATCTCGGGTCCGAAACCTGCCGGCATCTGGTCGGTACCGGAACGGTTGAAGAAAAGGTCGCTGTTGCCGCTTAAGGTCATAGGATTACCGGAATAATTAAGTACTGAGCCGTCAATCGTTCCACCGGCGTCGCCGTAGAATTCGATTCCGTTGGCGGCAATGGCACCATTTAGAGTTTCGAAGTTTCCGCCGAAGGCCGCACTGAATCCGGGAGCCATAAGGAATGTTCCGGTTTCGTCTCTCAGCTCGCCGAATTCTTCGGGCAGGTCAGTGACTGGGTAACTGTCGACGGTGCCTGTGAAACATATCTGGTTTGTCCCGGAATTATCACTCAAATCGCCATTACCGACAATGATGCCGGTTATTGTAGTATTTCCAGTAAAGGCGACAATGTTGGGGGCCTCGATGAAGACAACGCCTCTAAATGTTACGGTACCGAAGGAGGGGTCGGTTCCTGCGGGTATTATTACGTTATCATATTCCGCCAATACATTGTTGGGGTCGTAAGTATTCTCAACATAGTGCCTGAAATAGTTGGGCTCAGGGACCGGGAATTCCGTTGGCGCAACGCCTTTGAAAATGTGGTCATAGGCTTCGGGAGCAGTTTCGCCGCCTATGGTGGCCTGGCCGCCCTGTAAGTTAATGATGGCGTCGGGATCTGTGATGTGGACGTCGCCGGCGATTGACGAGTTGCCGATGATTTCAAGCGCGTTAGCATCTTCGCTTTCGATATAGACACCTGCGTCGAGCTCGACATTTGCGCCGCTCATCTCGATGTTACCGTGCAAATTCAAGGCCCCTTTGGTTGCGACACCGTAGTCAAAAACGGTGTTGGCTCTTGTTCCGAAATTGTAATTGACCCTTATAGTTCGGTCGATGCCTCCGGTAGAACCGGTTACATCCATTTGCAGTATATCGATGTTGCTCGTTGTTTGAATTTCCGCGGAGAAATATTGTGCCGGCGAAGAGTATAGCACAACCGGGTTCTCTCCAGCCCCGATTGAAATATGGTTAGCATCAATAGCAGCAATCGGGATGTTTGAAGTCAAATCATCCTGTAAAAAGTTCGCCAGATAGCTAAATCTTTCGTTTGGCTGCGTCATGCCCGGCATAGAAATGCGCCCGAACCAGAACCGAAGAATGTCAACGCCCGATTCGGCGCAGGCGTGGGCGCGATTGGCCTTACGCTGGTTATCGGCGAGCTGTAGATTCGTGCCGGACATCGTTGCCATTGAGACAGCCAGGGCGGAGAATATGAGTACGAATATCAGAGATATGATAAGCGCAGCGCCCTTTCGATAAACTATTTTTTTTATGAGTTTCATTTTTCCCCCCACCGGAAAACTCCCACTCAAGCAGCATTTTAGCAATTTCTATTATGCCAATTAAACTATAAAATAATGTTTAGATAAAGGCAAAGAAACCGGCCTAAATAATGTCAAAAGTATGTTGATTGTTTTGATGTCCTATAATAGCAATTGATATAGCTGAAGTGTGGCTAAAAGGTATTCTCTCGTTCTGCGAAATATGAGCTGCGGGTAAACGGCGAAGACATAATCCAGCGGAATCCCAGCGAAGCAGCTTTTTGGTTCCACCAGTCGAATTTGGCAGGTGTTACGTATTCGACAACTTCAAGCGAATTTTTTGATGGTTTTAGATATTGACCGATTGTGATTCTATCACAGCCCACATTGCGCAAATCTATTAAGACCTGCTCGACCTCGGCGTCGGTTTCTCCCAGGCCGAGCATAATTGAGGATTTAGTAACTATCTCAAAACTGTCACCCTGAGTGGAGCGAAAGGTCTCTTTGGCCATTTCAAGCAGGTTCAAGGACCGTTGATAGTTTCCGCCGGCTCTGGCAACTGGGTACAGAGATGGAACTGTTTCGACATTGTGAGCGAATACGAAAGGTAAAGCATCGCGCAGGATTTTTAGGGCCTGGGTTTGACAGTTACGGAAGTCAGGCGTTAGTATTTCAAATTTTACCCCGTTAGAAATATTCTCCCTTCTCGCCGTATTCTTATCGGTTTGTGAATTTCTAACGGGGTGAATATCCGGGCACTGCTGCCTTACTTCGTTAATGCAATCACGGAAATGGCTGGCGCCGCCATCGGGCAAATCATCGCGGTTGACGCTGGTAATTACCAGGTATTTGAGGCCCATTTGCTTTGCCATTTCAGCTATTCGGGCCGGCTCGGTCGGGTCCGGCGGGGCGGGTTTGCCCGCCTTTACCGAGCAAAATTTGCAACTTCGCGTGCAGATATTGCCCAAAATCAAGACCGTTGCCGTGCCTCTTGACCAGCATTCGCCACGATTGGGACAGTTTGCATTATTGCATATTGTCTCCAGGCCCAGAGAGCTTAATACCTTGCCAGTGCGGTTGTAGCTCTCGCCGGCCGGTAAAGGCCTGTGCAGCCACGGCGGAAGTTTTCGTCTCTCGTCTCTCGTCTCTCGTCTCTCGTTTTTCGTGTTTAGCTTCACCGGAAGTGCCTTATGAGTAATTGGGATAATTTTTCCTTGACGTGGGTCATTGAGTTTTCTCTGCCGGTCTCTTTTAATACCGATGTCATTTCTACGCCGTCCAGGCCGCACGGTACTATAAAATCGAAAATGCTCAGGTCATTTTGAATGTTTATTGCCATACCGTGATAGGTTACAAATTTCGATACACGCGCGCCGATGGATGCAATTTTTTTATCGCCGACCCATAGGCCGGGAAAGCCCTTTCGTCTCCGGCTCCTGACGCCTAATTGCTGCAGCAGCTCTGCGCCTATCGCTTCCAGCTCTCGGATGTATTCGCTGATGCCGAGGTCAAGCTCCTGCAGATGTAAAATGGGGTAAAAAACCAACTGGCCTGGATTATGCGCTGTTGTGCCGCCACCTCTGCGGATATCAACTACGCCGATATGCTTCTGTGCCAGGTCTTCTCGGCTGGCCAGCAGTTTGTTGGCACTTTGGCGGGCACCGAGAGTAATAACTGCCGGGTGCTCGGCGATTAGAACGGTATCCGGTATTTCGCCCCGGCGTCTTTTTTCACGCAATTCGTGCTGTTGCTGCAGAACCTGGCGATAATCGGCAAGTCCGCAATCATAAATACGAAGGGAATTTCCGATTGTCGATTGCCGATTTTCGGTTTTTTCAGCCGTAGATTTCACAGTTTAATTTTAACCGCGGATTGCACGGATTTCACGGATTTTTTCACAGATAAGCAAAACAGCTTTACACTCCCGTTCTTTTTCTGTATAATTCAGCATGCCGATGCGCCGTTACGAAAACGTTTGGAAGAGCTTGTTCGCGACGTAAAGCCGGTGCTGCTCTCTACGTTACCGGAATCGGAAAGTCTTTCGGAAGCATTCCTTCGCGAGAATGTTGTTCCTGTGGGCAAGCCGGAAGATGCCCGGCACGTCGCGATTGCTTTGGTTTACGGTCTGGATGTCCTCGTTTCGTGGAACTTCAGACATATTGTAAACATAAGACGCGAAGAACGTTTCAACGCTGTTGCTCTTCTCGAAGGCTACCATCACTATCTTCGCATTGTCAGTCCTAAGGAGTTAATTTATGACGATGAAATCTCGTGAAAGCGAAATGCTCGGCCGGGTGCGCCGCTGGCGGAAAAAGGCCTATCACGCGGATAAAACGAAGCCTTTGTCCGAACGGGCAAAGGAGGACGGAAAATTGGCCCGGGAATTTCACCTGCCTCTGGTTCAGACGCACAAGGCCGGCCCTGCCCACCGACAGTAAAGCTTGTGCCTGCGAAAGCAGGCATCAGTGGTTTATTTCACAGATAAACAAAAAGAGGCTTGCTCTCCCACCCTCTTTCGGTATAATGTATCTTTGAGTGATTTAAGGAAATAGGGACGGTTATGAATGGCGGTTCCTTAAGGGATTGATGAGTAGAAAACTCCCGCATCGACAAGAGGGCACGTATGAATTGGAGGATACTGCTCTTGCCGCGAAAGAGAACAAGAACTGCCTTTAGAAGTAATTTCGTCAATCGGCGCATGTTAACTTTCGCACTTTTAACAATTTGTTAATTTGGGAAATTTGCATGAAAAGCCGGATTTGTCAACCACCTGATTATTTTTAGCAGGTTCGAGGTTTTTATCGAACATGCATAAAATACAAAACGGTTCGTAACTGCTTGTTTCATAAGGTTTTCCTTAATAAAAAAGTGCGAAACTTGACCGCATGAAACCTCCAATAATTACGAAAAAGACCGATATACGGCTTAAGGAACCGCCATTCGGACGGTTATGTATTTACCAACCGGTTTTAAGGATATGAAAAAGTGGGTAGTAGAGTAAAAACTTCAGGTAAAGGTAGTCTCGTTTCCCTGGAAGAGAACCTGAAAAAGCTCAAGCCGATGCTCAGCCGCAAATTCAAAGTCAAACGTCTTGGGATTTTCGGTTCATATGTCAGGAAACAGGCTCGCAGGTCCAGTGATGTCGATGTTTTGGTGGAATTTTCCGGGAGCATAGACTTGCTGGATTTTGTCGCACTGGAAAGATATCTGGCAGAGCAGACGGGAGCTAAAATTGATCTGGTTTCCATAAAAGCGTTAAGACCGGAATTTAGAGGCACGATACTAAACGAGGTTATTTATATATGAAACGCGACTGCCGCGTTTATTTGAGAGATATTCTTCAAGCCTTCCGTAATGCACAGGAATTTGTTGGAAGAATGTCTTATGAAAAGTTTATAACTGACAAAAAGACCGTAAGTGCCGTTGTAAGAGAGTTGGAAGTCGCAG
>Ga0209979_1000179_pt1 | contig 102046 bp, 106 predicted proteins | sample AnhtaG_FD_183114 | JGI IMG/M metagenome (GOLD analysis project Ga0209979, IMG submission 183114) | Deep subsurface microbial communities from Anholt, Denmark to uncover new lineages of life (NeLLi) - Anholt_01485 metaG (SPAdes) (version 2) | ecosystem: Environmental > Aquatic > Marine >... | reverse complement strand
GCGAGCGGTGCGGATTAGGGCAGCGCCGATATTAGGGTTGTAGCTTTGAAGGAGAGGGACCACTTCATAGCGAAACCGATTCCTTGTATGATCGAGGGCATAGTTGGAAAAGTCGGTTCGGGGCTCAAGATCATAGGCCCTACAGTATTCCTCGGTCTCCCCCCTGGTGACCTCAAGAAGCGGTCTCAGCACCAATACTGAGGCGCCGCTTGGGGAGGATCTCCACAGAGTGATGGCTTGCATGCCCCTTAGCCCGGCAAGACCGCTGCCCCGCACCAGATGCATCAGGATGGTCTCCACCTGGTCATCTGCGGTATGCCCCAAGGCGATGCGCTTTGCCCCCAGGGATTTTGCCACCTCAGCGAAGAAATCGTAGCGCACCACTCTCGCCGCCTCCTCCAGGGAGAGCCGATGCTCCTTTTGATAGGCCAGAACATCGCGCTCCTCCACAGTCGCCGCAAGGCCCAGGCGCTGCGCTAGCTGGGAGACATAGCGAGCATCGGCATGAGAAGCGGCACCCCTCAGCATGTGGTTGAGGTGAACGACGTGAAGGACCAGGCCAAGGGTCTCCTTAAGCTGGCAAAGAATGTGCAGCAGACAGACCGAGTCTGGACCACCGGAGACGCCAACGAGAAGGGTTTCTTCACCCTCGATCAGAGCCTCTCTTTGAATCGATTTCAAGATTCGCCGCCTCAGGTCCTCCATTAATCAACCCCAGCTTCCAAATGGCAGGTATCATTAAAGAGCTCAAGCTGTATGCCTAGACCCCCGAAGTTAAGGGTGCTTATCGAGGCCACATTTAGCCTTAGCCTTCTAAACTGGGAAAGATCGAGCCCCAAGGCCTTACAAATAATGCACAGGATAGCGAAACTATGGCTGACCACGATAACCACACCCTCGGGGTGCCTATCGATTATCCCCTCCACCCCTTGCCAGGCCCTCTGCTGAACCTCGGCCAAGGATTCGCCACCGGGCATCCTTAAGGGGGAGGCATCCCTTATCCATTCCCTCAAGAAATCGCCATAGCGATCCCTCATCTCCTCATAGGTCAGCCCATCCAGCTCCCCAGCGTCCATCTCTTTGAAAGCCCCATCGACCTCAACCCCCACCTGATGAAAACGAGCGATGGCTTCAGCCGTCTCCCGGGCTCGCTTTAGAGGGCTGGAATAGATGGCGGCAATCTTTTCCTCCCTGAGCGCCAGGGCCACGCTCTCCGCCTGTTTCCTCCCCTCCTCATTTAGCTCGATCTCGGTATGACCCAAAACGCGATTCTCCCTGTTCCACTGGGTTTCACCGTGTCTCACCAGGATAAGTTTCATTCTGCCCCTTCCGGTCGGCGTGCCTGATAACGCCGCGCTCGATCCACCCTCCTGAAGTAGGGGGGATGGTCATAGAAAAATAGCTCCACCCAGCGACTGGGCTGCGCCTCAGATAGGTTCTGGTCACAAAGCTTGGTCATCACCGCCCTAAACCCCTGGGGATTATCGGTCAAAGCCAGGGCATATTCATCGGCAGACCCCTCGAGGAGGCGACTGTAGGCATTGCTCAGCGGTGTCATCACCAGAGCGAAGCCACCCAGCACCAGAGCAAGCAAGGGAAAGGCAGCGACATCGGCAATGCCGCTGAAGCCTAGCCCAAGAACACTGGCCTTTAGCACAAGGTGAGCCAGGTAAAGTCCAGCGAGGGTGATCAGCGACTGAAAAGCGATCAGCCTGGCGACATCGCTATGAACATGGTGTCCCAGCTCATGGGCCATGATCACCTCGATCTCCTCGGCAGAGTATCCATGGAGGATGGTATCGCCAAGGACGATGCGCCTGGTGTTCCCCAGCCCCATGAGCGCTGCATTGCCGGTGGTTGCCTTGCTGCTTAGATTTATGGTGAAAACTCCCCCTACCTTCGTCTGAGCCCTTTGCGCAAGGCGAACCAGCCTCTCCCTTAAGTTGGCATCGGCGAGAGGCTCCAGTCTATAGAAAAGGGGCACGATGATGATCGGGGCGAGATTGGTCATCAATACAGTGAAGAAAAGAAGGAGAAGGGCGGCGAAGAGCCACCACAGGTAAGGGAAGCTCCCCAGAAGCCCGTAAAGAAGCACCATGGCCCCGATTCCCAGGAGAAAGCCCAAAGCTGCCCCCTTGATCCCATCGCGGAGCCAGCCCCTCAGGCTCTGGATGGAAAGACCGAAGTGGCGGGGCAGCACGAATCCCCGGTAGAAACTGAGGGGAGCGGAAACAATCCCCAGGCAGAGCATCAGGGTGGCGAAGTATAGAGCAACCCTCAACGGCTGTGGAAAATCTAAGAGGTTGCGCAGGCCAACGGAGAGGGGAGTGAGTAAGAGGACCAGTAGGAAAAAGAAACCGAGACCCAGGTCGAGAAAAGAGAGGCGGCGCCTGATCCTGGCGTAATCTCGAGCCTTCTCCTGCCTTTCAACATCGAGGGATTGCTCCATTCTACCTACCTGCCAGGATCAATTTGGTGCGGTGGATGGACTTTGGGCGATTGGGGAGGCCCAGGGCAGCGGTCACCTGCTCCGGCTTCCCCGTAGCGGTATTGTCGGTGCGCAGTCGCATCCCCAAAGCGCATAGCGACTCTTGCCACCCGAGGAGCCAGAGGCGATCCACCAGGGGGCGAAGGTCATAGTGGCGCACCTCGTTATCCCTGCGATGCTGCCAAGGCAGGTGTTCCTTCCCTAGGAAGGAAAGAAGCGCTGATTCCACCTCCTCGAGCCTCATATCGGTCTCCACCTCAACCCGGTATTCAGCCTGCCGAATCTGCGATTGCAGGGAGGGCAGTGTAAGCCCCACCTGCTCTACCCCTAGGATGCCGATGCCGCAGGGCAGCTGATCACAAACCACCTTGATAAAGAAATAAGGGGAGACCCTCTTCCTTAACAGGATGTCCATCAGCTCGCCATCGCTGGTCACCCCGATGGGGAGAGGAGCGGCAAGGGAGATCTTAGGGTGAGGGCTAAACCCCTGGGAGTAGGCCATGGGGATGCCAGCGCGGCGCAACAACCTTTCCCAGAGCCGCATCAGATCGAGGTGGGAGATGTATTTCACCCCCTCACCACGAGAAAAGGTAATGCGCAGCCGCTGCATACTACTCCCTGGTGACTAGGATCTTCTCGATTCTCAGTCCCCGCATCTCTATGATCACCAGCTTCAAGCCATTATACCTCGCCTGCTCCCCCTCTTTGGGGATGTGCCCGAGGAGGCTGAGAACAAAGCCGGCAACCGTGTCATAGTCCCCCGAGGGCAGTCCCAAGCCGAGCTCCTCGTTGGCCTCCTCCACTCGCATGCCTCCATCGATTTGAATCGTCTGCTCATCGATAACCTCGAATTCCCTCACCGCCTTTGTTAGCTCATCCCCCACCCGACCTACGATCTCCTCCACCAGTTGCTCCATGGTCACAATGCCGCTGGTGACGCCAAACTCGTCGACGACCACCACCATGTGGTAGCCCTGGGACTGCATCTCAGCGAAAAGCTCGGCGATGTGTTTCGTCTCGGGGACGAAATAAACAGGGCGCACCAGCCCATCGATAACACCCTCCCTGTCCAGGGAGCCTTTAGCCTGAGCCATGAGCACATCCTTTATGGAGAGGATGCCTACCACGTTGTCGATGTTATCCTCACAAACGAGAAAACGGGCATGGGGGGCCTCGGCATAGATAGCGAGGAAATCAGCCAGCTTGGCACCCCCTTCGATCCAGGCGATCTCCGGTCGGGGCATCATCACCTCGCGCACGCTGCGCTCGCCAAAATCGAAAACCTTGTGCAGCATCTCAGCCTCAGCCTCCTCCACGGTGCCCTCGTCACGCCCCACCGAGATCATGGTGCGGATCTCCTCCTCGCTCACTACAGTCCCAGGTCCGGGAGCCCTTCCCCCCGAGAGCGCCGAGCCCAGCCAACCTAACCCAGCCGCCACCGGGGAGACCACCCGGGCGATGGCCCCCAAGGGATAGACATAGAGCAAGGCTAGCCGCTCCGCATGTCTGGTGGCGAAGGTTTTAGGGGTTACCTCGGCAAAGATCAGGAGAAGGATGGTTACCCCTATGGTGGCCACGAGCACCCCTATATTGCCACCCCATATAGAAACGGCGATCACAGTGCCCAGGGCAGCGGCAGCAACGTTAACGAAATTGTTGCAAAGGAGCACCGTTGCCAGTAGCCTCTCCGGTTGCTCCATCATCTTGGCCACCCTCTCCGCCCCGCTGACCTTGGTGCTCACCATATGCTTGACCCTCATCTTGGGCAAGGAGATAAAGGCCGTCTCCGCACTGGAGAAGAAGGCGGAGGCGCCCAGGCACAGCAAAAGAAGCACCAAGTATAGAATACTAGCGCTATCGAACATGGCATCGACCCTCCCCTTTTAACACCCGAATAGCGATGATTCCCACTTTCATCATATCATCCACTACCCCCCTTGTCAAAAATCTTTTTCGCCCTAGATGCTGTGGTATAGGGTAGCCTGCTGCTTGCATTTTCATATTCAGCGCTCTTTCGTTTTTTCAAACAGGGGGCTTGTCTATGTTGCAGCGCTGAGAAGGAAGGCAATGCCAAAAACGGATAACGACAGCGGTAGGCTTATCACCACCACAGCGCCGAGGACGAAAAGACGAAAAGGCGATTTACATCCAAAGAGGCATCTGTTATATTTGAAAAATGAAGCTCCTTGGCATCGAGACCTCCTGCGACGAAACAGCAGCCGCCGTTGTCCAAGACGGGAGGGAGATCCTGTCCAACATCATCTCCTCTCAGGTGGACATTCATGCCCGATACGGCGGCATCGTCCCCGAGGTTGCCTCCCGCCAGCACCTCCTCACCGCCATCCCCATCATCCAAGAGGCGATGGCTCAGGCCCAGACCTGCTGGAGCGACCTTGATGGCATCGCCGTTACCATTGGACCCGGTCTCGCCGGCTCCCTCCTGGTGGGGGTGAACATCGCCAAGGCCATCGCCCTCGCCCACGGCCTTCCCCTCCTCGGCATAAACCACCTCGAGGGACACATCTATGCCAACTGGCTTGAGGGCAGAACCCCAGATTTCCCCTGCATCTGCCTTATCGTCTCTGGAGGACATACCGACCTCCTTCTGATGAGGGGGCAAGGAGACTATCTAGCCCTGGGGAGAACTAGGGATGATGCCGCTGGTGAAGCCTTCGATAAGGTGGCGAGAATTTTGGGGCTAGGCTACCCCGGCGGTCCCGCCATAGAGCAGGCGGCCCCCGGTGGCGATAGCACCCTTCATCGGCTGCCCCGAGCCTGGCTCAGGGGCAGCGACGACTTCAGCTTCAGTGGGCTGAAGACCGCCGTGCTTCGCCTTTTCGGGGGCGGGCTCGGGGCAGCCGACGTCGCCGCCAGCTTTCAGGAGGCGGTGGTCGATGTATTGGTCACCAAAACGGTGGAGGCAGCGAGGAGGCTCGGCGCCAGGCAGATCCTCCTTGGCGGCGGTGTCGTCGCCAACCGCCTCCTTCGCCAGAGCATGGCACAGCGCTCCCCCCTCCCCGTCCTCTGCCCCAGCCCCACCCTTTGCACCGATAACGCAGCAATGATCGCCTGCTGCGGCTACTTTCACCTCAAAGCAGGCAACATCTCAGGCTGGGACCTCGATATAGCGCCCAACCTCCGCCTGCCATGACCTCTAGTCCCCTAGTGGACACTGCGGGCATCTCCCCTCCAGGCAGAGGCTCTTATAGAGGTGAATCAGCCCCTGCTGGCGCTGCGCCGATCTCACCACCTTCGAGCACTGTTCACCGAAAAGCTGCCTCGACATTTCCCTCGTTATCTGGTTTTCCTCAAGCCTGGGGTAGTGTATATAAAGCTCGAGGCCGTGATTGCTCAGCTCCCCCTGTGCTGCCCTCTCCGCCCAGGCAAAGGAGAAGGGGAGAAGGACATTGACCACGATCTCTCTGGCCCTTCCTCGCCCGATCAGGGTGCCCTTCGAGCCTCTAGTGATCACCCCCTGCTCCAGCCTCTCATGCCCCCTCTCCGCATCTGCCTCCGCGACAAGCCGGAGCAACCCCTCGACAAGCCCTCTTTCCAGATATCGGGCGAGCAGATAACCCGCCCCTGCAATGCGCAGCTGCGGCATATTGCAAGGGCGAACCCCGGAGAGGTGCCATTCAGCCTCCCTCATTGGGTTAATGAGCCCCAAAGAAGGAGGAAATAGCCCTGCTGCCTCCAGGAGCGCCCTCTGGAGCAATGGTCCGCGCCTTTCCGCAGTCTCCCCCTGGGCGATCCCTTTCAAAACCCTTAATGGCAAGCGACGGGCAAGCTCCTCAAAGGGCTCTTTATTCTTACTATAGCCTAAAGCCCTCATCAGCCCCTCATAAAGAACCTGGTCCCCCTCCTTAATAGCTAGCTCCTCTTGGAAGAAAGCGGCCTTTGACCGAAATCTCTCCTCCCCCGCTTTATCGAGCAACTCCCCCATTGCCCCATCGCCAAGGCGTGCCCTCAAATCATGGCAAGGCTCATCATAGTCAGCGAGAGGGGAGGAGAAGCGTTCCATCCCCTCTGGGGTGAGCTCCAGATAGGGGCTTAACGGGAGAACGGGCACGGTTTTGCCGCTTTGAAGAACCGTAGGCCTCTCTTTATCATGCCACATCACCACATGGAGGATCACCCCATTGTAGCCAGGGTCTCCATGGTGCCCATGGATGCGCCATTGGCTGGACATAGTATGAATCTCGACATCCCCCCTAAGCAGTCCGCTCCCCTTCATGTCGATGATGGCATGATGAAAGTCCGGGCCACCTTCACTGTTTGCCCTCCCCGGGTGGATCACCTGGAGCCGCCCTCCGCCAACGGTGAAAAGCTCCCTCCCCCTTAACATCTGACTACGCCAAACCCGAGCTAAAAGGTATTCCTTCACTGACCCATCCCTTTTACACGATTTCGTGTATCGCTGGACAAAAAAAGACCCTTTATTTCCACTGCCTGGCCTTTGGCACCCACTCTCTCTTTTCGTCTATGATATGGATCACCCTAAAGCCATCCCTCTCCAGCTCCCAGCCGATGAACCTTCTGTGGCAGCGCCAAGGGAGGCGCTCGGCGCAGAGAAGGACCGCCCTCCTCCCTCGGGCCAATCCCTCCAGCCGCTCAAGCCCTTCCCTGAAACCCTCGGTGTCCAGATAAGACTGATATCCCCCCCTGCGGTATCCCCCTAGCTCCTCCCCGAGATAGATATATCCAAAGCCCCCTCCCTCCAGTAACCTGACGAGCTCCTCCCTTCTAAAGTGGTCAAACCTGCTTCTGGGGAAGCGGCGCACATCCACCACCACCTCAACACCGAGGCTCCTCAGTAGCTCCAAAAACTCCTCAGCGGTGCGGTTGCTCGTTCCCAAGGTATAAATCACCCGTTTCCCCCTCGAGCAGCCTCCCAAACCTGAGGGCATCTTCATACATACTCAGGTTATTGAACAGGAAATAGGCCTCCTCACCACCCCATCTATCACAAAGCCACTTTAGCTCCCCGTCACTATATTTATGCCCATAGCCAGGTCCCCCGTGCAACCGGAAGTACCTCCTCTCGCCATACAGGGGCTCCCCCTCCATGGGGTCAACGCAGTGAACCAGCTCCAGCTCCTCACAAAGCGCCTTAACCACCCGCTCGCTCCACTCCCCCCTAGGTTCCCAGACAAAGAGGAATCTTCGCTCTATGGCGCCGAAGAATCTTCTCATATTCTCCAGATTCTGCGCCTCCTCCCTAAAGCTGGGGGGGCACTGAAAGACGATAACCCTAGCCCGAAGTGCCTCAGCGATCTCCCTGGTTTTGCGCCAAGCCTCCATCACCTCCTCGGTGGGCTTGAAGAAGCCATAGTCACCCCCCTTCCCCGGAGGGATGTTAAGCCCCGCCTTTCGATAGGTAGGACTGGAGCAGGGGTGGGTGATCGGTTGCCAAGCCTTGATAGCGAATTCAAAGTCCGCAGGGGCTTCTTGCCGCCACCTCAGGGCGGTATCCACCTGCGGCGGCCTATAAAAGGTCTTCTGCACCTCAACCAGCCTGAACTGGGGGAAGTAATGCTTCATTCCCTTGGCGAAGCCACAGCAGCCTACTTTAACTTTTTTCATACTAAGCCCCTCCGCCAGCACCTCCCCCCGCCGCCTTCGTTATCTAGGTCTTTTCCCCTTCCTCCGCAGAACCCACCTCGTAGCCAAACCCAGCCCGCTCCGCAATGATGGTGAGAAGTCTCGAGGAGGCACCCCGAGGCCGATACATCCCGGTCTCCCACTCGCTAACGGTCTGCTGCCGCGTCCCCAGCTCGTCTGCCAGCTCCTGCTGGGTGAGCCCCAAATGCCGCCTCAGGGCACGGATCCCCTCTCGATCCCAGTTCGCCTTCTTCCTTCTCCTTGGTACCCTCACCCTTTCATTTTACACGTTAAAGTGTATAATGTCAAGGGTCGTTTTCGGGAGAAAAAGCCCGGTTTAAGGACAAAAGCGGGTTAATTGAGGCGTATAAATATCTTTCAAGTCCTATCGCTGACCATAAGACACCATATACTCACTTGCGGTGCCGGGCAATGTAGGCTAATATAATTAGCACTCTCATGATGAGAGTGCTAAGCACCCAGTAGCAAATTTCAGAGGGAGGTTAACAGTGGTAGCCAAGTTGAAGCCGTTTGGGGACCGGGTTTTGGTGAGGCCGATGAGCGAGGAGGAGGTGACCAAAGGAGGCCTTATAGTGCCCGACACCGCCAGGGAGAAGCCGCAGCGGGGGGAGGTCATCGCCGTTGGCCCGGGGTGGTTTGATAAGGATGGCAAGCGCATCCCCATGGACGTGAAAAAGGGCGATAAGGTGATCTTCTCCAGGTATACGGGCACCGAGATCAAGCTAAACGACGAGGAATACTTGATCCTGCGCGAGAACGACATCCTGGCTAAATTCAGCTGAAAGGAGGAAAGATGGCAAAACAGCTTGCCTATAGTGAGGAGGCTAGGGCACATCTAAAGAAGGGCATGGATTCCTTAGCCAATGCGGTTAAGATCACTCTGGGACCGAAGGGGCGGAATGTGGTGCTGGACAAAAGGTTTGGCCCACCCACGATAACCAATGACGGCGTCACCATCGCCAAGGAGATCGAGCTGGAGGAACCCTTCCAGAACATAGGCGCCCAGTTGATCAAGGAGGTGGCCACCAAGACCAACGATGTTGCCGGCGACGGCACCACCACGGCCATCGTGCTTGCCCAGGCGATGATTCGCGAGGGGCTGAAGAACGTTGCTGCCGGGGCGAACCCCATGGCTGTAAAGAAGGGCATCGAAAAGGCGACGGAAGCCATCCTTGAGGAGCTGAAGCGCATATCAACCCCGATAACCGGCAAGGAGCAGGTCTCCCAGGTGGCGGCCATCTCAGCGGCTGACGAGGAGATCGGCAATCTCATCGCTGAGGTCATGGAGAAGGTCGGAAAGGACGGGGTGATCACCGTAGAGGAAGGAAAGGGGATAAAGTTTGAGACGGAGTATGTGGAGGGGATGCAGATCGACCGCGGTTATATCAGCCCCTATTTCATCACCAACCCAGAGCGCATGGAGGCGGTGATCGAGGACCCCTACATCCTGTTCAGCGATAAGAAGATCACCGCTGTCTCCGACCTTCTGCCCGCCTTGGAGAGGATGCTCCAGGTGACTAAGAACGTGCTCATCATCGCCGAGGATATCGATGGCGAGGCGCTGGCCACCCTGGTGGTCAACAAATTGAGGGGCACCCTTAACTGCCTGGCCGTCAAGGCTCCCGGTTTTGGCGATCGAAGAAAGGCGATGCTTGAGGATATGGCCATCCTCACCGGGGGCACAATGATCACCGAGGAGATGGGTCGAAAGCTCGATTCCACCGCTGTTGAAGACCTGGGCCGGGCAAGGAAGGTGGTGGCCACCAAGGAGGAGACCACCATCATCGAGGGCAAGGGCTCGGATGAAAAAATTCAGGGGAGGATCAAGCAGGTCAAGGCCCAGATAGAGGAGAGCACCTCGGACTTCGATAAGGAGAAGCTCCAGGAGCGCCTGGCAAAATTGGCTGGCGGGGTCGCCGTGATCAAGGTGGGGGCGGCCACCGAGGTGGAGCTTAAGGAGAAGAAACACCGCGTTGAGGATGCCCTCTCGGCAACAAGGGCCGCCGTGGAGGAGGGCATTGTCCCCGGCGGCGGGGTGGCCCTGGTCAATGCCATCCCCGTCCTGGACAAGGTTGAGGCTGAGGGCGATGAGGCCACCGGCGTCACCATTGTGAGGCGCGCCCTGGAGGAGCCGCTGCGCATGATCGCCTTCAACGCCGGCAGAGAGGGCTCGGTGGTGGTAGATATGGTGAAAAAGAGCAAGCCTGGGATCGGCTACGACGCCCTCAGGGATGATTACGCCAACATGCAGGAGCGGGGGATCATCGACCCGGCCAAGGTGACCAGAGCGGGACTGCAGAATGCGGCGAGCATCGCCGCCATGTTGCTCACTACGGAATCCCTGATCACCGACATCAAGGAGAAGGCCGCGCCGCCCCCGATGCCTGAATACTAAAAGGGGCCGATCAAGAAAAAAAGCCTTTAGGAAATCATAGCTACAGTCTTTGGGCTGTAGCTATGATTTTCAATTAACCCTTGGGTAATAATTGGGTTGAGGAGGGGAATGCGTATTGCCCAGATAGCGCCATTGGAAATAGTGGTGCCTCCTGCCGGCTATGGCGGCATCGAGCTGGTGGTAAGCCTGCTTACCGAGGAGCTGGTGAGAAGGGGGCAGGATGTTACCTTGTTCGCCAGCGGCGATTCAGTGACCAGTGCTCGCCTTTATTCAGTGTTTCCTCACCACCTAAGAGGGTCGAACAGAGATAGAGGCATCTGGAATATGCTAAATGTTGTTGCCTGCCTGGAGCAAGCTGACAATTTCGACATCATTCACAATCATAATAACGGCTTGGAAGGATGGCCCTTTGCTGGATTGGTCAAGACGCCAGTTCTGACCACACTCCACGGCGGATTAAGCGGGGATTGGCTTGCCCTTCTCACCGCCTATAAAGGCTATTATAATACCATTAGTAAATCGGCAAAGTCCCTGCTACCCGATAAGGAAGGATTTGTAGGGGTGATCTATAACGCCATCAACTGCAAATCCTATCCCTTCTCGGGCAGAGGAGGGGATGACCTCCTCTTCTTGAGCCGCATCAGCCAAGAGAAGGGTCCCCACATCGCCATCGAGGTGGCAAAGCGCTCGGGGCGTAGGTTGATTATTGCCGGCAATGTTGATACAGTAGACGAAGAGTATTTCCAGCAAAGGATCATGCCCCAGGTGGATGGTGACATCGTCCAGTTTTTCGGTGAGGCGGATGGCGATCAGAAGAGGGAGCTGTTCGCCAATGCCCTCTGTTTGCTGATGCCCATAACCTGGCCCGAGCCCTTCGGTTTGGCCATGGTGGAGGCCATGGCCTGCGGCACGGCAGTGATCGCCTTCAATAGGGGGGCAGCACCTGAGATCGTTCTCCATGGCGAGACGGGCTTTATTGTGCAGGATGTGGAGCAGATGGTGAAGGCGGTAGAGGAGGTCCACCGCATCGACCGCAGCAGGTGCCGGGAGCATGTGGAGCTAAACTTCGACGTGCCACGGATGGTGGATGATTACCTCCGTGCCTATGAGTGGATACTGGAAGCTAAGGCAGCTAGAAGGAGCGATACTTTGCCCGGGTTTGTTCCTTCCCTCTCTTACCAAGGTAGGCTTTTCGGGGAGTTTACCATGGGCGGGCCGATTTCGGAAAACTAGAGCACAGGGGGGCACTTGGAGGAACATGTTCTAAAGGAAGATGAGCTGGTGATGGTCAGCGATGAGCAGGGGGATATGCCTGAGGGGCGCCGCCGTCTCGGCCTTTATTACCGCGATATGCGCTACCTCTCCATCTTCGAGATGACGATAAATGGGCAGAGGCCGAGGCTCCTCTCCTCCTCCAGCGAGCAGAACTACGTCTGCGACATCCAGCTAGCAAACCCCACCATAGAGCTTCCCGATGGCAACACCGCCCTGGCAAGGACCATCGGCATCAGGCGAAGCCGCTTCCTCAAACAGGGGTTACACGAGCGGGTCAGCTTCTACAACCACAACCCCTTTCCCGTTCCCCTCCAGTTCACCCTCACCTTCGGCAGCGACTTCTGCGACGTCTTTGAGGTCCGTGGCTGGGAAAGAGAGAGACGGGGCACGCTCAGCCGACCAACACTCGCCGGCTCCCGTTTGACCCTAGGCTATGTGGGCCTTGATGGGGTGAGGCGGCGCACCCAGGTCCTTTTCGAGGTCACCCCATCAAGGGCAGAGGTCGAGAAGCGCCCCGCCCAGCCTGTGCTTCGCCGCTCCAGCACCTTCCTCCCCGAAGCCACAGAGACCGCCACCATGACGGTTTACCATCCCAGTTGTGCCCAGGTAGGCTGGGACTTAACGCTGATGCCAAGGGAACCCATCTCCATCACCTTTCACATCCTCGTCAGCGAGGGGGAGCTTACCCCTATGGCGCAGGCCTTCGACAAGAGCCTGGCCGATTTGCGCAACTCCTATCAGGATTGGCTCAGCCAGTGCACCAGACTGGAAACAGACAACCAGCTCTTTAACCAGCTACTGGAGAGGAGTGCCCTCGACCTCCGCCTGCTCATGGAGCCGACCCCTGAGGGGCCGGTGCCCGCCGCAGGCGTACCTTGGTTCGCCTGCATCTTCGGCCGTGATAGCTTGATCACCTCGCTTCAGACGCTGATGCTCAATCCCCAGATCGCTATCGGCACGCTGCGCTTTCTGGCGAAACACCAGGGAAGGAAGGTCGACCCCTGGCGCGACGAGGAGCCGGGAAGGATCCTTCACGAGATGCGCAAGGGGGAGCTGGCAAGGCTGGGGGAGATCCCCCATGGTGCCTACTATGGTAGCGTGGACGCCACCCCCCTTTTCCTGATCCTCTTTGCCGAGACCATGAGGTGGCTGGACGATGATCGCTTGTACCAGGAGATTCTGCCCGCAGCAAAGCAGGCCCTGGAGTGGATGGAGCGCTACGGCGACCTGGATGGCGACGGCTACCTGGAATACCTTACCCGCTCCTCAGGGGGTCTTAGAGACCAGGGGTGGAAAGATAGCAGGTTTTCCATAACCCACCCCGATGGCACCCCTGCGGAGCCTCCCCTGGCCCTTAGCGAGGTGCAGGGCTATGCCTATAGGGCGATGCGGGAGATGGCCCTGCTATTGCGCCGAAAGGGAGAGGCCTCCCTTGCCGATGAGCTAACTGAAAGGGCTGCCCTGCTGAAGGAGAACTTCAACAGGGACTTCTGGCTTGACGAAAAGCGCTTCTTCGCCCAAGGGCTCGATTCCACTAAGAGACCTGTGGAGACGATCACCTCAAACCCGGGGCACTGCCTCTTCTGCGATATTGTGGATGAGGATAGGGCGAGGTATCTGGTGCTGCGCCTCACCTCAGCCGATATGGCCAGTGGCTGGGGCATCAGAACGGTAAGCAGCAGGGCATCAAAATTCAACCCCATGAGCTATCACAACGGGAGCATCTGGCCCCATGATAACTCCCTTGTCGTGGCCGGGATGAGGCGCTACGGCTACCACTGGGAGGCGGAGGAGATAACCTCACAGCTTTTCCAGGCCAGCCTTTTTTTTAGATACAGTCGTTTCCCCGAGCTCTTCTGTGGTTTCGCCCGCGACCGAGAGGCCTACTCCGTCCCCGCAGAGTATCCGGTAAGCTCGAGCCCCCAGGCTTGGGCTGCAGGGAGTGCTATCCTCCTCTTCCAGTCGATGCTTGGGCTTCAGGTGGATGCCGCCTCAAAGAGGCTTTACCTAACCCCAAAGTTGCCCAGTTGGTTGGAGCACGCCTCGGTGCGCAACCTTCGCATCGGCAAAGGAACCGTGGATCTCTACTTTGAAAGACATGGTGAGGATACCAGCTTCAAAATAGCCGAAAACGAGGCTGGCGTCGAGGTAGTGATCCCACCCCGCTAAAGCTGGAGCAGGCTCCCCAGGCGGTCCCCGCCAGAGATGGGACCAACAATAGCTAGATTGAGCTTCTCAGTGATGAACAGATCTCGTGCCACCCGCTCTAGGTCTTCAGGGGTGATGGCATCGATTATGGAGACTACCTCATCCGCAGTGAGGATGCGCCCCGTCAAAAGCTCCTGACCCCCCATCCAGCCGGCAACGTTCCTGGTGTCCTCCATGCGTAGTAGCAGGCGTCCCTTAGCCAGCTCCTTAGCCTTAGCCAGCTCAAGGGCAGGGACTCCATCTTTAAGGCGACGCAGCTCCTCCAGGATCGCCTCAATAGTGGCATCGACACGCTTTGGATCAACCCCAGCATAGATGGTAACCGCGCCCGAATCGAGGAAATGATCCACATAGCTATGGATATCATAGGCAAGCCCCCTCCTCTCACGAATCTCCAGAAATAGACGGCTGCTCATCCCCTCCCCCAGGATCACGTTAAGCAGGTCGAGGTTGAAGCGATCGGGGTGGAAGGTAGATAGGCCGCGCAGCGAAAGGCAGAGATGGGCTTGCTCCGTGTCCCTGTGCTCAATATGGAGGCGGGGTTCATCCTGGCTTTCCTCAGCGGGAAAGGGGGGCTGGGGCGTCCCCGTAGTCCAGTCGCCGAAGACACTGCTCAGGCTGGCCAATACCTCCTCATCGCCTATGTCGCCGGCAACGCTGACCACAGTGTTATTGGGCACATATTGGCGGCTCAGGTATTCGAGGAGCATCTCTCGACTGAGGGCAGCTACCGTTTCCTTGCTCCCGGCGACATCCCGCCCCAGGGGCTGGTTGGGCCAGATAACCTCATCGATAAGAATATTCACCCGCTGAGGGGGGGAATCCATGCTCATATTTAGCTCCTCGATGATTATCTGGCGTTCCCTCTCCATGTCCTGGGCATCGAACCTGGAATTTCTCAGCATATCGACCATTAAGTCTAAGGCGAGCAGGAAGTGAGGGCGGGCTACCTTGCACCAGTAGACGGTGAGCTCCTTATCGGTGCCCCCGTTGAGCATGCCGCCAACCCCCTCGATAGCCTCGGAGATCTCCTTTGAGGTGGCTCGCCGTTCCGTCCCCTTAAAACAGAGATGCTCAATGAAGTGGGAGCTCCCCACCTCCTCCGCCCCTTCGTAGCGCGAGCCGGCGCCGATAAAGATCATGATACACACGGAATATGTATAGGGCATGGAGCTAGTGATGATGCGTAGCCCGTTTTCCAAAACGCTCTTTTGATACAACTCGCACCTCAGCCAAATTCTAGCGACATCCCCTGCCCCTGTCAACTTAATCGCTGTTGACTTTGTCCCACTCAATTGCTAATATGCTAGGACAACACTTCCAATGGCCTAAAGAGCGAATAATGGAGATCGTCCCTGGTGTGCACTCCATCCCAGTGGGGGCGGGGCCCTTCATGGGCTTTTTCGCGCCCAATGTCTATCTTGTGGTCGGTAGGGAGGGGGCACTTATCGACTCAGGATATGGCGATGAAGGGTCGATTAGCTCCAGGATAGATTATGTAAAGGGCTTTGAGCAGCGCAGGCTACCCTATATCGTGGTCACCCATGCTCACCCAGATCACATAGGGGGCGCAGCGAGGATCAAGGAGGAGACGGGGGCGGAGATCGTCCTCCACCCCGCCGAGGCTAGGCAGGCGATCATCTCGGCGGATAAGGTAGTGGAGGATGGCGATACCTTAGCTCTCGATGGCGTTAGGCTGGAGGTGATCCATACCCCGGGGCACAGCCCAGGGCATGTCTGTATTTACCTCAAAGAGGAGAGGATCCTCTTCTCCGGGGATCATGTTCTGGGCATGGGCACCACGGCGATGAGGCCGCCTGAGGGTGATATGGCCCTGTATATCGATTCCCTGAGGAAGCTCCTCGATTATGATATTCAAATGATCTGCCCCGGACATGGCCCACCGATAAGGGAGGCGAGGCGAAAGCTTGAGGAGCTGATCCAGCATCGCCTGGAGCGAGAGGAGCAGGTAATCGGTGGCTTGAAGCAGGGGAAGGCAACGGTGAAGGAGCTGGTGGCCGGTATATACCCCGAGCTGGACAGCCGCCTCATTGAAGCAGCCAGGGGACAGGTTCTCGCTCATCTGATGAAGCTAGAGCGGGAGGGGAAGGTATCCTCACTGGGAACGGGAGAGGACGCCCGTTACATCATCAATTAGCCCCCATTCAAAGAGGGAGAAATGCCGAGAATTTCCCTATTTCCTAAAACCGCTGCGGTCAATAGCAAAAATCATCTCCTTCTCGGAGGGTGCGACAGCGTGGCGTTGGCCGCTGAATTTGGCACGCCGCTCTATGTCTTTGACGAGGCCACCCTAAGGGGAAGGTGCGCCGAGTATGGGGAGGAGTTTGCTCGGCGTTACCCCGATACCCTGGTGATCTACGCCTGTAAAGCCTTCATCAACCGAGCTCTGGCGCAGATTTTCAAGGAAGAGGGCTTGGGTCTCGATGTGGTATCTGGAGGGGAGCTTGCCATCGCCAAATCTGTAGGTTTCCCCATGGAGCGGGTCTATTTTCATGGAAACAATAAGTCGCGGCGGGAACTGGAGCAGGCCATCGGGTGGGGGGTTGGTCGCATCGTAGTGGACAATTTCTTGGAGCTTTCCCTACTCGATGAGGTAGCAAAGGAGGCAGGGGTAAGCCAAGAGGGCCTCCTCCGCCTCTCCCCAGGGGTGGACCCACATACCCATGCCCATATCACCACAGGGGTTATCGAGAGCAAATTTGGCTTTCCCATGGCCGAGGCGGAGCAGGCCCTGGCCAGGACGATGTCATCCTCTTATTTCGAACTTATCGGATTCCACTTTCACATCGGCTCACAGATTTTTGAGTTGGAATCATATCGAGAGGCGATGGAGATCGTATTGCGTTTTGCCGCCGAGATGAGAAGTAAATATAGCTTTAACTTCGAAGAATTCAGCCCCGGGGGAGGGCTCGCTATATCCTATACCGAGGATTCCCCCGCTCCCACCATCGCCGAATTTGCCGAGGTCATCTCATCGACGCTCCTTGAAAAAAGCAGGGATCTCGGCCTTGAGCCGCCAAGGCTTGTCGTAGAGCCGGGGAGGTCCATTGTGGGGCAGGCGGGGGTGGCCCTTTACACCGTGGGGGCAACGAAAGAGATCCCCAGTTTGCGAAAATATGTCTCCGTGGATGGGGGAATGGCGGACAACATCCGCCCCGCCCTCTATGGCGCCAGATACGAGGCGGTGGTAGCCAATAAAGTAGAGGAGGAAGACCTGGAGCGGGTCACCATTGCGGGGAAATTCTGCGAATCGGGCGACATCCTCATCGAGGACATCGACCTGCCCACAGTTGCCCCTGACGACATCATCGCCATACCATGCTGTGGCGCCTATTGCCTTTCTATGGCCTCAAATTATAATGCCTCGCTAAAGCCGGCCATCGTGCTGGTTAAGGATGGCCAGGCGCGCCTCATCAGGCGCCGCGAGAGCTATGAGGATTTGATGAGCCATGATCTGGTATAGAGGAAAGAAGCTATGTGGCAAGTAATGGGACATGAGAAAGCAGTGGCGCTATTGGAAAAGAGCCTGAGGGGTGGAAAACTATCCCATGCCTACCTCTTTGTCGGTCCCCCCCATGTGGGCAAGATGACCCTGGCGATGAATCTGGCCCAGGCGCTCAACTGCCAGGGCGAGGAAAGGCCCTGCGGGGAGTGCCCTCAATGCCGAAGGATCGCCAGAGGAGTGCATGCCGATGTCCAGGTGATCGGGCTCGATGGCAGGATGGAGATCGGCATCGACCAGATCAGGGAGATGCAGCATGCCGCCAGCCTCAAGCCCTTCGAGGGGAGGAATCGGGTTTTTATCATCGATGGCGCCGACCATCTCTCCCACGAGGCGGCAAACTGCCTGCTTAAGACCCTGGAGGAGCCACCGCCAAATGTCCAACTAATCCTGCTCGCCGTAAATGAAAGGCTGCTTCTACCCACGGTGGTCTCCCGCTGTCAAAAGCTGGAGCTAGGACCGCTTCCCACCCCTGTTATAGAACAGGCGCTCAGCCATCGCTGGGGGGTCCCCGTTGAGCAGGCAAGGGTTGTGGCCAGGCTCTCATGCGGTTGCCTGGGCTGGGCGGTGGCTGCCTTCGCTGATGAAGGGCTCCTCAGCGAGCGAGCGGAGAGGCTCACCGCACTTCGCCATCTTGCTGTCGCAGGGCGAGAGGAGCGCTTCGCTTACGCCGCCCAGCTGGCAAACCAGTTCAGCAGAGATAGGGAATCGGTCCAGGAGGTGCTCTCTCTATGGCTTGGTTGGTGGCGTGACCTTATGTTGATCAAAGGGGGATGTGGCAATTCCATTACTAATGTGGACCAAGAGGCGAAGCTTTATGATGAGGCGGAGGGTTATCGCTTGGGGGAGATCAAAGGGTTTGCACAGAGCCTTCAGCGGGCGATGGAGCAACTGGACCAGAATGCTAATCCTCGCCTGGTGCTGGAGGTTCTCATGCTAGCCATACCAAAAGGAAAGGAGGAGGCTAAGACCTTTTAAGATATGACAGAGGTAGTTGGCGTTCGATTCAAGAGAGCAGGGCGAGTATATTACTTTGACCCAGCGGGCATTGAGATAAACCTGGATGACTGGGTTGTGGTGGAGACTGGGCGCGGCCTTGAGCTAGGCAAGGTGGTCATCTCCCCGAAGCAGGTGCTGGCCAGCGAGATAATCGAGCCCCTAAAACCGGTGCTGCGCAAGGCAAGTGAGGAGGACCTCACGAAGCGGGATGAGTCTAGGGGCAAAGAGAGGGAGGCGCTGGGGCAGTGCCAGGAGATGATCGCCCGATTCAATCTGCCTATGAAGCTCCTCTCCGCGGAGTACAACCTTGATGGCACTCGGCTCACCTTCTTCTTCAGCGCTGAGGGAAGGGTGGACTTCCGTGACCTCCTAAAGGAGCTCACCACCATCTTTAAAACCCGCATCGAACTTCGCCAGGTGGGACCTCGCGATGAGGCCAAGCTTTTGGGAGGCTTCGGTCGATGCGGTCGCCCTTTATGCTGCACCACATATCTCTCCGAGTTCAATCCCGTCTCCATAAGAATGGCCAAGGAACAGGACCTACCGCTTAACCCGATGAAGATCTCCGGGGTCTGCGGAAGGCTGGTGTGCTGTTTGAGCCATGAGTGCGAGCAATACAGGCTCATGAAGCAGAAGCTCCCTGCCATCGGTCAGCGGGTCATCACCCCCCTGGGGGTAGCCGCTGTGGTGGGGGGAAACCCCTTAAAGGAGACTGTGATCGTGCAGCTGGAGAGCGAGGCCAGGGTGGAATTTCCCGTTGCAGAGATCAAAAGCGAGAAAAGGGAGGGCGCTTAATCCTCCTCCTCCCTCTGCCACAGGGGGAGGAACTTGTGCCACTCGCTATGTCTTTGAATATGCTCGTAGGGGACATAGTAGCCAATAATACGGGGGGCGAAGGGCTGAAGGATGAGCTTCATTCCCGCCTCCTTAGGGGTTCGTCCCGCCTTGCGGTTGTTGCATGGGATGCAAGCGCTGACCACGTTCTCCCAGATGTGCCTGCCCCCTTTATGGCGTGGGATCACATGATCCAAGGTGAGCTCCCTGGTCTCCCGGCCGCAATACTGGCATCTATATTCGTCGCGGCGGAATACCTCGAGGCGCGTTAGCTTCTTCTCCGGGCGAGGGCGCTTCACCAGATAAACGAGGCGGATTACCGAGGGCATGGGCATAGAATCACTAGGGGTGTGGATCACCCCCGAACCGTTCTCCAGCGCCTCAGCCTTTCCCCGAAGGAGCAAAACCACCGCCCGCCGCACACGGGAGATATTAAGCGGCTCGTAATTCTGATTTAGCACCAGCACCGGGGAGTTCACCATTTAGCCCATCCTCCTCCCCCGATGGGGCTTCCTTCTCTCCGAGGGGGTGAAATCGCCTCGGAAATCGGGGACGTCGATATTGAACACTATACTGATCCGCGGGTCCACCATTCGGGAGCTTATCCTGGTCTCGATCTCACCCAGGGAAAAGCAGGTGGTGATCACCGTAGGCAGCCGAGCATTGTAGCGGTAATTGATCACCTGATAGAGCTTTTCCTGAGCCCAGGGGGTGCTACTCTGCTCCCCAAAGTCATCGAGAATGAGAAGCGGCGCCTTCTTGACCCTCTCGAAGAGCTCATCATAGGTCACCTTGCTATCGGGGCTGAAGGTGGAGCGCAGGTGATCGAGGAAGTCGGGAACCACAACAAAGAAGGCGGGCTTCCCCTCTCGTAGTTGATGGTTGGCGATGGCGGCGGCGAGATGGGTTTTGCCACAGCCATTGGGACCCATGAGTACCAGCCAACCCTCGGGGGCCTCGGCAAAGCGGCGCGCCAGCTTATAGGCATCCTCCAGAATCCTCTGTTTCTCCAGGGGGAGATTGAGCCTCTTTTCGAAATTTTGGAACTCCATTTTGCCCAAAAGTTCCAGCCCCAGATCACCGATGTACTCCTCGGGCTCTCTTTTTTCCACTAGGTATACTTTAGAGAGGTCGGCATCGGCAAGCCGCGTATGGAGACGCTCGTCCAGCTCCTCCAGAGGGGTATTGGTGGTAATTACTGTGGGCAGCCGGGTATTATAGCGATGATTTATGATCTGGTAGAGCTTCTCTTTGGCCCAGGGGGTGCTCGTTTGAGTGCCTAGATCATCTAAGATCAGGATGGGGGCATTTCTCACCTGGTCGAAGAGCTCATCGTAGGAGATCTCGCTCTGGGGGCTGAAGGTGGCCCGAAGGTGGTCGAGGAGATCGGGGACAATGATGAAGAGGGCGGGGCGTCCCTTTAGGATGCAATGATTGGCGATGGCGGCAGCGAGGTGGGTCTTGCCACAGCCGGTGACCCCACAAAACACCAGCCAACCTTGGGGATCTTCAGCAAAGGCCTTTGCCCCCTCATAAGCCTGGGCGAACCTTTGCTGACCCCTGGGGTCGCTGGTTCTTCCCTTAGGATTCAGGTTTTCGAAGGTGAGGCGGGATAGGGGGCCGAGGTTGCTGTAGCGCTGGAGACGGGAAAGGCTTTCCTCAGCCAGTTCCTCCTTGGTGCACTGGCAGGGCACCACCCTGCCGAAATCGGGATGCCCCGAGGGAAGCAGGGGATAGACAAAGCCTGCCCCCTTGCAAAGGGGGCATTCCTGGGGCAGCTTCTCACTCAAGTCGACGCTTGACCAGGTGTCCGTACCTTCCCCTGATATATTTGTCCGTATCCTCTTCAAAATCTCTCCCAGGCTCTCCATGCTCCTTGCCCTCGGCAGCCCAGCGCTCCAGGATCCTTGAGATGTATCGCCAGCTACGTTTGTTTCTGCTCACCGCCTCCTTAAAGGCGCTTTCGATCCAGGAGGCGGGGTAAATCCTCTCCGCCTCCTTTAGCTCCTCGGCAATCATCGGGGTGAGCATGCCAATGTTCTCCTCATAAAGGGTGAAGATATTGAGCTGCTCTTCGGCCTCGGCATAGGGCTCCCTCTTAGGAAAGCCCCCCAGGTCGATCTCCCCGCTCTCGATCTTGGCCACCGCCCTCCTGTCGCCCTCCGTGTTCAGGAAGTAGAGGCTCTCGCTCCCCCCCTCCCCCTCCAGGGTCAAATGGATGAGGGTGCCCCGGCTTATCGCCCGCTCCAAGCCATGACGCAGCGCCTCCCCATCTCCGATCCCTCTCATCAGCATCTTATCACCGAGAAGCTCGCGGTAGGTGACAAATCTGGGGTAGCCCCTCTTCTGATAAAGTGTCCAGAAGATATGAAGCGTTGCCTTGAGCTCGGCGATATCATCGATGTGGGGCAGTAGCTCGCTAAAGAAGAGGTTGGGCAGAGGGGTGAAGCGCATCCTTTGCGGGAAACCGGGGAAGGGGCTCATGTTCCTTTCTCCAGACCGACGAATTTCACCACTCTCTCCAGGAAACGCAGGTTGACCTGTCCCATGGGTCCGTTGCGATGCTTGGCAATTATGATGTCAGCGATCCCCTTGGGATATTCGTTGGGTTCCTTCTCCGGGTGCTGCTTGAGCCAATCCTCCTTGGTATAGTACATATCATCGCGATAGATGAACATAACTACATCGGCGTCCTGCTCAATGGAGCCGCTCTCCCTGAGGTCGGAAAGCTGGGGGCGGTGAGAGGCCCGCCACTCTGGGGCCCTTGAGAGTTGGGAGACGGCAACCAAAGGCACATCTAGCTCGCGGGCAAGCTCCTTGAGGGAGCGCGAGACCTCGCTCATCTCCTGAACCCGCCCCTCCCTGCCATCGCTCCGCATCAGTTGCATGTAGTCGACGATCATGAGGTCGATGCCCCGCTCGTAGTGGAGGCGCCTCGCCTTGCTCCTCATCTCCACAATCCTCAGGATAGGCGAGTCATCAACATAGATCGGCGCCTCGGAAAGGACCCCGGTGGCCTCGATGATCCTTCTCTCCTCAGCCTCGGTCTGCTGGCCCAGGCGCAACCTTTTGGCATCGACACCAGATTCGCTGGCGAGGAGGCGATGCACCAGTTGCTCCCGCGCCATCTCCACGCTGAAGATGGCAACACGGGCCTTTTGTTCCACGGCGGCATTCCTGGCGATACTCAGGGCCAGGCTCGTTTTCCCCAGGCTCGGCCTTGCGGCGAGCACAATCATATCGGAGCGCTGGAGCCCGCCGAGGATGTCGTCCAGGGCGGGAAACCCAGTGCGCACAATCTCCCCCTCGAAGGGACGAAGCTCGCTCTCCTCGAAGTATCGATCCAGGAGTTGGCGGATAGGGACGAAGTCGCGAGGGCTCTCGCCACGGCGCAGCCGGAAAAGGATGCCCTCCGCCCTACCCAGGGCAGCGTCGATGTCCGGCCCCGCTTCGTAGCCGATGGCAGCGATCTGTTCCGCTGAGCTGATGAGGCGTCTCATCACAGAGGTTCGGTGCACAATCTGGGCGTAGTGCTCAACATGCACCGAGGTGGGCACGTTAGCGATGAGATGGCTCAGGTAGGCAGCACCACCCACTGCCTCCAGCCTCTCCCTTCTCGCTAGCTCATGAGCTACGGTAACCTGATTTATCGCTTCGTTTCTCTCGTAGAGGAAAAAACAGGCCTCATAGGCCCACTGATTCTTCTCTCGGTAAAAATCCTCGGTTTTGAGGAAGGTGGCGATCTTGAAGATGGCATCGCTGTCGATAACTAAAGACCCAATCACCGCCTCCTCAGCCTCAATATCATGGGGTGGCAGCTTCTCTGCAAACACAGCTAGCCCTTCTCCTCCTCAACAATAACCTTAACCTTTATTTTGGGAACGAGCTCCTTTGATAGCCTGACCGACACCTCATATTCTCCTAGCTGGCGAATCGGCTCCTCAAGCTCTATCTTCCTCTTATCTATATCCTGGCCGCTGATCCGATGAATCTCCTCTGCAATATCACCGCTGGTGATGGCGCCATAAAGGCGGTCCATTGCCCCCACCCTGGCCTTAACGGCAACCTCCAGCCCTTCCAGGGTCTGGGCAAGGCTCACTATCTCGGCCTCGACATAGGATTGGCGCCTCGCGTCGGCTTGATGATGCGCCTCCACGCTCTTCAGGACAGCGGCGGTGGCAAACTCGGCGAGCTTCCGGGGAAGGAGAAAATTCCTGCCATAGCCAGTGGCTACATCCTTGACCTCTCCCGCCTTGCCCAATCCAGGCACATCCTGAAGCAGAATTACTCTCATTTTCTTCGCCTTTTCGCCCTAGTTGGTATATTATAATCCACCCCGCAGAAAATAAAAAGGGATTGTTGTAATAAGGCGACTTAATCAAGGATTTGTTGGGGGATAGGCATGAACTCACCTCACCCCCCGACCCCCTCTCCTCAAGGAGAGAGGGGAATAGAGTAACTAGGGGACACCCCTAGAACCCCGGCAGGGAGACCCTGCACCCCGCCCCAGAACGAGAAGAACCGCGCCTGAGATTCTTATGGCGCGGCATTGAAATACATTAGGACTCCGACAATAGCGGATTCCAGATTCCACTACAAGCCAGCGAGCAATTCTGAGACCACATCGCTGACCTCACGGCCCTCCGCCTGGCCCTTAAGCTGGGGCATAAGCTGGGACATCACCTTGCCTTTATCCACAGGTCCCCCGGCCCCAACCTGTTCAATTATCTTGCGGGCTGCCTCCGCAATCTCCTCCCGGCTCATCTGTTTTGGTAAATACTCGAAGAGAATAGCTAGTTCGGCCTCCTCTTTAGCAACGAGGTCTTGGCGGCTCCCCCTGCTGAATTCGGCGATGCTCTCTCGATGTCGCTTCACCTCCCTAGAGATAACCTCAACCACGCCTGAATCATCCAAGGGGGCCCCTTTATCTATCTCCGCATTCTTAACCCCCGCCATCAGCAGGCGAATCAGCGATCTTCGCGTAATATCGCCACCTTTCATCGCCTGTTTTAAGTCAGCCGTAAGCCTTTCCTGTAGCGTCATCTCCACCTCACGACCGAGATCGCCTCTCTACGCTACTTCGAGAGCTTTTTCGTCGCTTCGCCGCCTCTTTTTTCTTGCGCTTCACGCTAGGCTTCTCAAAGTGCTCTCTTCGCCGAAACTCAGCAAGGATGCCATCCTGCTGCACCTTACGATTGAATCTCCTGAGGAGACTCTCGAAGCTCTCCCTCTCGTCAAGGATTACTTCAGCCACATAATCCACCCCCTTTCTGCCACCAAGGGCACTCAAATACTTAGACTATTCTAGCCACTCAAGGGCAATGTGTCAAGGGAAAGGAACGCCTTTTGGGGCGGGAATACAGATCGCACCCTCCCCAAGGTCGCCGATGATCTCAACCTCGCCCCTGGCATAGAGATAAGCGGTGTAGGCTGCAAGAAGGGCATCGCAGAGATCGTGGTTGAATCCTGATATATGGGGGATAAGCTGAGGCATGAGCGTGGCAAGCCGCTCCCTAAGGAAGGCGATGCCAGCGGGCTTTGACTTGGAGGGGATAGATGGGCCGAAAAGGGCCACCTTTGTGGCATAAGGATAGACCTCGATAACCTGGCAGCCCCTGGCGTCAATTTCGTTCTTTAGGCCGATCGCTCGATAGACCATATTTTTTATGATGGACCTCTTGGTTGTATAGTAGCAAGGGATTCCCCGTCGTGAGAGCTCCCTTTCACATATCCTGCCCTTCAACGGCAGGAGCACCTGACAGGAGCAACTCTCCTCCAGGCAGCAGAGCCCCTTTGGCAGGCCAAGGGGGGCATCGATGGCAACGATGCCTGGGCGGCAGCGCTCTATGGCCTCGATGATCTGGGCATCGCCCTGAAGGGAGTCAAACCAGCTAAGGTTCAGTTCCCCATCAAGCGCCACGCATGCGCTGGGCTTTGAGGGGGATGAGGTGAGATCGATGCCGATAAAGCGGGCTCCTTCCATCACCTATCAACGGGTAGATACCCCAGCTCTGTTAGCGATTTCTCTAGCTGCCACCACCCCAGAGGCCGAGGCCTGAATCAGGCCGCGGCTAACCCCAGCGCCATCCCCAGCAGCAAACATGTTCCCTATCTCGCTCTCCAGGTTCTCACTGAGGGCCAGGCGTGAGGAATAGAATTTGACCTCGATTCCATAGAGGAGCGTATGGCGCGATGCCACCCCTGGAGCCAGCCTGTCCATGGCGCCCAACATCTCGATAATGCTTTTCAGGTGGCGGTAGGGGAGGACGAAGCTCAGGTCGCCCGGGGTGGCGCTCTTCAGGGTGGGCTGGACGATGCCCCTTTCAATGCGCTCCGCAGTGGAACGCCGACCCTCCATCAGGTCGCCAAAGCGCTGCACGATCACCCCCCCGCTGAGGAGATTGGCGAGGCGAGCCAGGTAGCGACCGTAGGCGATGGGGTCACGAAAGGGCTCGGTGAAGGTGGTGCTCACCAGGAGGGCAAAATTTGTGTTGTTTGTCTTGCGGTCGGCGTAGCTATGCCCGTTCACCGTGGTTACCGGGTCGCTGCCCCCGGTGGACTCCATGGTCACCTCCCCTGCCGGGCACATACAGAAAGTCCTGATCCGATCGTCAAAGGATTTGGAATAATATTCCAGCTTGCACTCGTATAGGGCGCTGGTCAACTCCTCAAGGACCGCTTCAGGCACCTCCACCCTGACGCCGACATCGATGGGGTTAATCTGAAGGGTGAGCTTGAGGCGAGCGGCCTCCTGCGTGAGCCAATCCGCCCCTTCCCTGCCCGGGGCGACGATCAGATAGCGGCACTCGTACCTATTTCCATCCTTGGTCTCAATTCCCTTGGCCACGCCGTTGTCGGTGAGGATGGTATGAGCAGCGGTGCCCAATTTTATATCGACCCTGGAGGAAAGGAAATCGCGCATCCCCCGGAGCACGGAGCGGGAGCGTTCCGTGCCCAGGTGGCGAACCACCATCGGGATGAGGTGCAGGTCGGCCAGGGTTGCCCTGCGCCCTAGCTCCTCCACCTCCTCCCCGGTGCCATAGACCCTGTTCGAGCCACCAAACTTGAGGTAAATGCTATCGACATAGCGGACCAGCTCCTCGGTCCTTTCCAGGCCGAGGTAATCCTTGAGTCTCCCGCCCACTTCGCCGGAAAGGGTCAGTTTGCCATCACTGAAGGCGCCGGCACCCCCTAAGCCGCTGACCAGGTCGCAGGGGAAACAGGGGGGGCAGCTAATCCCCCCGCCGATGAAGGGGCAGTTGCGGGCATCGATATCCTTGCCCTTCTCCAGGAGCAGGATGCTCAGGTCGGAGGCCTGAGACAATTCTAAGGCGGCGAAGATACCTGCCGGTCCGCCGCCCACAATGATCACGTCATATTTGCTCTTCACTCTATCCCTACATAATTCTACATAAGGACGCGGGTTTTGTCAAAGGATTGTACTCGTCCAGTACCTTAGTGACACATCACCCCTATGTCACCCTGAGCGAAGCGAAGGGTCTAAAGAATATTGGAGATTCTTCGGTCGCTTTGCTCCCTCAGAATGACAAAAAGCGAAGGGTTCAGGGTGTCACCCATCTATCTGAACGAGATCAGGGATAGCCGGGCCAGATGGCTCCAGCCCGGCTATATGGAAAAGGTTTCAATAATCCCTAATCGGGGAACTTGAAAGGCTCACCGAGCACGCACGCCTCTTCGCAGAAGTCATCCACCGATGAACGAAACTTGAGCACCTGCCAGCTCAGATTGGGGTTAAGCTGCTTGGCAACCGCATCCATAAATCGTAAAGGGCCAGCACGGCAAATGCTCTTGGCATCCATCCCCAGCATCTGGGCGGCCTCATAGATGGAGCACCGGCCGCCCTTGCGCACAGCCTTCTGGGGACTTTCTTCTATCACCTCGAAGGCAAGACCAAGACCCTGGGGAACGGTTACCGCCAGCGCCCCCGCTGTTTTGGCATCCGCTTGCTCGACACCCGCCTGCTGTTTGAGCATTTGGCCTTGCATGGCGCCCATGCCCTCAGCCATCTTTGTCAGCAAGCCCACCGCCCGTTCCATGCCGATCTCCTGTGCGACCGTGTTGACATATGCGAAGAAGAATGTAAGCGCAGCCCTCGCACCATTAAGGACCTCTTCGCTTGCCATTTCGATTGCTCCTTTCTTTAGCGTTTATTGGCCATAGCTTACACCTACTTTGCTTCCCGTCTCACCCCCTTTCCGCCCCACTACGCAAGAGGCAGTCCGTCGCCCTTTGGCGTTACTAATATACTCCCCTGGAGCAGGATGTCACTGGGCTTTCAGCCACCTTCCGCCAGCCTCCTCAGGATGTCCCAGAAGGCGCCGCGGTAGCCATCCCTTATCGCCTGCACCAGCAGTTCATTTTGGTTGTAGTTGTAGTTCTGATCGCCAGCGTCGGCGAACGCGGAAAAGAAACGTTTGTCGCCTTCGATAAGCCATGCCAGGTATTGGGGGGCATCATCACCCAGGGCTGAGGAGAGATAAAAGACGGGGGCGAAGAAATCTTCGTCCACAGCGCCGTGAAGGCTGGGGTTTTCCGCCATGGGGCCTTGCTTGCGCACCAGAGCTGCCATTTTGGTTCCCGGGAAAACCCTCAGCCCCATGCTGGCCCCCACCCGGGAGGGGGAGAGCCTTTTCATGGTCTCGATGGTCTCCCTGAGCGAATCCCTGGTCTCCCCCGGCCCGCCGAGGAGGAGGTCATACATGAAAACAAGGCCCTCGCCGTGGCAGATGCGGGCGTTGCGCTCGAGGTCCTCCACATTGAAATCCCGGCCTAAGGAGCGAAGCATGAAGTCGGTGCCGCTATCAACCCCAAAGTTTATGCCAGCGCATCCCGCTCTTTGGAACAAATTGGCAAGCTCTTCAGAGAAAGGCATAGGACTGCAATAGGCATACCACCTTATCTTAGCACCAAATCCTCTTCTGATGATTTCAAGGCATATATCCCGGGCATGAGAGGGAGGCAAATTGAACTCGCTATCGCAGAAGTGGAGATGGTCGATCCCCATCTCAAGGAGGGACTCGATCTCATCCACAACGCCCCTGGGGGAGCGACAGCGAACCCTCCTCCCCTTTCCCAGGGGATCGGCGCAGTAGATGCAGGTCTTGGGGCAGCCTCGCTTGGCCTCGATGCTGCCCATGCCCCCCTCAGCAAAGTAGCGGCGGTTGTCCACGGCGCTTCGTTCAGGGGAAGACATTTTCTTTAAATTAAGATAGTGTGGAGGATTTCGACGAAATCCTTTCTCGCCCCGATAGACCAGGCCAGGGACATCGTGGTAATTCTCTCCAGCCACAATCTTGCCCACCAGCAAAGGGAGCGAGTATTCCCCCTCCCCCCAGATTCCCAGATCGAGACCACAATATTCCAAAATGGCCTCAGGCATAATGGAGAAGCCGGCCCCACCCAGGATCAGGGGCGAGGGGGTCCTCTCCCTAAGGCCATCGATTATCTCCTTAAACCTGGGGAGGAAGAAATCCCTGCCCGCAAAGTGGGTGTCGTCGGTGTTGCGCAGGGTGAGAGCGACGGCTGAAACGCTATTTCTGGAGAAGTAGCCATCGATCTCCTGAGCGAAATCCTCGAAAAAACAGAGGTCAAGGAGGTCCACCTCGAAGCCCCTCTCCCCAAGGGAGGAGGCGAGGTAATCCAAAGCGAGGGGTGCCACCGCGGGCTTCATCTGGTTGGGGTTAACCAGGAGTATCTTCTGGGCCAAGGCCTCCATCCCCTCTCTCCAAGCGCCCCTCAGGGGTGACATATTGAGGGGGCTTCTTAAAAGGCTTTACCTGCCTCGCTACCTCGTCCCTCACGATATAGCCGGCGACGTGCATCAAGGTGTCCTCTAGTCGATCATCGATCCACTCTAGGGCCATGGAGGCGAGACAGGGATAGTGGGCATGGAGCATCCCCGCCTCGAACTCGGCCTCCTCAACAGAGACCCCGATCAGCCCCTGAGCCACAAATCTGGTGCTGCCACAGGTGGCGTCCCTCACCACCTCCACCGTCTCTATCCTCTTATTTTGTGCATTGACTTTGATGTTGAGCTCGGGCTTGCCGAAGTGCTTGGCGAAGGAGGCGATGAGCTCATTCTCATAATGCTCAGCGCTCCTTCGATAGCCATAGCTGTCCTCGGTGAGAGTGCAGAAGGGCTTGGGGAAGGCACTAGCCACATCCAGAGCGGCGAGTTCGCGTTGCAGTTGATTCTTAAGCCCGGGCGGTAGCCAGGCCGTATTGTCGATGGGGGCGATGACCGCCCTAGCCCCGCTGAGCCTGGCAATCTCCGGGATCAGTTGGGCCGCAGGGGATGATTCACCTAAGGAGAGGAGCAGATCTACCTTGGGGAGCTCTTTGGGGAGGAAATCTTCCCAGTCATCGATAATCAGCGGCAAGGAGCGCGGCGCCTGAAAGACCTCCACGATCCAATCCAAAGGGGCGTGCTTTCGTATGTTTCCCACCTTCCTCGTGCCGTAATTGCCCTGCACCACCACTAGAATACGCACCTCAATCGCCTGCCTCAAAGCGCCTATACTGCGCCTGCTTGTCTAGAACAGTGATTATGTCAGCCAAGGAGGCGCTTCAATCCCATCTGCCTCACCGGCATCGTGGTGAAGTCGGAGGCGGCAACAAGCACCACTGCCCTGGGGTAAAAGATTGGCCTAAGCTCCGCTAGGATCCCCTGGCTCACCTTCCCTCCTGATTCAAATCTGCTTTTCCAGGCTGGCAAGCAACTCCTCGGCACGCCCTTCCTCCTCCTCCCTGAGCTTCTTTATCTTTTCCGGGGAGCAGCCTAAGAGTCCCACCAAAATCTCCTCATTGTGTTGCCCCAGGGTTGGCGGAGGCGAGAATTCCTCCTCGATCTGGGGCATCTTTATTGGGTTTCCTACATGCTTTATCTTCCCCCCTAAGGGGTGGTCCATCTCAAAAACCATCTTTCGATGAAGCACCTGAGGGTCCTCAGCCGCTTTATCCAGGGTGTTCACCGGGCCAGCGCTGATGCGCTCCGCATAGAGCACCTCGAGCCAATCCTCAGCCCTCTCCCTGAGGAAAGCCTCCTCGATGATGGCATTCAGTTCCTCTCGATGCTCAACCCTGGACTCCCTGCTCTCGAACCTGGGGTCATCGATTATGTGCTCGATCCCCAAAACACGACATATTCTGGGCCAACAGGGCCCGATAGCAAGGTAGCCCTCCTTTGTTTTGAAGGCTCCATAGGGGATCAGGGAGAGATGTCCCGACCGCTGAGGACCACAGACGATCCCGGAACAGAAATAGTATAGAAGGTGATAGGCCAAGGAGGATATCTGCCCATCGAGAAGGGAGACATCTATCCTTGTTCCCTGTCCAGTGCGCTCCCGCTGCGCCAAAGCAGCGGCCACCCCAATGACACCAAAGAGCCCTCCCATCTCATCAGCGATAGGGGCACCATACCTCACCGGCGGTCCCCCCGGCTCCCCGGTGATGCTCATTGCCCCGCTTACCGCCCCAGCAACGACGTCATAGCAGACCCGATCCCGATGGGGCCCCGTCTGCCCGTAGCCGCTGACGGAGCAACAGATGATCCCGGGATTGATCTTCCTTAGGGTCTCAAAGTCAGCCCCTATCCTTTCCATCGTTCCCGCAGAGAAGTTATCCCAAACCACATCCGATACCTTGACCAGGGCGTAGAAAGTCTCCTTTCCTGTCTCGGTGTTTATATCCAGGGCCAGGCTTTTCTTACCTCTATTAAAGGCCAAATAGTAAAAGCTTTCCCCTTTATGATTGGGTCCAGGGAATAATCTGCTCAGGTCGCCCGTCCCAGGGGGCTCGATCTTGATCACCTCCGCCCCCAGGTCGGCCATCACCATAGAGCCATAGGGGCCGGCGATGGCCCGCTCCAATGCTAAAACCCTCACCCCTTCCAGTGGCCCCTTCATTTTTCCCTCCTTCTTTTTCACAACCTTAATAGGTCGATGAGCTCGGTGATATCTTCGAGGTCCTCAAGATGGGACATCATATCCAGCGATTTTTGGATGTCCACCGGGGAGAGGACGAAGCTGGCGCAGTCCCGATACTTGGCGGCGAGCTCCTCCTTGCTCATGGGATTTCCCGGGTCGCCCTTGGCTATGGCCACCTCGTGGCAGAGCTCCCTGCCATCTTTAAGCTTGACGGTGACTGCTTCGGGGTGAAGTGGGGTCAGCCCCTCAGGGTGGACGTACTCCACCCTCTTCAGCAGCTCTTGTGCCCTGGGGTCGAGAACCTTCTCATCGGTGAACTGCCTCAGCCCCACCTCGCCATCGAGGAGGGCGATCGCCATACAGTACTGCATGCTGAACTTCCCCTCCAGCCCACTCTTGGGGCGGGGGTGGATCACCACCTGGGGGACGAACTCCGCGGTTTTACATTCCACCCTCTCCACATCCTCGGCTCTGGGGCGATATTCCTTTATCAGATATAAGATGGCATCGACGCAGCGGTGGGTGAACCTACAGCAGGGATAGGGCTTCATGCTCACCCCAGGGGTGACGATGTCGAAGGGGTCTCCCAACCCCTGGGTGGCCTTGGCGATGTCAAAATCCCCACCACCGCTAAAGAGCTTACAAAAGCCCATGGGGTTCTCCAGGATAGCCTCGTCTGCGGTAAATCCCCTCTTCGCCAAAAGAGCAGCCAGCACCCCATTCCTTGCCGCGCTCCCGGCGTGGAAGGGCTTGGTCATGGTGCCAAAATTCTGCCTCGTCCCCCCTGCCAAAGAGGTGGCAATGCCCAGGGCCATCCTGGTCTGGCGGGCATCGAGCCGGAGCATCTTTGCCGCAGCGGCGGCAGCCCCCATAGTCCCCAAGGTGACGGTGGCATGCCAGCCCCAGGCGTAATGAGCGAGACCGATGCAAGCCCCCAGCTTGGCCCCCACCTCAAAGCCTATGATATAGCCCTCTAAGACCGCCCTGCCGGAGAGCTTTCCCCTCTCCCCCAGGGCTAAAACCGCGGGGAGGAGGACCGCCGTGGGGTGACCCACCCATGAAATGGCGATATCGTCGTAGTCCAGGGCGTGGGCCATGGTGCCGTTGGCCAGCGCCGCTTGAGGTGCCGAGGTCTTAAATCCGCCCCCGATAACCGCAGCCTCGGGGTTGCCCCCCAATTCTTTCACGCATTCAGTGACGATCCTGCCTGAAGGGTCCTGAGAACCGGCGAGGGTAACCCCCAAGCAGTCGAGGATCACCCCCTTGGCAAGATCGACCGCCTCCCTAGGAATCTGGTCAAACCCGATGGCCACGATAAAATCAGCGATTCTCTCCGTGGTGCCCATTTTCCCATAGAGGCTCTAGGCTAGCGCTCCCTCTCCAGTTCAGCAAGCCAGCTCTGAAGGAGGGTCTTGTTGGTGAGGATTTCCATAGATGCGGAATAGGGGTCGACCTCTCCCCTCTCCACCCTTTCCAGGGATGCCATGAGCCGACCATCCCTCTCCACCAGCTCCAGAAGCCGTGCCCTGATCCCCTGTTCGATGGTCTCGATGAATTCCCCTTTCCGCTGCTCTTGGCGACGGAGGGAGAGTCGCCCCGTATCTCGAAGGACCTCCCGATGCCTTTCGATCTCTTGATATAGCTCCTCGGTCCCGATGTCATTGATTGCCTGGGTAGTGAGCACCGGGGCCTGCCACGAGGATTCTCTAGAGCTCATGCGGAGCATTTGCTCCAGTTCCATGCCCAGATAATCCGCCCCCTCCCTGTCGGCCTTGTTGACCACAAATATGTCGGCGATCTCTAAAAGCCCCGCCTTCATCGTCTGAATGGTATCCCCCGCCTCGGGGACAAGAACCACCACCGTGGTGTCCGCAGCCTCCATGATATCGAGCTCCGTCTGCCCCACGCCCACCGTTTCCACAAGCACAAAGTCCCTGCCAAAGGCATCAAGGAGCTTGATCACCCCCCTGGCCGCCCGAGGTAACCCCCCTCGGCTGCCCCTGGTGGCCATGCTGCGGATAAAGACCCCTTTATCCAGATAGTGTTGCTGCATCCTGATTCGATCGCCCAGCACAGCACCACCGGAGAAGGGACTGGTGGGATCGCAGGCGACGATCCCCACCGAGAAGCCCCTTCTCCTCATCACCGCGGTGAGTCTATCCACCAGGGTGCTCTTGCCCCCTCCCGGGGGACCGGTAAAGCCCACAAAATGGGCGTTGCCGAGGTGGGGGTAGATCGAGCCCATTATCTCAGGTACCTCAGGAGCATCCCTCTCCACCAGGGTGATCAGACGAGCCAGGGAAAGATCGCTCCCGGCAAGCATCTTTTGAACCATTTCCATTGTTTGTGAAGCCTCCAATTTACTTTTAGCCGAAACCCCTCATTTCCTCTTCGCATTTTCCCTGATATAGTTAGCGATCTCCTTAACCGGGGTCCCAGGGCCGAAGACGGCGTCGATCCCCTTCTCCTTTAGGAAGGGGATGTCCTCCTTGGCGATAATGCCCCCGCCAATGACCATCACGTCCTGAGCCCCCCTCTCCCTCAACCCCTCCACCACCTCGGGGAAGAGGTAGCGATGAGCCCCGGAGAGGCAGCTTAGACCGACCACATCTACATCCTCTTGAATCGCCGCCTCGACTATCTTATCAGGGGTCTGCCTCAGCCCGGTATAGATTACCTCCATCCCCTCATCCCTTAGCCCCAGGGTCAATACCCTAGCCCCTCGGTCATGACCATCGAGGCCGGGCTTTGCCATTAACACCCTGATCCTTCTCTCCTCCGCCACGAAGCCTCCTTTTTTCAAACAGGGGCAAAGAGGAGGGAGATCCCTCTTTCGCTACCTTGCCTCAGAATCTAAAGTTTATGCAGCCACATTGTATGCCTGGTATTCGCCAAAGACCTCCCTCAACACCCCACAAATCTCCCCAATGGTGGCATAGGCCTTTACCGCCTCCAGTGTCGACGGGATCAGATTCACCTTTTCGTCCTTAGCCTCTTCCTTAAGTCGCTTCAACGTTGCCTGAACCTGCCCATTATCTCGCCCCCTCTTCACCTGGGCCAGATTCTTTATCTGCTTCTCCTCTGCCTCAGCCCTCTTCACCGGATCGTAGGGGTGTTCCACCAGCCTGGTGGTGAGCACCTCCAGCTCGTTCTCCCCGGTAAACCTATTTACCCCCACAATCACCCTCTCCCCCCTATCTACCTGCTTCTGATATTCATAGGCGCTCCTGGCGATCTCCCGCTGCATGTAGCCGCTCTCGATAGCGGCAACAGCACCACCTATAGCATCGATCCTGCCGATAATCTCCCAGATCTCCTCCTCCGCCTGGTCGGTTAAGGACTCCACATAGTAGGAGCCAGCCAGGGGGTCGATCACATCGGCCAGCCTGGCCTCAAACTGCAAGAGCCTGCCCCCATCCATGTTTAGCTGCTCCGCCTCAAGGCTGTGACCCAAACCCAGGGGCTCATCGTAAGGGACTGGGACCATAGGAGGAGCTCCAGAAAGGGCATTTCCTATTCCCACGATAATATTGCGGGTTAGATTGTTAAGGGGGCGCTGGGCAGTAAGGGTATGGGTGGGAACACCCATACCACCAGCGCCACGCAGCATCCAGCTTCTGGGGTCTTCGGCGCCAAATCTCTCCCTCATGATCTTGGCCCAAACCCTCCTCGCCGCCCTTGCCCGAGCGATCTCCTTGAAGAACTCCATGCCGGTGCTCCAAGCAAGGAAGGTGAAGCGCCGCAGGAAGGTGTCAACATCCAGCCCCGCCTCTATCCCCAGTTGAACATAGGCCATAGCATTGGCCAGGGTGAAGGCCACCATCTGAACAGGGCCGGCACCTGCCTCCCGCATATGATAGCCACAGATACTTATGGTGTTCATCGATGGCATGTGCTCCGTGCAATAGGTGATCGTGTCCCTGATCATTCTCATCGATGGCCTCGGAGGGAAGATGTAGGTACCCCGCGCCACAAACTCCTTAAGGATGTCATTCTGAGGCGTCCCCCTCAGCCCATCCAGGGGTATCCCCCTCTTCTCCGCCAAGGCGATATACATTGCCAGGATAACGTTGCAGGGGGCGTTTATCGTCCAGTTGGAGGCAATCTTATCTAGATCGCTTTCCCCCACAAAGGCCTCATAGATGACCTCAAAATCCCTTAGCGTGTCCACCGCTACCCCTACCTTCCCCACCTCTCCCCGAGCCACCGGGTCGTCGGAATCATAGCCGCACTGGGTGGGCAGGTCGAAGGCAATGTTGGGACCACCCCGCCTGCCAAAGGCCTCCCTCATATAGTTATAGTAATCCCTGGTATCCTCAGGGGCACCATATCCGGAATACCTGCCCGCCCTGACCAGTAAGGCGCTGACCCCGCCCCTGATCCTCAGGGCAGGGAGATTGGAGGGATATTCCGCTGCGGTGAAGGGATACTCGCCGGGGAATCCCACCTTCTCCAGAAAATCGAAATCCTTTACCTCGGCGGGGGAATAGAACTCGGTGGGACTCTCCTTCATTCCAAACCTTTCCCGGGAGCGCTTCAGCGTCCCCTCCTCCCATTCCCCTCTCCTCCTCTCTATCTCCTCCATCCTGTCCTTGTCAAACATCTTCGCCCCTTTTTCCGACCTAATCGCTGTGCCCAGGGGATGCCCCTCGGCTATCACCACTAAAGCGGCAAGCCAGCGCCTTTTTCCGACCTAATCGCTGTGCCTAGGCGATGCCCCTCGGCTATCACGACTAAAGCGGTAAGCCAGCGCCTTTTTTCGACCTAATCGCTGTGCCTAGCCAATGCCCCTCGGCTATCACGACTGAAGCAGTAGGCCAGCACCTTTTTCAAACACCTAGGCCGACCTGAGAAAGCTCTCTCTAAAATGGGTTTCATGATCGGACTAGGCTAAGTAGGTTTTAACCAGAGAAAACTATATCACCGCCCCCTCCCCCTGTCAAGGAAACTCCAGGGCAAGGAGGGCAGGGATAAATACGCTTTATTGAGTGGCTTTCTAGCGGGAAAGAGCGGGGGTCTTCAGAACGTAGTCACCCCTCTCAGTGGGGAAGACCTCTTTAAGGAGCAGGGTTTGTCCCCTCTGGATGGCGGTGAAGCTATACTTCTTTCGAAGGCGGTCGATAACCCTGTCCAGGCGCTCCCAGCGCTCCGGGGAGGGGTCCCAGAAGCTGAGCTGCCTCTCGTCGCCGACCAGGCTTGATACCCCGATGCCGATAAGGCGCACCCGCTGTCGCCTTTGGCCCAGGGATCTCTCCAGAAGCTCGAGCCCAGCATCAAAGATCACCTGGTCAACATTGGTTGCCTCCCTCAGGGTGCGGCTGCGGGTGACGGTGTCGAAATCGGCATACCTAAGCTTTAGAGTGACACACCTCGCTCGCCTCCGATCACGGCGCAGTTCGACGCCCACCCTTTCACTGAGGTAACGCAGGGTGGCCTTGAGGAAAGGGTGGTCCAGGGTATCTTCGATGAAGGTAGTCTCCCGGCTTATCGATTTCGCCGCTTGAGGAGGCTCAAACTTCCTTTCATCGATGCCCAGGGCATAGCGATGGATCGCCTCCCCAAGGATGCCAAAGCTTCCTCTCAAAAAAGAGGCTGGCAGAAGGGCTAGCTCCCCGATAGTGGTGACTCCCATCCCCTTAAGCACCTTTTCCGTCTTCGGCCCAACGCAGGGGAGCTTAGCGATGGGAAGGGGGGCGAGGAAGAGGCGCTCCTCCCCTGGGGGCACCTCAAGCAGTCCATCTGGCTTTGCCACGTCGGAGGCAACCTTGGCCACCATCTTTGAGGTGCCAATGCCTATGGAGGCAGTGATCTTCATTTCGTTCTCTATCCTCTTTTTCATCCTCAGCGCCGTCTCCGAAGCAGGGCCATAGAGGGGTTCGAAGCCGGTAAGGTCGAGATAGGCCCCGTCAACTCCCACAGGCTCCAGGTAGGGGGTGAAATCGCCCAAAATGCCCATGAACCTTTCCGAGACTTCACGATAGCGAGGGAAGCTGCCCTTGAGGAAGATGGCTTGAGGGCAGAGGCGATAGGCCTGGGTAAGGGGCATGCCGGCACAAAGCCCATAGGCCCTCGCCTCATAGGAGGCGGAGGCGACCACTCCGCGCAGCCCAGGCTCACCACCAACCACCACCGGCTTGCCCCTGAGTTGGGGGTTCAGCACCCGCTCCACGGAGACAAAGAAGGCATCGAGGTCGACATGAAGAATCTTTCGCTGTCTTCCGTACATATGTTCTAATTATAGGTCGATCAAATCCTCCTGTCAACAGGTTCCCCAAGGCATATTGATTTACGTCTGGGAAGCAGGTATACTAGTTCGAAAAAAGGGGGATCCAATGACGGAAGAGGAAATCGGAAGGGTGAGCGATTTCTTTGCCCGACCGGTGGTGGCAGGGATCGATCTCACCGCCAGCCTCAGGGTCGGTGACAAGATCCATATCAAGGGGGCCACCACCGACATCGAGCTCACCGTTGATTCAATGGAAATCAACAATGTAGCGGTAAAGGAAGGCAAGGCGGGGGATGCAATAGGGATCAAGGTCCCTGACCGGGTGAGGCGAGGCGACCGGGTTTACAAGGTCATCGAGTGATCGTTTTGACCAGGTTCGCCATCTCGATGGCGCTCACTGCCGCCTGAAAGCCGGCATTGCCCATTTTCGTTCCCGCTCGCTCGATGGCCTGCTCCAGGGTGTCGGCGGTGACCACGCCATAGAGGAGGGGCAGCCCCGTCTCCAGGCCAACCTGAGCAATCCCCTTGGTCACCTCGGTGCCAATATACTCAAAATGGGGCGTGCCCCCTCTGATCACCGCACCCAGACAGATAATTGCAGCGTATCTTCCCATCTCTGCCATCTTCTTGGCGACGAGAGGGATCTCGAAGGAGCCCGGCGTCCAGGCAACCTCGATGTCGCCTTCTTTGACACCATGGCGCAAAAGGGCATCCTTAGCTCCCTCCAGAAGCCTTGTGGTGATGAACTCATTGAAACGGGAGACCACCACCCCAAACCTTAACCCCTCACCAAGAAGCGTCCCTTCATAGCTTTTGCTCAAGGTTCCTCCTTTTCGATTTTTAGGAAAAGCGAAGTCCTTTCCCCCATTCTATTAAGCCTCCTCTTCGGTCAGCTCCTCCATCTCCAAAAGGTGCCCCATCTTCTGCTGTTTCGTCTCCAGGTAATGGATGTTAATTGGGTTGGGCGTGGCAATGAGGGGCAACGTCTCCACAACCCTGAGCCCATAGCCCTCAAGGCCCACCACCTTTTTCGGGTTATTGGTGAGCAGGCGAATGTCGCGAAGCCCGAGGTCCACCAATATCTGGGCCCCGATGCCATAGTCACGAAGGTCAACGGGGAAGCCCAGCGATTCATTGGCCTCAACAGTGTCCATGCCCTGATCCTGGAGGGCATAGGCAGCGATCTTATTGTGCAGCCCGATCCCTCTCCCCTCCTGCCTCATATAGAGGAAAACCCCCCTCCCCTCCTGGGCAATGGCCTGCATGGCGAGGGCGATCTGGTCGCCGCAATCGCAGCGCAGGCTGCCGAAGATGTCGCCGGTGAGGCACTCGCTATGTACCCGAACCAGCACCGGCCTCTCCCCGGATATGTCCCCCTTCACCAGAGCCACGTGCTCATCAGGGTCGATGGTGCTCCTATAGGCAATGGCAACAAAATCTCCGTACCTGGTGGGCAGACTAGCCTGAGCCATCCTCTCAACCAGCCTTTCATGGCGTCTGCGATAGGCGATAAAGTCAGCGACGGTCATCATCTTAATCCCATGCCGCTCTGCCATCGCCTCAAGCTCGGGGAAACGGGCCATGGTGCCATCCTCCGCCATGATCTCGCAGATCACCCCGGCAGGGTAAAACCCGGCGAGCCTTGCCAGATCAACGATGGCCTCGGTGTGACCCGCCCTGACCAGCACTCCCCCTTCCTTCGCCCGTAGTGGGAAGGTATGACCGGGACAGGCCAGGTCCTCAGGCTTGGTAAGCGGGTCAAGCACCGCCTTGATAGTAGCCGCTCGATCATGAGCAGAGATCCCGGTAGTCACCCTGTGTTTTGCTTCGATGGATACGGTGAAGGCTGTTCCATACTTTGATGTGTTCTCTCCAACCATCATCGGGATTTTCAGTTCATCCAACCTCTCCCCAACGATGGGCAGGCAAATGAGCCCCCTGGCGTGCTTGGTCATAAAGTTGATCGCCTCAGGCGTCACCTTTTCCGCAGCCATGGCGAGGTCGCCTTCGTTCTCACGATCCTCATCATCAACGATGATGACGAACCTTCCCGCCCCAATATCTTCAATCGCTTCTGCGATTGAGGCCAGCGACATCCTCTCCCTCCTCTTATCCCTTAGTATAGCGCAAAATCCCTTTTATTGCCACTGAGTTCGATATAGATTCTTATATCCTCAACTGCCTACGGGATCGTTGCCAGCGCCATCTTCCGCCTCTTTTCTCGACCGTTGCCCTTTTTCGCCCTCAGCCCCCTATTGCTTCGATAACCGAGATAATAACTGATATCCCCTTCCTTAGCGCGACAAAAAGCCATGCTCGGCCAAAAACTCCAAGGTAATGCCTGAGCCAGCCCCCCTCAGTCGTTCCACATACTTAGCGATGATGTCTACCTCCAGATTGACCACATCCCCGGGTCTCCTCTGGCCGAGGTTGGTATTCTCAAGGGTATAGGCCACCAGGGAGACCTTGAAGGATGTAGCGTTGCACTCGACCACGGTGAGGCTCACCCCATCGACGGCGATAAATCCCTTTTCGACCACATAGCGCATGATCTCAGGGGGTGCCTCATACCTAACGACGAGGGCCTTATTCTCCGGCATAGCCGAGAGCACTTTCCCCATGCCATCGACATGCCCCTGGACGAAGTGCCCTCCCATGCGATCGCCCACCGCCAAGGGTCGCTCCAGATTTACCCGGTGTCCAGGTCGAAGCGCGCCAAGGTTGGTGCGCCGCAGCGTCTCGGGCATCACATCAACAGAGAAGGAATCGGGCGAGACCTCAGTGACGGTGAGGCAGGCCCCATTTACGGCGATGCTATCGCCCTTTTTCGTTTCCTCGAGCACCCGGGCGGCAGCTACCACGAGTTGGCTAGGACTAGCCGTCCTTACCGTGCCCACTTCCTCAACAATTCCGGTGAACAATCCAACCTCGCTACTTTTTCCTTGAATACCCGCTGATCATCACATCATCGCCGAAGCGCTCCACCTTGACGCGGCTCAACCGCGTCGCCTCGGCGATTCTTTCTGCCCCCCTACCACCGATGGCCAATTTCGCTTCCTGTCCTCCGATGATCAGCGGAGCGATGAAGGCGATAACCTTATCCACCAGCCCCTGCTCGAAAAGAGAGCCGAGGAGGGTGCCTCCTCCCTCCACCAGGACGCTGGTGATCTCCCTTCTGCCCAGTTCCTTGAATAGCTCCCCGAGGTCCACCAGCCCATCCCTTGAGGGGAGCTCCAAGAGTTCACCGCCCGCTTTTTCCAGCTTCTTCGTCCTCGATGAAGGGGCGGCGGGGGTGGTAGCTACAATTGTTTTCCCTGGCTCCGCGAATGCCCGTGCTTTAGGCGGGGTGCGAGCCTCGCTGTCGACGATGACCCGCAGCGGCTGCCTATCTAAAGGCCACCCATCCTTTCCCCTTGCCGTAAGCTGGGGGTCATCAGCGATAACGGTATTCACCCCAACCATGACCGCGCCCACGGTCTGGCGCAGGGTGTGAAGGTATCCCCTGGACTCCTCCCCGCTAATCCATCTTGAATCGCCCTTCCTGGTGGCGATCTTGCCATCGAGGCTCATAGCGAATTTTGCGGTGACAAAGGGTAAGCCCGTGGTGATAAATTTGATATAGGCTTCGTTAAGCTGGCGGGCCTCCTCCTCATGCTCGCCAAGGCGGGTCTTTATCCCGGCAGCCTCCAGCTTTTCCTTCCCCCGACCTGAAACCAAGGGATTGGGATCCAGGGTGGCGATATGTACCTCGGCGATGCCGCTCTCAATAATAGCCTTGGTGCAGGGAGGGGTCCGCCCGAAATGGCAACAGGGCTCCAATGTCACATACATCGTTGCCCCCCGAGCCTTGTCCCCTGCCTGCCTCAGTGCCACCACCTCGGCGTGGGCTGAGCCCGGAGGCTGGGTATAGCCCTCACCGATGACCACGCTGTCCTTAGCAATCACCGCCCCCACTGCGGGATTGGGGCTTGAGATTCCCAAAGCAAGCCTTGCTAAGGAGAGAGCACGCTCCATGTGGTCCATAGGAGTGCCTTCTATTTCTTCTCGAAGTCCTTATAGTACCTGCTGGCGGTGGGCTCAGTCTGCCCCCGGTACTTGCTTCCCAGACCCTCCGCCCCATAGATCCTCTCCGCAGCGGAGGTGAGGCGAATAAAGGAGACCTGCCCGATCTTCATCCCATAGTAGAGGGTGACGGGCAGCTTTGCCACATTGGAGAGCTCCAGGGTCAAATGCCCCTGCCAGCCGGGGTCGACGTAGCCGGCGGTGGAATGGATCAAAAGCCCGATCCTTCCCAGGGAGCTCTTCCCCTCAAGGCGACCGACGATGTCATCGGGGAGGGTAATATCCTCCATGGTGCTCCCCAGAACAAACTCCCCGGGCTGCAAAAAGAAGGGTTTTTCGCCCTCAATCTCCACAATCTCGGTCAAATCCTCGAGGTTTTGCTTCACATCGATATAAAAGGGAGAACGCCAACTACGGAAAACGCGGAGCTTTTTGTCCAGGTGAATATCAACGCTCGCTGGCTGGATGCAGCTAAAGTCAAGAGGCTCGATGATAATCCTTTTCTTGGCGATCTCCTCCTTGATTGTTCGGTCGCTGAGAACCATACTTACCCCCATTCGAATTCTACCATCAACCCTAGCAAAGTGCAACAAAAAAGGGGGGCCCCGATTTATCGGGGCCCCTAGAAGGTGATAGCCTGGGAAATGCTCACTGGATGGCAAAAGCCATCTGCACCGTGAGAGTGACCTCGGTCTCCCCGGGGCTGATGGGAGTGGGTGGGACCGTGCCCCCTTCAGCCATCGCATAATCACGGTAGATAGGGACAAAACCGCCGCTCTCCGAGATGTAGAATGGCCTTCCTAGCTGGACGCCGGCAAGATCGGCCAATTGCTGGGCCTTGGCCTTGGCATCGGCTATGGCCTCCGCTCGCGCTTCAGCATAATACTGCGATGGGTCGTCCACAGTGAAGCTCACCCCCTGGATTCGGATGAGGTCTCCTCCCGCCTGAGCTGCCGCATCGATGATGCGACCGGTAGCATTCACATTCCTGATCTTGACGCTCACCATATTGCTCACCCGGTAGCCAATGAGAACCTCATAGTCGCCGTCTATCCACTTTCTCACCGGATAGATATTGAACCACTGGGTCTTGATGTCCCTTTCGGCGATCCCATTGGCGCGCAGCGTTGCGATCACCCGATCCATCGCCACAGCGGCTTCGTCCATTGCCTCCTCCACGGTCGATGCTTGAGCCTCGACACCCAAGCTAAGGATGGCGACATCGGGGACCACGGTTACCTCCCCCTGACCAAGGACCCAGATCCCGGTCCACTGAGAGTCGTAGTTCAAATCTGATGGATTTTGTGGGTTTGCCTCTGAGGGCGCTACAGGATCTGCACTTGCCCAAGGAATGCAGCCAACTGCCCCAAATAGGACAACCCCGATGAGTAAACCCACCAACAAACCCTTTCTCATGTTGAACCCCCTTTCCTGTGCTTACGCCAAATGTAACCAACAGCGGTGATGGAAACTAACGACGCTAAGCCGATGACCAGTAACCTGTTTCTCATTTTGACCTCCTTTCTCTAACCCTCGGCTTCGGTTATGTGAACGCTGAAAATCACCTTTTCGAGGCAGCCCTCCTCCCAGCTCCTCTTATAGACCATAGTGATTTCAGTGTCACCCTTCTTTAGCGCCCGAAACTCAAAACTCTCAACACCTCCAGCGCCAATGGCCTGTGAGGAAGGCTCGAAATTGGTTTCTACAAGCTCAAGGAGTTCGTCATCGAACTGAGCCTGCCAGGCATAGCCGGTGGTGAGGTTGGAGGCCAGGGACAAGATGAAGCTAGTGCCGACCTCCACTATAGTTGCCTCAGCGATTGCTCCACCAGAGGCACTGGGAATGATCTCCTGCTGGTTCATCATGTCCCACACCCCATCCATGATCGCTCCAACCACCTCTCCCTCCTGAACCAGGATCATCGCTGTGTGGGGGGTTATGACCTCAGCAACTGCCTGCCCTGACCTGTCGCCGTATCCGGCATGGCGGCACTGGAACTCAAATTCAAACCCCCAGCAGTAGGGGCAAAACATGGCGTGGGTCTCCACCAGCCTCAGGGTATCCTCGATGCCATCGAAGACGAAGGTGGGGCTATTCCTCAAGTACTCTTCAGCTATCTCGCTGCTCTCCTCCTGGGTTACCGGCGTAAACCCATTGTTGTGGCCCTCTTGACTCAAAGCATAAGCCAGCGTTCCCGACAAGGTGAGTGCCACAACCAAACCGATGGCTAAATATAGACTTTTTCTCATTTGCCACCTCCTTTCTAGCTTAGATCAGCTTTCTTTACCGCCTTGGGTCAGCTTTTGCGGCTTTTCCGCCCCTTTTCTTCTTTTTTGCCACAAGATTGCCGTCGCCCCTCCCAAGACCACCACCACCCCCAACAGGGCTAGCTCGAGCTGACGCAGCGGCCAGGCATATCCTTCGCCCTCAGGAGGCGCTCCACCCATGTCTAAGACCTCCCCAGGCATGGGAGTGACTTGTTGAGCCAATCTCTCCCCAATAAGTCCTGCCCCAAAGAGGTGCAGGGCATCGCCCAAGAAAAGAAACGCCAAAACTAGTACGGCAACGGCAGTAGCAACGCGCAGCGTCCCAAAGGCGGCGGGGCGCCGTTTCGGCGCTACCTCAGCGAGGGCCAAGGAGCGCGGCGGAGAAGCCATCGCCACCCGCTGAAGCAGATTCACCGTCGCCCCAAGGGACTCAAGCTCCCAACGGCATGCCTCGCACCCCTCGATGTGGCTTTCTATCTTTTCCCTCTCTAAAGGGCTAAGCCTCCCATCGATATATGGGGAAAGCATCCCCTGCATTTTTTGACACTCGCTCTTTCTCTTAAACATCTCTCTAATTATAAAGACGAAATCTCTAGAGGAAAAGTTCCCGATATTGCCCTAGATGATCGCGAAGCCTGGCCCTCCCCCGGCTGAGCCTGGACTTCACCGTTCCCAGGGAGCTAGCGGTGGCCTGGGCGATCTCCTCATAATCGAGCCCCTCGATATCGCGGAGAATGACCGCCAACCGCTGATCGGGAGGGAGAACAGCCAAAGCCCTCTTGATCTCCTCCCCCAGCTCCTGGCGCAGGGCATGGTCCTCCGGAGAGGGGGCACGCTGCTCGAATTCGAGCTCAAGAGGCAGGCTGTCTAGGGAGGTGGCGGGGCGACGGCGCAGTAAGCGAAGCTGGTCTCGGCAGGCATTGGCGGCAATGCGAAACAGCCATGCCCTGAAACTACCCCCCCTGAACTTGCCTATGCCCCGAAAAGCGGAGAGAAAGGCATCTTGAGTGGCATCTTCAGCAGCCGGGGCGTTGCCCAGCATACGCAAACAAAGGTTATATACCTCCCGTTGATACCTCTCTACAAGCCGATTAAAGCAGTCGAGGTCGCCCTGTTTAGTGCCCTGAATAAGCTCGTCCTCTTCCATCGGGCACATTCTACCAGACCTTAGGCTTCAGTCCAAGCTGAGGCAGGGTAGCACAGCCCTGATAGATAGTTTATAATAGTTGAATGAACCTAAAAAGGCGAGAGGAAGGATGAGATTTAGGCTTCGCGAGATTTTAGTAGTCGTCCTCCTGGCAGTGGTCATCTTTTTACTACTGCAAAGCACGCTACAGAGTTTCAAGGTGGAGGGCTTCAGCATGGAGCCCAGCTTTCACCACGGCCAATACCTAGTGGTCGTTAAGGCGGTCTACTGGTTTGGTGATCCCCAAAGGGGCGAGGTGATTGTATTTCGCTCCCTTGAAAACCCAGACCGTGACCTCATCAAAAGGGTGATCGCCCTCCCCGGGGAGACGGTGGAGATAAATGAGGGTAAGGTTTATATCGATGGCGCCCCGCTGGATGAGCCTTATATTCTTGAAGAACCCGACTATATCTACCCTTCACGTCAGGTGCCTGATGGTTTCTACTTCGTTCTCGGGGACAACCGCAATTCCAGCAGCGATTCCCACGCCTGGGGAATGCTGCCCCGCGAAAATATGATCGGCAAGGCATGGCTATGCTACTGGCCCTTAAGCGAGTGGCAGCTCATTCCAAACTACTCCTTTGAGCAATAGGTTGAAAGGAGCCCTTTGTCAGCAGAGGTGGAGAGGATCTTTAATGAGGCAGGAGCAATCTTGGAGGGGCATTTCGAGTTAGCCTCCGGACTCCACTCCGCCACCTATTGGGAGAAGTTCAAGGTACTGCAATCCCCCCATTACACCGAGCAGCTCTGCAGGATGATTGCCCAGCATTTTAGAGGCGAGGGGATCCAGGTGGTCGCCGGACCTACTTTGGGTGGCGTGATCGTCGCCTTCGAGGTAGCTAGGCAGCTGGGGGTGCGGAGCATCATTGCGGAAAGAGAGGGTGATGGGAGGACCTTCAGGAGAGGATTCACCATCACCCCAGGGGAGCGGGTGCTTATCGTTGACGATGTTTTGACCACGGGAACCTCGATCCTTGAAGTGACTAAAGCGGTGATGAACTATGGCGGTGAGCTTGTAGGAGTGGGCGTGCTGGTGGACCGTTCCCGTGGCAGGGTCAAATTTGGTGTGCCCCTTTTTAGTTGCCATGAGGTATCTATTCCCACCTACGCCCCTGAGGATTGTCCATTGTGTGCTCAGGGGGTACCCTTAACCAAGCCTGGTAGTGGCACAAGGGGGTCGTCCTAGCTTGGCTTTTCACCTTTGATCATTGACAAGTGGAAAAGAAGCGGGTATATTCTCTAAGGGGCCGTTAGCTCAGGGGAAGAGCACCTGACTTTTAATCAGGGTGTCGTGGGTTCGAATCCCTCACGGCTCACCAAAGGTTACAATAGGTAGAACTCCAACTTCTTCTTTATCTTTTCCATGTGGAGGCATGGGCAATTGATAATACACGGTAACTTGCCCATCGTGGACTTCTATCCTCCTTATGAAAGATCGTAGGAACGCCTTTCTCTCGATAAGATCAGCCTCCTCAAGTAGTTGGCGCAGGTCGTAGGCGTAGGATTTTACTATTGCCGCGTCTATCTGCTGTACACCCTGGGCGGCCATTTCAGCTTCCGTTTGAATCCGTGCCTTGTGGAGTTCATCCTGGCGAACCTTTAGTTCTTTGATCCTGGGAGCTAGATCGTCTAGGTCCAGCTTCCCCGTCTCCAGCGCCTCATATAGTCGGGACAGTCTGTTCCGCACATCCTTTAACTCGGCATCAATGGTATCCATGCCATCCCTTAGTCCGCAAGATGCCGCCTGTAGTTCCTCATTTACCAGCTTCACCAGCTCTTCCAGATTGTCGTCTGTGAGTACTCTAGCTCTGAGTTGCTCTATGACCAAGTGCTCAAGTTTGTGCTTGGGGAGTCTCCTGGCATTACAGGCATCCCTGCCCTGTTTGAAGGCTCTTGAGCACAAATAGTAGAAATGCCTGCCAGACTTCGCGCTGTGACCCATCATGGCTCTGCCACAGGAGCAGAAGAGAAGCCCGCTGAGGAGGTAAGGACTGGGCACCGTGCGGGGATGAACTACCTTGGGGCTCTTAGCCGCCATCTGCCGCTGGATCAGTTGGAAGGTGTCTTGGTCGATGATGGCTGGCCAAGCATTCTCCACTCTCACTGGAGGCTCACCGCTCCGGGCTGCGGGATGTCCCGGCCTCCCACCCCATACCAGAGTCCCGCAGTAGGCTTCGTTGGTGAGGATCTTGTGAACTGTTCCCCGACCCCAACGCTCGCCTTTGGCCGTGCGAAAGCCCTCTCGGTTCAGGATTTTTGCGATCTCCTTGCAGCCTACATCCTTGGCTGCAAGGCTAAGGATCCTCCGGATCACCTGCACCGAGGCGGAGTCCTCTGGCTCCGGCTCCAACTTACTTCTGGTCCTTCCGCCGTCCCGCACAGGAATCTTGCGGAAGCCATAGGGGGGCCTGCCACCGTTAAAGAAGCCCCTCGAGGCGTTTTCCCGCATGCCCCGCTTGATGTCCTGACCCAAGTTAGCACTGTAGAACTCGTCGATGGACTCAATAATCCCTTCAAGCAAACGTCCGGTGGGGCTGTCACCCACTGGCTCATTAATCGAGATGACTTCGACACCTTTGTTCCTTAGCAACATTTTGTAGGTAATGGAGTCAGCCCGGTTCCTGGCAAAGCGATTCAGCTTCCACACCAAGATGGCTTGGAAAGGTGGGGGCTTGAGCTTCGCAGTTTCTTTCGCCAGTTCAGGGATGAAAGTGTTCCAGATGATTACTATGACTATCTACGTAGAGACATCCGAAGAAAAGATCTTTTCAATAAGTATCCTGTGCAAGCTAAAAATGCCGAACGAGAAGTCTGGCTTGCTGAACTAGGCAACAAGGAGATTCCCCGCAAGGAAGTTGGCGTACGAATCAAAGACGTCCTGTCTGGATCCGAGAAATGGGTTTTGATAGGTGGCCCACCATGCCAAGCTTATTCACTGGTTGGTAGATCCAGAATGAAGAAGGCGAAGCCGGAGGAATTTGAGAATGACCATCGCCATTTCCTATACCGGGAGTACCTGAATATTATTGCGGTGCAGGGGCCACCTGTTTTTGTCATGGAAAATGTGCCTGGAATACTTTCGGCCAGAGTTAATGGCGAAAACATTTTCGAAAAGATTCTCCACGACCTGAGAAATCCCACTGATGCCGTTCTTGAACTGAACAGCTGCTCAGACAAGCCTGACGAAAGGTTTACCTATCGCATCTACTCACTAGTAAAATCTGCTGATGATGCACGCAGTCTGAAACCATTCGACTATATCATAAGGTCAGAGGATTACGGTATTCCACAGGCAAGACACAGGGTGATATTGCTTGGTATCCGGTCTGATCTAGATGTGAAACCTTCCCATCTTTCTAAAAACGGAGAAAAAGTTCCCATGTGGGATGCCATATCAGACCTGCCTGCACTGCGTAGCCGGCTTTCCAAGGAAAAGGATTCCTATGAATCTTGGAAGTCCATATCGGAGTCAGTTCCGAAGTATGAATGGTTCTCCGACTCCTCCATAGACGATGCTTTGAGGGGTAAACTCCGATCTATAGCCAAGGAGAACAATGATACACTTGATGTTGGAACAGAGTTTACGCCGTGTTCGCAAAAGCCTAATCTTGTTCCTGACTGGTTCCACGATGGAAAACTTGGTGGAGTAACCTATCATGTTTCCCGCAGTCATATGCGCGAGGACCTGTGTCGTTATCTTTTCGCCTCCTGTTTTGCGACGGTGTATGGCCGGTCACCCAAAATGAGTGATTTCCCGGAAGATCTTCTGCCAGAGCACAAAAGCGTTCGGAAGGCAGTTAACGGTGAAATGTTCTCTGATCGCTTCCGCGTCCAACTCATGGGGAAACCATCAACGACAGTTACGTCACATATTTCAAAGGATGGGCACTACTTTATTCACCCGGATCCCACCCAATGCCGCAGTCTAACAATAAGAGAAGCAGCAAGACTTCAGACATTTCCTGACAATTACTTCTTCGAAGGGTCCCAAACAATGCAATACCATCAGATCGGCAATGCGGTACCACCTCTGTTAGCTCAGCAGATTGCGAAGGTTATCTATGATGTATTCCGTCAGCACAGATAAACAGAGTTCGCGAAATACGAGCCGTCAGCAACAATGGCAGAAATCAGTAACAAGCACACTAGCCTCCCTTTGAAAGCCAATGTCCACTGCACATTTTAGCGGAAAGTTCAATCGTGTATCTCTTTGGTTTTCCCGGTTTCTCCTCGATTCTGGTTGACATGCTTTACCTCACTATGTTTAATATAATCGCTGTTGTAGCAAGGATAGTGGTAAGTCCCCACAAGAAAAGGTTACTCAGAAAAGGCCCTCTAGATACAACTTCAATATCGGCTATTTGTATAGGAGCAGTTTGCTCTACTTTATCACCGTCAACGTTTTGGAGAACTAAACTGCATTGAAAATTCCCAGGTTGCCCAAACCGCACTCCGCTTTTCAGGGATAAGGTTCTTTGCCACCATTTATCTATAGGGAATTGATATTTGGGTGGCCCTGATAATTCTCTAGGCCATTCGCCAAAAACAAGAACGGAGTCTGATACCACGATTTGAGGTTCACCCCTATACAAATCTGGAGGGTCTATTTGTAGAATTCCTTCTTGCCACTCTTGTCCTTCAAAAAGTGGCTTCAAGGAAAGGGACATTTGGATTATATCTCCTGTCAAATATGGAAGTAACGAAAATGGGAATATCCTACGCCAACCTATTGCCCGTGCCATATAAACAAATCCGAATGCTTCGCCATGATAGAACTTTGGCATTGTTCTTCTTGCCTTTCTGAGGATAACTATAATATGATTCATCGCAATTTTCCACTATGACTAGGGAGAGCTGGTTTTCCCTGTTGCTGGCGGAGAATTGTCAGTGTAAAATAGAGACCGTGGAGAGGAGTTCGAATCCTACGCGCGGAGCAGTTTTGCCTTTTTCCGAACCTGAGCAGATTCAAAATCACTCGAACTTAGGCTTGCTGAAGTGCTCCGGGGAAGCCGGATTGGAACCAAAGGAGAAGTTGATAGAATTGAGAAAGGGCTGTTGGCAAGTACATCGCTTTGGCAGGGATAGGAAGGAGGGAGGTGAATAGTATGGTCACCGTAGGTACAAGTATAGTCTGGAACTTCGAACATTATCCTTGGTACATAACGCTAACTAGCGCCGACTTAGGCTATACGCGTGATGCTGATACCAAAGTGCATTTAAGGCGCAAAATATCACTAAATATTACACAAGGTTCGTCACATCCGCACACGGTTAGGGGTGATATAGCAGCGGCAGGACTAAAGTATATGGAAATACCAGACCTCGGTGTGATTGATGCCATCAGACAATATTTCAGGATGCATCCAACAGTACGAGCGCGAAGAGCAACTGGACCCCGTGGGCTGAGGGGTATCCTCGCCTATCCCGTCCGTCGAACGGCGACACCGGCTATGTCGGCAGGCTGGTTAGGAGAGGCACTCGCAGGTCTATTCATGGAGAGCAAGCTCGGATGGGCTCTCTTTGAGCGGCCGCAGCGGGCAGCGCCAGACGCCATCATGGATGCCGGTAGCAAGTTTATGCTTGTAGAGGTCAAAACTACACTTAGAGAACCTCCCTCAGTAACACGGAAGCCCAGAACTTTGCCGCGTCTCATGATGGAGGCAACTCTCGATTGTTTGGATATTTGGGCTAAGGAGGTATACATTCACCCTGGCCCAAAGAAAGCCCCAGGGCCTTATGGAGCACTTATTTTTGGCATCTATATTAGAGACTTTTTCGGGAATCAAATTGAAGCTGACGTGGATACGCTGGAAATAGCTATATAGCGTGGAGGGGGTTTTATGGAAAGAAGCCATTTTCTTACCGGGCCAGAAGAACGCTTTAGCGAACCGAGATATATGTCTGGCGCGCTTGACGCCAGACTAAAGGGAGAGTACCAGCAAGCCAGAGAAATACTGCTAAGCAACTTCGATAAGGCGGCTAACGAGGAGGATGAGTTTGCAATCCAAGGCGTTGTCCGTGAACTATATCGGACATTGCTTTTGCAATTTCAAGCCCAGGAAGAACCCGAAGAATCGGCGACACCGCTCCACATAGCTACATCCTGCTTGCAGCTTCTGAAAGGGGGGTTAGCCCGAGTTCCAGAGGGTCAGCGTTCAAAAATACAGGAGCTTATTGAGGCCACATTGGTAGCCTGCCGAGTAAGATTCCTCGATGAACCTGCACGGAGGCGGGAGGCGGCTAGGCTTGAGGGAAAACCTAAGTTTGGCGCTGAGAAGCGCAGAACCAAGTCCTACGAAATGCAAACATAGCATCTGGTTACTCACAAGGCGTCTTTGATTCCTGGGAATTGCGATGATGAACCACACATCCAAAGAAGTTCCACCTTTGGCAATCAGTCAAGCGGGTGGTAAAATTTGGCAGCAGGTTAATTAGAAAGGAAGTTCAACTCTGTTAGTTGGAGGGCAAGACGAAGGCAGGTAGGTATGTCTCAAATCTCATTTGACCGGATATTTAAGTCGACGAACCCAAAACAAGACAAGTTTTTATCGCGTTTATTTGGCATATTCAGTGAGGATATTGTTCGGACGTGGTGTCAAGATCGCCGGGCACCATACCAGAACCTGGGAAGACCCACGGTTAGGTTGCGGGCAGAAAGACGTGGACGCACCTTAGATTTTACTTTCCAGTCCAGACAAGATGGACGTGTCTTCGTAGGGGAACTCAAGTGCGAACTAGAATTCGAGAATTACCGCTATCTTACGCTAACGTCATCGTCTCAACTTGACCACCATAAGGGCGAGGCTTTTGCAAAGTTCCGAGATATCGCCAAAAACCCGCACAAATACAAGGTAACGGTTGACGGTAAGAGTATTTCAGTGGCAGGATCCATCCTAGTTTGGGGAAGCGTTGCCGCTGATGGGCGCATGACTGTAATCAGAGAAAATGGATTTGCAGACGTCTTGTCACTTGAGGAGATCATTGCTGACCTATTAGATTGGGGCAATGAAGGCTACCGTCAGCTTATCGAGGACAGGGCAACTTGGTGCCAGTATCTATTTCGTAAATTGCTTGCCAGAATCTGAACAATAGGGCGGATTGTGCAATGCCCGTGGATAGATGAGTTCAAGTTTATCGATTCGCCGTAGGGGATGAAAGGTAAAACTTTGGCGGAGAATCTGGCACCGCTCTATTGAAGGGCCTCAGAAGCATTAGCCAACTAGCCTAATCTGCTGTGGCAGGTAGATTTTCATATTCGAATGCTGACTAGGTGCGCTACAAAGGTCAGAGAGCGGATAATCCAGCTTATACGAATGGAAGGTTCCCCCCCGGGTGAAGTTGGTCATATTTAGTTCGGCATCTCCAGTATCAATGTTGTCCCCTTACCTGGGGTTGATTGCAATTCCAAAGTGCCACCCAGTAATCGCGCCCGCTCCTGCATTCCAGCCAGGCCAAGCTTACCACTACGGGGAAGATCGTCTACTCTACATGGTAGTTCAAACCCCCGACCATTGTCGCTGATCGTCACCTTGGTTTTGCCTTCAGCGAACTCTATAACCAACTGGGTCTTTGAGGCCTGGGCATGTCTCCTGATATTACTCAGCGCCTCCTGAACTATGCGGAATACCAATAGTTCGATCTCAGGCGTGAAACGTCTTTCGATGCCAAACACCTTTAGATCTGTTTCTATCCCAGCGCGTTCTTTCGTTTCTTTCACCAGCGATCTCAATGTTGGCAGTAGACCTAGATCGTCCAGTATCGATGGGCGCAGATCATGGCTGAAGCGATGCACCTCTTGTAATCCGCGATGGAGCTGTACCTGCATGTACTTAAGGAAGAAGATGTCATCTGCTGGCAGATAGCCTTTCTTGCGAATGAAGTTATCCAGCTGCCGGGAAAGGCTGCCTATAACCTGAGCTGTATCGTCATGAAGCTCACGGGCAATGCGCTTGCGCTCTTCCTCTTGAGCCCTGACCGCTTCCTGGATATAGAACCTCATGTTCTCCTGCATTCTTTTCTCCTCAGTCACGTCCCGGGCGATATGCTGAAACCCTACAGGCTGCCCATCACTGGTAAGCAAATTGGTGGTTAACCTGAAAACTGCCTCCGTCCCGTCTCTTCTAACGGCGCGTTGTTCATAGGGCTGATGAAAAGCCTCGCCACAGAGCAGGCTTCTTCGTACCTTTCTTGCAACATCTAGCCCTTCCTCCGAGAGAAAATCCTTCACATTTAAAGCACTAAGTCTTTCTGGATCAAATCCGAAGAGCTTTGCCGCTGCCCTATTGACTGTCGGGATGTTGCCCTCGAGATCCTGAACCCATATGGCATCGTTGGCGCTCTCGAAAAGGGTTCTGTAGTTCCTCTCCGAAACCTCTAATTCGGCCGCTATTTGCCTTTGCTCCTCATAGAGACGGGCGTTCTCTAGGGCGATGGCAATTGCATTGCCGATGATGGTCAACAGTTGTATCTCCTCTGGCTGGAATTGCCGTGGATGGCGCACAGCCACACAGAGAGTGCCTATAACCTTCTCTTTGAATCTCAGCGGGGCGATCAGCTGGGCGTATAGCCCCTCTCTTCGCGCCTCTTCCCGGGATAATCTCGGATCGTGTGAGGTATCCTCCACTACCATTGCCTCCCCTGAGGCAGCCACCCGTCCGTTAAATCCCTCTCCCACCTTCAATCTGTCCACTGCTGCCACGAATTCCTGAGATACCCCCTTGTGAGCCAAAATTTCGAGTTCATCAGTCTCCTTATTCACGAGGAATATCAAAGCAACCTCTATGTCCATCACCTGTGCGACTTTTTCAATAGCACTGCTAAGGACCTGTTCAACTTCAAGGGTCTGGGTGAGGAGACAGCTAACTTCATTAAGGGTAGCAAGCCTATTTTCGCTGTTCTGTAGGTGCATTAGGCGAGATTGGAGTTCCTCATAGGCTCGCTTCAGTTTTGTCAACTCGTTTCGCCCTTGTTCCCGCTTCCGAGCCATCTTTTCACTCCAAGCATTCCTTTAGGTAATATCTTCTAAGCTGAACCAGCCTTTTCTCAGGGAGTACAGCACTGCCTCAGTGCGAGAGCCAACTCCCAGTTTATTAAAGATGCTTCTCAGATGGCCCTCCACCGTACGCTTGCTGAGGCCAAGCTCATCGGCGATCTCCTTGTTGCTCATGCCTCTAGCTGCCAGCTTGATTATATCCATCTCGCGGTCGCTGAGATGCTCGGAAGGTCTTACCCTACCTAGCACCTTGTCAGGGAATCTAAAGCGGCTTACGACCTTGCGGAAGACTATGGGATCAAGCACCGGCTCACCCCTCTGGACAGCTCGAATAGCATGGATCAGCTCATCGCCACTGGCTGTCTTTAGCAGGTAACCGGCAGCGCCTGCCTCCAGCAGTCCGAAAACATACTCATCGTTAGCATAGGCGCTGAGTACCAGTACCGCACAGATGGGATGAAGCAGCTTAATCTGCCGCGTGGCCTCGATACCGTTAAGTTTGGGCATGGCGATATCCATGATGATGATATCGGGGTGCATCTCGGTGGCCATCTGGACAGCCTCCTCACCATCGCCAGCCTCACCTATTACCATCAAATCGCTCTCTTCCTCCAAAAGCCGGCGCATACCTTGTCTTGTTATAACATGGTCCTCAGCAAGAAGAACCTTGACGGCGCTCATAAATTCAAGCCCTCCTCCGTTATTGTACTCAGTCATAACGCTCCCTTTCAAGCGTAGTAACGCCTAAGCCAGGTGCCAGGAGTCGAGTGGAAATACCTGACAAAATATACCCGCCCAGGCTCCATTTACTAGGTGAGATTTGGAGCGCAAGATACCTGCTAACGAAAGTGCTTCTCGCAGTAAAAACGGGCGTAATAACAGATGGCACATGGCTTTGAAGATAGTATTTTTGTAGTAGGTAGTGAATGAGTAATTTCGTAAGGGGGTCAACAGATGGAGCTTGTTCTTGATTTCCCCAAAGTTGAGTCCATCGTAAAGAGCTATACGGATAAGGTTGATTCTGGCATAGACAGCTACGCAGATAAGAAGGAGCTATTGATATCTCTACTGCAGGATATCCAGGCTGAGTTTAATTACCTTCCCCGAGACGTACTGGTAAGGGTTAGTCAGAAGCTGGATATTCCCTTGAGCCAGGTATTTGGCGTGGCCACCTTCTTCCGGGCGTTCAGTTTGGAGCCTAGGGGACGCCACCTGGTCACTGTGTGCTTGGGCACCGCCTGTCATGTCAGGGGAGCACACAGAATGGTGGACAAGATGGATAGGGATTATGAGCTAAAACCTGGCAGCACTACGGAAGACACCAGGTTCACGCTGGAAACAGTTAACTGCTTAGGCTGCTGCGCCCTGGGTCCTGTGGTAGTTGTGGATGGCAAGTATGAGAGCCAGATGAACCCCGACAAGCTCGACCGCGTTTTGAGGAGATATAAGTAAATTACAAAGGGGCATGGCATGGTAGAGATATTGCAAAAGAGATTAGAGGATCCCTCCCAGCTGGAGAACCTGCGACGGTCGATACTTCAAAAAAGGGACCCAAGCCGTCCCTGTATAACGGTATGTGCTGGAACTGGCTGTCGTGCCTCTGGTGCTGAGGCGGTTATTGATGCTTTCAAGGATGAAATCGAAAGACGGGAAATCCAGTTAGATATGGAATTAAAGGAAACTGGTTGCCACGGTTTTTGTGAAAGGGGTCCATTAGTAGTCATTCGACCACAGAAGATCTTCTACCAGCGGGTAAAGGCCGAAGATGTCCCGGAGATTATCTCTGAAACTGTGCTCAAAGGTAATATCATTGAACGGTCACTTTACGTGGATCCAGCAACGAACGAGAAAATTATCTATGAACCTGATGTTCCGTTCTATAAGAGGCAAACACGAACTATTTTTGGCGCTAACGGGGAGATCGACCCCACTGAAATTGAGGATTATATTGCCATTGGCGGTTATCGTGCCTTGGCTAAGGCCCTTTTTCAGATGTCCCCGGAGGAGGTGATCGAGGAAATAAAAACATCCGGTTTGCGAGGGCGTGGTGGTGGCGGCTTCCCAACGGGGAGGAAGTGGGAGTCCTGCCGAAATGCCAAAGGTGATATTAAATATGTGATCTGCAATGCCGATGAGGGTGACCCCGGCGCTTATCAGGATAGAAGCCTCCTCGAGGGAAATCCACATAGTGTTTTGGAAGGCATGATCATTGGTGCCTACGCTATAGGCGCTCACGAAGGGTATATTTACGTGCGTAATGAATATCCCCTGGCAGTAAGCACGATAAGGACAGCAATCCAGCGCGCCACAGAGTACGGGTTGCTGGGGGAAAACATACTTGGCTCGGGTTTCGACTTCACAGTAAGGATAAACAGGGGTGGGGGGGCTTTCGTCTGTGGGGAGTCCAGCGCGCTAATGGCTTCCCTTGAGGGCAAGATAGGGGAGCCAAGAGCCAAATATATCCACATGTCGGAGAAGGGTCTATGGGATAACCCCAGCCTCCTAAATAATGTCAAGACCTGGGCCAATGTGCCGCTGATAATCAACAAGGGTGGTGAGTGGTACTCCCAAATTGGGACAGAGAGAAGCAAGGGCACGATGATATTTTCCCTAGTGGGAAAGATAAATAACACCGGTTTGGTAGAAGTTCCCATGGGAATAACACTGAGGGAGATGATCTACGATATCGGGGGCGGAATCCCGGGGGGGAAGAAATTCAAGGCAGTGCAGACCGGCGGTCCATCAGGGGGTTGTATTTCTGAGCAATACCTAGATACACCTGTGGATTTCGATGAACTTACCAAGCTCGGCTCTATGATGGGCTCCGGAGGAATGATAGTAATGGACGAAGACACCTGTATGGTCGACGTTGCTAAGTACTTTATTGAGTTCCTCAAAGAGGAGTCATGCGGCAAATGCGTCCCGTGCCGCGAGGGACTAACTAGAATGAGTGAGGTCCTGGCCAATATTACCGAGGGAAAAGGCAAGGGGGGAGACCTCGATCTACTGGAGGATCTGGCCGGGATTCTCCCCAATGGCTCCCTGTGTGCCCTGGGTACAACCGCTGCCAACCCGGTTCTGAGCACCCTTCGTTACTTCAGGGATGAGTATATAGCCCACATCGAAGAGAAGAGGTGCCCTGCTGGGGTTTGCCGAGAGCTAATCGAGTATTCTATTGACCCCGAGAGGTGTGAAGGGTGCCTCAGATGTATTAGGGCATGCCCCACCAATGCTATTAGTGGAGAGAAAAGAAAACCCCACACCCTGGACCAGAGTGAGTGTATCAAGTGTGGGGCTTGTTATGACGTTTGCAAGTTTGGAGCAGTGATTAAGCGATGAGAGGAGGGACAACCGATGGCAAAGGTATGGGTTGATGGTCAAACTCAAGTTGAGGTGGTGGAAGCGCTGGGAAGCAATACGGTTCACCTTACAGTCGATGGCAAAGAGATCAGGGCGGCGCCTGGCCAGACCATCCTGGAGGCTGTGGCCCGCAGACCCGGAATTGGAAACGTCCCTGCTCTTTGCTATCACCCCGCGGTCAAGCCTTATGGAGCCTGTCGGCTGTGCACAGTGGAGGTAACCGAGGGATCGAAGTCTAGGTTTGTGGCTGCTTGCCTTTACCCGGTAGAGGAAGGTCTGGAGGTAAAGACCGATACCGAGAGGGTGAGAAAGCTACGCAAAGGGATACTTGAGCTTCTGTTAGCCAGATGCCCCAACGTAAAGAAGATACAGAATCTGGCTAAGGAGTATGGGGTGGAGAAGCCAAGGTTTGCCCTCGGGGATCAAGACTGTATCCTCTGCGGCTTGTGTGTCAGGGCCTGTCAGGAAATCATAGGGAGGTCGGCCATAAGCCTAGTTAACCGGGGTATCTACAGAGAGGTGGCCGCTCCCTTCTACGCCTATGAACTGAGTGAGGAGTGCATCGGCTGTGGAGACTGTGTCTACGTTTGCCCCACCGGCGCTCTATATCTGGGGCCTGATGGAAAGCCTGTACTCCCCAAGGTAAAGATACCTTACCCTGAGATTGAGGCGATGCTGCGAGAAGGAGCGGTAGCTCCTTCTCGCAGCTAGGGGCTGTGGGGTAAGGATTGGGAACGAGAAGCACAGCCAACCAGCCTTTATTTCTGGACGGAAGCTGAACTCGAGTTCCTGCTTGCAGGTCTCTTGCCTTGCCTATTGGGTCGCTGGAGAGGGAGCTACCGCTCTAGTCACCAGGTAAAGGTCACAGAGAACCTAACTGGATGCTTAGCCAAACTATCAAAAGTCCTACCTCTTGTAGTGCGCAGCTTCCCATTGAACATAAGTCCACATTGTGCAGCGAGACGGCAGGGCAGGCTGGCTTGCCACTGGGAGACATTGACACGTATGTAGATATTTGCTAGCCTGCTGTCGACACGTCCGCAGAGAGCGGAAAAGGGAAAGGAGGTGATCGGAGATGGCGAAGCTGAAGCCTGGGGCGATCACCATTGACCTGGAGACCGGTGGCATCTACGGCGACCTCGACCACTGCCCCAGGGAGGATCTCCTGGAGAGCGCGGAGGCCCTGCTTTCGCTCTTGCCCAGGGTGAATCACAAGGGAGTCTGGGCGCTGGCGAAGGACTTCGATGCCGGTTGCTACCTCTACACCAAGAGCAAGAGCTACAGGGTGCCGGGGGACCTCGACCTTGACCAGGACATATACCGAGGGCCGGCGCTCGGCTGGCCACCAAGCCCAAGAGACAAAACCTTCAGGCTGATGGTGCAACCCGACTGCGTTCGGGATGCTTACTGGCGCGCCAGGTGGTATGAGCCCCTCATTGGCAGCGTCAGCGATGGCAAGGTGAGCGCCGATACCGAGGGGATCGTTGACCTCACCGCCGAGGCTAGAGCAGAAATGGAGCATCACAGAAGGGAGATCGAGGCGCGGGAAGCCAGCAAGCCAAGACAACTAAAGATAACGTTTTAAGATTTGAGGAAATCAAGAGAAGGGGCTTGAGGACCTCAGGGTGAAACTCAAAAACCTTCAAAGAGTCCCCGTTTTTTGCCCGAAAACTTAAGGGAAAGGAGGTGATGAAGCTGGAGAACCGAATAGAGAAGCAGATCGACGTCCTGGTGGGCGCCCTTACCGATCCCATCATCGTCTTTGACCCGAGCTGGGCCGACGTGCTCCCCGACTGGCTGAAGGGGGAGATAAAGATGCAACGCTTGGCGCAGCTCATGAAGGGGGAGGAGGGGATCGCCACCGACGCCAAGGCCCTGGCCTATGTCTCGAACGTCTCCCTATCTCAGCCGATAGCCTCGGACTGGGTAGAGATCTACCAGTATCTCTTGACCAGGGTGATGGGGGACAAAGTGCCGGAGGAGATGAGGAGGGAGAGCCTGGACGACTATCGGATGGGGCTCCTCAAGGAGCTAAAGGAGTGGATCTATCGCCAGCGGGTCAAGGCGAGGCAGGAAAAGCGAAGAGTGCAAAGAGCAAGAGCCAGGGCTAAGGCGGAGGCAGAAGCCCGAGCACCAAAGCAACTAACATTGGGGCTCTAGCTAGCAGATATGAAGGGGACGTGGATTCAATCCACGTCCCCTTTTTTTAACTCATGGCTGCACGAAATGGACGTTTGTGCAATTCTGGGGCGGCGCAGCCCACATCTAGGTTTGTTGCTGTTGGCTATGGACCTGCTCCGCTGAAGTATAGCACGCTAACTTCAAGCACCTGCCTTAACCCCTGATTCCCGTAATGAATTGGCTAAGCGAGCTACCTCGTCATAAAGCTCGGCATAGGTCATCTTGATGGTATCTTGCCCTTCGCTCTTGAAAATGAGAGCGGTTTCATTATCGCGGTAGCGGAGCATATTTTCGGCAAAATTGAGGCGGGCACCTGGAAACCACTTGGTGTCAATCATGTGTTTACCGGTGACCATGATAGTATTGTAGGATTTTGATGCTTTAATCTCGCCGAAATCCCACATGGCGGCCCAGAAGTCCGACAGGTTATTTATGGACCACTCATGCAGTTCAGTATAGTCATCAATCTTCAGTCCATAGCGTTGATTAACAAGGTCTATGAATCTGGTCATATTAGCCTTCTTTATCCGTTCTGCCGATGGCTTCCAAATAGGCGTCTCCATAGCGCTCTCTCTCCTTTAGTATCCCGGCTTTAATTTAAGCTTACCTTCAAAAGTTTACTTTATCTAGCCCCTTAAGGCCTAGAATTTGCCTGGCCTCATCGGGGGTAGCCGTTTCCAAGCTTAACTCATGAGCTATTCTGATTATCTTTCCCACCTGCTCAGCATTACTCTTTGCTGGCACTCCTTTACTAACATAAAGGCTATCTTCCAGACCAACCCGGGCATTACCACCCATAATCAGTGACATGGTGCACATTGGCATCTGGAACCGTCCAGCGGCACAAACTGACCAGGTAAAATTGCCGATTGCTTCCTTCACGATATTATAGAGGAATACCAGGTTATTGGCTGATGGCATGATAGACCCCAGAATACCTAGTACAAATTGTAGATAAACAGGTTTTTTAACATGCCCCTGTTGGATCATGTGAGCCAGGTTGTAGACCATGCCGGAATCATATATTTCAAATTCTGGTTTTGTCCCGTTTTCGGCAAAAGTTTTCACATATTGCTCCAAGGACTTGAAAGTGTTAGGGAAGATAAGGTCTTTGGTCATCTCCAAGTATTTTGGTTCCCAATCATACTTAAAGGTGTCTACTACTTCTAGACCTCGGGATATGTTAAAATTTATCGACCCGAAATTACATGAGGCAAGCTCCGGCTTGAGCACGGGTATCGGCCTGAGCCTCTCCTCAACGGTCATCCCGAGACCGCCACCTGTGGTTACGCAAATAACCACATTACATCTGCTTTTTATGTCGCTAACTATTTCCCTCATTAGCTCTACATCAGAGCTAGGTTGTCCCGTTTCTGGATTACGGGCATGAATATGGACCACTGCCGCTCCAGCCTCGTAAGCCTGCACCGCCTCATCGGCAATCTGTTTTGGTGTGATAGGTAAGTACGCGCTCATGCTCGGGGTATGAATGCTACCAGTTATGGCTGCTGTGATGATAGCCTTTTCCAATTCCTCTCCCTCCTTATCCATCCTGGAATTTATGGCTAAGTACCTAAAGTTGAATGCAATAACACGTCACCACGCTAACAAAGCCTTTTGCTACCGTAGCCAAACTATTCATCTGATACTCTTAATCCAAAAACCCCAGAGAACGATATGCAAGGGAGAATGGAACCCAGAGGGAGCCCCACATTTCCTCTCATTGAGGAACCCTTCGAAGTCCTGTCTATTCTGGCCCGCTGCCGACAGGTCATGGATCACGCGCAGGGAGATCGTTCATAACGCAGAGCGAATCTGTCCTGCACCCGATCATCTTAATCCAGGATAGCTACAGCCCTTGTACTTACCCGCACTAGCCAGCGTTATTACGATGTCATTGCGAGACGCCGAAGGCGACGCGGGAATCCCCGGGAAACGCACAAAAATAAGTCGTTTTGTCATAGAGATTGCTTCGCTACGCTCGCAATGACGTGGTTGTAGTTTCGGTTATGATTGCAACTAACTACTAGTGTTGTGTCCCAGAAGTTCCCTGCAAAGTTCAGGGACTTTCCCCCTCGATGGGGGAGGCAAGATGGGGGTGACCGTAATAAATTTGTCAAGGTTCTTGTGGGACACCACACTAGTCCCCTTTGGCTTCCAGTGCCTTCAGTATCCTCTCAGGCGTGGCCGGGTAGTCCGTAATCCACACGCCGATCGCATCGTGAATGGCCGAGAGGATGGCCGGAGGTGCCGCGCTGGCGGTCATTTCCCCAAAGCCCTTGGCGCCCCGCGGTCCGTTCGGGTGGGGGATCTCCACCAGACCGGAGATCATCTCACCGGGCATGTCCGCCGACGTGGTCAGGACATAGTCACCCAGGTTGTCGGACGCAAAATCCATGTCCGGGTAATAGGGGAGCTGGTTTTCGGTCAGGGCGAAACTGATCCCCATCATGGAACCCCCGTTGATCTGCCCCTTGCACAAGAGTGGATTAATGGCCTTGCCCACTTCGAAGGCCTGAACCAGCTTGAGCACCTTTACCTCGCCGGTCTCCGTGTCCACTTCCACTTCAGCCACGCAAGCGCCAAACGCCAGTGAGGCGATGGCGGTCATTTTTCCCGTCTCAGCATCGAATTCCTGCGGAGGACCCGGCAGGTAGGCGCCGATCCCCACCAGGAACTCACCGCCCCAGTTTGCCGCCGCGCCCACGTCAGCCATGCTGATGGCCTTTTTCGGGTCGTCTTTGACAAAAACCGTGTTGTCCGCAAGTTCCAGCCGGTCCGGCTCAACGCCAAGCTGAGCGGCCGCGAACGTCTTGACCTTTGCCTTCAGATCCCGGGCCGCCCTGATGACCGCGTTCCCGTCCATGAAGGTCACGCGGCTGGCAAAGGTCCCGGTGCACATGGGACCGATATCCGTATCGAAATTGGTGTGGGTGATCGCCTCCAGCGGGACGCCCAGTTCGTCGGAGGCCAGCTGTCGCAGGATGGTCTTGCAGCCCTGACCGATGTCCACCGCACCGTTGAGCAGATCGAACGTGCCGTCCGGTTTCAGGCGAATCTGGGCCTGGCTGGGGTCGCCGCCGCCTTTGAGCCCCGTAGGATGGATGTTGCACGAAATCCCTATGCCTCTTTTTTTCATTGACCTTACCTCCTTTGCGAACTCATGGCCTTGAGATGGGCCGGCAGCTCAATGCCTGCCAGCGCGGCGGCCTTCTGCATGGCCTCGATCAGACCGGCCGCTTCCACTTTGAACTGGGTGGCCCCGAGATCGCCCTCACGCCAGGCATTGATAAAGCGGATCTCCCAGGGGTCCATGCCGATAACTTCGGCGATGCGGTTCATCTGGAGCTGTTCGGCGGATGTGCCGTTGATGATCCCGAAGCCCCGCTGGGAACTGCCCGGGGGCTTGTTGGTGAACACGCAGATACCGTCAATCCAGATGTTGGGGATGGCGAACGGTCCGGCAATGAGGATGGCGTTCTTTTCCACCACGTAGTTGCCCATGGCGTTGTATGCGCCGCAGTCATGGATGGTCTTGATCTGCCGGGCCACGATCCGGCCGTCCTTCTTCACCCCGTCTTTGAACTGGAAGGTCCATGCGCCCCGTTTGGTGGTGAAGAGGGTCTCCTCCTGACGCGTGAGGCGATACTTGACCGGTTTTCTGATCTTGAGGGCCATCACGCCGGCAATGTGGTCGCAGTGAAGGTCGTTCTTGGACCCGAAACCGCCCCCCACCGTTCCCCCGATATATCGGATCTTGTTCATGGGCAGGCCGAATATGGCACTCAGCATGCCCAGGTGAAAATACAGGTCCTGGCTGCACGTGTGGATGGCCAGCCTGTCGGCGGCATCGATATAGGCCACCGAAGCCTGGGGCTCTATGGGCGCGTGGTCGTTCACGCCGTTGGTATATGTCCCTTCAATGATGAAATCCGCCTCCTTGAAGCCCGCTTCCACATCCCCCAGGCGGACCTTCCGGGTCATGCCGCTGTTAAATTCAAATACGTTACCCTCCGGACGTACCAGAGGCGCCCCTTCTTTCATGGCCTCAAACGGATCGAAAACAGGTGTCTCTTCCTCGATATCCAGCTGGATTTGATCGAGGGCCTCCATGGCCGTATCCTCGTCCACCGCGGCCACCGCTGCAATGACCTCTCCCTTGTAGCGGATAGGCCCGGGCGAAAAGACAGGCTGGTCACCGCCCATGCCGTAGGCATTCAGCCCAGGCACATCCTTTGCCGTAACCGCACCGGCAACGCCGGGCATCTTTTCGGCGGGAGAGACATCCAGTTGACGGATGACGCCCTTATGGACCGGGCTCCGCAGGACTTTCATGTACAGCATTCCCGGAAGCTGGACATCATCCACGTAAGTCGTCGTGCCACTCACATGACCGACCCCGTCGTAGCGGGGTACGGGTTTACCCACATTATCCGACATGGTTATCCCTCCTCCTTTCCGCCCCCAGCGACCGCCTGGACCGCCTCTACGATCTCATAATAACACCCGCAGCGGCAGATATTACCCGAGACGGCCTCCACAATGTCATCGCGGCTGGGCTTGGAATTTTTGTCCAACAGGGCCTTTGCCGAGACCAGCATGCCCGGCGTGCAAAAACCGCACTGGGCTGCATAGTGTTCGTGAAATGACTTCTGCAAAGGATGCAACTTTCCATCCTTTGAGATAAAGGATTCCACGGTTTTAACATCCTTACCTTCCGCTGTCAATGCAATCGTTAGGCAGGCTCGAATCGGCTCACCATTGAGCAATATGGTGCAGGCGCCACAATCGCCTGTATCACATCCACGTTTGGGACTCTGAACATTAAGTTTTTCTCTTAGCACATCCAGCAAAGTCTCCGTAGGTTTGACTAGAACCTCCACCGGATTATTGTTTAAGATAAACGGTAGTCTATATTTCATAGCTATTTGCCTCCTTTACTATATAGTAAGAACCGCTTTCGACAATTTTGGTTCGCTACAAATACTATTGCTTCCCAGTCTAGAATTGCCCTCCGCTCAAGCTCTTTGCCAACCAGCCCCGGTCTCGGTTATCTAGCTCCCGTATTGAACTTCCTTGTGAGCTACCCACCCGAAATCATGTCATATCTCAGATTCACGTCAAGGAACTCCTTGTCCTTGTAACTATCCTGAGCAGCTAGCTGGACGAGTTCATCATAGGAATAAACCACTTGGCCCTCGACTACAACAAACGTCCCCCTGCTGAAAAGAAAATATTGGGCCTGCTCAAAGTCACGAATTTCTTCCACCGGATACCCGTACCACAAAGGTCTCTTGACCTTTAATTTGGGTAACTCGGGCATTCCACCACCTCCCACTGTGAAAATTGGAAAACTGCTACCAACCATGTTACAGTAAAGTCGTAAGACCTGCTGCCTGAGCTATGGCACGTGAAACCAGTGCTTTGCCTGCTTTCCTGCGATACCAAGCAGTCGCTCGTTGGTCATCAATAGGATTACTCTCAGCCACAGCCTGCTCAGCGCATTCGTTAATCAATCCCTTGTCAAGGGACTTACCCTTGAGCTTCTCCTCAGCCTTTACACAACGTATTGGCGTCGGCGCCATAGATCCTAAGGCAATACGTGCGTCATGGCATGTTCCATCTTCTGTATCAAGCCTAACGGCCACGTTCACTACTGACAGTGTCATCGCTCTGCGTCGCCCCAATTTAAGGAAAGCGGTTTTACTTTTTGCCAAAGCGGGAACTCTGATTTCAATGATCAATTCATCCGGTTTGAGCACCGTCTCTCCTGGTCCAGCAAAAAAGTCGGTAACACTGACAATCCTCTCACCCTTAGCACTTGCTAAAAGCAACTCCGCATCCATTACCATTAGAGGCGTCGCTAAATCCGCTGCCGGTGAAGCGTTTGCTAAGTTACCGCCAATGGTGCCTGCATTCCTTATAGCAATACTACCTCCATGTCGCGCAGCTTCAGATAGTACGCTTGCCTTCTCAGCTACTAAGGAATCACAAGCGAGCTTGGACCATGTTGTTGTTGAACCAATTACCAGCTTTTCTTCTTCTTCTTTGAGATAGTTAAGACCCAATCCTCCGATATAGAGAAGAATATCAGGCTCAACTTCATAATAGTTCATTCTAGGTACAATGTCAGTACCGCCAGCAAGTATGGTGACCTTTTCCCTATGTTCAGCGAGTATCTTTAACGCTTCATCAACCTTGCTTGGAGCAAAATACATTATTTCTTTCATACGTCGCCTCCATATTGCATTTGGGTTATGAACATATGTTTTGGCCGGGATTTCCCATTTCAACTCGCAATCAAGCGATTATCATCCGTCATTAGCCTTGGGCTATGATTATAGCACTGTACCACGCGGCTGTCAAGTACCCCTCCGAGGGTTGCGTTCAAAAGTTGGTTATTTTTCGGCCCACCCGGGGGAAGAGCTCTCCCCGATGCCACTCTACTTTAGCCACCACCCGACGAGGGCGGTCCCAGCTCCCTGCCTGATACTGGAAGCCATGCTCCTCCAAGTACTGGTAGACCTCTGGGCTGGCAAAGGCGGGATCGACGCGGGGCAACTATACGGACAAAGCGTTGAAGACCTGAAATGTAAATGAACCTATCACCGCCCTTGACCATTGCCGATTGATCATCCTTGCGGCCTGCGGTTTTCCCGGGCTTGAGATCCATCAGGGAAATCATGTTGGAAATAGAACGTCTGCAGATCAACCCGGCAGGCCTTACTGGGCGGTCCAGCCGCCGTCGATCAGCAGGATGTGTCCTGTCACCAGGTCGGATGCACCGGAGGCGAGGTAGATGACACCGCCCACCACGTCGTCGGGCTGACCGATACGGCCCAGGGGGATGTTTCTCAGCACGTAATCCTTGAAGCCCGGCTTTTCGAACATGGGCTGCGTTAAAGGCCCCTCGATAAAAGTCGGAGCAATGGCATTCACGTTGATACCATATTGCGCCCATTCGATGGCCAGGACCCTTGTCAGCTGATCGACCCCTCCTTTGCTTGAACAATACGCGGCCCTGAGGGGAAGTCCCACGCTTCCGGCCTGGGACGAGATGTTGATGATCTTTCCTTTTTTCTGTCGGATCATCACCCTGCCCACGGCCTGCGCGCAGAAAAACAGCCCCCTGAGATTGATTCCCTGGATCTGGTCCCACGCCTCCTCTGTGACGTCTTCGGCCTTTTGAGGGATATTGATGCCGGCATTGTTCACCAGGATGTCCAAGTGGTCGTATTCCTCCACGGCCGCCTTCACCATTTCCCTCGTGTCACTCACACGGGTGAGGTCCACCTTTTGGATCAGCACTTTCCTGCCGAAACGTTTCGCTTCTTCGGCTACGCTTTCAAGCTCGGACACGGTACGGCTGCATATGACCAGATCCGCACCATACCTGGCCAAGGCCACGGCGATATGAGCTCCCATGCCCCTGCCCGCGCCCGTGACAACGGCCACCTTCCCTGTCAAGTCGAACTCTTTGAAAGGCACTGCACCTTTCATACGCACCCCCTTACCCATCCATCCGGTTAATCCCATCCACCAAGCTTTTTGTCGGTTAACAAGGCTCTGTTATGTATCGGAAAATCCCTTAACTTTAATCACTCTAGTCACTTTAGTCAATCTAGTCACTTCAGCTCACTTTGCTAACTCTTAGACCCCCGAGTAACAAAGCCCCTTTCAGAGGCAGGCCGCAAACCGGGCCCTCCGGACCCGGATCATTTACTTCCCATACTTATCTATCCTCACCCTGCAGGAAATGCCGTGGGCCAGCATTTTTTCGTAGTTGGCCGCCCGCTCGCACACTTCGGCGATTTTATATGAAGCCTCTTTGGTCGCGTACTGATAGGTCACGGTCTTGACGAATTTACCCACGGAAAGTCCGCCCGTGTACCTCGCGGCCCTCATGGTGGGAAGCACGTGGTTGGTGCCGATGGTCTTGTCCCCATAGGCAACGGTCGTTTCCTCGCCGAGGAACATAGACCCATAGTTCCTGCAGTTGTCCAAGTAGTACTTCCAGTCCTTTGTCTGGACCTCCAGGTGCTCCGGTGCCCATTCGTCGCTAAGCCTCACGGCCTCTTCAGGCGAATCCACGACGATCACTTCGCCGTAATCCCTCCAGGATAATTCGGCAACATCCTTTGTAGGCAGATCCACCAGTTGCTTGTCGACTTCCTTCATGGTTTCCCGGGCGATCTTCTCCGAAAGGCAGATGAGGGCCTGACGCGAATTCGGGTCATGCTCTGCCTGGCCGAGGATGTCTGCGGCAAGTATGAACGGATCTGCCGTTTCGTCCGCAATAAGCAGGATTTCCGTCGGGCCGGCCAAAAGATCGATGCCGACATCGCCGAAGAGTTGTCTTTTTGCCTCTGCCACATACTTGTTTCCCGCTCCCACCACCATATCCACGGGCGCCAGATCGCCCATGCCGTAGGCCATGGCCGCGAGCGCATGAACTCCCCCCATGCAGTAGATCTCATCGGCGCCGGCCGCGGCCATGGAATAGAGGGTGGCGGGCCAAAGTCCTTCGCCCTTGAACGGCGGAGAACAGGCCACGACACGGTCCACTCCCGCCACTTTCGGTGTGATCACCGTCATGTGGGCCGATGCGAGCATGGGATAACGGCCGCCGGGAACATACGATCCGGTCGAACTCACCGGAATCACCTTCTGGCCCAGATGGACCCCGGGCAGGGTCTCCACCTCAAAGTCCGTAAGGCGTTTCATCTGCTCTTCGGCAAAATTCCGGATCTGTGCCTGGCAGAAGTCAATGTCCTCAACCTCGGTAACCGGGAGCCGCTTCTTGGCGGCGGCGATCTCCTCTTCCGAGAGCTTGAAGCTCTTGGGAGAATAGTTGTCGAATTTCTCTGAATAGTACCGGACCGCCGCCTCGCCCTCGGTCTTCACCTTTTCAAGGATTCCCCGTACCGTAGCCTGAACGCCGGAGATATCCTCCTCCGGCCTCTCTTTTGCCTCTTTCAGGTATTTCGCCATTTGAAACTTACCTCCATTCCTTAAAAAATCAGTTCTTTCCGGAATTTTTCCCGGGACAAATCCGGGCAAAAAAATCCAATGACGTTATTCGCCCCTTTCTATAAGGATAAAAAAGGCCCCTCCCAGGCGGTATATATGGTTTTGTGCCATGCCTACACCAGACCCCCTCAAAAGGGCCTTATGAACAAACCTATTTTATTTACCACGAAAGAAACGAAACACACAAAGTTTCTATATCGTTTTAAATAACCCTCAAAACATGGCGATCTTCATGGTTTTCGAATCTTCGTTTACGGAAGACCAGTACCGTCGTCAAATCTTTGAGTGCATCCTGAATTAAAATTGGCGCACTAATGAGTTTCCAGATCAGAAATGTGCCATTTTTTACAAGATCAAGGTACTTAGATGGAGGGGCGTCCCGCCCTTTGGGCGGAAAAAGGGTTATTTCTGAATGAAAACTAGGAGTCGAGTTCCAGCTCCACCCCATCCTCTTCCGGCAAAATGGCAATGGCCCGCAGAGGCGATCCGGTCCCTTTCCGGATTCGCAGCGGCAGCGCAATGAACATGAACCGCTTCCCCACCAGTTGATCCAGGTTGCACAGGTTCTCGATGTGGGTCACCCAGCGCTCCCGGCAGACGGTGTGACACGGATAGGTCTTGTCCAGCCACATGTCCGGGGAGGTGTTGTCCACGCCGAAATTCACCGCCCCCTTGTCGATGATGTACTCCGTGGCCTCCCGCGTCAGACCAGGCTGGTGGGTCGAGTATTCGGGCTTTCCGTAGTACTTGTCATAGTGACCCGTGTAAAACAGCATCGTGTCACCGGGCCTGATGTCCAGGTTCCACCGCTTTAGTTCCGCCTCGATCTTATCCGGGCCGAACTGCGTCTGAACCGGCACGTCGCTCACATCGATACAGATGGCCGATGTCACGCAGTTCTTGAGGGGGATTTCGTCCACGCTCGGCGCTTTGGGATCCGTGGACAGATGACTGATGGAATCGATATGGGTGGGCCCGTGGTCGCACATCATGAGCCCGCTCGACTGATAGGAAAATCCGGTCCCGATGGTACGGCCCGATTCCTCATGGGACATGTGTTCCCAGATCACCGTCTTGGCATGTCCCGGATAGACGGGCATCCCTGTGTAAATCTCCTGGCTCAAATCAAGGATCTTACCCTTGATTTTCATGGCATCCCTCTCCTTTTGCAAATAACTGCAATTTATAATTATCCACTCAGGATGGTTATCCATTAGGAGAGCAATTCTGTCCCCTTTGCACACGCCGCAACTTAAGAGTCCAGCCGCAATCTTATCTGCTAGTTCCCTGAATTCATAATAGGTAACCTCTCTATTGCCATCGATTATTGCTGGTCTATCGGCGTACTTATCCGAATTTGGTTCAGTAAATGCCCGAAAGTATAATTGTTCTCAAGCATATGTAGCCCTCCGTATGATGTCGATTGTCGGCAAAACACTTGTCTACTATACTACCGAACATTAGAGGCTCCGTCAATAGGTGTGGTAAATTAAGCAACGGCAAGTACCTCCTCCTGTCTGGATTCAACTCCATCCTCAAACTCAACGCCCAGGAAAACCTGCTTCATCTTCTCCGGAGCGTCCAGCTTCCGAAATCTTTGCTCCGCCACTAAAAGCATTTTCCAGATTACCGCTGTGGCTTGCCTTTTCTTATTACCTCGATTGCTTGGTCACATACCTGAGCCTCCAAACTTCTGCCACCTATTGAGCCAACTATGCTCCCATTAGCCCTGACCAGCATCTTGGCTCCCTCTTCTCTAGGTGTTGAGCCAATAGCTGAGACTATGGTGACCAGTGCTGCTTCTTCTCCCTCGGCTCTAATTCTGACCATCCCCTGGTAGATGTCTGTCATCCGACCTCCCTTGAAATAACTTCCACCACTGGTTCTGGTAATTGAGCCTGTCCCAAAACAACTTGCTTAATCTGAGGGTTTCTCATTGCCAAAATCTTACTGGCTAAGTCCCTTCCTTTTGATAAACCTTTGTCTAGATCCACCTTATTGATGAAGGGGACGATTCTCGCTTGGTCAGGGCTTCCCTTAATTATACCTTGGGGGTGAGTTATTAGAAAGGCAATGGACTCCGCTGAGATAACTTCACCTAATGGCAACCCAAGCAATTTAGAGACGATTTCCGGTCTGAAGACATTTTCTTCAGTCAGGCGGCAGCCTAAGGCGTCGATTCCCACTATCGGTATGACTAGAGATGTGTTATATGGGATTATCGGCTCAGTGGGATTTGGTGCTTTCAAAGACCTGTGAGCTGCCCCGTCTGCTTCCACGATAATGTAAGATACCTGCTTTAGTTCACTTAACTTGACTACTAACTCTGAGCTAATTCCATTCAACTTCCCTGAAGCTATCCTCTCACTAGCTAGAGTGATGTGCCTATACTTATCCACACTCCGGAGAAGCAATTTTATCATCTCTTGCTCATCTGTTTCCAGGAGAAGAAGCTGGGTTTCGGAGGGTAACGGCTCAAAAATCTTGGCGGTGCTACTAGTAATGACGCAATTACCACTTGAAGCTAATTCCCAAGCTAAGGCGAACATAAGGGTTGTTTTACCCCCACCACCAACCAGGCTTATCACTTCACCAGGCTTAATATCTAAAGCTTCCTTGAGTATCATAACTAAGCATTAAACCGTATTAGTATTGCCTCCAGAGCTCCCCGGCTATTGCTCTCACCTTGGCTCTAATACTGTAACACGTTTCTTTATTCCCCACCGGGTCTATTTCACCCAGTTTGGTTCCTTTTTCTACTTGTACCCCATTCCTGAGCAAGGCTCTAACCTCGCCACCAATTTGTGCTTTAACTGCTTGCCTTCCCACCGAGGCAATCACTTCACCAGCGGTAACAAGGTCTCCTATTTCTTTATTAGCCAGAAATAAACCGTTTTCAGGTGAATGTAGTGCTCTCTCAAAAGTCAAGCCGCCGATGGCAATGGGAACCGTTGTATTTTTTTCTGCTTCCCCGTCAAAGATTACTTTACCCAGGCTCTCACTATTGTTGGTCTCTACTACAGGTGAACATCTTTGCCTGCCTGAAAGCCAGGACCCAACCCGATTACCAAGGGAGCATCGGTAAACCTTGCCCCCAAGTTTCTTTTGGCCATTATAGCATCAATTAATATGTCGGGGTGGAGGGTATCCTTAATTGTTGCACCTGGGTCAACTATGATAGCCAGCTTGTTCTCTGCCCACACCTTGGGTATCTCACTGGCAGATTTAACTAGTTTGGCTACCACCCCCTCAACTTCCTTTTTGCCATCATATATAGCCTCGGAGAAGGCGACTCCCCGGCTAACTGCCTTGGGATAAGGCGTCTGGGTCAGGCAAACTCTAGAATGGGCACGAAATAACCTGTGAGCTACCCCGCTGGCTACCTCCCCTCCACCTTTGATTAGAACTACCAACTCGGTTAATTTCATACTCACCTCCGCTTAACCATGTTCAGTAGCTTTACCCCTTCCACTTGCCGAAAAATAGCACCTTCACTGATGGAGCGGATTGTCTTCTCTGGTTCAACTACCTTTGTCCCGCTGATGACATCCACGCCCCAGTCAAACAAGACCGGTGATAAGGGACTAGTAGGCCCCACCATAACAATAAAGCTACCTTTGCTTAAGTCCAGCAGCTTTTCTATGGTGTGATTGATCAGAGAGGTTCCGGTAATGGCAACTACATCGGCTTGGGGGAGAATACTCTCTGCTGCTTCGGCGGGTAAATCGCCAGCTTGGGGTCTTTGCTCTAGGACCCAAAGTTTCCTGGCTACTTTCCGCAACTTTGGAATCCAGGGGAAGTGACCTACTACGGCGATATTCTTACCCCTTCCTTTCTCTGCCAAGATATCAAGGGCATTTTCGGCGACGCATTTAGTTTCATCAATCTCAATTAGTGAGTTTATGGTTGCCATTCCGATAGATGCCTCCAGAAGATTGTCTGATTTGGCATATTCGGCTAGCTCTAATGCTGACTTACCCCTCAGGTCTCCTGCTCCTCTCACTATCCCGTGATGTGGATGCTCTTCCCGGAAGGTAGACGACAGTCCGCAGTTCTTGCTTACTACCGCTGTCCAGAAAACACAAGCATGCACTTCACGGACCACACTATCTTCACTGAAGCTGGAAATTAAATCGTCAAGAATTTTCACTCCAACCCTCCTAGTGCCCAAAGTAACAGAAATGGTTCAGGCCCAGTAGTCTGGCTGCCCCGGATATGGTGATACCGTAATAGATCACCGGCTTAGATATTCTAAATCGGTCAATGGTATTGTTTACTATGGTACTGCCAGTTACCACGGCTATATCACACCATTCAAGGTGCTCTCGTGCTCTCTCCGGGCTATAAATTGTGATCCCGAATTTCTCGGCACCGATATTGGTCTGGTCCATATCGGTTACCTTCAACTCAAACCTATTGGATAGTGCCTCAACTATCCTGGGCTGAAAGCCGACCAGGGCTACTCTGGGGTGACCATAATTTTCTTCTATATGCTTTACCAACTGATAGCTACACTGCCTGGGCTCATTATTCTTGCAATGCGTTGTCTTGGCTATTAGCCCCAAATACCTCATTACGGCGTTAAGGCTGGAGATGAATAGCGCTCTGCGGAAGTTATTTGTTAAATCCATGGCTACGATACCAGACAGCTTGCCACTGAAGTTACCATACATGTCGGTGAATGCCTGTCCCAGAGAGTTTCTGAACTTGGCCTGCATCAGGCGCTCCCTACCAATTACCAGTGGGTAGTCCCTATCCTCCGGGTTGCCAATAGCCTCCTCAGGAGAAAGCGGAGCAGCTTGAATCACCACTTCCTCCGACTCAAGGGCGTTATCTTCTATGATTTTGATAAATTCTTTTTTGAGGATATCATAAGTCTTTATTTTCATAAACCCTTATTCTTCTCAGTTTTAATATCAAGAAGACCTCTTTACCTACTGTTAAATCCATATCTTCATATATATTGTAGGGCATTTCAGCCAGTAGGGCATTTTCTCCCATCTTAATCTCAAGTCTCACTGTGGCTCCAGAAGATTTAATACCGGTGATAATCCCTTTAAATCGGTTTACTCGTGGTCCTGGTGGCTTAGTATTAGAAATATAAATATCTCTGGGGAAAAGGGCAATTCGTCTAACCATATTTCCATCGTGGGGCAGAATTATATTTAGCCCTCCACAATTAACCTCCATTAGTCCCTGTCCCAGGTTGTGGCAATAGTCACAGTCTAAAATATTTGGGGCGCCAATAAAATCAGAGACCCTTTCATTTTTAGGGTAGAAAAACACCTCTTCTGGACTACCTACCTGTTCCAACCTACCCATATCGAGAATGGCAATTCTATCAGCCATCTCTTCTGCTTCCGTCTGGTTATGGGTTATATGTAGAGTGGTAACCCCCAATTCCTTGTGAATTCGTCGTAACTCTAATCTTAAATATTTAGCGGTTTGCAGGTCAAGGCTGCTCAGCGGTTCATCCAGAAGCAAAATCTTGGGAGACAGGGCAAGGGCTCTGGCTAGAGCCACCCGCTGCTTCTCACCACTACTTAGGGAACGCGTATCCCGATTCAATAAATGAGATATGCTCAATAGACTGGACAAAGTTTCTACCCTTTTTTCCATTTCAGTCTTTGAGTATTTTGCTCGTCTTAATCCAAAGGCTATATTGTCAACTACATTTAGAAAAGGGAATAATACATTGTCCTGAGGCACATAACCTATGCTCCTCTCTTCAGGTGCCCGACCTCTTACATTATTCCCATCTACCCATATTTCTCCTTTATTGATGCGATGCAATCCAGCAATGCATTCGATAAGAACCGTCTTCCCAGCCCCGGTTGGTCCTAGGATAACAAAGTATTCTCTATCATCAATAGCCAGGTTTATGTTACTTAGGGAGAAATTGCCCAAATTAATTGAAAGATTTTTAATTTCAATCATATTGGATACCTTCTACCGATGATTTTCCTGATAGTAAGCAAAGCAACTATACTAATTATTATCAGCACAAAAATCACGGCTATTGCCTTCTCTACATCGGCGGTAGCTAAACTGAGAAATATAGCAGTGGGTAAGGTCTCTGTTTTCATGGCAGTTGCTCCAGCAAGGGTAACCGTGGCACCAAATTCTCCTACTGCTCTAGCCCAGGTTAGGATGCCAGAGGCGATTAACCCATCTTTAGCCAGAGGCAAGGTAACTTTTAAAAATACCTCTGGTTTACTACAGCCTAATGTCCTGCCTACCTGCTCATATCTGGGATCGATACTATCAAAGGTAGACTTAAGTAACCTGATAGCTAAAGCGCTGATAACTATGAATTGGGCTAAAATTATGCCAGGCACGGCAAAAACAAATTTCATTATGTGGTCATCAATCCCGGCACCTATCGGGGTATTGAAAAAAACCAATAGACACGCACCTAGAGCTATGGGAGATATAACAATGGGTAAATCAAGCATACTATCAACTATATCTTTTCCTGGGAACTTTCTCTGAGAGATAGTGTAAGCTACTGGAATGGCTATGAGCATAGAGAGCATAGTGGCTATAGTAGCCGTAGCCAGGCTTAATCTGATAGCGAAGAGGATTTCCTCAGAAAGGAGAGTGGATACGAAGGTATTCCAGTCGGTATATGTGAGCATAGATACTACAATACCGACAAAGAACAGGGTTAAAAGGACAAGGGCGCTCATAGTTGCCGCGGTAAATACCCTTTCCCCAGCAACTCCCCTTAGGACTTTGAACATTACCCTATACCTCTAGGTCGATTTCTATTTGCCGAGTGGCTCATAGGTTTCGGGGAGTTTATATTCCCCTCCAATTTCAGCATTAGGTGCAAATCTTCTGGCTTCGCTTTCTGTGGCGATATATCCGTGCTTACTGAAAATCTCTTGACCCTGTGGTGAAACCAAGAAATCCAAGAATTTTTGGGCACTCTCTCTATCTTCAGTAAAGGTAGATATCGCCCCTGCGATGTAAGAGAGCCTCGGGATCTGCTCCGGCTTTAGAGAGACTACATCTATGGTATCAGGGTGCCACTCAGAGAAAACACGCCAGCCCAAAATGGCATCTACTGCTTTTAAGGCTACCAGACTGGCAGTTCTGGAACAGCTCTCCGCATGGGTAATGATATTTCTCCCCACCTCTTCTAGAAGGTTGCTATACTCTAGTATTTCAACAGCGTACAAGCCGACACAAACTGCCTCTGGATTTCCTATCCCTACCTCGATTCCTGGTTTGGCAAGGTCAGAAAGCGACTGTATATTCTTAGGGTTGCCATGTTGCACCAGAATGGCTGGAACCAAGTAAGAAATTATCTTCACGGACTCAGGCTCGACTACACCATCGTGTTCTGCCATCACCATGTAATCAGGAGAGCCGGGGATATACAAATCCCCGCTCCTGGATAGTTTCATCTGGGAAAGCATGGTTCCCGAGCCACTGAAATTGAGATAGACCTTTATCCCTGTCCCTTGCTCGAATACTTTGGCTGCTTCTTCAATGGCTGGCTTGCTGGCAGAGCCACAAAAAGCAGTTATCGTTTTCTGCCCTCCTTTAGCGCACCCACCAGTAGAAATGAGAATCAGCAGTCCTACTAAGACCCCCGTTAGGATCAAACTAATTACCTTCTCCAATTCTATACTCCCTTTTTCAATCACTCTAAACCTTCCCAAGTGTTATATCATAATCAATATAGCGGTTCCTAAAAAAATTCATCTAGCTTGCTTTAGGAATTCTTGGAATCTGGCACGCAACTCCTTGTATTCACTGACAGCCTTTCTCCCCTCCTCTGTTAACCTAGCACGACCGCCGCCGACTCCGCCGGTTGTTTTCTCCACAAGGGGGACTGGTGCCAGACGATTCACTGCCTCTATCCAGAGCCAGGCACTACGGTAAGCCAATCCCATAGATCGAGCTGCCGCTGCTATCGAGCCAAACTCATCAATGCGTTCCAGCAGCATTGCCCTTCCCCATCCCATATATAACTCACCGTCCTTCTCCACCCATATTCTGCCTCTTACTACGTAGCCTGGCTCAGGGTGGCGGGAGAAACGGCGAGGCTTTTTAGGTCTGAACTTCGGTATCTCTGTCTTAGCCACTTATCTCTTGTTCAGTTCGGGATAGCATCCGTTATATCGTATGGAATATCGCACTTTTTGTCAAGTGGCTGTACTCGTTCAGCACCTACTTACCAAAGGGGCAGATAGGGAAGGAGCACTTGTTGCAATCAAGGCATAACCCCCCATGCCCTAGCTGAATAATATCTTGGCGAGAAATGTCCTCTCCTGCTAGGATTCTAGGCAAGAGGAGGTCAAAAATAGTAGCAGGGTCATGGATTACACAGGCAGGGGCTCCCAGAATAGAAGTAGTTTCCCATTTGGCATATAGGAACATTGAACCGGGGAGGACGGGAGCCCCGTAGAAAACTATTTTTGCCCCTACTCCTTCAATTCCTTCAACAGTAACATCGTCCGGGTCTATAGACATACCACCACAAGCGACTATGACCTCACATCCTTTGCTTATCGCCTCTTTAATAGCCTGAGCGATTAAGTCTACATCATCAGGGACAATGGTCTTAAAGCTAATGGTTGAGCCCAGAGCTTCAAACTTTTTAGGGATAACCTCACCAAATTTATCCCGAATTCTTCCACTAAATACCTCGTTTCCTATAATGACAATCCCTACCCGTTTTGTCTTAAATGGGATAATTTCCAGCACTTTGCCTCGCCTTTGGCAGAGTTCCTCCACCATTTTTATCTTGGTCTCAGTGATGTATAAGGGAGTAATCCTTGTTCCCGCCACTACCACCCCTTGCCGACACACCGTATTGTTATGCAGTGTGGCTAATATTATATCGCCAATAGAGTTAATCTCTTCCAGTAAGGGAATGCTTATCTTGAGTAACCCTGAAAAGCCGGCTTTTACATTTACCCTCCCCTCCCTTGGCTCAGTTAACTCTAGGCTTGGGCTAGATACAGCTTTGGCTATCCGTAAAGCCGCTTCCTCTTCATGGACTTCTCCCTCTTGCGGTTGTATGACATAGACATGTTCCTTGCCAATACTAAGTAGCTCAGGGATATCTTCCTTTCTGATTATATGTCCCCTTCGGAAGGCAGGTCCTTTGAACCTCCCAGGGATGATCTTGGTTACATCGTGACCTAAGACCATTCCTATAGCCTCATCTAATCTAACCTTCTTTAACATAATATCAACCTCTATTTGAAAATTTAATTAAGATGGGACTGATAGTTGCTTATAGTATCAATGTCTATACTAATGCTTTCTGAGTCGACGGCTACCTCAAGGATGTCATCGGGGTGCTGTTTGATTATCTGTCTGCCGCCAACATCGCCGGTTAACGCCAATAATTCCTCTTTATATTTGATAGCGAAGATAACTGGGTGCCCTCTCCGACCGTGGTATACTGGGATGGCAATACCTTTGTTATGGCTAAGAAATTCCTCTACTAGCCTGTTTATAGTCTTACTGTTTACAAATGGCTGGTCAGAGCCCTTAGAGTTGGATTTTGAGGATTTCTACAGAGCCAATATGCTTACTTGTACAAGGTAACCTAGTCTTTCAGAACTGTGATTACCACCATGCAGCTATCCGGGCACACCAGTACCCAGATAGCCGCGTTCGGGAGGTCTAAGCAAAGTTGCTTGTCCCGGCTGGTTCCCTTGGCATTGATATCAACATATATTATCTCGCTGGTCGCGGCTGACCTCCTTTAGGACGTTGCCGTAGTAATCAACAATGTAACTTCTCCCCGCGAATGTGGTACCACACTCAGTCCTGATCCACTCACCTCCGAGAATCCCAAATATGATTCTCCTGGGCGCGCGTTTGGAGGAAAAGGTTAAAAATAGATGACCAGCGGGAGCGTCAACCGCATTAATTGGGAAAGTGATGATCTTGGCGATTCTATTACTTGCGGTCATAGCTGCCAACTTAACCGACGATTGGCTCGCCCGGCAGATTGTATAACCTATGTGAAATAGCAATGCAAGCAAAACCAATGTCAATATCGATGTCCAACGTGGATGAGCGTTCTAGATTTCGGTTTACCCTTTCTCTAATTTGCTTCTAAGTCGTTCAACAAGCTCGTTTATCGTTTTCTCCGTTGCTGTTCCCATGAGCCTTTGACCGACGCCCGCTATTAAACCACCTACCCTGGCATCAGCCATCCACGCTATATCGGTCTTGTCATCTGAAATATCAGATAAGTCAATTGTGATATCTACATCCGCTATACTTCTGATGCCTGATCCGTGGGCTTTAAGCCTTGCGAGGGAGGGAGCTGTAGCCTCAACCCTCTCAACTTCAAAGTCGAAGACGCCTTTTATCCAACCAACAGCCACCCCGACTGTTGCGGTAAACTTGTCCTCGCTTTGGACATCGAGCTTCCTAATTAACGGTATATACTCAAGTGCAGAGTAGGGGTCAGAAATGTATGCCCAGACTTGCTCTCGCGGCGCATTGACGGTAAACTTACCTTCAAAATGCACAGCTTCGTCACCTCCGTTTGTCCACGCTTACCAGACCGTGATTCCAGTTCTAAAGGCTTTGAGGTCGGACCAAAGCCTCTGTTCGTAAAGCATGCTGAATATGTCATTTATCTGGTCTACTTTGAGCGTCTTAACGTAATCGAGAGTGATTCTCCCGGCCTGGAACAAATTTACTAATTCCCGCGCCTCAGACGCTGTGCCATTCAAGCCACACAGTATATGACGCTCTGCTACCCCATCGGCAAACGTCATATAAGGCACTGTACTCGTCAGAGGCCCTAAGCCCAAAGGCACATAGACACCTGCCCAGGGCCTAACCATCTTCCAATCCTGCGCACACCTCTCGGTCGTGACCCAGAACTCTAAGACCGTATCGGCCATTTTCCCTTTGGTGATTTCCTCAACCGCCTCAACCGGGTCCACCTCCGCTTCCACTACTACGTGGTCGGCCCCCAGTTTCGTTATCACCTCCACTTTTTCCTTCAAACTGGCCAGATTATCAAGAGAACTTCTTGCTGGAAGCGGAACACGATGGTACTTTGTCATGCCCCAGAGTTAAGCGGGTTTAACTCTGGGTATAAAGTGGTCAAGCAGTAATCTACAGACCTGCATTCCTACGATACCCTTACTTTTTGACTACCTCCTTCACCGCTTTCATTATCTTGTCCCTACTTGGTAAAAGGTGATCTTCAAGAGGGGGGCTTACTGGGTATGGTACATGCGGCATCCCTACTCTCTTAGGTGGTGCTTTAAGCAAATGCATGCATTTCTCAACAATAGACGCTACGATCTCAGCACCTGGTCCGTATAATTTGCAAGCTTCATGTGCAACAATAAGCCTACCGGTTTTCTCTACCGATTTCGCTATTGTCTCTATATCCAAGGGATACAGTGTCCTCGGATCTATGATTTCAACGCTTATACCCTCTTTTTCGAGCTCCTCAGCTGCCTTAAGCCCCTCATGTAAAGTTAAGTGATATGCTACAAGCGTAACATCCTTTCCTTCTCTCTTTATATCCGCTTTTCCAAGCGGTACAATATGGTCATCTGCTGGTACAGGCCCTGTTATCTTATAAAGTGACTTATGCTCAAAGAACAGCACAGGGTCGTTTCCTCTCAAAGCAGCCTTAAGCATTCCTTTTGCGTCGCTCGGAGTTGATGGAAGTGCTACGATAAGCCCTGGAGTATGAGCAAACCATACCTCCCATGTCTGAGAATGAGCTGCGCCTACGTACTTAGCTGTACCGCTTCTCGTTCTGATTACTATGGGCAAACTTTTTATCTGCCCTCCCAGAACATATCTTGCTTTTGCTATCTGGTTTACTATCTGGTCAATACAAAACGTTAGTATATCGTTGAACATTACTTCGACAATTGGCCTAAAACCTAAAAAAGCGGCACCTAATGCTGCTCCAGTAAATGCCGATTCTGAAACTGGGGTGTCCCTGACACGCTCTGGACCAAATTCGTCGATGAGCTTCCACGTCGTACTCATCATGTAATAGTCGGCCGATATGTCCTCTCCCATTATAAATATATTGGAATCTCGCCTCATCTCTTCTAGCATCGCCTCTCTTATGGCTTCGGCATATGTCATCTCTTTAACAGTAGACAATTCTCACCCCCTATATACTGGGTAATCCGCGTACACATTGGCATACGCCTCTTCTACGTCTGGGTATGGACTTTCCATGGCGAACTTCACCGCCTTCTCCACAATTCCCAGAGCCTCATTCTTCCACTCCTGCGAGTCTTCCGCAGATATCCAATTCATTTGCACGAGAAATTTTTCCAGCCTCTCTATCGGGTCATTTGCCTTATACCACTCTAACATCTCCTTTGACCGATAAACACCATAAGCAGGATCGAATCTGGTATGACCATGAAACCTGTAGGTAAGAGCCTCGATCAAAGATGGGCCGTCTCCTTTTCTTGCCTTTTCTACAGCCCTGCTTGTAGCTATATATACCTCCAATAAGTCCATGCCGTCCACAACGCATCCTGGCATGTTATACCCCAAAGCCCTAAAGGCAATATTGTCAATTGAAGTGTGTCTTCTTGTGCTTGTCGTAATAGAGTACTTGTTGTTTTCAACTATGAATATTACTGGCAACTTCCATAGTGAAGCCAAGTTCAGGCACTCGTGGAACTCCCCTTCACTTGCCGCTCCGTCTCCAAAGAAGGAGAGCACGACTCTATCGCCTTTGCCAAGCTTTATCCCTAGCCCTATACCCACTCCCACCGGTATGGTTGCGCTTACAATTCCCGAGCTATATAGAAATCCTAGAGAGACGTCGACTGCATACATGGAACCGCCTATGCCCTTACAGTAGCCTGTGGCTTTTCCTAAGATTTCAGCCATTATTTTATTTACATCGCCTCCCCTGGCTATTAGATGAACGTGTCCTCTGTAGTTTGATACTATATAGTCGTCTTTTTGAATGGCTTTTGCCGCGCCGAAAGCTACAGCCTCCTGCCCCGCTCCGCTGTGGAAATAGCCAGGTATCTTGCCTTCAAAGAACAGACCATACCCTTCTGCCTCAAAGTACCTAGCCAGCAGCATATTTCTGTATATCTCAACCATGTCCTCTTTTTTCAAGCCGAAATTCTCGAGAGAATCTACAATTTTCCCCTTCCATTCCCTTGATGGGCGTTCGGGAATGAACTTTAACTCGTTTGGTAGCATTTCAAGATGATATTTCTCCACGATTACCTCCTTTGGCAACCATCGTTATCTGTCTGATAGCACATTGGTTTCAAAGTTTGGGTAGCATGTCAAACGGCTGACATTTCCCCGGGATTATACCTCACAGCAACCAGCCTTGGCTTTATAATAATTCGTGTTTCAAAGTTTATCGATATGTCCCACTCAGAGTTCCAGCTTTGTTCCATTAAGCCGAACTTCTTCCAGATGTTGGCCGTTTTAGTTTTGCCTCAGATTTGAGTCCAGATTTAACTTTTGGATTCCTGAAAGTTTTCACCGCCAATCTGTTTTGGGCTCCCCGGCTTCAATTTCCTCACTACCTGGTAAACTTACGTAAAACCTCGTAGTCGTGTGTTGGATAAAAAAACTTACCCTCTTTACGGAGTTTCGCTAACGCAGCCTGCATGGAGCGCAGGTCATAGTAAAGGCCGGGGGGGATCTCCTGCTCTATGTTTAGCTCCACGTTGCGGGTTATATCGCCGAGCAATATCGCTGTCCCTTCTTGGGTTTCAACATACACTGCTTGGCTACCTGGGGTGTGAGAGTTTGCGAACAGGATACATCTTACGCCGGGCACGATTTCCTCATCACCGTCGATGAGGACAACGCGGTCCCACAGCTTGTCCACGATTGTGGCGATGTCCGGTCGGTCGTAGAACAGTGCTCTCCCACCTACGTCTAAAGCCGCCGGTGCCAAGGGTGCCGCAGCCTCCTGCAGCTCTGCCCTCTGGATAATGAATTTGGCGTTGGGGAAAATGTCGCATTTGCCGCAGTGGTCATAGTGGAGGTGGGTAATGATGACGTATGGGATGTCCTCCGGCTTGAGACCTTGCTTCCTGAGCTGCTTCGCGAGGTCCCACTCAGGCTTTGTCCTATGGGGTCCCAGACGCATTATCTCCATAGCCCGCTCCGGGCTGCTGAAGCCGGTGTCCACAAGTACCGGAACATCGGCTCCTTTTATCAGGAATGTAAGTATCGGAACAGTTGCTATCCCTGTTTCAGTGGACAGCGACCAGAATATATCCAGCATCTTCTTGACATCAGCTTCCCCGGTGTTTATCGGGTAGATTTCCAAGCTTTTGCTACGACGCTTACGTACCATTTTATATCGACCCCTTTTCCTTTGCCTCTTTGATCAGTTCCAGAACCCTTTCCGGCGTCAGCGGTGTCCTCCTTATCGTAACTCCTAAGGCGTCTTCAACCGCGTTGACGACGGCGGCGGGGGAGGCAATCGCTGGGCCTTCACCCATTCCTTTGGTGCCGAGAGGCGTGAAAGGCGATGGTGATTCGAAGTGTTCAACCTCCATCTCAGGTATCTCCATCGCTGTAGGTATTAGGTAATCCATGTAGGTGGTTGTAAGCAATTGCCCGTTTTCGTCGTAGCGCAACTCCTCGTAGAGCATGCCCCCGATGCCTTGAAGAGTCCCTCCGTGAACCTGTGCCTCTACGATCATCGGGTTAATCAGTGTGCCGCAGTCGTGAACACAAACGTATTTATTCACCTTTACCTTGCCGGTTTCAGGGTCAACCTCAACAACGGCAACTTCAAAGGACGTTGGATGCGTTGTGTATAGGCATGCGGGAGGTACCCAACTGGTCGGCGGGGAGGGGCTGGTCCAATAGGTTGTTACTTCCAGGCTTGCGTCTTCTGGGAGCAGGTCTGCCGGGAATGCTGCGTAGGGACCGGGCCAAAAGTATGCAGCACGGCCGATGTCTCTGAACGTCATGAACTTGTCAGGTGATTGTTTAACGTAAACCTTGCCGTCCTCTATGTCCACTTCTTCCGCTTTGACCCCCAGCAGGTTTGCACCTACCTTCAGCAACTTTGCCTTCAACTTTCGGCAGGCACTAACTACGCATGATACAGTCCAGACCGCGCCTCTGCTTGAGAATGGCCCTGCACCTATAGGCGTCATATCAGTGTCCCCTTCAATCACTCTCACGTCGTCAGGGGTTACTCCGAACTCGTCTGCAACCACTTGGGCTAGCGTGGTCTCTACTCCTTGTCCGATGTCAACTAAGCTGGTCGCTACGGTGATGCCTCCCTCAGGTGTGATTTTGACTGAAGCGCCTTCGAAGCCGTTAAAGATGGAGAGGGGTACGGCCGCGCCCGCCGGCTCTACCTTGGCGGCCATGCCTATGCCTATATATTTCCCCTCTTCCCTAAGCCTCGCTTTCTCCTTCTTCAGGTTTTCGTAGTCAACCCTCTTTAAGGCTCTGCGCGTTATCTCGGGGAGATTGCCGCTGTCGTATAGGACGCCGGTGGTTTGCCTGTACGGATACTCATCCGGTTGAATGTAGTTCTTCATTCTGATTTCCTCTGGCGGTATGCCCAGCTCGCGGCTCATGATGTTTATCATTCTTTCGAGTACGCGGTTACCCATGTCCTTCCCATATCCTCGATAGGCGCAGTAGAAAGACTTATTTGTCACGACTCCGATCTGGTCGAGGCTTAGGTTATTGATCTTGTATGGTCCCAATGCGTAGCCTCCTGCAACCAGCAGGGTGGCTACGGCAGCTCCCCGGTTTGAGCCCTCAACGCCTGTGTCGGCTATCATCTGTAGCTTGACGCCCAGTATCGTCCCATCATTCTTGCAGGCAACTTGGACATCGTATATGTAGTCTCTGGAATGGGGTGAGGCCATCAGGCTTTCTCTTCTGTTCTCCGTCCACTTCACCGGTCTGCCAGTTAGGGTTGATAGGAGGCAGGGAACCACATCAGCCGACCAGTTAAGCTTGTTGCCAAAGCCTCCACCGACATCCGGGACGATGACCCTGACGTTTTGCTCGGGTAACTTTAAGGTGCGAGCTATGAACATACGGGCTTGGAAGGGGGCTTGAGTTGATGTCCATACATCCATCTTTCCATCTGCCGAGTTGTAGTTTGCTAGGACACATCGAGCCTCTATGGGGAAACCTGAGTATCTATGTTCATATAGTCTTTCCCTTATTACGCGGTCAGCATCTTCAAACGCCTTATCTACTTCGCCCATTGTAGGTGTCCAGCGGAGGTGTATATTATCCCCCCATTCTTCGTACAGTAGAGGTGAGTCTTTCTCCATTGCCTTCTCCACGTCCACCACCGGAGGAAGAGGCTCATACTCAACTTTGATAAGGTCTAAAGCGTCTTCAGCCACATACCTGTCGGTGGCGGCGACAGCGGCCACCGGTTCGCCGACGTATCGAACCTTATCAACAGCTATAGGGAAGGCGTAGCCGGTAACTGTTCTCTGTCCGAAGGGGGCCAGGTCGATAACCGCAGGTAGCGGGTACTCCTTCGCATCCTCCCCGGTTATTGCAGCCACAACGCCCGGAAGTTTAACTGCCTCGCTTACGTCAACATTCCTTATCTTCGCGTGGGGATAGGGACTTCTCAAAACTGTGCAGTAGAGCATGCCTGGCAGTTTCACGTCGTCGACGTAGGTTCCCTTGCCTGTTAGCAGCCGTGCGTCCTGCTTCCTCCTTACGTCTGTTCCAACCCATTTTTTAGCCATTATTTACCCCCCTTCATTCTTTTCGCCGCGTCCTTGATCGCTTTAACGATGTTTATGTACCCTGTGCACCTGCAGAGGTTACCGGAGATGCCTTTCTTGATTTCCTCATCTGTGGGGTCTGGGTTTCTCCTTAGAAGCTGATAGGCGGATATAACCATGCCTGGAGTGCAGTATCCGCACTGTAGCGCGTGGTTCTCCTTGAAGGCTTCCTGTATAGGGTGAAGCTTGCCACCGGCAGCTATGCCTTCGATGGTTACGATGTCGGCGCCATCGGCCTGTACAGCGAAGACCAGGCATGACTTGACGCTGACGCCGTTTAGCAGTATGGTACAGGCTCCGCACTTGCCGGTTACGCAGCCGATGTGGGTTCCGGTGAGCTCCAGTTCATCACGGATAAGGTCTACAAGCAACATTCTCGGTTCCACCGTGGCTTTGTAGCTTACACCGTTGACGGTTAGGGTGATCGTTCTCTCCCGTGTGATTGTTGTCTCTATCACTTTTCACCTCCAGCTCTAGTAAAAGCTGCTTTTAAAGCCCTTCGGGTGATGACCACGGTCATCTCCGTCCTGTATTCAGCTGATGCATGTACATCTGTGGCTGGTTCGATTCTTCGGGTAGCCAGTTCGGAGGCTTCATCTATCAGTTTATCGTTCACGGTTTTTCCCAGCAGAGCGTTTTCGGTTTCCTCAGCCTTTATGGGGGTTGGGGCTACAGATCCAAGCCCAACACTAACAGCCTTACAGACGTTTCCTTCGCCAAGCGTCATCACCACGGCAACAGCCACGATCGCGAAGTCACCTGACCTCTGGACTAGCTTCAGGTATGCTTCACCGGTATTGGGCAACATAGGCGGCACTTTAACTTCCGAGACTAGCTCAGTGGGCTTAAGGGATGTGGTGAGGAGGTCGAGGAAGAAGTCAGCAACCTTGATTGTCCTTTCCCCCTTCGAACTGACAGCTTTCAGCTCAGCATTCAACGCTAATACAACTGGAGAGTATTCGCATGCCGGGTCGGCGTGGCAGAGGTTCCCCCCGATTGTACCTCGGTTGCGGACTTGGGTGTCGCCTAGGCCGCTTGCGGCTTCGGACAGAACGGGACACTTGAATTTAACTAGGCTTGATGTCTCTAGGGTGTAGTGGGTTGTTAGGGCACCGATACATAATCCCCCGTCCCCATTTTCAACTACGTAGGAGAGGGTCGGGATATTTGTGATGTCGATAATATACTGCGGTGCTGCTAATCTCAACTTCATCAAGGGCACTAAACTGAGGCCTCCAGCGAGAACCTTGGCTTCCTCTCCGTACTTTTCGAGCAAATTCAGAGCTTCGTCGACCGTATGTGGGGTAAAATATTCAAATGTTGCAGGTCTCATAAACTCTCCTTTCTTTCTTGGCTGGCAACCCAAAGGTTTCCACCCTAATCGTTGTGGCAACACACCTTACCGGACTGGCTAATCCACCATTGGTCACCTCCTTGAAATCTTATTCCTTCAGAAAATACTACCGCGGCAAACTATCCGCCGCCAATTATAGAAGGCAACAATTTTACTTCGATGGACTCCTTGTCCTTATAATGATCCCGGGCAGCTAGCTGGACTAGCTCCTCATACGAGTTAAGCACTTGGTGGCCCACCATAACATAATATCCTAAGCCATATGGCAAATCCTTTCCTTGCTCGAGGTCAATAATTCTCTCGCTCGGTCCATAAGGCATCACGTAAGGCAACTTAATCTTCAGTTTGGGCAACTTGGACATTCCATTACCTCCTTTCTACCCCCTTTCTCATTCTTATATCGCCCAATATGTCTGTTTAACTCGTCATAATATTAAACTGGAAACAGAACTATTTACCTCTTATGGCAGACTTTCTTCATCTGTGCAACTTCGTGTCACGTATGGCGGTGACTACGTCGGGTGCATCGTATTCGATTAGCAGCAGCCTTGTCCCGTACACGTTGTAGGCAACCTGCTTCAGTCTTCCTAGTTGAACTTCACTATCAGGATGAAAGCCTTTTCCCTCCATTTCCGTTTTAGCCTCATCAAGGTCTGACACTTTAAAGTGGAAGCTTCGCAACCCCTCAACTTTTACGGGCGGAGTAACCTGCTCAAGTAACTCCAGCCCCAAAGGGCATATCGCCACCTTTATGGAAACTTCCTTAGACAGGTTTATAACACCGACATCATAGAAATCTATTCCTAAAAGGTCAGAGAAGAACCTAGTTGCCTCCGCTAAGTTTTTCACACTGATTGCTACCCTGTCGAGCCGCTCTATTTTCATGTGAGAATACCCCAGTTCATACGTAGTGTAGGTAAAAATGATAGCTGTTCAGCAACTAATGGCACTATATTTCTTCCCTTAAGACACAACAACACAGAATTTGAATGCCTCCCAATCGGTTTTATTATACCACAGCGTCCTTAATTTGAGAAGATTATTCGCCCCTTCTGTAGTCCACTCATGCCATGTTTTTTAAACCTCCGCCCGATGACTACATCAATATTTGGTAGTGTAACATTGGGATGACATTTCTCCGGGGCAAGGGGATTGTATAATGGAGAGTAGATTAAGGAGGAGGTATCTATGGTTGCCCCGGAGACAAGAGTGATGGAGGTTTTAGAGGAAGTGAAGGTGGAGGTGCTCAGGCTGGTAGGAGAAAAAGTCGTAGAGTTCCAGGAGGAGCAGTTCCACACCTGGCTCGACATACCCTGGCACAGAGAGAACGACGCCAGTGGTATCATCCTATGCCCTCGATGTGCCGAAAGCCCAGGTTTTGAGCGCAGAAGGTAACCGGGAGAGAAGTCAAAGGTAAGAGAGCAATGCTTAAGAAGGAGCTGGTCACCTTAAGTGTGGGGAAGTGGCGCGAGGATGAGCTAAAGGACGCCAAGGCCGATTTAGGTATCAGCGACGGGGAGCCTGAGCTTAAGGGCGTCATGGTCCGAACCCAGCCTGGTCTTCCCTCTCAACGCTGCCTGTTCCATGCCCCAAGAGACCTTTACTGGGCCCTCTATCGGGATGGAGCCCAAGGGGAGTGGGCATACTGGGAGGAAAGGCTGAAGCAAGAGCTTTGGAAACCATCAGCTAAGGGGATGGCAGATGTGGACTGCCTCATTGCTGAGCTTGACTGGAGAAGATTTCACTCAGCTGCCACCTATCTTAGGAACGCCAAAGACGAGCTCTTTACTGTCACTAGGCTAAAGGAACAAGGGATTGCCCCAGAGTTGGTGATGGTAGCCACCAGCGCCGTGGAAAGGGAATTTAGAGAAATAAACCGGCGGACTGAGGTTGGTACAAGATGGAGCGATGAAGGCGTAGAGAGAGTTGCCAGGCTTTTGGAAGAAGTTCGGCTTAATGGAACAAAGCTGGAACTCTGAGGGGGACATATTGACAGACTTTGAAACACGAATTACTATAAAGCCAAGGCTGGTTGCTGTGAGGTATAATCCCGGGGGAATGTCAGCCCTTTGACATGCTACCCAGCCTGGCACCGCTCCCCGGAGACAGTAAAGCATTGGCGAAAAGAAGAGGAGAGACTTGGCTCAATAGATTTCGAACAAGGCTTGGCCGACTGAGGTAACGATGCCTAAACTATCCGAGCTTATAGTGTTAATTAGAGGCGGTGGCGAAGTAGCTAGCGGTATCGCCTATCGGTTACACCTCGCCCATATCAAAGTTTGCCTTACAGAGACAGCTAATCCCTTGGCAGTAAGTCGTGGCACCACTTTCTCCGAGGCCATTTTTGATGGGGTGAAAACGGTCATGGGAGTGCGGGCAGAGCTTGTCCCGGCTCGACAAGAAGAAATCTACCGGGTCTGGCAGCAAGGAAGTATCCCTATAATGATAGACCCTGAAGCGTCAGTAAAGGAGAGAATAAAACCTGATGTGCTGGTTGATGCCATCATGGCAAAGAGAAAGACTGATACCAAAATTACTGATGCTCCGCTAGTAATTGGCGTGGGACCGGGCTTTTATGCCAGTAGGGATGTGCACATTGTGGTGGAGTCCAATCACAGCCGTAACCTGGGTAGAGTGATACTTGAAGGAGAGGCTGAGAGGAATACCGGAATCCCGGTAGCTATCGGCGGACTGGCTAAAGAAAGAGTAGTTTGGTCACCACAGGCGGGTATCTTTACCTCAAATAAAGAGATTGGGGACTCGGTGGTTTCTGGCGAGGTTGTCGGTCAGGTTGGAGACCGGCCACTGAAAGCGCCGCTAAGCGGTATGTTGCGTGGTCTTATCAGAAGCGGGGCAAGGGTAGCCAAGGGCAGCAAGCTTATTGAGGTTGACCCGGTACACGATAGGGCTACCTGCAATTATATTACCGATAAAATGCTGGCAATAGGCGAAGGGGTTCTTAAAGCAATAAAGCTGAAGACAGGTGCCCCCGAGGGCGATAAAACAACCTCAGGTGACTAATTTTGGAAGGACGGGTATAGCATGTTAGAAATCTATCAGGAGCTAGTCAAGGTGATAGCAAAAGGGGAACGGGCGGTATTAGCCACTATTATCTCCAGTCAAGGCTCCACCCCGAGAAAAGCCGGGGCAAAAATGCTAATCAAGGAAGATGGTACCTTTGTTGGTACGGTGGGTGGGGGAGGCACTGAACATCAGCTACGTAGTAAAGTTACTGAGGTAATGAAGTCGGGTCAGCCACAAATAGTGCACTTCGACCTTTCCGGTAAGGACGGTGCCTTGCAAATGATTTGTGGCGGGCAGATGGACGTATTTCTGGAACCAATCCTGCCCCCGGAGACGCTTTACCTATTTGGCGCCGGGCACACCTCCCAGAGCACAGCGACGATAGGTAAGATGCTGGGATTCCGAGTGGTAGTGATAGACCCACGCCCCGAATATAACAACAGTGAACGATTCCCCGAGGCTGACTCATTGATAGTGGAAGAGTATGATAGTGCCCTCTCCAAATTAAGCGTGGATGAAAACAGCTACATTGTCATTTATACCACCGGGCATGTCATTGATGAAAAATGCCTACAATTTGCTGCTGGCACCAAAGCGAAATATATCGGGATGATTGGTAGTAAGAAGAAGGCTAAAGAGGTTAAAGAGCGCCTAATACAAAAGGGGGTGGAGCCACAGCAATTAGATAGGTCACATTCCCCAATCGGACTGGAAATTGGTGCGGAAACCCCAGATGAGATTGCTATAAGTATACTAGCCGAAATAATCAGTGTCAGAAGAGGCATTTGACCGAAATTTGAGATACCTTCTCCTGCACCTCACTCGGCAGGATTAATCGCCAGCTTGGAGAAAGCGGCAAACCTCTCTATAGTCCTCCCAGCTATCAATGTCAGTGCCAGTTATTGTTGATTCGAAGTCGACTGTAGCCAATTGGGCAGGGTGCTTCTCAATAATTTCCCTTCCTCCCTTATCACCGGTGACTCGGCTTAGCTCAGGAATGAGAGAGCTATCAAAGAGGACAGGATTTCCCCTTTTGCCTTTGTAAACCGGAGCCACCATAATGCTCCCTGATTCTTCATATTTATCTATCAAGGCATCTATGATGTCATGGCTAATGAGCGGCTGGTCGCCCAACAGGATAAGAACTGCCTGTGCTTGGGGACTGACTGCCTGAAGTCCTGCCTTGAGGGAGGTGCTCAGCCCTTCCTTATAGGATGCGTTCTCAATTATTTGGACTTGACTTTGCTTTATTTCCCTTCGCAGCTTGGTCGCCTCAGCGCCTAAAACCACTATCACCTCGCCGACTTTCGATTGAAGGGCATTATCAATCACGTGTTGTAACAGGCTCTTTCCCTTAATCGGTAACAGGAGCTTGGGGAACCCCATTCTGGTGGATTCACCGGCAGCCAGCACGATTACTGATATCATTGGACTACGCTAGTTGATCTTCAGATGAGCGGAAAAGGGTACAACATTACCCCCTTTTTAGGCATAGTTACCCTATCGCTCACACCCTTTCCTTCCCTTATTCCACATCTTTTCATAGTTTTGCTAAGACCAGTGTCATCAGCAATAAGGAATCGATGCGGGAAAGAGTTGACTACTTTATGGACAGCTTCTACTTGGTAAGGCTCAAGGTTCACTCGGGAACTTGATAGACTTACCATGCGGTCATACTCATAGGCGAGAGAGAGACGCAATGATTCAGTGCGGAGGTCATATTCTAGCGGGGAAGAAAACTGCCCAGATAAAGCCACATCGAGGGGACCAAGCCAGAGGCGGATTGCAGTAGGTGGCGTTACCCATTTCTTAGCCTGACCACTGGCTTCCAAGAGAATCTCATAGCGAAAGCGATTAGCCCCAATATTCTCAGTAGCCAGGACTCTGCCACGCTCTCCATGGACAACGACAGCGCTTCCCACGGGTAACGGGTGATCTGTTGCCTGTTTCGGCATCTCCATGCTTATGCCTCCCTCCTTAGCAGTTGGTTGGCGTAGGCGGTCAAGAGCGCTCTCCAGGGCTATTCCTTGTGCCCAAATTATATCAAAATTCTTGCGCCATTGCCGAACTATTCGATGGTTCAGAGGAAAGCTACCCGCCAGATTAGACTCAATATTAGTTTGAAGTCCTCCAAGCGTCAAATTTGATGACCCTACTAGGACGTGGGCTGCCCGGCACCATTCGGCGTTGATGTGCACCGGGTTGTAGTCCAACGAGGCGACCGCATTCTGGTCAATGATGTCCTGCGTGATATAACGGCGCAGCGGCGGCAGGGAGTCCCCCAGATTTACCTGGTCAAAGGTTACCCTGGTCACCTTGTCCTCCTTTCACCGTTTCTATGGTCCGGGCATACTTGAGCATCTCCTGGCGGTTGGGCGGGATGATAAGGGTCCCCCACCAGATAGCTTTGAGGGTCCCCCGCTGGTCATAGTAGCTCAGCTTGTAGGTGACATAATGGCGACCGCGCTTGACCCAGCGGTCGTAGGCTTCCTGTTTGATAGTGATAACGTCGCCCACCCGAAAAGGCTCAAGGAGCTCGATCTTCTGACCGGGGTTGATCGCGCCGGGGGAGCGGATCCAGCTCCCGTGCCCCTTACCTATGCACCAAAAGGCGATAGGGACGCAGAACAGGGGGTGGGGCTGGAAGTCCGGGTGGTTGGGGTCGTTGAAAATGGGATTGGGGTCCAGGACGCCCTGGGAGTAGGACAGGATGTCCTCCAACTTCACCTCGAAGGTCTGCTCCGAGTCATACGTCTCGCTGATTTTCACCCCGTCCCAGGTTTCATACCCCGCGGCGTCCTTCAGGAAGTCGGTGTTAAAGCCCCGCTGCTTTTCGGTGCGAATATGGTCTATTACGGCCAAGGGTGCCTCCTTTGCTTTGTCTTACCCTTGCCATGTTACCACCATGCGCGGACTGCTGCAACAGGCCACTTCAGAGGGAGCTGCATCGTATGTCACAATCCAGAGCGCGAAGCAGAGACGCCCCCAGGCCCGAAACTGGAAGGCCACACTGGGATAAACGGATGAGGGCCGTTGCTGCAAGGCTCGTTCCTAAAGGGCAGGCAAGAGACTACAACTTGGCTATCCTTGATTTTGCTGCCCCCGTCTGTAAACGGAGACCGTACTGTCACGGGTGTCCACCGTCGGCCGATTGTAAATACGCCACATGATCAACAATTTGACGAAATGTGTACTTCGCAAAGGGTGCTAGCTTCTTATAGAAGCACCTACCAACTAATGAACGATTGCTACTGGCCGAGTGAGACTGCGATGGTGATTTGCTACGGACTCAATTTGCTAAGGCTGTAGCAAGATGGAACGCCGCAGAAAATCCCCCCTCGCCTTGACGAGCCGCAGCGGTTATAATTAGATATTGTGCATCGCTGAGACGAGGCAAAAGAGGTAAGGTTAGTATATCCAATTTGGGCTATTCTTGAACAGTGTTACCGCCTAAAAAGGAGGCCTGGAAAATGACCACGAAACCAGTTGTGATTAAGTTTTTTGCTCCAGTTATCGAAGCCACCATCAATGCACTAATGAACGCCATTGATCAAAAGATGAAGCAAGGCGTGAATCAGTTCATAATACTTATTTCTTCTCCAGGTGGCTCAGTGTTTCACGGCTTGAGTGCTTATAATTATTTGAAAGGATTGCCTGTAACAGTGACCACCCATAACTTTGGCAGCGTGGACTCAATAGGAGTCGTCCTATACTGCGGTGGGGCTAAGAGAATCTCAGTACCTCAAGCGAGATTCTTGCTTCATGGTGTCAGTGCGAGTTTCCGAAATGAGCGTCTGGAAGAGAAGCAATTAGAAGAGAGATTGAAAGGGCTGAAGATTGATATAGAGAACATCGCCAAGGTGATTTCAGCAAATACGGGGAAAACTATTGATGATGTTACCAATGCGATGCTCGAAAGGACGACTTTGAATCCGGAGGAAGCAAAGGAGTGGGGCCTTGTGCACGAGATAAGATCTGAACTGTTTGAAGCAGGAAGTGAGGTGATTTCCATTCAATTTCAGCAGGAACAGAAACAGCAGGTATGAGCGACAATCTTAGTCACGTGTATCACCATACAGATTGGCTTGTTGTACCCAGTAGCGCAGCAGTTCCCTGTTCAACCTCATCTGCTTTTCTGGGAGATGGGACAAAGAAAGGAGATCGCTTCTCAAAAGGTGTGCCAGGGTCGTGGAGTCAACCTTGTCAGTCCTCACCTGGGCATAGGCAATGGCCTTGGTCTTCAGGGGGGTGGGATAGCCTGACGCCAGAGCCCTCTTCCAGGAGATAGTAAAGCCAGTACCAACTCGGATTAGCCTCAATAGCCACTTCCTTTGGTTCGGCAAACCCCTTAAGCAATTCCACCACCTCCCCATTGCTAGGCAGTTTCCTTTGCCGGAGGATCTTGCCCTCAGCGTCCATAGCGGTCAGGAATGAGAACCGTCTGTGAAGGTCTAGTCCTGCGTATATCATCGCTGCACCTCCGGAGCCACACTGTGCTCCGAGGGGATGGCGCTTTCATGACATCAATTTATGACCAAGTAGCACGACCAAACTGCCCTGATCTCAAGTTCAGCTACTTCGCTGCTAATTCTGTCTCCACGTCTGACTCAGCAATTTCTTTGGCGATCCTCCTCAAGATCGGGAGCATTGCCACAACGGCACGTTGAACCTCCACAGGTTCCTGCGCCAGCACTCTTGCCACCCGAGCATCGAGTCGCCCAACCACATACTCCTCGCGTTCCTCCCTTAGAACGGATGGGTTAGGAGACATATAGCCAGCAAGGACAAGAAGCTCGCTCTCGGTGAAGCCCAATGGTTTGGCAATTTTGGCTAGAACCGTAGCTGAAGGAAAACGGCTACCACTTTCTATTCTCGCCAGATGCGATACAGATACGCCCGATCGCGCAGAGAGCTGGCGCAACGTGAGCGGGATCGTGCTTCTTCGATGCCTGATTATCCTTCCGAGGTTTTCTCTAGTGTTAGACATGGACTGTAATAGTATAATTCGCCATTTGGCAAAAATCAAGCCCTGGTGGCACTAAGGTGCTAACTTTTCTCCATATGTATAACGAAGGGGTTGACAACAGGCGCACTTTATGGTATACAGGTGACAAGTGGCAACATGCGTACTAAAGTAATTAACATTGCCACTTAGAGGGTAGCCGTAATGAAGCTGGCTACGAAGCTATTTTATTTGTGTCCTAGTTATTATCGTAATCTATCTGAGCTGGCTGAGGCCATGGGCATCTCGGTCAGTGAGGTTTACCGTGTGCGTAGCGGTAAGCGTAGCATCAACGAGAAATTCATCGTCGGGGCTTTAAGCGCCTTCCCGCAGTTCAGCTTCGACGAGCTTTTTTATATGTCTCCGGAGTTGGCAATTGGCGATACGCCTTCGCTTGCTGGCGCTACTTCAGACACGCGCCAAGGAGTTGAGGCTTACAGGATGGCGCAGGACAAAACGCAGTCGCCAGCCGCGCTCACTGCGGATTCCGCTCGCCGAAAGGCAAGTGAATTCCGTCAAATGATGGCGATGGAAAAGGAACCCAGTTCGCAGATTAGGACTAGCAGGTCACCGGGGGAAGGGGGGAGGATAATTTCTGGAAGGAGCTTGAGAGGCGGCGACACTGGGTAGTGGTTACCTGGCGCTGCCTTTTTTGATTCATGAGTAGTTCCTTAAGTGCAACCCAACTCGCTGAGAGGACCAAGAAGGCTGAGGTCCTGGCACTGGTCGCCCAATCAGGCGATTCGGTGTCCCTTGCTGAGATAGGCCGCCAAGTGGGGCTATCGAGGGAGAGGGTAAGACAGATAGCAAGAAAGGACGGGGCCGCTGCCCGAAGCAGGGGTGAGCAACGAGAACTTGTCTGCCCTGAGTGCGGAAAGGTATTCACAGTGTGGTCCTCGACGATAGAGCGGAGACGGCGCTTTTGCTCCCGTGAGTGCTCAGCTCGCAGTCAGAGGGGCCCAAGGGCAGAGCGCCTGACATTCAGGTGCGAGGTCTGCGGCCAAACTTATACCAGGAAGGCGTCTGAGGTGAAGGATGGCACCCGCTTTTGTTCCAAGACGTGCCAGGGCAGGTGGCTTCACACACTACTGCCGCCCTGGCGTCGCGGGGTCGTTCTTTCTCGCCACCAAAGGGAGCTTTTGGAATACGCCGCCAGGGGCGATTTAAACAAAGAGATAGCCGTTGCCTTGGGCATCAGGTGCCAAACGGTCAAGAATGAGTTTAGCCGCCTGATGAAGAAGATGGGGGCTAAGAACCGCCCTCATGCCGTTGCCCTCGGACTCAGCCACGGTTTGATATCTGGGCTGGAGGACCCACTGGGCGAGGGGGCTGCATTGGTGACCACGACGCAAGGGCTAAGCAGGAACGATCAGGTTCCGGTGCGCTTTAGCTTATCGGCTAGAGGTGGAGAGTGAGATGTGGTTTTTGCCTTTGGACAGCGGGATTTTGAGTTCTATGGATGTCGCCGAGGGTTTCGCGCTATCGGAGGATGAGGACTTTGTTTACCTCACGCGCCACGCGAAGATTGTAGCCATCTTCTCAGCCGGCGCGGCGACCAAGCGGTTAATTCAAGAGGAGATCGTGCGCCAGTATTTAGCTGGTGGCGTTTTGACCAAGTTTACATAGAAAGGGGGGATGCGGTTTGCGGATGGTCTATCAGGCGATGTGGCTGAGTGAAGAGAGGAGATAATAAAATGTTTTGCCCGGGTCTAAAGTGTCCCCACGACAGTAAGGCGACGAAGTATCCTCGTAAATGCTTTTACGAGGTGCAATGCTGGAGGGGCTACTTGGATCTTCTGTTCTATCTATTCAGAAAAAGGATGACCTGGCAATGTTGGGCAACGAGTTTGCTTGTGCCAAGTTATCAAAGCTGCCTACATTGCGATGCGTCCGGGGGATAGCCAGAAAAAAACGCTGAAAGGGGGGATGCCTATAGAGGAACGATGAAGAGAGATGAGCCCGGGGGCGCTACTGTTTAGGTGGAGTTATGGGAGGTTTTCTTGGGTCAACTGCCTCCGGGAGCTGTAGAGCGTAGTTTTACAGCAAATTTGGTTCAATCCTTCAGAAAGGAGTTAGCATATGTCGAAACTAAGTTGGAGAGCCAAGGCGGTGTACATAATATTTGCCTTGGCGCTATTAATTGGCCTCAGCGTAGTGGCCGCGCCCGCGCCTCAGCAGGCGGCGGCGGTGGAGCCGGATGATGAGGCCACCAACACCCTGCGGGTCTACGGCACCTGCGACTTGGCCGAGGGTCATGCCCACGCCGGTGGCCTGGGCTATGGCGATGCCGAGTTCCCATACGACCATTATAAGGACCCGTTGTCCATCCAGGACGGGAGTAACCCGCCCAAGGACTTCATCGTGTGGAACCCGGCCTACATGTACCACCTGGACCCGGCTTCCCTCGGGATCTACGGCAACTTCTTCGAGAGCATCGTGGTCAACGGCAACGATGCCAACGAGAAGGTGCACCTGAGGCAGTGGTATGTGCCCAAGTATCCCGAGCCCAGGGGCATTGTGTGGACCTGTCAGGAGCCGCGGCTACAGCCTGAGATCGTGAAGGAGTACACCTACATGCTGCTGGACACCGACAACAACCCGCAGCCCGGGCTTCCCGGCATGACCAGCTTCGTGTTCCCCATCGCCGATAACGACGATACCCAGTGCGGGCTGGATGACGTCGACTTTAACGCCGATGGCGTGGGCGACGTGGTCTACCTGGCGACCACCAGCGCAGTCGACCCGAGCTATTTCGATAGCCCTGGCAGCCCGGGTACCGTGAGCCAATGGTATCCTGGCTGGACTGCTCCGGCCGCTGTCCCTCAGCCTTATGATCTTGATGCCCTGTGGCCGCCCTACGACGTGACCACGGGCTGCAGCACGGCGACTGCGGGCTTGACCACGACTGCCGCCGACGCCGACCCCGCCGGTGTGAATCGCATCGTCGGTGGGACCAAGTGGATAGACATCAACACCGACCAGTTCGCGGTCAGTGTCGGGGATGAGATCCGCTTCCTGGACCACGCGTGGGTCATAACCGGGGTTTCCCCGACCGGGATCACGGTCGAGAGCTATTACTCGGGCAACAGCGCCGATGGCAGCAAGAAGACGACCACCATTCCCATTGGCCAGACGGCATCGAGGGGCAGGCACCTGATCAGCGTAGAGGACCTGACCCTGATGGCTGGCGGCATCCAGTCTGCTTTCTACCAGTCGCCGCCGCTGCCGCCTTCCCAGTCCGACAGGTTCAGGGTAGGCGTGAGCAAGCTTCAGTTGGTGCTGCAGCCTGGGTATCTGCAGGTGATAACCAGCGGTGCCACAAGTGCTCAGATCGTAGTTGGCCGTGTGATTGCGGAGGGTGAGACCTTCTTCGTTGACGGCGCCGAGTACGACGTCGCCATGCTGTATATGGTGCCCAACCCTGAGAACGATCAGTCTAAGTACGATTACGAGTACGGCCTGAAGTTCATCACCATCAGGAACCCGATCCCCAAGTGGGACCCGGTGACCCTTGAGGCGCTGACCATCGTCAAGTGCGCCGTGCAGCCGGGCCAGCCGATCCCGTTGCTGCCTCCGTTCAATATGGAGCACGACATGATCGACGACACCAACATCCCCGATGCGCTCTACGCCGTTGATGCGGCCGGTCAGCCTATTCCCCACCCCGACGTGCAGAAGCCGGACAACGTGCCGGATGTAACCGACCTTGCCGGCGGGGACCTGGCGACAGACGAGACACGCACCGGCATGGCCACATGGTTACCAGTAGCCGATGGATTTGGCGATACCACCTTCCTCCACCTGAGCTACAACACCATAGCCGAGAGGCGGGTGCACGACGTTCCTCCCATCGTGGAGTGGTTCGAGCAGGAGGCCAAGGAGCCACGCTTCGACACCAACCTCCTCGAGGAGAAGTTCGTGGAGAACTGGAGCCACTACTGGGATCCCGGCTACGACCCGGGCTGGGCGGAGGAGCAGTGGATGTGGAAGAACATCGAGACCCTGCCCTGGTACTACACCGAGTTCGTGCTCCCCGAGCTTCCCGACATCACCGACCCGGTGAACAACGATGACGGCGACTACATCCTGGTCAGCTCCTGGATAACCCAGGATAATGTCAGGATGAAGTTCGTCTACGATGCCATCCCCAGCGCGCTGTGGAGCGCCGACATCTACGTCAACGACCCCACCTACAACCTGATGTACCAGGACGTCGACGAGATGAGCCTGCGCGTATACGGCGCGTGCGGGGAGGATGCCGAGTTCCCATACGACCATGAACTCGACCCGTTCTCCGTCCAGGACTGGAGCAACCCGCCCAAGGACTTCATCGTGTGGAACCCGGCCTACATGTACCACCTGGACCCGGCTTCCCTCGGGATCTACGGCAACTTCTTCGAGAGCATCGTGGTCAACGGCAACGATGCCAACGAGAAGGTGCACCTGAGGCAGTGGTACGTGCCCAAGTACACGGAGCCCAGGGGCAATGTGTGGACCTGTCAGACGCCGGTGTACTGGCCTGAGATCGTGAAGGAGTACACCTACCTGCTGCTGGACACCGACAACAACCCGCAGCCCGGGCTTCCCGGCATGACCAGCTTCGTGTTCCCCACCTCCGATAACGACGATGCCCAGTGCGGGCTGGACGACGTCGACATGAACAGCGATGGCGTGGCCGACGTGGTCTACCTGGCGACCACAAGCGCGCTCGACCCGGATGCTTCAGCGGTCCCCGTGTACACAAACCCGGATGGTTCCCCGTGGGCGCCGAACGGCGCTATCCCTCAGCCTAGAGCCGGGGATGCCTGGGCTGCACCTCATGATGCCCTGTGGCCGCCGGTGGACACCACCAATGCCTGCCCGGGACTTGCCGGTGAGAGCAGGTGGATAGACATCAACACCGACCAGTTCGCGGTCAGTGTCGGGGATGAGATCCGCTTCCTGGACCACGCGTGGGTCATAACCGGGGTTTCCCCGACCGGGATCACGGTCGACAGCTATTACTCGGGCAACAGCGCCGATGGCAGCAAGAAGACGACCACCATTCCCATTGGCCAGACGGCATCGAGGGGCAGGCACCTGATCAGCGTAGAGGACCTGACCCTGATGGCTGGCGGCACGACGGCTGCTTTCTACCAGTCGCCACCGCTGCCGCCTTCCCAGTCCGACAGGTTCAGGGTAGGCGTGAGCAAGCTTCAGTTGGTGCTGCAGCCTGGGTACCTGCAGGTGATAACCAGCGGCGCCACCAGTGCTCAGATCGTAGTTGGCCGTGTGATTGCGGAGGCTGAGACCTTCTTCGTTGACGGCGCCGAGTACGACGTCGCCATGATCTACTTCGTGCCCACGCCTTCAAACGGTCAGCCTAAGGACGATTACGAGTACGGCCTGAAGTTCATCACCATCAGGAACCCGATCCCCAAGTGGGAGCCGGTGACCCTTGAGGCGCTGACCATCGTCAAGTGCGCCGTGCAGCCGGGCCAGCCGATCCCGTTGCTGCCTCCGTTCAACATGGAGCACGACATGATCGACGACGTCAACATCCCGGAGATGGTCCAGGGCATGCAACTGCCGGCGCCGTTGTTTGGCTTGTGGTGGCCCGACCTCCAGATGCCGGACAACCTCGAGGATGAGCTGGACGTGCTTGACAACGTGGAGACCTTCTTCGCGTCCCTGGGTGGGACGCTCACGCCGGTGCTTGGCCCCGACGGCTTTGGCGACGTCAGCTTCCTGAACATGGCCTACAACACCATAGCCGAGAGGCGGGTGCAGGACGTTCCTGCCATCGTGGAGTGGTTCAAGCACGAGGCCAAGGAGCCGCGCTTTGACACCAACCTCCTCGAGGAGAAGTTCGTGGAGGATGCGTCAGAGGATTGGCACTGGAAGAACATCGAGACGTACCCCTGGCTGTACACCGAGTTCGTGCTCCCCGAGCTTCCCGAGGCGGAGGGGCTTGAGGCCATGGGCAAAATCGGCGACTACATCCTGGTCAGCTCCTTCATGAGCCAGTGGTATAACCCCTTGGGGTGCATCGATCCGCCTATCAGGATGAAGTTCGTCTACGATGCGGCCTTCAGCCCAGACCACCCGGAGAAGACCGGCATCTACGTCAACACCATTGGCGTTGCTCCCGAGCCCGAGCTTCTGGTGGCTGATGCTGATGGGCCCTACTACGGCCTTCCGGACGAGTCGATAGCCATATCTGGTTCTGCCACGGGTGGCACAGAGCCCTACAGCTGGGCCTGGGACCTGGACTACGATGGACTGTATGACGACTCCTTCGTCCAGAACCCGACATGGAGCTGGAGCGTTGAGGGCGACTACACCATCGGGCTTAAGGTAACCGACAGCGCCATGGCCGAGGACACGGATACAGCAATTGTGCACGTCTCCGAGTGGAATCCGTGGGACTATGACACCAACGAGGACGAAGTCATAGACATAGGCGAGGTTCTGGCGGCCATTGTCGATTACTTCGATGGGGTGATCAATATAAGCCAGGTGCTAGATGTCATTGTGCTGTACTTCCTCGGCCTCTAGCGCTGAAGCAATGAAAGGTGGGGGGCCTTTTGGCCCCCCACCTTCCCAAAGTAGCCGAGATAGTGATGGCCTTGTCCAGTAATCGCTATGTATGGAGGGAGAGAATGAGATGAAGTGGAAATCAATAGTCCTAGCAGTGATATGTGCCCTGTTGATGTCCACGTTGTTCCCGATGGCCGCTACGGCGGTGGAACCCGCGGCGAACAGGGACCTGCCCGTTCAGGCCAACACCGGCGAGACCTTCGCGGTAAATATAGATATAACCCTTCTCCAGTTTGGCCAGGTGGTTGAGACCCTGCCCGCCAGCCCCGAGTTCACCTACGTTGTCGATAGCGAAGCACCCGGTGCCGGCATGGCAGGGGTAACCGCCTCACAGGTGGATGGCGTGGTCACCTTCACCTTTGGGGCCACAAGTGGTGCTGGGGGTAGCTTCAGCTACCAGGTCACTGCCCCGGGCACCCCAGAGGTAGGAGCCACATTCTCTGGCATCCTCTGGGGCCTTGCAGATCCACCACCACAGTATCCAGTAGGTGGCGACCAAACCATGGATGTTGTCGCTGTGGAAGGGCCTGCGGCCACCAGGGACCTCCCCGATCAGGTCAACACCGGTGAGACCTTCACGGTAAACATAGATGTAGCCAACCTCCAGTTTGGCCAGGTGGTAGAGACCCTGCCCGCCAGCCCCGAGTTCACCTACGTTGTCGATAGCGAAGCACCCGGTGCCGGCATGGCAGGGGTAACCGCCTCACAGGTGGATGGCGTGGTCACCTTCACCTTTGGGGCCACAAGTG
>Ga0209979_1000178_pt1 | contig 102425 bp, 109 predicted proteins | sample AnhtaG_FD_183114 | JGI IMG/M metagenome (GOLD analysis project Ga0209979, IMG submission 183114) | Deep subsurface microbial communities from Anholt, Denmark to uncover new lineages of life (NeLLi) - Anholt_01485 metaG (SPAdes) (version 2) | ecosystem: Environmental > Aquatic > Marine >... | reverse complement strand
CTGAGATCTCAAAGGTGAGTTCAAAGCTCTCGTAGCGCCCCACCGTGCTAGCGTTGGCTTGGACGTTCGAGATGATCAGACCACTATCGACCCCATAAATGGATCCCTGGGACAATTGCTGTCCGGCCGCCTCGCCTGATATGATGGCAAGAAACATCACGGATGGGAGAACTGCAATCCACTGTGTCACTCGCATCATAGGCATCCACACATACTCTCCTAGCCTTTCTCCTGCCCGATGACAATCACTATCATCCGCTCGCCCTTCGCTGGCTCAGTAACTCATGATAATCTTTGCCCGTTCCATTGTACGTGGCATCTCCTGTTCAATCGACAAGACAAAGCGTCGGCGCTGCGCGTGAACTACTGCTAGTGACATCCCTCCTCCCTCAATGGGGCTAGATGGGTACGTTCTAGCGGTGCTGCGGCTTGCCACCGTCGCCCTCGATCATCGCTTCGAGATCCTTGCGCCTAATCCGCCATAGGTGGCCTATCTTGATAGAGGGCACTTCCCGGTTCTGCACCATCGCCAAACGCTTCCCTCGGCAATCTTCAAGTAGGTCGCCGCCTCTTCCGCAGTAAGCAGATCTGTGGCATTCATCCTCTGTACCTCCCAGATCGGGACAGGAGTAGCGCCACCGATCGCAAAACCTCCCAAAGCCAACAGCCTCTCCACCTCCGGCTAGGTGGAAATATACTCTCGCTCGCGGACGCCAGGGGACTATCGACCCGACACCGACGCCCGACCAGATTGGTGATGGGTCCCTGATCACCCGATATTCTGGTGAGCCCAACCCCATGATGAAACATAGTCGGTCACTAGACGATCGTGGCGTGCGCAGAGCTCAGAAACTGCCAATGCCGATGGTTCTATCTGCCGGATCGCGTAGGAGACGTGACCTCATACGCCAAAGCCCGCGGCTGGCCTGGACTCTGTCAGCGCGGGCTCTTGAATAAAGGATTTCCCTATGAGAACACCCCGTTTCGGTAACCGGCTGCCCTGGCTGACTCTCAGCTCTAGGCCCTTGGCTTTGCGTCGCCACCTTTCAGTGGCTTTGCCTTTTCGACGGGAACAGTTCGGCAGTTTGTTAGTAAACCTACTCAGTATACACATCTCAGGGCCGGAAGTCAATGGGAAAGGGGTACCAGTATGTGGGTTACGTTTTCGCGTCAGCCATGCGAAATCAAGACAACGGACCGGTGCGAGAGCAAAACCCTCGCTGAGGCAATCCCATGGCGCGGTCGGATGAGAAGCATCCGAAAGATGGCCGTGCTCCGCGAATGGGTGGGTGCATCGGCAACCTGGGACGATCTAATTGGCACAGCGCCGACACCAAGAATGCGGAGGAAAGGGCGATGGGCTCGGTATCACAGGGGTACCGCAACAGACTTCTCACACACCCGCCAAGTGTAATCCTGCTGCACAGTCGCTGTCTCTTAGTTGCCCTTTAGAATCAGCGGTAGATAAGTCAGCCAGGGATTAGCGATGACGGTGGCTGTGGCAGTGCTGGGTTCGCCGTCTGGTTCGCTCAGTTCGGCGGCGTTGGCGAGGGCTTCGCGGTGAGCGGTGGTAATAGTCACAGGATAGCGTATGGTCACTCGCTGCCCAACTGGCGGGGTGTCACTCCACATCAGGCGGTGCTGGTCGTCGTCGTAGATAGGCGTAACACTGGTGCCTTCCAGCTCGAAGTTGCCCGGCGAGCTCACGCCGGTGGGCAGTGTGTCAGTGAGGGTGAGGGTACTTCCGCTGGCGAAGAAACTCAGGGTATAGGTGATGGGATCGCCCTCGTTGCCCACAGATGGGGTGACGCTCTTTTCCAAATCAGCGATGGCGTCGCCCCAGGTGACGATGAGAGCGGGCCGACCTTCTTCGTTCCAATCGCCAGTGTCAGAAGACACGAAGTACTTGCCGCTGTGATAAGCACTGTCAGCCTCGTAGAGAGATAGGCGCAGCGGCGTTCCTGCGGCGTATGCCTCGGCGACCGCCCCGCTGACGTCCCATTCCCAAGGCACGCCTGGCCAGCCGGGGAAGGAATCGACTGGGTCTACCCAAGCCGCGGAGACATTCTCCAGGGCTAGGGGGGCGTTGTTCCAGGTCAACACGCTTTCGTCCCAATCCTCGCCCACGGTTAGCACCTGGATGAGGGATGGTTGTGGCCCCGGATCCCAACCCCCACCTGCGTTGCCAAACAGGTGCAGCCTTAGGGTAGCCGAGATGATGACCTTGCCAGTAGGAAGGACGTCCAAGGGGAAGGTGACGTAGTACCTGGAGAAGCAGGGCCAGTCGGCCACATCCGCTTGGTTCTGGATGTTGAAATCTCCCCGGCCAGCATAGTTCGCCTCACCCCATTCAGTCCAATAGTTCAAGCCACTGCCACAAGTGCTCCCGCCACCTACTGCCCCGTCTACCACTGTCGCTCCGTCCAACCCGTGGCGTATGGTGACAGTCGCACCGGGAACCGCAGACAGCGGACTATAGGCCGGCATCCCAAAGGCTACTTGTCCCCACGTGGTAGGCTGCTCTGACTCCATCATCTCTGGCCAGACCTTGTCCGCTATGGGAGTGCCATTGACATCGTCCCGATCGTACAGGACCAAGGCCATGCCCCAGACGTGGCCCTGCGGCGGTGGGCCAGTTAGTCCCAGGCAATCAAAGGGTATGTAGTAGGTCAGGGCCCAACCCCGGTCATCCTCTTCATTGTTAGGTGCGTCGCCGCGCCAGCCTGAAGTGGTAGTGAAGGGGACGGTGGCCGTGACCCAGCCACTTCCGTCGCCCTGGTAGGCGGCCTGATAGTTGTCCCGAGGCTCCCACCAAACGAGTTGGGCATCGAAGCGGTAGGTATTCTGATCTGGCACATCACCTGGGTTACCAGATATATCCAAGTACAGCGTGACCGCGTCCCAGTTAATCAGGTCATCAGGAGAAGGGGCAGTGTCGTACCAAAGGCGACGATCGAAGGCTGCCACCCGCACATAGAGATGATCGTCATTGTAACCAATCCGCGCGTCAACAGAGTTCTCAGTGGGTGTGACACGGCCAAACCAAAGGATGGCTGTCTCTGAGAAGCGCACGTGGTCATCAAAGTGGGGCGCATTGACCCGTCGTGTGGTGGTCGTCTGCACCTGTGGACGCAAGAGGGAGGTTTCAAGGTACGAAAGAGACGATAGACTCCACGCAGCAATTGGCCAGCTGCTCATCAAGAGCAGCAGGCCACCGAGAAGGGTAAGAGGCTGCAACCTTCGAGAAGCCATTTCTTCTCACACGCCACGATCGTTAGCCCCGAGAGGTCAAGGTAGCAGGGTTGGTCCAGGCCGGTCAGTCTGACAAAGGACTCTGCACTACCGGGATGGTCACCTACTGGAGTGAGCTGAGATTCCTGTGAGATGCACAGTCTCCCGTGGGCCAAGGTCACTATACCTCTGAATTCACGACAGGTCAACTCCTTCCGATGAGCTTAGATACTCTCATCGTGCATTTCAACCTAGCGCTCCACAAGCAGAAGTTCAGAGCCGAGGACATGTGGCAGATCGAGCCGAACAAGCGTGTGATCTTAGCGCTGACCTACAGCCGGGCCAAATAACGCAGCTGCAGGCGTTGCTGGAGGCCTGCGCCAGATCAATACAGAGTTAGACAGACTTCAGGGCTCCTGGACCCGGGCAGAGAAGGCCGAAGAGGATAAAGAGTAGGCCTCTTGGCAGGCCGATGTAGAGTCACTCATGGTCCTGCCACTGACTGGTGCGACTTCGGATTGGCAGCGTGAAAGGTACGTAAACCTCTGCCCACCCTGACTGCTGACTTCGCCACTACAGGGCCATCCCGGTAAGAACAGCCCCTTATAGGATATGCTCTGTGGTTGAGACAGAGGAGAAAGGGGAAATCCAACCCTTTAGCCACCAGAGCCCTGGCCAACAAGTGAGTGTCCTTACAGGATCCCGTAGGGAAAGGTAATCTTCGCCCTCTGGCAAAAGAGGCAAACCTACAACGAGAGCTTTCACCTTTGGGACAAGGCTCGCTACGCCCTGAAAGCCCGCGCTGCCTGAATTGAAAACCGCACCTTGACATAGAGAGTCTTCCGCGTGAAGATGGCAGGGGCCATTCGTTATAGCCTACACTCACTAGAACGGCAACGGCCACACTCGCAAGGCAGCACCGATTATCATGGTACTGACTTCCCATTGACCGCGGTGGTCCCAGATGCTAGATTGACAACTGGAGAGCCTGGGAAGGGAACACCTCTCACAGGGCCACCAAGACAGGCGAAACGGTGCGCCAGCCCAGGCTCTCCTTTGTGTCTCCGGCACGCCCTCACGAGCTCTTGCTGGCTGCGCCACGGCAAGAGCGATCACTCTTTCTCCGCAGAAGGCGCCCCCTGAGATGGCTGATCTTCCGTCTTGCCTTCCTCCGAGACTTCTTTGGATCTGCTCAGGCTGCAAATGGCTCGTCGGTTGACCAGGATCACCTCTGCACGCAGGTGGACATCCGGGTTGGAGGTCAGGACTATGCTCGCCTCGGTGAAAGGAAGGAACTATCTGGCTTCAGTAGAGAATATGGTATGTAGCTCTGCCGCCTTCCCCAAATGCCCCGCTCCTTCTATGTCGTAGGGAGGGACGGAAGTGTATAGCCGCTCCGGATTCCTGTGGCTGTAGCGCAAAAGCCGCCGCTCATCATCGTAAAGCGGTTCCCCCGTGATGGCGACCGCCATGATGTGCTCTTTCGCAACCAACATCTCGGGGAAGGTGGCGACTACCGCCTGGGGCTCATTCGTTCGGGTCAGTTCAGCCTCGATAATGGTGATCCAGCTGACCATGGGGTCGCTCAGGACATCGCTGAACCGTCTGGGAGCGGGCATTATGCTGCCAAACATGAAATGATCGGCTGTGAAGAAAACGGCTTCGCTATGTAGCTCTCTCACGATCCTCTTCACCCTCAAGGATTTGCCGAGCACAACTCATGCTCTCAGTACAACAGCGAAGGCTAGCTGAGGCAACGGCCCGTTCCAAGCAAGGATGGAAGAGACCCCGTCACTTGGTGCTCGACATGGGACTTGGCAAGAGGCTCAGAAGTGGCGTTGTAGCGTTACCTCGCGGGCCTGTTCATGTTATACTATGTTATCGATCATGGGCTCAGAAGGAGGCTTGCCAGTTGACCACGATTCTGGTAATAGATTCTGACAAGCGAATAGCTGATCGCATGGCCGAGATCCTCCGTGCGGAGGAGATGGTAGCCTCCATTGCCACGGAAGGGGAGGAGGCTCTGCGGCACCTCAATGAAGAGCCTGCAGACGCCGTGGTCTTGAGCCTAGGTCCACCGGGCAGTTGGGAGCACGACCTATGCCGGGAGATACGAGAGCGGACCATCGCTCCTTTGCTCTTGGTGGGAAAAAGAGGGCAGGAGTTTGCCTTGGCCCGCAGCCTAAATGCCGGGGGCGATGCCCATGTCTTCAAGCCTTTCACCACGCGGATCTTTCTGGCACAGTTATATGCCCTGCTGCGCCGTGTGGGCTTGGCCCGGCCCGGCCATGCTGGACAGTTCGATATCGGCACACTAGCCATAAACGTCTTTCGGCACGAAGTGAGGGTGGAGGGTAGGCCAGTGGACCTCACCCTTACCGAGTTCGAGATACTGCGTTGTCTGTTGAACAACTCCGGGCGCGCTCTCACCTATCGCAGCCTGGTGAGGCAGGTACAGGGGTACGATTGCTCTTCTGAGGAGGCCCGGAAGTTGCTGAAGGTACATATCCACAACCTGCGAAGGAAGATCGAACCCGTTCCCCAAAAGCCGGCCCATATCCTCAACGTCCGTGGCTTCGGGTACCTCTTTGAGCGACGAAGGTTCAACCGTGAAACCCTCTACCAGACTCTATCATAGGTCTATTTTAGCGATGTCTTAACCAAAAGGCATTCCTGCGTGGCGCTCTCTGATGAACCCTTAACTCCCGCACTCGCTCTAGAAACCCCTCATCAGCCATGCAACTCTCAACGATTTGGCACATTTGTTCTATAACGCATAGAACACAACTTTCTCGCTTGTCAAGTACCCTGGGCGAAGTTTTGAGGTTGGGGCCCTAAGGCCACTCCCGGACGAAAACGATTCCTCCCCCTCAATGGGACCCCTCAGCCTCCCCTGGTGCAAGGGATCGACGCTTGCTCTCTACATACTGTTCCAGCATCTCAAGGCTGTACCGGCGGTGGCCTCCCGGTGTGCGAAAGGGGACAAGTTCTCCCTCCCTCTCCATCTTCCCCAAGGTCACCATGCTGACACCCAAGTAGTCTGCAGCCTGCCGCGCTGTCATCCGCAACCTCTTCCGATCGCTCACGACATCCATCGTCTTCCCCTCCAAACCAATAGCACAGATCTGCACAGAGGCGAAAAGAAAAGGAAAGAACCGCTTACATCTTTATTTAATAGCATGTTCTGGACGGCTTGTCTATGGTAAGATGGTACCAAGGGCCCGTTTTCTTCTATATCTCCTCTTCCCCCGGCCTGAAATTTTAAGGTTGCGCCCACCCAATTCATATCGTTTTAGCCTGTTTTTTGCGATTTTAGTGGCCTTGTAACCTTTGGCAAGCAGACTATGCTGTGCTATACTAGTAGTGCTTTAGTACTAGAGGAGTGCCGCCCAAAACTACATTCACTAGCATCGAGCACTCATGACCTTCCTCCGTACAGGGCCGTGCAAGGGGAGGAACTGAGAGATGTAAAAAGCGCTAATCGTCTCGCTACAGCAGCGGGTGATGGGCGCTTCCTTTTCTCCACACAAGAAGCCGTATCTTTTGGCCCGCCAGTTCGGTTTAATTATAGTAGGGCAATTGACCACCGAGTACCGTTCCTGAGCCTGTACGGATGCTCGACCGCGATGGCAAGTATGGCTGTTGCCCTTCTATACCATAAAAGGATGTCAAGATGAAAATAGACCTACTCAAACCGGATGGAGGACGGGTAGTAGACTACTGGCTGAGAGGTCACCACAACTTCCTCATAGATCGCCTAGTGGCCCGTCAGGTAGAGGCTGTTCTGCCTGACGTGGCGGAGTTCCAGCGCAGGCATAGGGAGTTTCTGAAACGAGCCCTCACCTTCCTGGTCGAGGAGAAAAACCTCAACAGCTTCATCGCTTTTGGATCGGGTCTGCCCACCTGCGGGAACATCCATGAGGTTGTCCTGGCCCTAAACCCCTCGGCAAAGGTTGTCTATACCGACATCAGCCCCTCCACTGTGGCCTATGGTCGCGAGATCTTGTCCATCACCAACCCTGACAATGTTTGGTATGAAGAATGTGACGCCGGTCATCCCGAGCCGTTCTTGCCTTCAACCGCCCTGGCGGAGACCCTGGGTGAAGAGCGGCGGGTAGGCATCGGATTCAGCCATCTCTCCCACCTTCTGACCGATGACGATCTGGCTCATGGCCTCAAGACCCTATACGAGTGGGCGGAGGAAGGCAGCCACATCATCTTCTCTTTCATCAATGAGGAGATCCACCAGCACCCGGCTCTCTTCCGAGTGCTGAAAGGACGGGGAGAGGTCTTTCCCCGTTCAAAGGATGAATTCTTAGCCCTCCTAGGTAGGTGGCGCGTAACGGAGCACGGTATCTCCCCCGGCACTGCTTGGCCCGAGGATGGGCCGGTGGCAGGCATCACAGACGCCTGCTCCTACGCCTGTCTGGCCTACAAGTAGCGAGATGAAGCAAGTCAAGATATTGATCGTGGATGATGAACCCATGTTCCGCCGGGGCCTGAGAGCCTGCCTCGAGGAGCGTGGCCTTGCCGTGGTGGGAGAAGCGGATACCCCTGATGGGGCTGTCGAGCAGATGCTCCAGGCAGACCCAGATCTGGTGATTATGGCTGTAGACCTAATCGGGGGTAGCGGGATTGCGGCCTGTCGAGAGATGCGTTTGCTGAAGCCGACTCTGAGGGTACTCTTGATGACCAACCACCCCAACGAGCAGACTGATCTTCTTCAAATCCAGGGCTTTCTGGCCGGGGCCTCGGGGTGTGTATCGAAGAGGTCGACGGATGATGAATGGCATAGCGCTGTAGTTCACATTCTCCGCGGTAGGCTTCTATTCCCTGATGAGGTCGTATGGAAGGCCCAGCCGAAGGAAGGTCTGACGCCACGCGAGGTCGAGGTACTCGCTTTGGTGGCCCAGGGCATGACAAACGAGGAGATCGCTCAGAGGCTAGTGATCAGCACCCATACCGTGGCCACGCACGTGGGTAATATCCTGAGCAAGACGCGGGCCTCATGCCGGCATGAGGCAGCAGAGACCTGGAGGGCAACGGAGAGTGGAATGGTAGGAGAGTGATCTTGGAATTGTGGGCCTTTCACCATCGCGTATGGGCTGAGCCGCAGAGCAGACTTTCCCCCGGGAAAGTCTTTCTCGTCAACGAGGAAGGTGGTGACTAGTCAAGTTGGGCTGATCGAGTAGGCAAAGATGGCTAGTACTAGCGATGTGCAAAGGCGAAGAATGTGAGATAATGATAGGGTGAGTCTGGGCCACTTGGGTCGAGAGGGCTCAGTGTTGCTAGGAAGTGGCGGGTTGCCCTTCCTGGGGCACTCGGAAGGAGGAACCAAGAGGTGTAGAGGCGCTAGTCGTTGTCGCTAGAGCAGCGGACGGTTGGCGCTTTTCTTGTATCAAGACGAATACGATCCCGGCGGCGATGAACTGGGGGCTATAGAGTGGTCACTCAGTCCTGAGGAATGCGAAGGGCTTGGCCCCCAGGGAGCCAGTAGTGAAACCGGCCGGAGGTAGGGCCGGTTTTTTAGACAACAAAATAGTGGGCCCCGCATGGTTGTGCTTCCGCATCCCGAGGATGGTTCAGCATCCGACGGAGCGGACCAACGGGACCCAGACACCGAGCGAGTCCAGCACCCAGCGTCATTTCTATTCTACGGCAAAATCTCCAGATTGTCAAGAACATCTGAGCTCGCTGGGCGCAACCCGGCGAGCCCCTACCTTTTTTTTGCAAGGAGGTCTGGCCGGTTATCGGGTAGGTTAGAAATAGAAAATGGTCCCGGCCAGTGGCGGCTGACCGAGACCACGCACGCGGGGCGCAAAGCACCCTTTGTGCACCCTCATTATAGCACAGGGGCTCGCTGGGCGCAACCCAGCGAGCCCCAAAGGGCGATGATGCGGCAAGCAAGCATCCTGGTAGTGGACGATGACGAGGATATAAGGCGCATCGTAACCCGCACCCTGGAGAATATGGGATATGCGGTCTTGGATGTGGGAAGCGGCGATGAGGCCGCGCTGGCCATGGCCAGCCAGCGGTTTCGGCTAGCCGTCGTGGACCTCAAGATGCGCGATCTGGGGGGGCAGAAGGCGGTTATGGAGATGCACAGACATGACTCCCAGATGCGGATCATCGTCATGTTCGGCTCCCCTGATACGCCGATAGGCGAACTACGGGCCACGGCCCAAGGGTGGTTATATAAGCCGTTCCGGCCGGAGGAACTCAGATTGACGGTAGAGAGAGTTCTGGGAGGGGCTAGCCAAGAAGAACCCTGAAGGGTTGCCATGGCGTCAGATGCTAGCATACCCGCCGCTAGCCCCAGGCCAGAAGAATGAGCACCGCAGGAGAGGACACTCTTCTTCTGTAGCACACCGGGGGAGCCACCGAACAGGAGACAGCGGTGAACGGTAAAACTAGGATCTTGGTAGTCGACTATGACGAGGATGTAAGTTTCATCGTAGCCCCCATCCTGGAGAAGATGGGGTACGAGGTCGTGGGCGTGGCGAACGGCCCGGAGGCCATTCGCGCTGCGGCCAGCCAAAGGTTTCACCTCGCCCTAGTGGATATCAAGATGCCTGACATGCGGGAGCGGGAAGCGATTCGACGGATGCGCAACCTGAACCCCCGCCTGCCGCTCATTCTCATCACCGACTCGCCCGATTGGGCGGACGCCGAACTGCGGGAGGCCACCCAAGAGTTCCTATACAAGCCTCTGCGGCCAGCGCAACTCAAATTGACGATAGAGAGAGTTCTGGGAGGGGCTGGCCAAGAAGAACCCTGAAAGTCCGTGCGCGCTCCTTTGCGCACGTCTAATGAGCCTGCGGAAGGGATAATGAAGGGAGGTGATCCCTAGCCACAATTCCGCGTTCAACTGTCAAAGTTCTTGAAAGCAAAAGGAGAAAAGAAGAGATGAAAAAGAGGATACTTATAGCCCTGGTCGTCGTGCTGGCCCTGGCAGCGACCGCCTCGCTGGTGTGGGCGACCGGCGACCTGACTAGTTACTGGCCGTTTGACGGAACGGCCAATGACATCGTCAATGGCAACCATGGCACGCCTCATGGGGACGCCGCCTATGCTGACGGCAAGTTCGGCCAGGCTCTCAGCCTTGATGGAGACGGCGACTATGTCAGCATACCTGACTCAACGAGCTTGGACCTTTCAGGCGAGATGACCGTTGAGGCTTGGATTAAGGTTGCCGTTCACAAGAACTACAATGCCATCGTGATAAAGGGAGAAGATGTCGCCGAGAATTATGAGCTGCTACTGTATGCGGATGGCAGACTTCATAGTCCTATCAAATTCACCGATGGTAGCAGAACGTACCTGAATGCATCTGGGGCTATCACCGATAATAACTGGCACCATGTGGCGATGACTTACAAGCCAGGGCAATGGATAATTTACGTTGACGGAGAAAAGAAGGCCGAAAGAACGGACATATCAAAGACTCCTCTAACCAACAATATACCATTGTTCATTGGCGCCGAGCAGTATCTTGGCTCATTTAGGACAGAAAGGTTCTTCAACGGTGACATCGACGAAGTCGGCATCTGGAACCGCGCGCTGAGCCCGGAGGAGATCGCTGCTCTCAGCGTAGGCGTTGGCTCGCTTGAGTGGTTGCCGCCGATCAACCTGCCTGACTGGACTCTGAATGAGAATGCCACGCTTCCTATCAAGTTCAAGTTGTACGATCCTATTGGCGACCTCATCTGCGCCGATCTGGACCCAACGCTCGAGGTCAATAGCGGATCCTTGGAGCTCAGATTCGACTCCGAATGCTACTACATCGCCAACTTCAGGCCCACCGAATCTGGCGGCCACATGGCGGTCGTTTCCCTGGACGGCGTAGAACTTGGCTCGCAGCCCTTTGACGTGCTGGAGCCCGGAAAGGGCAATGGTAAGGGCCGCGGCAGCAACAACTAGGACTTGTGAGCGCGCGCGCGCCTGCACGTGCCTGGTGAGCCCGGCCCAACCCGCATCGAAGGCCGGTGATCTAGTCCGAGTGCCGGACGACGCTCTGCTCAGGCCGGCCAACGTCACGGTGTCGGTATGGGCGCGGAACGTTGGAACGCCTACGAGCTACGACTACATCCTGGCAAAGACCCTGGACGGAGGCAAAGGATCATATGCCCTCTATACTCGCGGCAGCGGGGGTCTGTTCTTCTACGTGAGCGACACCTCTACATACTACCTCTCGGATGACGCCGGTCCAGGCATCTGGGACGGTGGCTGGCATCACATAGTGGGGACTTATGACGGCTCCGTGGTGCGGCTCTTTGTAGACGGATCGGAGATCGGCACGGCAAACATCGGGCCCTCGGCCATCGCCTACGGCACCGCGGTCTTCCTCGGCGACCTCTCCATCGGGAGCTATGGCGACCTCAACCCCGCGCTCGCCGACTGGAGAGGTGACATCGACGAGGTGGGCATCTGGAATCGCGCGCTGAGCGCCGCCGAGGTGGCCGCTCTCAGCGTAGGCGTTGGCTCGGTTGGGTGGTTGCCGCCAATCGCTCTGGATGACTGGACTCTCAATGAGAACGCCACGCTTCCTATCAAGTTCCAGTTGTACGGCGCGTACGGCAATCTGCTCTGCACCGATCTCATGCCAACCCTCAAGGTTGACAGTGAACTTTTGGATGTGAGGTTTGACGAGAGCGGGTGCTACTACATTGCCAATTTCAGGCCGGGTGCTTCTGCGCCGGGCCTAACGGCCACCGTGTACGTCGATGGAGTCGAAGTAGGTGTTTCCCGCCGCTTCGATATTGTGGAGGCGGGCACGCCCAATGGTCGAGGGCGCAGTAAGTAGTGTGCGCTCCGCGCCAACCCATAACGAGAGGAGGTGAAAAGAACAGTGAAAGCGATCAAAGTTGTCGCACTACTGGCGGTGCTGAGCGTTCTCCTTGCGCTTGCAATGCCTGTACACGCCGGGAAGGGCGTGCATGTGCCCAACGGCGCTGTGAAACAGGAGTTCCGCAATAGCGGCATTTACATCCAGAAGACTATAGAGGGTTCGGGTGGCAAGGTCATACTAAACCAGCCGTCGGGAGCAGTGGCTGTTACTCTGACCGGCGTAGTCAACGGTCTCTCGCCGAACACGGACTACTACGCCTATCTCTGGGCTGGCGAGCCCCAATATGGCCCATACTGGTGTGGAAGCACATGTCCCCTAAAGGGGCACTATTCCCCTCCGTCGTCGGTGGGCATCCCTTCACCGTGGGACGGCTCGGAGTGGTACGGCACCTGGTTCAGGTTTGCTCAGTTCACGACTGACGCCAATGGAGCAGCCAGTTTTCACCTTAACATATTTGCCGACGAGATCGACACAGGCGATTACAAGCTCTCGGTCTTTGTTGACAGCGTCTGCTCTGGTACCGCAGCCTGGACCTACCTAATCGCTGACCCCATTCAAGTCACGGTGGAGTAGAGCAAATAGTGGCAATGCCAACCCGCAACGAAGGGAGGTAACTGCTTCCGCACAGACAGCTATCACAAAGTAGGAAATGGTCTCGGCCGGCCTGTCCTGCGAAGCGGAAGGATGCTAGCCAACCGAGACCATGCACTCGAGGCGCGCAGCACCCTTTGTGCACCGCTATTATAGCACAGGGGGCTCGCTGGGCGCAACCCGGCGAGCCCTAACTTCTTTTGAGAGGAGGTGATGCTTAGCAAACAAGACCTGGTCATCCGCTAGGCTTGCCCGTAAGGGCCAGCCCCATGACTATGATGGAGGAAGAGAAAGTGAAAAGGAGAATGCTAGCAAGCCTGCTGCTCATCGCCGTCGTTGCGAGCCTGGTAGGCGCAAGCACCTGGGCCTGGTGGTCGGATACCGAGACCAGCACGGACAACACGTTCACGACAGGCACCCTGGCAATGGTGATCTCTGACAACGACGAAATTGACCACGACGGAACGCCAGTGACACTGTCGTGGAGCTCCCCCGAGGACTGGTCACCGGGCCAGGAGTTCAGCGGGTGGATCGAGCTCAAGAACACCGGTACTACCTCGATCCCCTACGTGGAGATGGACTGGAAGAAGCCCGTCGGAACTGATGCGGACGCTCTTGCCAACCAGATCATCATCACGCAGTTCGATGAACGGATCTCCGGTGTGTGGTACGACAATATTGACACAGATCCGTTCCAGGATAAAGTCGAGGACCTCAACGGGAACCCGGCTGAACTCACTCTCCTGGAGCTGGCTAAGAGTTACAAGATCGCCCTTGAGCCTTATGGTTATGGCAACTGCGCCCCCTACAGGGAAGACGCCTGGGGTGCATGCGTAGACCACGTGGCGGACACCCTCACCGGCTCTGGTTATGACCAAGTAAGCGGTCATGCCATCCCGGTTGGCCACACCTACAAGCTTGAAATGACGTTCAAGCTCAACCCGCTGACGAGTGACGCCTTCCAAGACAAGAGCATGACGATCGAGATCGTGTTCAGAGGTATCCAGGACGTCTCGCAGCGCAACTAGCCATTGATCACCGGTGGGGCTGGCTTCAGATGGTCAGCCCCACCAGACCGGTAATCTTCGAGGAGAAGCGCGTTCGCATGTGGATAGGGTTGGCCGCAGTAGTTCATCAGCTTCGCCGGCCGGGCGTGGTCCGATTATTGGCGATGCCGCTCGTGGGCGTCTCTCTCGTCGCCCTGGCCTGCACACAAGGCACGGTGGCCTATCTCTCGGACACCGCGAAGCTTGACCCCGACGACACCTAAAAGCACGTCCTGAAGTTCATGTTGGATCCCTTGGTAGGCAACCCGTTCCAGGCCGAAGGTATCAACGTTACCATCACCGTCACCCTGAACCAGTAACCCTGACCAGTTAGGAGAGGGTAGGACACTTTAGGCCAACCTTCCTGTCCTACCACCCTCCTAACCACAAACGAGTGCTCTGTGGGGCGGGGCTCGCTACCCCACCCCACCCGGAGGTGTTTATGTCCTCGGATGATAATGTAAGAACCTCCCGCTTGAGAAAATGTCTAATAGAGGCCGATCTCCAGAGCCGGCCCATCACCGTCCCCGACACGGATAGCCTATGGCCGCCCAAGCCGCGCCCCAGTCAGCCTGCCCTGGCACGTAACAGGCCAGGGAGAGTGCCAAACCGTGCTCGACCTCGGCGCTCTTGGAGCACCATCATAGAGGCAAGCCTTAAGAGCCGGCCCATCACCGTCCCCGATACCGATAGCCTGTGGGCGCATAAGCCATCCCAGCGTGAGCCTGTCCTGGCACGTAGCAGGCCAGGGAGCAGCCCCGCTCCATCTCGGCGGTCCTGGCGCACTATCGCCGGTTATCTCTGGATAGGCGTTCTGGTCGTTGTCGCTCTCGTGGCTTTCGCTCTGGTTACGCCTTGGTCTCCCTATCGCCTTTACGCTGTCCGCAGCGGAAGCATGTCCCCCACCCTCAAGGTCGGAGATGTCATCCTCGTGGGCCCGCCGCCCGCCACTCTCCAAGAAGGCATGATCGTCTCCTTCCAAAGCGGCGAATCCGAACTGACCACCCATCGTATCGTAGGAATCATGGAGGGGAATTACCTCCAAACCAAAGGCGACGCTAACGAGGAGCCAGACGCTAATCCCGTGCCCCTGGACAAAGTCAAGAAAGCCTTCATCCTCCGTATCCCCTATCTCGGATATGTGGGGCACTTCATCAGAACTCCCCTCGGCTGGCTGCTCTTCGTTATTACCCCTGCTGCGCTCATCATCTACGGCGAGGTAAAGAACATCATAGCCGCTCTTAGGCCCGCGGACCATCCAGTAGGAAGGAAAGCGGGGTGAAGCGATGGCCAGCCAACGATCTCACCATCCTGTAGGACGGTTGCGCTCACCGGGCAAGGCAATTCTCTTAGCCATCGCCCTAGTTCTCCTCTCACTGGCGGCCTGGCTGATGACGGGCACCTATGCCTTCTTTTCCGACACCGAGACCGCCTCGGCATACTTTCAAGCCGGGGTATGGGGGGTCATAGAGGCCACCGTGGACATCGACCCCGACACCCTAAAGAAGACCTCCAAGGGCGTACCCATCACCGCCTACATCGAACTCCCCCAGGGCTACGATGTGAATAACATCGATGTGGGCAGCGTGAAACTGTGCCTGGACGAATGTGTGTACGCCGAGGATCATCCCACCGCCATCGGTGATTACGACACCGACGACATCCCCGACCTGATGGTCAAGTTCGACCGAGCCGAGGTCATTGGCTTGGTGGAACATATCGTTCCCCCGGCGGAGGTAGAGTTCACGGTGAGGGGCACCATCGTCCCGCCAGATATCGACTTCGAAGGCTACGATACCATCAAAGTAATATCCTCGCCCAAACCGCCAAAGGACCTGACCGTGAATTACTCCCAACCCCTTCTTTCTGCCCTAGCCGCCACAGGCGATAGAGAGAAAGAACCTATCACCCCTTGCCTCAACCTCGACTGGGAAGATAACACCGAAGACGACTTGGCTGGCTATAAAGTGTACCGCTCCCTAGAAAGCGGCGGCCCATACGACTTCCTGGCGGAGACAGAAGAGAGTTCTTATCCCGATTGCGGCCTGGAAAGCGGCACCTACTTCTACGTGGTCACCGCCTTTGACCAGGTCGGCAACGAATCTGACTACTCCAACGAGGCCAACGGGACGGTTCCCGAACCTACCCCCACCGACACCCCTACCCCCACCCCCACCCCTGAGCCTATCGAGACGGTTGAACCAACCCCAGAGCCGACAGAACCGGTGGAGCCCACCCCCACACAAGAGCCAACTGACACACCCACGCCAGAGCCCACGGCCACACCTATCCCCACCGACACGCCCACCCCGACTGAGACCCCTTCGCCCACCCCCACATCCACGCCCGAACCCACCGCCACTCCCACGGAAGAGCCCACGGCCACACCCGCCGATACGCCTACGCCCGCCGAAACCCCCACGCCAGAGGCCACAGTAACGCCAGAAGGGGAAGGGGGCCAAGGCTAACATGCTGCAGCATGGCCAATAGAGCGCGGCCCTCGGAATCTTCTCTGGGGGCCGCTTCTTTTGCCTATCCCGTGAAACTCTGCTACTATAATCTGTGCAAAGAAGACTCTGGAGACCCGGTGGTGAAATTCATCAAGCGACAACTCTTTTGGGCCTTAGTGACCCTTTCCCTCCTGACTGGATGTGAGTCCCTGGGGGACTTAGGCAAGGGCCTGGGCGACCTCCTGAAGGGGTTCACCGTACGCTTTCCGTAGCCTAGAAGAAAAACCAGAAGCGAGCCAAATGAGCAGAACAAGGTTCTACATCGCCTATCTCTGGCTCTCCTTCAACCTCCTGGATCTCATCACCACCCACGTGGGGGTGCAAGGTGGGAATGGGGAACTGAACCCCATCTATCGCCGCTTGATGACCCAGTTCGGCCTGCTTCCTGCCCTGGGGGTGAAGATGGCCCTGGTCCTCATCACCATCGCCTTCACCGCGCTTCTGGCCCGGCGATGGGGCAAGGCCTGGCACTGCCTCAGGACCACCAACGTAGTGGTCTGCATGGCCGTCCTCTGGAATCTACTGATGATCTCCGGATGAGCAAGGGAGGGGATAAACCCCTCCCCTACAACACCCTCTGTAGCGTCGCCCTTTAGGGCGACGTTTCTCTGCCGGGCATCATAGCCTAACGTCAGGCTAAAGCCCCTGCCCTATCTAGGTCCGGTATAGCCTGTCCCCCGGCCTGGCAAGCCCGGCCTGGCAAGTACCGGGGCAGGCTGGCATCACCGGACCAGGGAAACCCGACCTACAAATCTGCGCGCTTCAGGCTCTCTACCCTTCGCCCTACGGCTCCACCCGCTCCAACCCCGCTATCTTGTCGAAATCCTCATCGTAACTGTAGAGTCGCCTCTCACCCCGCTCCTGTAGAAGCGCCGCGTGGTAGGCATCGATGAAATCAATGGCGTGCTCGGCGTAGAGAGAGACCGCACCCTCTAAAATCTTTCTCTGCTCAAATCGAAGATGGGGCGTGTTCAGAAGGAGACCCAGATTCCGGGCGATTTTGCCTCGCTCCCAGTGGTACCGCTCCAAAACCCATACCACTTCCGCCATGACCAAGGGAGTTGTGAAGAGGGTCTCCTCCCCAGCCACCGTCCGTTCAAATAGGAGCCGGCATCGTTCTGCCTTCTCCCGATCATCGACCAGGAGATACCGCAGAAAAATGTTGGCATCAACCAAGGTGGGTTTATCCTGAAGGGAGGGGTTCACCCTGAAGGGTTTACTCATCGGCGCATCTTCTCGACCACTCGGCGGGCCATATCCTCCTGGAACTCCTCACGCAACTTCCTCACGTCCAGGGGCCCTTCCACCGGCACCCGATCGGCGTCCAGGATGTTCCCGGTGACGAAATGGAGGATGACCCTCTCTCCCTCCACCTCGAATTTCACCCTATCCGCTTTCTTCAGTCCAAAGCGGTCTCTGATCTCCTTGGGGATGGTTACTTGACCCTTGGAAGTAATCGTGGCCTCAGGCATAGTTCCCTCCTACCTACCGCATCTGCCTTACGCATGCTCTATGTAAGATTATATCATAGTTCTTACCAAGACGCAAGGTAAGAAATGCCCCTCATGTAGCGTCGCCCTTTAGGGCGACGTTTCCCTGGTGGGCATCATAGTCTACGTCGGGCTACAGGCCAACGCCACGTCTAAAGGAAAGGGAGGGCATAAAGCCCTCCCCTACACTATCGCCAGCGCACTGCGCTTATCACGCCACCGCTTTCGCCTTCTCCAGCCGCTTCTCGATGACCCTCCCCAGCCTTCTTATCCCCTCTCGGATCATCTCCGGCTGGGCGTAGGAGAAGTTGAGTCGCATGGTGTTCTGCCCCCGACCATCGGCGTGGAAAGCGAAGCCGGGCACGAAGGCCACCTTCTCCTCCACCGCCTCCTTAAGGAGTTCCGCCGTGTCTATCTCCTCTGGCACCGTAACCCAGAGGAAGAGCCCTCCCTGGGGCCGCGTCCATCTCACCCCTTCTGGGAAGTGCTCCTCCATAGCCCTTATCATCACATCCCGACGCTCCCTATAGACCTTCCGTAACTCCCTCACATGGCCGTCTAGGAAGCCGGTACGCACTACTTCATAGGCTAGCACCTGGGTCAAGGTACTGGTGTGAAGGTCCGCTCCCTGCTTGGCCTGTACCAGCCTGCTAACCACCTCCACCGGAGCCACCACCCAACCCAAGCGCAAGCCAGGGGCCAAGGTCTTGGAGAAGGTGCTCATGTAGATAACGTTCCCCTCAAAGAACCCCTCGGCGTTGGCTCTACCCTCAGATCTCTTAGAGAGATGCCTGTCGTCGAGGACCACCAGAGGGGGTAGATGGTCGCCTTCGTAGCGCAACTCTCCGTAGGGGTCATCTTCGATGAGGGGCACACCACACTCGTTGGCCAAAACTACCAACCTCTCTCGCCTCTCCAAGGAGAGGGTCACCCCGGCCGGGTTTTGGAAATTGGGCAAGACGTAGATGAACTTGGGGCAACCCTTCTCTAACTCCTCCTCTACCAAATCCACCCTCATCCCCTCGTCGTCGATGGGCACGGTGATATAGCGGGGTTGGTAGGCGGTAAAGGCCTGGATCCCTCCCAGATAAGTGGGGGCTTCGAGTAAGATGGTATCCCCGGGGTCGATGAAGACCTTGCCTATCAAATCCAAGGCCTGTTGAGACCCATGGGTGATGAGCACGTTATCCACGGTAGCCTTGATGCCATAACGGCCCATCTTCTCCACGATGAACTGTCTCAGAGGTAGATAGCCCTCCGTAGTGCCGTATTGCAGAGCCTGCGGCCCCTTCTCCTGCAGGATCTTGCAACACGCCTCCTCCAACTCCTTCACCGGAAAGAGTTCCGGGGCTGGCAACCCCCCAGCGAAAGAGATCACCCCTGGCTGCTGCGCGAACTTCAGGAGTTCCCTGATGATGGAACTACCCATCCGCTGCATCCGCTGGGCGTAACACTCTCCCCATCGAGTTGTCATAACCTTCCGACCTCCTTGTCGCTAGAAGTTCACAACCTACCCGCTTTTTCTACACCGGTTCAGGGGCTTGATACCCGTGCTATGATACATCAAAACGCCCCCTGCCGTCAAGGGGCCTCTTCGAGGCTCGATTTTTCCCCCGGCGTGCTACCGCCCGGAAAGAGCAGCCCACCAATCCCTAACCAGGAGCCTGGCTATCCAGAGAGGTTTGAATTTGCCCCAGCCCACGGGCAAGGCCAGTTCCCTATCCTCGGGTAAGGTGGCGAAGTTCACCTCGTCCATCTGGGCCTTGAGGGCTTGCAACCCTCTCTTTCGTTGGGCCTCGTCCTCGATCTCCAAGAGACGATCGATCTCCCCGATCAACTCTTGAGACTTCCGGATCCGCTCTTCAGCGGCCTCCATCTCTCGGGCCTCGATGAGGTCATGCTTTCTTTTCAAGCGACTCAGTCTAAGAAGCGCCTCATAGGTGGTATCTACTATCTCCGCCCGGCTCATCCACTCCGTCTCGTAGTTGAGGATATACTTCCAACTGGGGGATAGAAGGGCCCGACGATGCTCCTCCAAGGTCCGATAGAAGAGGCGATAGCCATGTCGCTCAGGATCCTCGAAGGCTGCACTCCCCGGATCCAAGAAGGGAGCCAGAGGGGAGATATAAGGGTGCAAGCGACCATCGCCGCCGAACCGCTCCAACAAAGCCCCGCAATAGTCGATGGTCCCCATCACCGATTGAGGGGTCTGCCTGGGCAACCCTGTCATGAAGAAGATATCTAGCCTTTGACAGCCCGCTTCCAGGGCATGTCGTATGGTCGCTTCCACTTCCTCGTTGGAGTAGCCTTTGCCGAAGGCTCGTCTCACCTTTGGATCGTGGGACTCCAAGGAGAACTCCAAACAGAGGCGGGGGAAGGAAGAGACCACCTCCTCCAAGAATTCCTGCGAGGCTGGGGCGAAGAGTTCTACGATCACTTCTCCCTCTACACCCTGAAGAGAGGATAACAATTTCCGTGCGTAATCGATACCCGCCTGGCGGAAATCCCCCAACAGGAGGACCGGGCCTCGGCTAAAGCGTTTAATATCCTTGACATCCTGGGCCAACATCTCCGGCGTTCGATAGGCGGGCTTTTCCCGGCCGAAGAGGTGGCGCGAGGCATAGGCTGAGCCCCCGCAGGTAACACAACCCTGGGTACAACCCCGACAACTGAGCGTGGCCATGATAGGGTACCCAAGCCAGTTGAAGAAAGGGATATTGCTGGCCAAGTCGCGGTCCCGAACTACGGCTTTGACCTGGTGGCTATAGTCCAGTGCCACATGGCTCAAGTCGGGAGGCAGATAGGTGAAGGGGTTGACTTTCACTTCTCCCTTTTCGTCCCGCCAAGTGAGGTTGGCCACCCGGTCGAGAGCCCCCCCAGACGCCAGAGCCTTCATCAGTTGCAGAAGCGGCTCCTCCGTCGAATCACCTCGCAACACATAGTCCACCTCCCGCCTAGCCACCAGTTCCAGATGATAATAGGAAGCCGAGAAGCCACCCATGATCACCGGGGTTCGGGGATGGTAACGCTTGACGATCTTGGCCACCTCAAGGGCTCCCTGGGCGTGAGGTAACCAGTGGAGGTCGATGCCGAAGGCCAAAGGGTCCAAAGAAGCGATAAACGCCTCGGCATCGAAGTCCCTATCCTTGAGCATCCGCACCGCCAGGTTGACGATGCGGGTTCGGAAGCCATGTCTTTCTAGGTATTCGACCAAGGTGGTAAATCCGATGGGGTACATCTCGAAGATAGGGGTTGAAGGCACGAGATCGCTGATGGGGCCATATAGGATCGCCTCTTTTCGGAAATCATAGACGCTAGGTGCGTGGAGAAACACCAGATGGGGCTTAGCCATGGTCGAACCCTTCATTCATAATGGCGAAAGAATACCACAGGGGATGAACTGGGGCAAGATAAAAGGGGGACGGCTCCCCCCTACCCAGAGTTGGGCGGCAGGCTCAGTCACCAAGGCGATAGCCGAAGCCTCGCTCGGTGATTATATATTCTGGGTTACTAGGATCTCTTTCGATCTTACGCCGCAGGTGCCAGATGTACCGTTTCACATAGCCGGTATCGACGTACTCGTCGCCCCATACCCTAGCCAGCAACTGCTCATGGGTGACGGTGCGGCCCGCGTTTTCCGCCAGACAGACGAGCAACTCGAACTCCGTGGGAGTCAAATCCACGGGCTGGCCTCGCGCCGACACCTCCTTGTGATCCACATCCACCACCAGTTCATCGAAGATATAGACGCGAGGCACCTCAGCCGGTTTCCCCCGCCGAGAGCGGTGGAGCACCGCGCCCACGCGAGCCGTCAGTTCGGCGAAACTGAAAGGCTTAGTTACATAGTCATCGGCCCCAGACTCGAACCCTTTGACCTTATCCGCCTCCTCCTCTTTGGCGGTGAGCATAATGATGGGCACCTGAGAGACCTCCCTGATACGAAGACAGGTCTCCCAGCCATCCATGCGGGGCAGCATCACGTCTAGAATCACCAAGTCGGGCTGGTCTTTGTAGACCGATTGCAACCCATCGATCCCGTTCGTCACCCCTATGAACCAATAGCCAGCCTTCTCCAAAGACTGTCGCAAAAGCCCGAGGAGCGTCCGATCGTCATCGATTACCAATATCTTCCCCCTATCCTCCATCCCCTACCTCGACTCCTGACGCTTCTTGCTCTTTCCATCCGCCAAGGGAAGGGCGAAACTGAAGGTAGAGCCCTTCCCGACACTGCTCTCCACCCATATCCGACCCCCTTGAGCCTCCACCAACCCTTTGGTTATGTAAAGACCCAAGCCATGCCCGTAGGCCTCGCGGGAATCGCTGCCGTTGACCCGATGGAACTTCCAGAAGATCCTCTGTTTTTCTTTGTCCGAGATGCCCAGCCCTTGGTCGGTGACGGAGATCACCATCTCCTTTCCCTCTGCCTCCGCGGTAACGGTTATCTTCCCCCCTTGAGGCGAGTATTTCACTGCGTTATCTAGGAGGTTAAAGAATATCTGAGCGATCCGATCCTCATCCCCCCATACCCTAGGCAGGCTATCGGCGTGGGGAAGGACAAACTGGTGAAGAGAGGTGCTACCCTGAAGGTTCACTACCAGCCTCTGCAAGAGGGGAAGGATGTCAACCCTCTCCCGTCTCAAATCCAACTTTCGAGCCTCTATCCGTGAGACATCCAATATCCCCTGAACCAGTCTCGCTAGACGGGCGCTCTCCTCGCCTATGACCTCTAACATCTTCTTCTCATCCACCTCGGCACCGGAACCCAGAAGCAGCTCCACGGCGCCGCTGATATTGGTGAGAGGGGAACGTAACTCATGGGAGACCATAGAGACGAACTCCGACTTCAGTCCGTCCAGATCCCGGAGTTCCTCGTTGACCCGCCTCAACTCCTTGTTCCTCTCCTCCAGTTCTTCATAGGCCTGCGCCAACCTCTTGGTCCTCTGCTCCACCTTCTCCTCTAACTCCCTGGTGAGTTGAAGGATCTCCTCTTCGGCCCTCTTCCGATCAGTGATGTCCCTCAAGATGAGAGAACTTCCTATGGCTTCACCCTCCTTGTTCCGCAGAAGAGTCTGTGTCAGTTGCACCTTCACCCGTCGGCCATCTTTGGCTATCCTCTCCGTCTCGTAATCTCTGATGTAGCCCCTTTTCTCTATCTCCCGGGCTATTAACCTCAACTCACCGCTCTTCAGGAGTTCTTGAGGGACTAATCGGCTGAAATGCTCCCCTACCATCTTCTGGGCATGGTAGCCGAAGATCAATTCCGCCCCTCTATTCCAGGTTCGGATGACGCCCTCGGTATCCAGGCTGATGATGGCGTCAGCCGAGGCGCTGGTGATACTGGCCAAATATTCCTCCCACTCCTGGATCCTATCCTGGGATCTCTCCTGCTCGGTCAGGGTTCTCCTGAGCCAGGTGAGGACCCACCAGATGGCCAAAGGCCCAACCATCCCGTAGAAGAAGACGCTTAAGAAGAGACTCCATTGGGGCCACCGCTGGCCGGTGAAGGGGCGAAGAAACAACTGCTCCATCAGTACGGCCACGAAGATAAGGAGTGGCAAAGCCCATCGCAAGAGAGAAAGCCACGGAACGAGACCCCTCCCCCTTTCTATCGCCCGACCCAACCCTCTACCTCCATCCTGATCTCTTAAGAAATTATACCCATAAAATGGGGAAAGCACCAAATAAAAAGGGGAGGGGCGAAGCCCCTCCCGTCAAAGGTCTACTCCATTGGTAGATCAGCGAGATAGAATCTCTTACCGCTGAGGATGAATAGCCTCCCCTTCCCCTCGTCCACGAAAACGGTACTCAACTCTTGGAAAGCCTCCTCCTCTTCACGGGAGGGACGCAGTTGCCGCACGAACCGCCCTTCTTTGCTGAGTTCCACGATACGCCCACTCTCTACCACGTATATATGATCCGTCCCCTGGTTAGTGAAGATGGCTAGAGGGTTCGAGAACCCCCTTTCCAGCCCCTCAACCACGAAGGGCTTCCGCTCCCCGGCGGTGAATTTCATGATCACTCCCTCGGCCAAGAGAACGTATATATCCCCATCTATGGACATATCTACTGCGCTCTCGAACTCCGCCTCGACTATGTAATGAAGAGGAGCCGAGTTATAATCCCGATCTGTGGGCAAGTATTTCAAGATACGCTTAGCCCCCGTATCGAGGAGATAGAAGTTCCCCTCGAACCCCCCAGCCCTTCGTGGCTCCTGCCAACTAGCGGTCTCCACCACGGAGAGGGAAGAGAGGCCCTTCAAGGGGTCGTACTCTGAAAGACCGTCGCTCTTCAGGATGAGGAGAGCCCCCCTCTCCCTCCCTCCTCCTGGCTCTAGCCAGACGATGTCTAAGAGTTCCCCTTGCTCTTTCGAATCTATGAGGATCGCTCCCTCCGGGGGCGTCTGGAGGGTGCGGGCGGCTTCCGACCAACGGTATCTATAGAGCCGGTCCACCCCTCCATCGAGGATGTAGAGATCGTTCTCCTGGGCCACAACCCTGAGGGGTGCGCTCCTGGCCTCCGGGAACTCAAAGGGTTTACGAAGGGCCAACCTCGTCACCTGGTCCAGTTCATCCAGCCTCTCCAACGCCCTCGACTCCAACCCCTCGATATCGGGATGATCGGGCTTCATCTCCCTCGCCTCCTCCAAGAGGCTCTGGGCCGCGGCTAGGAACTCCCTGGCCACAGAGGGATCGGTAGCAGCCAGGGCTCGCGTTAACCGTTCCTCGGCCTGGGTCAGGATATCCTGGAAGAGGGCTTCTTGAGCCTCCCGGGCCCTCCACCGGCCAGCCCCCCAAACGGCAACTATCCCCACCACCAGAAGGAGGCCAAGGATGATAAAGAGGTTTCTCTTCTGTCTACGGGTGAGGCGCTCTCGCCTTGTCCGCCGCGTCGAGGTGACGGGGGGCTCCCGTGCATACTCCTCCGGCAACATCCGCCGGGTCAAGGTCCCCAAAGCCTGAGCCAGGGCTGAGAGGCCACCTCGTAACCGTTCCCCGATATCCCCTAACAGGTCGCTCTCTTCGAGGCGCGAGAAGAACCCCTTCCGGGCCTCAGCCAGTCCCACCATCACCTCAGGGGCTCTAACGGCCTCTTCGGAGGGGCGAGGTATCTCCTCGGAGACCTTTATGACGATGGCCGAAAAGTCCCCTCCCTCGACCAGTTCGGCCAGGTTGGCCAGGGCTTCCTTGGCTCCGGGGGCCAGAGCCTCCCTGAACTCCTTTTGGCCCACCTGTTCCGGCAGGGTCGGCGAACAGAGCACCACTACGTCCCCAGCCTCCAAGCGGTGGTGATAAAGCCCCACCTCGGCTAACCGCTCCTCGACGCCCAAGGGGGAGAGAGGCAACCGCTCTTCCTCTCCTTCGGATGCTACCTGTCCCGGTACTCGCCAGGCCGGGGAGGCATCCTCAGGATGCCGAACGCAGGCCCCGGGCAGGTGGGGCAAGGCCCTCATCTCATCTCGCCTAACCACGCAAGCGAAGGCCGGCCCTCCTTGGCCCAGGTAGAGGTGGGCATCGCTCAGCACCGCACAGGAGATCCCCGCCACATAGGGCATACCCTCACTAAGTTCTTGATTCCGTTGATAGAGGAACCTGTTGGCCGCTCGTATCGCTTGCCGGAGACCGTTGGTGATCCCTCCCGGGACCCGGAAATATTCGTCCTGGACGATATCTACCAGTTGGCGGCTGATCTCATCTCGCCTGGGAGGGCCCGCTACTTCCACTAGGATATAAAGAGTTCCCTTGCGAGGCCGCAAGGCGGCAAACGACGGCTTCGCCGCCACTTCCAAGTTGGGAGGCCTCTCTTGCCAGACCCCCTCGATCATCCTGCCTTGGGCTATCTCCGTTCGTAGCGTCATCTTGACTCTTCCTCTATGATCTTCCTAGCGTGGGCCAGAAGCACCTTCGCCCGCTCTGGGGGCACTCTCTTGGCCTCCAGGTACCTCTCCAGCACCTCTTGAGGAGGCATCTCCTCCACCCACCGCCCACCCAGCCTCAAGCGCAGAGCCTGTTCCACATCTTTGGAGATGGTGGCCACAAGAAAAGCCTCCCCCAAACCCTTTCGCACCTCTTTATCCTTGATCAGGGGAGCAGTTTCGGCGGTAGTGGAGATGAGAACACGGACTACCGCCTCCTTCACCTCGAAGTGAGAGAGTGCCTCTAGGATCTGGGACATAGGCTCCGCACCTTTAGCCTCTACGCTAATGGTGACAAAGGGGCGGGCCTGCAGGGGGATGAATTCCCATCTTGCTTGGCCCTTCTCTATCTCGACCACCACAAAGCCCTTCTCTTCCCCCTCCTCGCCGAAATCCACTCGCTCCATACTTCCCGCATAGACCACCGGAGGGTTCTCATTCAATACCTGATGCTTATGGATATGCCCCAGGGCTACATAATCGAAGGCCGGATCGGTGACCGCGCTTCTGGGGATGACCATCTCCTGACCCAAAATCACGCTCCTCTCCGAGCCATAGACGGCTCCAAAAACCGTCCCGTGGGCCACGAGAAGAGCGGGGATTCTCTGGTCGAGATGTGCGATCTCGTTCTCCACGATCCTCTCCCACTTCTCGGCGATGAGGAAATCTATCTCCAACAGGTTCTTCCCTACATGCTCCTCCTGGGAGAGGAGCCAACCCCTATTCACCCAAGGAAGAGCCACTACTTGAACCGGCCCCCCTTTGGTTTCGATGATCTCCGTGCCTGGCAGATCCCTCACCCAGACGTTCCTTATGGCTAAGGTGTCGAAGATCTCCACCGAGGTGGCCCTGCTCGCGGCGCGGGGCATATCGTGATTGCCCACCAGGAGGAAGACGAGTATCTTCGCCTCTGCCAACTGTCGGATTCGCTTGGCGAACTCCCGCTGGAGGGTAGGGCTGGGCTTTCGACCTTTGTAGGCGTCGCCGGCGAAGAGGACAAGATGGATGTCGTTCTCCAGGGCGTATTCTACGAGGGTATCGAGGGCCCGCAGAAAATCCCCCAGGCGGGTGCTCAACCCCGTTCTTGGATCCAGGCGGCCGTAGTTCTCCACGCCCAGATGCAGATCCGCGAAATGTAGGACTCGAATCATACTGGCTCCAGTATACCACACAGCCCAAAGCCCAGCAATCCCCAAAGAGAAAGCCCTTTCCAGGGGTAGAAAGGGCGCTCTTCAACTATGACTTCTCCCTCTCCATCGGAGTGAGGGAAAAAGCATTTCTCGCCCAAGCGCTTCGAATTCAACATCGAGAAAGCGGGCATCCCTGAGACAAGGGCCGCCGGCTGCATGTTAGGGGTGTTTAGCCCGGGCCAAATGGCAAGCGTTATTCATCCTCAGGATGGTGCGCCTATCTTCTGACCACCATTCTGCCTATCAGCCAGTTGATCACCACATTGATCAGCAAGACAGCAATGACAAGCACAGCGCCGGTACCCCACGCCGCCTGATCCGAAATGCCTTCTCGGGCGAGGATATAGAAGTGCACAGCCATGGTGCGGACCGGTGAGAGGAGGGAGGTAGGAAGGCCTGGAGAGGAGCCGGCGGTAAGGATCACCGCCGCCGTCTCGCCGATGGAGCGGCCTATACCCAAGACGATACCGGTGACGATGCCTGGCAAGGCACCGGGCAGGACCACCGTGGTCACCATCTGCCACCGGGTGGCGCCCAAGGCGAAACTCGCTTGCCTGAGATCCCGGGGCACAGCGCGAATAGCCTCTTCCGAGGTGCGCACTACAGTGGGGAGGATCATCATAGCCAGAGTAAGCCCCCCAGCCAGGATCGACCAACTCATCTTCAAGGTGATAACGAAGAAGACAAAGCCGAACAGCCCGAAGATTATGGAGGGCACTCCGGCCAAAGAATCGGTGCCGAACCTGATGAGGCGAGTAAGGGTGCTCTCTTGAGTATATTCCGTGAGGTAGATGGCCGTCCCCACCCCCGCTGGGACGGCGATTACGATGGCCACTAGGGTCAGGGCTGCGGTCCCCACGATGGTAGGGAATATCCCCCCAGCACGCCCCATGCTCTCCGGGTTCGAGAGGAGGAAGCGGATATCGACCACTGGCAACCCTCGCCACAGGACGTAGAAAACGAGCGAAAAGAGTAAGGCGAGGGTGAAAACCCCTGCCATCCAGGCCAACGCCTCAGCGACGCGCTGTGTGGTCTTCGCGGACATCGCTATCTCCTTGCAGGCCTTCGGCCCACCAGGTTGGCGCTGATACTGAGAGCCATAATTATGACAAAAAGCACAACCCCGATAGCGAAGAGGGCCCGGCGATGGTCGCCAGTGGCATAGGCCATCTCCAAGCCGATATTGGAGGTGAGGGTGGTCACCGACTGCAGGGGGGAGAAGGGGAGGGCCAAGGCGTTCCCCACCACCATAATCACCGCCATCGTCTCTCCGATGGCGCGTCCCATCCCCAAGATAACACTAGTCATGATGCCAGAACGAGCGGCGGGGAGGATCACTCGCCAAATGGTCTGCCACTGGGTGGCCCCCAAAGCCAACGCCCCATCCCGATACTCCCGAGGCACCGCTCTGATGGAGTCCTCCGAGATGCTAACAATAGTGGGAAGGATCATGATCGCTAGGACCATCGCTCCCGCCAAGGCACTGGGGCCAGGCCCTCCCAGATAACGCTCTATCCTGGGGATCAAAACAGTCAAACCGACGAAGCCGTAGATCACTGAGGGTATCCCCGCCAGCAACTGGATAAGTGGTCTGACCGCTGCCGTCAAGGCCGGGGGGGCAAACTCAGCGGTGAAAATGGCTACCGCCACCCCTAGCGGCACTCCGAGGATGAGGGCACCAGCGGTAACCCAGAGGGAGCCTATGATCATGGATAGGATGCCAAAGGAACCACGGGAGGGCGACCAGTCGCTGCCGAAGATGAAGCGCCATAAGCCCACCTTAACTATCAAGGGAAGACCCTCCTTGAAGATGAGCAGGGTGATGAGGGCCAACGACCCCAAGGCCGAAAAGGCCACTAGAAGCAACAGATAGCGGATTATCCTCTCCCGGACCATGGCGCCCTCACTTGATCCTCACCAACCCTTCCTCCTCCAGGATCTCTTGTCCCGAAGGGCTCAAAACGTAGTCTATGAACTCCTTGGCCAGCCCTTGGGGCTCCCCTCTCACCAAGAAGAGGAAGGGGCGCACCAGACCATACGCCTCGCTGGAAACCGTCTCCTGAGAGGGAAATACCCCCTCGATGCTCAACGGTTTCACCCGCTCATCGACGATCCCCAGAGATATGTAGCCTATAGCACCTGGATCCCCGGCCACGATCACCCGCACTGCCCCATTGGAATCCTGGCGCAAGGCGGCGAGGGTAATTCTCTCGCCCTCCATTATCAACTCTTCAAAGGCTCCTCGTGTGCCCGAGCCCTCTTCCCTGGTCACCACTGTGATCGGCTGCTCGCTTCCACCTAAGGACGACCAATTCTCTATCCGCCCAGCGAAGATCTCCCTAACCTGATTCAGGGCGAGGTCAGAGAGAGGGTTGGAAGGATGGACTATGATGGCGATGGCATCCCGGGCGATCAAGATAGTCTCCAGCCCTCGCTCCCCTTCTTTCAACCAGCGGGAAGACATGCCGATCTCGGCACTGCCTGACTGGGCGGCCTGGATCCCTGCGCTGGAACCACCGCCCTGAACGTTGATGGGCGCACTCGCAGGGTGCTCCGCCATATACCTCTCCGCCAGAAGCCCAGCGAAGGGCTCGACGGAGGTCGACCCAGCCAAGGTGATCCCCCGCCCTTCCCTTCCACCTCCACAGCCAACCAAAAACAAGAGGAGAAGCAAGATCCTAATCGCTAAGGCCATAGGTCCTCGCCTTTGGCTTGTTGCCTTCGGCAGCAACGGTGTGATAGAATCTAGACAAAACGATGTCTGTGTATAAGATCGAAACTCGCCATCTAAGTTTCTTTTACGACCGAACGCAGGCCTTGATGGATGTATCTATCCAGATCGGTGAGCGTCGGGTAACCGCTCTTATCGGGCCCTCCGGTTGCGGTAAGACCACCTTCCTCCGCACCCTCAACAGGATGAACGAGACCCTCCCTAATACCCGCCTCGAGGGAGAGGTGCTTCTGGACGGCAAAGATATCTACGCGCCTGGGGTTGACGTGGTAGAACTCCGCCGCCGAGTAGGGATGGTCTTTCAGATACCTAACCCTTTCCCCCTGTCGATCTACGATAATGTGGCCTTCGGCCCTCGCGTCTTGGCCCTGCGCGATCACTTGGACGAGTGGGTAGAAAGCAGCCTCCGCCAGGCAGACCTTTGGGATGAGGTGAAAGACGACCTGCACAGGCTAGGGACGGAACTGGTTGAAGGACAGCAGCAAAAATTGTGCATCGCCCGTGTTCTAGCGGTGCAACCAGAGGTGATACTAATGGACGAACCCTGCTCTGCCCTAGACCCCACTGCGACTTTGAGGATCGAAGAACTCATCCGCCGCCTAAAAGACCAGTATACCATCGTCATCGTCACCCACAATATGCAACAGGCCGCCCGAGTATCCGATTGGACCGGTTTCTTTCTCCTGGGCGAATTGATCGAATGCGGCAAGACAGAGCATATCTTCATTCGCCCCCAGGACCAGCGAACGGAAGATTACATCTCCGGGCGATTTGGCTGAACCCGACTCTCCCCAGCACCCTTGAGGCTACCCCAGACGGCCAGTTATATACTCCTCCGTCCTTTGGTCCCTGGGCTTGGTGAAGATATCCGCGGTCGGCCCGTACTCCACCAGTTCACCCGCTCTGTCCAGCGCCAACATCAATACCGCTGTCGTATCCGATACCCTGGCCGCCTGCTGCATGTTATGGGTCACTATGATGATCGTATAATCGCGTACTAGATGGCGCATCAACCCCTCGATCTTCAGGGTGGAGATCGGATCCAGTGCCCTGCAGGGCTCATCCATCAGTACTACCTCTGGCTCCATGGCCAAGGCGCGGGCGATACAGAGCCTCTGTTGCTGCCCCCCGGAGAGGGCCAAACCGGATTCAGGCAACTTATCCTTGACCTCGTCCCAGAGAGCCGCTCGATGCAGAGTTCGCTCCACAATCTCTTGTAATCGAGCCCTGTCGTTCAGACCTCTCCTTCGTGGGCCATAAGCCACGTTCTCGAAGACGGAGAGGGGAAAGGGGTTGGGCGTCTGAAAGACCATCCCCACCTTGCGTCGGAGTTCCACCACATCTACCCCCGGCTGGTAGATATCGACGCCATCCAAGAATACGGAGCCCTCGGTGCGAGCAGAGGGGATCAAATCATTAAGCCGATTGAAGGCGCGCAGAAGAGAGCTCTTTCCAGAAAGAGAGGGGCCGATGATGGCGGTGACACATCTCTCCCTGATCTCCATGTTGATGTTCCGCAGAGCACAAAAACCCCCATAATGAACATACAGGCCTTGAGTGGTCAATTTGACCTCCCCGCCAGGCAAGGCTTCCCCTCGCTCTCTTATCGTCTCCTGCATCCTCTGAGCGAAACTACGCCTAGCCCCAAATTTCACCCACACCTCCTCTAATCCCTGCTAAAGGGCTGAAAACCAACAAAAGCGAAGGGAGGCTCTGCCAACTCCCGCTGGACGGAACGAAGAGAGAAGAGAGGTGACCCAAAGAGGAAGGTATCTCTATCATCCGCACATTCAAAGTTGGATCATCGTCATCGGCATGCACCAACTCATTATACCATCGAGCATAAGTGGCGGTCAATGGAGAGGAGTTGACGAACGCTCCTGATTACCATAGAATAGGGTTGAATGGCAAAAGAGCAGGTCCTAGATAACGACAAATGGTGCAACCGACGAGGGCGATGATCGACAAGGTAGTGCTCCTCATAATCGATGGCCTAGATGTGGTCAACTTCACTTTAGGCAACACCCCCACCATGAGCGGCCTGCATGGTCGAACGGCGGTGGGTGTAGCCCACACCGAGATCTTGGGCGCTGGCACCACCATCACCCCCATCGCCCATGCCATGATGGGCAGCGGCCAAAACGTCATCGCTCACCGCCCGGGGAAAGAGACCAGGGGGCGGCCTTATACTTATTTGGGGGAACCAGCCACCACTATCGGGGATGTGGCCTGCCAGGCCGGCATCCCGGTGGCCGCGGTGGGCAAGAACGAAGCGGCCATCGTGGTGGGGGGCCTGGATCGCCTAGATATCTCCCGTCTAGAGATGGACGGCATCGATGCCAACGATGACGAAGCCATCGCCCAGGAGACCATCGCCACTTTGGAGGCTTGCGGCTCCAGGGGTTTAGTGGTGGCTACCTATAACGGGGTCGATAGCGCCGGCCACAAGAATAATGTTCGTGGGGTGATAGAGGCGGTGGAGAAGACCGACCGTATGGTGGAGCGGATCTTAGAGGCCACCGACCCGGCCAAGAACCTTCTCATCATCGCCTCCGACCATGGCACCAACCCCCTCACCGGCAGACACAACAATGTCCCCACTCCTCTGGTCTTAATCAATGAGAGGATAGTGGGGCGGATGGATTTAGGCGTGGTTCATAACCTGGAGATCGCCATAACCATCGCCTCCGCTTTTGGCTTGTCTCTGCCAGAAGCCTTCGGGCGCGATCTCTTCAAACTCGCCATAGAGGGGCTACGCTGGGATTCGGGAGACTACCGCGATACCCTAGAGCGGCAACTGAAAGAGTTCAAGGCCCACCAAGCCAAGCGCCCTCAACTCCGCGACTGATGATTTGACAAAGCGGCCATTTGCCGTATAATTAAAAAGAAGATAGTTAGAGCCTTCGGGGCAGGGTGAGGCAAACCTTACCTATAATGGTAAGCAAGCGCCCAAAGGTTTGCCAATTCCCGATCGGCGGTATGAGAGACCGGGGGTCTCTTGAGCCCGCGAGCGCAGGCAGATCTGGTGAGAGGCCAGAGCCGACGGTATAGTCCGGATGGGAGAAGGCTGCAACTCATAGTTGCCTTGTGTTGTCCCGGAGGTGTTGCCTAGCGGGACTTTTTTCATGCCCACACAAGAAGCGAAGAGCAAAGGAAGGGTACGCATCCCGGTTCCTGGGCCTTGGCTTAGGTACTGGCTACTATTTATCGCTATTTTGATCTTCCTGGGCCTCTGGGAACTGGCCGTCTATCTGGGCTCATACCCTTCTTTCATCTTACCCCCGCCTCAGGAAGTCCTAAGAAAATCGATGGTAGTGATGAGAGATGGCACCCTATGGCATCACACCCGCTCGACCCTTCTAGAGGTCTTCCTGGGTCTGGCCTTGGGGCTCTCGGTGGCCACGGTCTTGGGCTACCTCCTGGCCAAATCCCAACCCTTGGAGCGGCTCATCTCCCCCTATATCGTGGCTTCTCAAGCGATACCTGTTGTGGCCTTGGCTCCGTTACTTGTCATCTGGTTCGGCTTCGGGCTTTTGTCCAAGGTGGTCGTCTGCGCCCTCATCGTCTTCTTCCCCGTGCTAGTCAACACTATCGTGGGCTTACGCTCCGTGGAGCGAGAACTGGTGGATCTCCTCCGTTCTCTGGGGGCCAATCGCTGGCAGATGTTAACCATGTTGGAGGCCCCCGCCGCCTTGCCGGTGCTTCTGGGCGGACTCAAAATAGGGGTGACCCTTTCTGTGGTGGGAGCAGTGGTGGGGGAGTTCGTCGCCGCCGACGAGGGGTTAGGGTTTTTGATCAACCTCTCCCGCGGCCTCTTCGACACACCTTTGATGTTCGTAGCCCTCTTCACTTTAGTGATCATCGCTTTGGCGCTATATGGAAGCGTGGTGGCTCTAGAGAGCGCCTTGCTCTCTTGGCGGCGCGCTTAAGCGACTAACTTCAATGGGAGAAGAGATATGAAAAGGTGGTGCATCCCCCTGGCTCAACTTCTATTCATTTCGTTAGCAGCCTGTCGAGGAATAGCCTCCCCTAGACCCTCAGAGATCACTCTGGCCATGGGGTACATCCCCAACGTCCAGTTCGCCCCCTTCTATGTGGCCTTAGAGAAGGGCTACTTCGCCCAAGAAGGCCTCAAAATAGAGTTCGACTATGGTATGGAAACGGATCTCCTGAGCCTCGTGGGCCAGGGGGAACTCCGGTTCGCCGTGGCTTCTGGAGACCAGGTGATATTGGCCCGCGGCCAGGGACTCCCTGTGGTCTACGTGATGACCTACTACAAGAGGTTCCCCATAGCGGTCATCTCCCTGGAAGTGCCCCTGGAGGAGCCCCGAGACCTCATAGGCCATAGGGTGGGGATACCGGGCCTCTATGGCGCCAGTTATATAGGCTGGAGGGCTTTGCTTTACGCCGCCGGGATACCGGAAGGAGAAATCCCTCTCCATTCCATCGGCTATACCCAGGTAGCCAGCCTCACCGAGGGGAAGGTGGAAGCAGCCGTGGTCTATGCCAATAACGAGCCGGTACAACTCCGCCAAGTGGGGTATGAGCCCCACATCCTCTACGTGGCTGACTATATGGATCTGGTCTCCAACGGCCTCATCACCAACGAGGAGACGATAGCCCAACATCCCGACCTAGTAGAACGGCTAGTCCGGGCCTCGCTACGGGGTCTGCGGGATACCATCGAGGACCCAGGGGCGGCCTTCGAGATGAGCAAGAAGTACGTCCCCCAGATGGGGGAGGCCCAACTCTCCGTGCTCCGAGAGACCATCTCCTTCTGGAGAAGCGAGCCTTTGGGCCACTCCGATCCCCACGCTTGGGAGGCCTCCCAACGGTTCATGCTCGATGTTGGCTTCATAGATAAGGAAGCCGACCTGGGGAAGATGTTCACCAATCGGTTCATAACTCAACTATGACGAGACCGACACTAGTAGTGGAAGGGGTCGAAAAGACCTACCTCAGCCGCGATGGTGTATTGCGAGCCCTCCGCGATATATCCTTTGAGGTAGGGGCCGGGGAGTTCGTCACCCTTTTAGGCCCCTCTGGCTGCGGGAAGACGACCCTTTTACGCATCCTGGGGGGGCTCCTGGAACCGGCGGCGGGTAAGATATATATCGATGGCCATCTCCTAAGCAAGCCCCGCCGGGAGGTAGGTTTCGTCTTCCAGGCGCCCAGCCTCCTCCCCTGGCGCACCGTTCTCCGCAACGTAACCCTCCCTTTGGAGATACAAAAACAAAACGGCCTCTCGGCCAAGGAGAAGGCCTTAGAACTCCTAGAACTGGTGGGGCTTTTGGGGTTCGAGAACGCCTACCCCCATGAACTATCCGTGGGGATGCAACAAAGGGTCTCTATCGCCCGGGCTCTCATCCATGACCCTTCTATCCTTCTTTTGGATGAGCCTTTCGGGTCGCTGGACGCCATCACTAGGGAGCAGATGAACCTGGAACTCTTGCGCATCTGGGAAGCGAGCAAAAAAACGGTGGTGATGGTCACCCATAACATTCAAGAGGCGATATTCTTAGCCGACCGGGTTCTCATCATGAGCCCCCGGCCGGGCCACATAGAGGCTATCGTCCCTATCGATCTCCCTCGTCCTCGCCGCCCAGAGATGGTCTATAGCGGGGGGTTCGGAACCCTCTTCCGGCGAGTGCATCGCATCATCGGAGCCCCCGCAAGTACGTAAATAGTGCGCACCCGGCGAAAGAAAAAGCCCCTTCTATTAAGGGGCTTCCGTTTATAGTCTCTATCAACCCTCACCGAGATCTGTGAAGCGGCCTCCGTTTCGCCTTCTCGCCTCCTCCAGCCGCGCTCTCACCAGGTCAGCCATTGATCCCAAGAGTTGGTATATCCTCGCCGGTAACCTCTGGGAGATCGCGCGGCTCAAATCCTCCCAGATGGCGTAGGCCTCCATCTTCTCTAGGGAAGTGAGCCCCTCCCGGCTGAACCGCTCCTGGAGGTAGAGTTGAGCCAAGCGGAGTGCACCCTCTTTGGCTTCAGGAACCTCCTCTGCCAGCAGGTTCGCATACTCCGTGGGCGTCTGGGTCGCCTGGGGCTTGACACCCAAAAGGCGAGAATAGAGGACCATGCGTCTGAAGAGCGTCCCCGCCGGGGGCAGTTTCTCCATCCGTCTCCACCAGAGGAAACCAAGGACCGAACCAGAGCCCAACAGGAGGATAGCGAGAACCCGCCATAAGATGCCTACCCCATACCAAGGAGCGCTCGGCGCTGCACCAGGGGGTGCCTCCGGCTCCTCCGGCAGTTTCCTTTCCAGAAGATCGGGCCTTTCTCTCTCTGGCCTCTCTGTTATGCCTCCCTCCTCCTCGCTCACCAGCCTGAGCCGGACGATGGGTGGCTCTCCAGCCGTGGGTTCGAACTCGATCCAGCCATGGTCAGGAAAATAGACCTCTACCCAGGTATGGGCGTTGGAGCGTCGCACCAGGTAGCCATCCAACTCCTCGTCATACTCCCCGCCTGCATACCCTACGGCCGTCCGCGCCGGTATGCCCACCGCCCGGGCCATCACCGCCATGGCTGAGGCGTGATAGTCGCAATACCCCTCCTGGCTATCGAAGAGGAAGTAATCCACCCCGTCGCCGTCCGCAGGCGGGGCCTCGATATCCTCGTTGTAGGGGATCTGGCGGAGATACTCCTCCAGAGCAACCGCCTTATCATATATGTTGTCGTACTCTCGCGTGAGTTCCAGGGCCAACTCCTTCACCCGCTGAGGCAGGGTGGGTGGCAACTGAAGGTACCGGCTAGTGACCCAAGAGGGGTAGATATTAGAGGGGTTCTTCCTCAGGCTCATGGGCACGAACCCCTCGACACGCAAGTAATCAACGATCCACTCAGGGAGTGCGGTCGCCTGGCGCAGCATATCCTCGCTGGCCGCAGAGACGGAGGAGACGATAACGTAGGGATTGTGGGGGTCTACCGGAACTTTACTGGTGAGGGAGGAGATGCCGGCTACCCTCTCCCGGCTCACCTCCATCGCTTCCCCACCTGGTTCCCACCAGAGTTGGTAGGTATTCATCCGAGCCTCCGCCGGTAGATCAACCCTTATGGGCTGGCCAGCGAAAAATAACTGCCCTCCCGTGGGCTGGTAGAGGGTAATCCGCTGGGTCACCTCCTCGCGGATGAAATCGCTCCCCTCTCGAGGCATCTGGCTGTGGGGAGGGATATCCCTGATCTCGTCATCTGTATTGCTCCAGCCACGGCCATCGTACTCGTCGTAAACCACGCCCCGCCAATACCGACTCGTCGGTGCCTGGACCACCATCACCACCTCACTGCCCAATTCGACCGCCCCATGAAGGGTCAACCTATCGCCGAAGGCAGCGTAAGAAGCACTGGTCCCATAACTGCGCAAGGAGAAGAGCCGGCTGAACTGATGCTGTGCCTTATCCCAAAGGCCCTCCCCACCCCAATCTGGGGATCGGAAGAGGTCCAAAGTGGTGATGGGCATGAGCCAGGCTAAAGCCAGTACCACTAGGGAGAAGACAGCCCCGTCTCGGATAAAGTCGACCGCGCTATCGGGTGAGTAGATGACCCTAGCCTCTCTCCACTCCTTCTCCCGCCTACTTAGAGCGACCCGGATCAGTAGGGTGAGGGCGGAAATGAGGTAGAGCCTGAGCCAGATATTCAACTCCGAAGGGCCATAGTATCTGTTGATCGATATCGCCACTCCGCTCAAGACCACCCCCGGCCAGGCGGAGTGGGAGCGAAAGAGAAACCAAGCGGAAAGGTACCCTATTATCCAGGTGAGGGCCGTCATCAAGATGAGGAAGACCAAGTTATCCCCGCTCACCCCGCCCCCCAGGGCTATCTGCAGCCAATGGAGGAGACGAGCGGCCAAGATCTCCAACCGGTCGCGCCAGCCCAGGCTGGGAGCCACGAAACGGAGGATGAGGAAGAGGAGCCAAGAGGTGCCCAAGATCAGGCTCAGCGAGTGGGCGAAGAGCCTACGCAGTTCCAGTCGGGCCAGGAGTAGCCCCAGGAACATCCCCCCCAGGATGCTCCATTGAAGGATAGAAAGCCCCTCTACCCAGTTGGCCTCCTCGATGGCCCAGGCGACGCTAGTGAGCATCAAGCCCAGAAAGAAGACCGATAGCCAGCCCTCCTCGGGCTTCAAACGGAAACGCATCTAGAACCCCACTATAAGCACAAGGAACCCCTACCCCTAGTTCAATGATACGGTTTCCCCCCATCCCTGTCAAACCAAGGGATTGACAAGCCGCCTCGCCGATGCTAGCATAGTCTCGCCTTGGGCCTCTCTCAGTTGGGGCGCTGGCCTAGGCGTGTCCTTACCTCTCAGGGTGCATCTTAGGGCACCGGAAAGAAGCATATTGAGAAGGTTCCTTCGCTGGTATAGAGGGCAAAGCGTATCTCGGCAGCGGTTCTACAGCCTCCTGGCGGTCATCACTACGGCTACCCTCCTCCTCTACTGTCTAGGGGTCTCCTCCTTTCTCCTCCGCCCTGCTCTCATCGGCAGCCCTGTGGTGGTACCCACCGTCTACCTGGTCTCTCCTCCCACCTCCCAGCCGCAGCAGTCGCAGCAATCACCGATTTCTGCACCGACACCCGCCCTCTCCCCCACCCCCACTCAACTTCCCATCCCCGCCGCCACTCCTACACCCACGGCCACCCTCACCCCCACGGTGACTATTGCCACTACCTTTACCGCGACCGCCACCGTGACCATAACTCTTACTCCCACCGCGACGGCTACCATCACGGTGACCCCCACTTCCACCGAGACACCAACATCCACGCCTACGCCCACGGAGACGCCCACTTCCACACCTACAGAGACCGCTACCCCCACGGAGACGCCTACCCCTACCGAGACACCATCCCTCACCCCCACAGTGACTATCACCACCACCTCCACCACGACCCCCACTGTGACCGTAACCTTTACCCCTACCGCGACCGGTACCATCACGGTGACCACAGAGACCCCTTAGGCGACGGAAGAGACCACCCCCTCTTCCTAGGAGAAGACTACAGAGAACCGAAGGCGCACCTTGACAGGAGGGGAAAAAGGTTATACATTGTCCGTAGCAGGCTATAAGGGGGGAAGAACCATGGAGAAGAAGGACAAGAACCTGATGGTTCGCATCTCCAAGCAAACCCATACAGCCCTCAAGGAGAAAGCAGCCGCGGAGGGGACCACTATGAGCGAAGTGGTCCGCTACTGCATCGATCTTTTCCTTAAAGGGAAAATCCGGCCGCCCCAATAGCCGGAGGACGCTCAGAGGAGGTCGGCTTCCAAACCTGGGATGGCCGGTTGGGGCTTTCTGTCCTTGGAGATCGCATGGAACCCAGGTCGAAATTCTGGATAGAGAAAGATGGCCAACTAGTGTTCAGCGACTGGCGGGTGGATCTCTTGGAGGCTATCGAGGAGACGGGCTCCTTAAGCGGTGCCGCTGAGCGGCTAGGCGTTCACTATCGTCGAGCCTGGGGCAAGATCAAAGAGATGGAAGAGAGACTGGGGGTGAGACTGATAGTGACCCAGAGCGGAGGGGTGGGCGGCGGGGGAACAGAACTCACCCCCCAGGCTAAGGAATATATCCGCCAATATCGAAAGTTCAGATCCGGCCTCAAGGAGACGGTTGACCGCAGGTTCCGAGAAGCATTCGAGAAATAATTCGTCTTTTGTCTTGTTTTTTTGAAGGCGTTATGATAGAATTGTCTTAACGACTATGCGAATAGGGGACCTGGAGTTCAACAGGCGAGAACTAGCTGGTTCTATGGGGGATTGGGGCACCCTCCTCCCCCTGGTCATCGGCTATATAGCGGTTAACAAGATGGACCCCGCCGGCCTCTTGGTGATGATGGGGCTGACGAACATCGCCCTGGGCTTCATCTATAGGCTCCCCATGCCCCTGGAGCCGAAGAAGGTGATCGCCGCGGTGGCCATATCCCAAAGATGGCCGGCCTCGCGCATCTACGCCTCGGCCATCGGCCTAGGGCTAATCTGGCTCTTCTTGATCTTCACCGGCCTAGCCGAACGGATCTTCAAAATCACCCCCAAGAGCGTGACTCGGGGCATCCAGTTGGCCTTAGGGATGAAACTGGGTCTCACCGGGCTAGGGATGATGCGAGAGACCTGGTGGCTAGGCCTAATAGCCATCGTCATCATCCTGCTCCTAAGAGAGAACCCCAAGGCCCCAGCGGCCCTGGTCCTCATGGCCTTGGGGCTAGCCATTGTGGCCTGGCAAGGGAAACTGCTCCCCGCTCTGAGAATGAGTTTCGGGCTTCCCCCTTTCATCATCCCCCCTTGGGGCGAGATATGGCCGGCCATGGTACAAGCCGGCTTCGCCCAGATACCCCTCTCCATCACCAACGCGGTGATCGCCACCGCGGCCCTCATCGGCGATTACTTCCCCCAAAGAAAGATCCCCGAGAGGCGTCTCATGCTCAACATGGGGGTCATGAATCTGGTCAGCCCCCTTTTCGGCGGGATGCCCATGTGTCACGGAGCGGGTGGATTAGCCGGCCAATACTACTTTGGAGGTCGAACGGGGGGCACCAGCATCATCCAGGGGCTGATAGCGACCGGCCTGGGCCTCTTCTTCGCTGGTTCCATAGCTACCCTCTTCGCCCTCTTCCCCCTGTCCATCGTGGGAGCCATGATGGTGATGGTGGGGCTGGAGCTGGCCAAGTTCGTCATGGATATCCAAGGTTGGGTTGAACTCCCCGGTCTAGTGGTCACGATCTTCTTCTCGGTCTTGGTCAACATGGCCGTGGGGTTCCTAGCCGGGATAGCCATCCACCACTTACTCCAGCGATACATCCCAGAGGAGCATCCCCTAAGAGAGAGGCTTCCATGGAAGAGATAGTAGCGGGCTTGCAACAAGCGGTGCGCCTTCTCCTCTCCCTGGACCCCGAACTCCGGGGTATAGCCTCTCTCTCCCTGCAGGTATCGGGCCTGGCCCTCCTTATCAGCACCATCCTAGGCATCCCTCTGGGTGCTTGGCTGGGCCTAGGCCATTTCTTGGGACGGAGGCTAGCCGTCGCCTTCGTCTATACGGGAATGGGATTTCCCCCCGTGGTAGTCGGCCTCTTCGTCTACCTCTTACTCTCACGCCGCGGCCCTCTGGGAGGGTGGGGATGGCTATTCACCCCCACCGCTATGGTCCTGGCTCAAGTGGTCATATCCCTACCTCTGGTAGCCGGCTTCACCATGGCCGCCGTCATGGGGGTAGACCCCGAACTAAGACCTCAACTCGTCAGCCTGGGTGCCACCCCACGACAGGCTACTTGGGCCCTTCTCCGGGAGGCTAGGCTGGGCGTCCTGGTGGCTATCATAGCCGGGTTCGGGAGCATCATCTCCGAAGTAGGCGCGGTGATGATGGTGGGCGGTAACATAGAAGGATATACTCGACTCCTCACCACAGCCATCGTCCTGGAGACGCAAAAGGGGAATTTCGATTTAGCCATAGCCTTGGGTTTCATCCTCTTGAGCATCGCCTTCCTTATCAACCTCTTCATGCTCCGCCTCCAAAGGGAGGCTTTCAGATGAATGTATTCCAAATAGAAGGGCTGACCAAGGTCTATGGGCCTCGGGAAGTCTTGAGAGTGGATAGTCTGGAGGTGAAGGGGGGCGAGATCCTAGGCATCATGGGCCCCTCAGGCTCCGGCAAGAGCACGCTGCTCCGCCTCCTCAACTTCCTGGAACCCTCCACCGAAGGCACCATCCGCTTCCTAGGGAAAGCCATCCCAGACAACGGTAGCCCACCCCTAGATCTGCGGCGCAAGATCACCATGGTCTTCCAAAGGCCCGTCCTCCTGAGCGGGACCGTGCGAGAGAACGTGGCCTATGGGCTGAGACTGCGCAAGGAGAAGGGAACGGACGGCCGCGTGGAGGAGATCCTCCGCTGGGTGGGGCTGGAAGAGTTGGCCTCTGCTCCAGCGCGGACCTTATCTGGTGGCGAACAGCAACGGGTGGCTCTCGCTCGGGCCATGGTGATCGAGCCAGAGGTCCTGCTTCTCGATGAGCCCACGGCAAACCTAGACCCCTACAACGTGAGCCTCATGGAGGAGATCATCGCCAGCATAAGAGAGCAGCGGGGCACGACGATAGTCCTAGTAACCCATAACGTCTTCCAGGCTCGCCGCCTCTCCGACCGGGTGGCCTTCATCCTGGGGGGGCGAATCATCGAGGTGGGGAAGACGGAAGGGGTCTTCACCGAGCCCCGGGATCCCCGCACCGCTGCCTTTGTCCGAGGGGAGATGGTCTACTAGTGGGGCATGATATCTAGGTAGACACCACTTAGGTAAGGGGCAGAGGCCAAGATGATAAGAGGGATGCTCAGGGGCGGACTCCTGCTCATAGCGGTTTTGACCGCCTGCAGCGCGGCTTCCGAGCCCCAGGTTCTCACCCTGGCCACCACCACCAGCACCGAGAACTCAGGGCTCTTGGCCTACATCCTCCCCGACTTCGAGAAGAGATACAACGCCCAACTCCACGTGGTGGCTGTAGGCACGGGCCAGGCCTTGGAGATAGCCTCTCGCGGCGACGCCGATCTGGTCTTAGTCCACGCTCGCCCCCAAGAGGACGCCTTCATGGAGGCTGGGCACGGGCTCCTGCGCAAAGATGTGATGTACAACGACTTCCTCATCATCGGCCCGGATGAAGACCGCGCAGGCATCTCCGGCTTGACCGATGCGGCTCTGGCTTTCACGAAAATCGCGGAGGCGGAATCCCTCTTCATCTCCCGAGGCGACGAGTCGGGCACCCATGCCAAAGAGTTAGAGATCTGGGAAAAAGCGGGCCTCGAGCCCCCAGGGGGTTGGTATATCTCCGCCGGGGCAGGGATGGGCGCGGTCTTGACCATGGCCCAGGAAAAAGGAGCCTATACCATCACCGATAGGGCGACGTATCTGGCCCGCACCCTGGAGGGGTTTGACCTCCCTATCCTGGTGGAGGGAGATCCCATACTCTTCAATCCCTATGGGGTAATAGTTGTCAGCCCGGAAAAGCACTGTGGGGTGAATAGCGAGTTGGCAGAAGAGTTCGTGGGTTGGCTCACCTCCCTGGAGACTCAGAAACTCATCGGCCAGTTCGGGGTGGAGGAGTTCGGCCAGCCTCTTTTTATCCCCGACTCCGAGGAGTGGAGAGGGAGTCAGGGAGAACGGTGATCTCAACAGATAGACTACGGTAGCATCACGCATCCTCGCAAATCGATAGATAGTTGCTACCAAACCGCACATAAGTCAAGAGAGACAGTTTATCTGTCTCTCTTGAACTCCAGATCAACTCATACGCAGGTGGATTGTTACGCTCTTAGGTCTTTAGAGCGTTCGTTTGTTGAAGGTAAGAAGGTAAGTGTTATCTCTGTGCCAAGTGCATCGGCAATGTTTTGCACTGTAGAGAAGCGGGGATCAGTTGTAACATTTTCGAGGCGGGAAACGACAGGCTGTTTGGTTCCCATGAGTCTAGCCAGCTCCGTTTGACTCAACTCCCTCTCTATTCTTTTCTGGATCAGAATCCTAGCAAGTTGATAGACGGGTTCGAGGGCTTCATACTCAGCCCTGAACTCCGGATCCTTCATCAGTCTGGCTTTGTGTTCCTTCCAGTCCATTCTCAACCTCCTAGACACTGTTTCATTCTGTTCAATGCAAGGTCCAAATCGCGTTTTCGAATCCTCTGAGTCTTCTTATGGATAGCGTGGACAACCTTAAGTCGCTTCTCTCCCGTCTGGAAGAAGAACAAACGATACTGGTTGCTAGCAAAGACAACTCGAAGCTCCCACAATTTGCCACTTATCTTCCTGATATGAGGCTTGCCTAGATCAAAACCGTACTCGGCCAGCAGGTCAAGCAATCTATATATCTTGGCGCGCGCTTTAGTCGTAGGTAACCCATCGATAAAATCTACAACGGGAGACTTCCCTGGCTCAGTTTCGAAATAGTCGATACTCCAAATTTCAATCATATTATAACTTAAAAGTTATAAATTGTCGAGAGGATGCCTAAGACAACTGGGCGATACTGCTCACCCTTAATTCATAAAGCTTCTAGGGATAGAAGGCCCACCATTCCTCCGTCGAAGCCTGCCTCCCATACCCCAAAAGATCGTCCAGCCACAAGGCAAAGGAGCCCAACCTAGGCGCTAAATCCCTAGCCACCCGGTGATACCAACGGCTGTAATCCTTGTTGTAGGGGCATCTACTTTGGCAGTTGGAGCAACTCCAGCCGTTCTGGCACCAGAAGCGGAAGCATTTTTCGGGGTTCACATACCATTTCAAGACGCCGGGGTTATTCGATATGTTCGGCCCCTCCCAGGAGGGCTCATCGTCGAAGGAGATGGCCCGAGGAGGACACCGCTCGGCGCACTTCTTGCACCCCTTGCAGAACTCCCAAACGCCGAAAGATACCGGCTCATCGCCTACCAACGGCATGTCGGTGAAGATCTTGGAGAGCCGGACGCGGGGGCCATACTCCCTGGTTACGAGCAGCCCCTGCCTCCCCACCTCACCTAGCCCGGCGGCGATGGCCAAAGGGACACTGAGGGCGGTATCGTTTCCACAAGGCTGGGCCCAGTACCCCAAGGAGTGGATGAACTCAGCCAGGGATGAGGTGACAAACGCCATCCGAGAATACCCCAGACCGGTGGCGGCCATGGCTAAGGCCGCGGGGGAGGTATTCAGAGCCCCGTACTCCATCTCGAAAGCCAAAACCACCACTGAGGTCACGCCGAGGGGCATCTCCAGAGGGACCACCTCCCCTTGTCTGCTCGGCTCCACCTTCCGAAGGAAAGTATGGGAGTAGACCCACTTCTCATCATAGGAGGCAACCCCTACCAAATCAGCGCCCAAGAAGCGGGCTGCCCTCTTCACCGCCTTGGTCAAAACCCTGGGCCCACTTTGAGCCTTGAACTCCCTTTGGACTCTCTCTAACTCCGGGTCGCCGTTCCAAGGCTGGGCCGCTAGGCTAGAATGGGAGGTGGAAAGGCTAAAGGGAGCGTAAAGGTTCCAATCACCAGGTATGGCGGATACCGTATCGTTGAAGCCGTCGAGATACCACCCCCCACTGCGGAGGGCGTAATCTAAGAGGCCATACCCTCTATCATCAGCCACTATCCGCTCCACCGGCCGAGGCAGCAAACCTTCTTTCCACCCCCGTATCTTCTCGTCCCAGATCCACCGAGAGAAGATAACGTACTTCTGATTGAACCGCTCATATCCAGGAGATACCTGGTAGGGAAACTCTGGAGGCCTTCGCTTGGACATCGTTCTCCTCCCTCTAAATAGCGGGTTGTTTGCCCCTCTTATAACATAGACCGCGATTTTTCTCAAGGAAAAACCCTCCCCTTTTGAGGAGGGCCGAAGGGCCGAGCAGAGTCCCTACGAGGTTTTTTCAACATCTTAAGAGCCGCCTCGACGACCTGGGGGGTCCCACTGGCTGCCCGCCCCCTCCTTTAGGGTGGCCATAATCTCCTCCCGGGTCATGGCTGGCCGGTAGGGACGCTCCGAACTCATCGCTTCTATACTATTGGCCACGGCTAGAACCCTGGCCAAGAGAGGTATCTCCTCCCCCTTTAGCCCATCGGGATACCCTTTCCCATCATACCGTTCGTGATGGTGCAGGACAGCCGGAATAGTAGCGGCGAAAGCCTCCCAGGCTTGTACGATCTCCACGCTAGCAGCGGGATGGCTCTTCATCACCTCGAACTCGGCCATTGTCAGGCGACTCGGCTTGTGCAGTACCTCGCTGGGGATGCCTATCTTCCCCATATCGTGGAGGAGGGCTGCCACCCGCAAATCCTCGCTCTCCTCCTGGGAAAGCCCCATCATCTCCCCTATGGCCACCGCCCGTTCAGCGACATTTAACGAGTGGCCACCGGCGTAGGGGTCTTTAGCCTCGGTAAGGGAGATCAAGGCCGTGATCATCTTAAGGCTCTGTCCCCTAACTTTCCTCTGGCCTCTCAGGATCAAGGTAGAAGTCAGCCAAAGAACAACGAAGAGAAAAGATGAGAGGAAAAAATCGAGAAGGAGAGCGTTGGGACTCAACGCCTCCCTGAAGAGTCGATATCCCAGCCAAGCGCAGAAATAGAAGCCCGGAATCAACCATGGCAGATGAGAGACCCAGGTATAGGGTGTCCACTTTTCTCGCTTCATATATCACCTTTTCTGCAAACCTCTTTTCCCCATAGGTGATCCTTTAAAGACACCACCCTCTCATCACTTTTCGGTAAAAAGTTGGCAAAATTCCGGTTAATCTCAAGGAGAAGGAACATATCCGCAAGAAGATCGTCGACAGGAAAGCGAAAATCTATATCCGTGCGCTGTCCAAAGGTTAGAGAAATATGCTATACTCAAAATAGAGAGGCCGAAGATCTAGTGAGTTGGGAGGAACAGGATGCCCCGGGCGAAAACGGTGGCCGATATCCTAACCGCGACTAGGCTCCTTTTGGCCATCTTCATCCTCCTTCTAGGGCTCTTCGTGGGACGAGAGGCTTTGGGCACGGTGATGATGGTCCAACTCTTGGCCTGGACTACCGACATTTTGGATGGGCCCCTGGCCCGACGAGATACCTCCGGAAAGAGCACCTGGTGGGACGATAAAGACTTTCCCATCGACGGTCTTCTCGTCTTGGCCCTCTTCCTCTATCTCACCCTTAGCGGCTTCACTGTCCCCTGGTTCTCTATTATCTATCTCTCCCTAGGTATCATCCTCCTCTTCCGTTTCCACTCCCAACAGGTAGCCATGTCGTTCATGGCCCCCATATTGGCCCTCACTCTCTCCCTGGCCCTGCGCGAGGTCCCCATCTGGGGTTTGACCACGATAGCCTGGTGCGTGGTGGCCTTGGTCACCGGCTGGCCCCGCTTCGTCCATGTGGTAGAGAGTTTCATAGAAGGGATGAGGGCCCTGCATCCCCAGGAGGGTGAAAGGGAAGAATCCGCCAATAAGGCCATCTAAAGCCGCAGCGCGTTCCTCAGACCTCCAGCCCGCCAACGAGGCACTCTGGAGGGTTCAAGTTGTCTGGCGGCTTTTCGTTTAGTATGGAAAGGTTTTTGTGCCTAGACGCTGCTACTTTGAGGCCAAAGGTCGATGAAGCTCCGAAAGACCCTTTCGGTGATGAGAAAGGAGACGCGGCACATCATCCGCGACAGGAGGGCCGTCTTCCTGGTCACCATCTCGCCGGTCTTTCTACTCATCACCTTCGCCTACACCCTCTCTGTCAAGCTAGAAGATGTGCCCCTAGCGGTGATGGACTACGATGGGACCTCTCTCTCCCGCCGATATGTGAACGAGTTGACCAGCGGGAAGGATTTCCACCTCCGCTTCTACGCTTCGGACTATAGTGAAATCGAGAGGCTGCTCCTCCAAGGAGATGTGAGAGCCGCGGTGATCATACCACCCCACTTCATGAATGACGCCCTAGGGCTTAGGGGAGCCCAACTCCAGATCATCGTCGATGGCACAGAGCCCAACACGGGGAACTTCGCCCTGGCTCATATCGCCTCTTTCACCGATTATTTCGCGACCCGAATTTTGCAGCGATCCCTGGAGAAAACGAGGCCTTCCCTGGTGAGTCTGGCCCCCATCGACCTGAGGGTCAGGACCTGGTACAACCCCAGCCTGAAATCGGTGGTGGGGATGGTCCCTGCGCTCATCGCTCTAGTCCTCACCCTCCCTGCCGTCTCCGTCTCCCTAGCCATCACCCGAGAGAAAGAGCAAGGAACGTTCGAGCAACTGATCGCCACCCCTCTCAGCCGCTTTGAACTATTGGTCGGAAAACTGACCCCCTATATAGCCAGCGGCCTCCTGGATGTGGCGCTCTGCGCCTTGGTGGGGGTTTTCTGGTTCGGTGTGCCCTTCCGGGGGAACTTTCTCCTCTACCTCCTCTTGGCCGCTGATTTCTTCTTCGCTAGCCTGAGTATGGGGCTCCTTATCTCCGCCTTCGTGAGCAGCCAGCAGGTGGCCATGATCGCCTCCCTCCTCATCTTCCTCTTCCCTGGTTTCTTCATGTCCGGGCTCTTCTTCCCCATCTCCAGCATGCCTCCCTTGATGAGAATGGAGTCTTACAGCCTTCCCACCACCCATTTCGTGATCATCAGCCGCGGCCTCTTCGTGAAAGGGTTGGGGCTAGAATCCCTCTGGCCCTATGCCCTCGCTCTATTCTTCACGGGGCTCTTGGTACTGGGGCTTACGACCCTCTTCTTCAGGAAACGATTATAGATGCTGGCTAGGATACTGAACCTCATAAGGAAAGAGTTCATACAGTTGCGCCGGGATAGGTTGCTCGCTCCCTTCATCATCCTGGGGCCGGTCGTAGAATTGATAGCCGTCGCCTACTCCACCTCCCAGCCTATCGAACATATTCCCACCGCCATCGTCGATCTCGACCGGAGCCAGCGAAGCCGAGAATTAGTAGCGGCCTTTGGGAACTCCCAGACCTTCGATCCCACCTACTACCTGTACGATCAAACTGAGGTGCGGACCCTACTAGATAACGGAACCTCCCCCGTGGCCATCGTAATCCCCCCAGGGTTTAGCCAAGGCTTGAGTTCCGGGGCCGAAAACCCCCAACTCCAGATCATCCTCGACGGCTCTGAACCGAGCGTGGCCCAGACAGCCGAGATGGCGGCCCAGGGGGTCGTCGCCAGCTATAGCGCGCAATTGATGAGGGAAGAGTGGGGGGTCAGTCAGGTAGCGATAATTGACTCTAGAGCCCGGGTTTGGTTCAACGAGGAATTGAAGGAGGCCAATTATGCCGTCCCCGCGGAACTAGCCTTCATGCTCTATATGGTGGCTCTGATGGTGGCCTCCTTAGGGATCGCCCGGGAGCGAGAGTTGGGCACCCTGGAGCAACTCCTGGTCAGCCCCTTGCGGCCTATAGAACTGATCATCGGCAAGGCCATCCCGGCGGTAATCATCTCCTATCTCGACTTCCTATTGATGTTAGCCATCACCCTCTTCATCTTCCATGTGCCCCTTCGGGGCTCCCTCCCCCTTCTCTTGACCGTCTCCCTCTTCTATATCTTCGTGGAGTTGGGCTGGGGGATCATGATCTCTACCATCTCCAACACGCAACAGCAGGCTTTGCTCTTGGTCTTCATCCTGGCCATGACGGAGATGGTCTTCTCCGGGTATGCCATCCCGATAGAGAGCATGCCCCGGCCTCTACAGTTGCTTTCCAACCTCGCGGCCATCAAGCATTTCCTCATCATCTTCAGGGGCATCCTCCTGAAGGGTGCGGGGGTGGGGGCCTTCATCCCCGAGATCCTGGCCCTAGCCATCATAGGGGTGGTGGTTGTGAGCCTCACCCTCTGGGTCTTCAGAAAGAGATTGGACTGAAGCCTTGACAAAGATGGAAAACGGCCTACGATGAGTGAGCGCTCACTCATTGCGGAGGAAAAGATGGCCGGGAACAAAGAGAGCAAGAAGGAAGAGTTGGTTCAGAAAAGGTCGATGCAGATATTGGAGGCAGCGGCACGGGTATTCGCTCAAAAGGGTTATCACGCCGCCACCACCAAGGAGATCGCCGCCCAGGCCGGGGTTTCCGAAGGGACTATCTACAACTATTTCCAGAGCAAAGAGGATCTCTTGCTAAGCATTCCCAGACTGATAAGCGAAACCACGCTACTACCACCCCTGACTCAGATACAGGCCACTCCCACAACCTCTGGAGAGGAGGAAGAGAAACTCTTGACCATCGTCTTGGACAAGGCGTTCCAGACCTTTCAACATAACGTGGACTTCCTCAAGGTGCTCTTCTCTGCCCTGCCCACTATGGATGAGGAAACCTTGGAAGAGTATCTGCGTCGAACGCCTTTGCATTTGACCCAGGTTCTGGAGGAGTTCCTCCGAATCCGCATCGCTCAGGGGGTCTACCGACCTATGGATACCACGGTGCTGGCTCGAGCCTTTATGGGCATGATAATGATATTTATGCTGACCCAGGAGGTCCTGCCTGGCAAACGGGTATTCGCCTCCGTGGACTACAAGGCAATAGGGCGGGAGATCGTGCAACTCTTCCTCCACGGCGTCCTCGCCCACCCCGGACAAGGGGAGGTGGCATGAACAGCCGTATCATCCCTATCATGCGCAAAGAGTTCATCCACATCCGTCGTGATCCTCGTACCCTGACCTTCATGTTCCTCATCCCCGTGATCCAGTTGGTGCTTTTAGGCTATGCAGCCACCACCGATATAGAACATCTCTCTACCGCCGTCTTGGACTACGATCGAACACCAGCCAGTAGGGAACTGATAGATGCCTACCGCGTTTCAAACTATTTTGACATCAATTACTATATCGACGATGAGGAAGAATTAGCCCGTCTGGTAGATAGAGGATGGGTAAGAGCAGGGATGATAATCCCTGCGGGCTATAGCAGAAGTCTAGATAGGACCCACCAAGCAGAGGTGGCCTTCGTCATCGATGGCTCAGACCCCACGGTGGCCAGGACCGCCTTCTCGGCAGCCCAAGGGGTGGGGCAAGCCCAGTCGGTGGAGTTGATACAAGAGATCCTGGGGATAGACCCCGAAGAACAGCCGGGCATCGAGGTGCGCCCCCGGGTCTGGTACAACCCGGAGATGCGGAGCGCCAACTTCATGATCCCCGGCATCATCGGCACCATCTTACAACTTCTCACCACCTTTCTCACCGGAGCGGCCATCGTCCGCGAGCGGGAGCAGGGGACCATCGAGCAACTCATCGTCACCCCCATCAGGTCTTTCGAACTAGTTCTAGGGAAGGTCATACCCTATGTGGCCATCGCTTTCTTCGAACTCTTGGAGGTCCTCATCGTGGGGGTCTTCTGGTTTGGCATGCCCATTCACGGGAGCGTCCCTCTGCTTCTGGCCCTGGCTCTCCTCTCGCTGCTCACCTCTCTGGGTTTGGGGCTATTCATCTCCACCGTGGCTCACAGCCAGATGGAAGCCATGCTCCTCTCCTTCCTCATCCTCTTGCCCTCCATCTACCTCTCTGGCTTCTTCTTCCCCATCGAAGCGATGCCCCTCGCCCTACGAGCGATAAGCTACATCATCCCTCTCCGATACCTCCTGATCATCGTACGAGGGATCATCCTTAAAGGTGTAGGGCTGCGGCTCCTCACTGAGCAAGTGATCGCCATGGCCATCTTCGGTGCTGCTATTCTGACGTTGGCCTCCTTGCGGTTCAGAAAGAGTCTGGAGTGATAATGGCCATCATCGAGACGGAAAATCTGACTAAGAGGTTCAAGAACGTCGTCGCCGTCGATAGGTTGAACCTCAAGATCGAGAGAGGCGAGATATTCGGCCTGGTGGGGCCCGATGGGGCGGGGAAGACGACCACTTTTCGACTCTTGACAGCCATCATGAACCCCACCGAGGGTAAGGCCACCGTGGCCGGCTACGATACGGTGAAGGAGGCGGAGGAGATAAAGAAACTGATCGGCTACATGCCCCAAAGGTTCAGCCTCTACGGGGACCTTTCAGTGATGGAGAACCTCCACTTCTTCGCCGACATCTTCGAGGTACGCGGGACCGAAAGGGAAGAGAGGATAAGAACGCTCCTCCACTTCTCCCGCTTGGAGGAGTTCCAAGGAAGACGAGCGGATCACCTCTCCGGAGGGATGCAGAAGAAACTGGCTCTGGCCTGCGCTCTAGTCCACAAACCCCAGATCCTTTTCCTAGACGAACCGACAACGGGCGTGGATCCCATCTCTCGGCGGGAGTTCTGGAATATCCTCTCCAACCTCCACCTAGAGGGGGTGACCCTCCTGGTGAGTACGCCCTATATGGATGAGGCGGAGCGCTGCTCTCGGGTTGGGCTGATGTTCGAGGGCAAGATGATAGTCTGCGACAAGCCAGAGAAGGTAAAGGGGCTAGTGCGGGGAGAGGTGATCGAACTCCGCCCCCAGCCTTTGTCCAAAGCGTGGGAGATCATCGAGGGATGGGAAGGAGCCCTGGATGTCCGAGTCTACGGGGGCCTGCTTCATGTCTTCGTCGAGGACGGGGAAAGGGGAATGCGCCAACTGGAGACCCTACTGGCCTCTCACGGGGTCAGCGTGGAAGGGGTGCGCCAGATCAGGCCCCGCATGGAGGAGGCTTTCATCTCTTTGATTCGAAGGGAACAAGAGGATGCTGCCAGGTAAGAACGGTGACCGAATAATAGAGGGCGAAATAACAGAGGTCAACAAGTGATTGGCGGAGAACCTAGGCTAAACGATTACACTGTCCAAGCGGTAGAACTGACCAAGAAGTTCGGCGATTTCACGGCTGTGGATCACGTCAACTTCACCACCGAGAGGGGCGAGATCTTCGGCTTCCTGGGCCCTAACGGCGCGGGAAAGACCACCACCATCCGTATGCTTCTGGGCCTCCTACGACCCACGGAGGGAGAAGCGACGGTCCTGGGGTATGACATCGTCACCCACTCAGAGGAGATCAGGAAAAGGATCGGCTACATGTCCCAAAGGTTCACTCTCTACCAAGATCTGACCGTCTCCGAGAACCTCGATTTCTACGGTCGAACCTATGGAGTCAGGGGGAAAGAACTGGCCCAGAGGAAAGAGTTTATGATAGATATGGCAGGGCTAAAGGGGCACGAGAAGGAACTGACTAAGAACCTAGCGGGGGGCTGGAAGCAGAGGCTGGCTCTGGGCACCGCCATCCTCCATGAGCCGGAGATGCTCTTCTTGGACGAGCCCACGGCAGGGGTGGACCCCATCTCCCGCCAGGCCTTCTGGAACTTCCTCTACCGCCTAGCCGAGGAGGGGACAACCATCTTCGTCACCACTCACTATATGGATGAGGCCGAACATTGCCATAACCTGGCCTTCATCCACAATGGTCGGATCATCGCCCAGGGGACCCCCCAGAGCATCAAAGAGAAGCATATGAAAGGGGAAGTTCTGGAGATAGAGTGCCAGCGGGCGGACGTGGCCTTGGCCGCCTTGCGGGAACTATCCCTCTTCGAGGAGGTAGCCCTCTACGGCTCCCTAATCCATCTGGTAGCCCAGGGCGTGGAAGGGTATAAGCCCTTGATCGAGGAGACCCTGCGTCAAAAGGAGGCTGGCCTCCGAAGCATGAGCCTCATCGCCCCTTCCTTGGAAGATGTCTTCATCTCGAGCATCAAGGAGCAATCTAACTCGCGAGGAGATCTGCTATGAAAGGCAAAGTCTGGATCGTTATCCTAATCCTACTCCTTCTCTTGGTGGGAGCGGGAGGCGCTGGGTGGTACTTCACCTCTCACCCTGAGGCCGGCTCCCAACTCTTGGCCGATCTAGGCCTGGAGATGAGGAGGCCGCCGGAAGGGGTCATCGCCGCCTCGGGGATCATCGAGGCCCAGAAGATATCGATCACCGCTGAGATCGGAGCGCGGATCACAAACCTCCTGGTCGATGAGGGAGACCAAGTAGAAGAAGGCGATCTACTCATAGAACTGGACACCGATCTCCTCGCCGCCCAGATAAAGCAGGCCCAAGCCGCTCTCCGCCTGGCCCAGGCCAACCTGGCTATGATAGAGGCTGGAGCCAAGAAGGAGGATATCCGCCACGTCGAGGCCCTGCTGGAGCAAGCGATAGCGGCCCGCGAGGGAGCATATCAAGCCTGGCTGGACGCCCAAGCCCTGCGGGATGACCCCCAGGAACTCTCCTTGCAGATCGAGGCTGCAAGATATGCCTTGGCCGTAGCCGAAGAGGGGGGCGCCCAAGCCAGGGCTAACCTGGAAGCCACCCGCACCAAAGAGGATTTCTTGGCCCGCGTCTCCAGTCAAGTGCAGGAAGGGTTCGATATCATCATCCCCCTACCCGGCGGGGGGACGATAAAAAAGCATGTCGAGGCTCCCCCGGGCATCATCAACCGAACCCTCAGAGAGTGGAACCTCTCGAGTCAAGAGACCTGGATCGCTTGGTCAACCCTCTACCAGGCCCTAGCGGCTCGGGACGGGACAGAGCGAAAGTTAGAGATCCTGATGGAGATGAGGGATAAGCCCCTGGCTGCCCAAGCGGAGGTAGATGCGGCCCTCGCCCAATACGAGATGGCTCAAGCCGACGTGGCCGCGGCCCAAGCCCAACTGGACGCCCTCCGCGCCGGTCCCACAGAACACAAGGTGAATATGGCCCGCGCCCAAGTGCAAGAGGCGGAGGCGAACTTGAAGGCCTTGGAGGTACAGTGGGAGAAGATGAGCCTTATGGCACCCCGGGCCGGCCTCATCTTGGAACGGGTGGTGAACGAGGGGGAGATCGCTGCCCCAGGCTCCCCTCTCCTCAGGCTAGCCGATTTGGATACCGTTACCCTGATGGTGTACGTTCCTGAGCCCCAGATCGGCCGTGTCAAAGTGGGCCAGGAGGCCCAGGTGGAGGTCGATTCCTACCCCAGCCAAAGTTTCGCCGGTCGCGTGGTCTTCATCGCCTCCGAAGCGGAGTTCACCCCCCAGAACGTCCAAACGAAGGAACAGAGGGCCACGCTAGTGTTCGGGGTGAAGATAGAGATCCCCAACCCGGACCATCGGCTCAAGCCAGGGATGCCCGCCGATGCTCTGATAGAGGTGGGATAGGGGTAAGCGAAGAGGAGATCTGATCATGAATAAGACCGTTCTTGTGCCCTTGCCAGAAGAGCCGCGAATCGGAAAGATAGGACGGCTGGTCACAACTCTACTCCTCGTGCTGGCCGTGGGGTGCTCTGGTGGCTTAGCCACCCTCGGCTCCCCATCCTCCCCCCTCACCGCCTCTGGGGTGATCGAGGCCCGGGAGGTATCGATCACCGCTGAGGTAGGGCGGCGCATCGTCGACATCTTAGCCGATGAAGGCGACGGAGTCGAGGAAGGGGCTATCTTGGTGCGGTTGGACACAGCCCTTCTTGAGGCCGAGATGGGGCGCGCCCAGGCCGCGGCAGCCCTGGCTCAAGCCAACTTGGCCCAGGTGAAAGCGGGAGCCCGCGAGGAGGAGATCCGGGCGGCTCAAGCAGCGCTGGAGAAGGCTATCGCCGCCAGGGAGGGAGCGAGGAGAGCCTGGGAAGACGCTCAGGCAGCCCTAGAGGACCCTCAAGAGTTGAATCTGCAGATCGCGGAGGGGGAAACCCAACTGGCGCTGGCTGAGCACCAACTCTCCCAGGCTCAGGCCCAACTGGCCACAGCCCAGATAATGCGAGACAAATACGAGCGGGATGGCTCCGCTGAGGGGCAAACCCTCTATGAAGCCTATGGCCATCAGGTATCGGCCGCTGAGGCAGCCCTAGCCGCGGCCCAAGAAGAACTCGCCGGAGCCCAAAAGAACCTGGAGAACCTATTGGCTCTGAAGGAAAATCCTATCTCCCTCCAGGCTCAAGTGCATGCTGCCCAGGCCCAATACGAGGTCGCAGCCGCCGCGGCAGAGGTGGCCCTGGCAGCGCTAGAATCCCTCAAGGCCGGGGCCACCCCGGAGGAGATAGCCGCCGCCCAAGCCCAACTGGAACAGGCGGAAGCGGCTTTGGGACTCTTGGAGGTGCAACGGGAGAAGATGACCCTCAAAGCGCCCCTAAGCGGCCTAGTCACCAGCCGCTCCGTTCAAATAGGGGAGACCGCCTCCCCAGGAGCCGTCCTCCTCACCCTGGCTGACCTGGATCAAGTTGAACTCACGCTCTTCATCCCGGAGAACCGACTGGGGGAGATCCGCTTGGGGCAAAAGGTTACCGTGGAGGTCGACTCCTTCCCCGGCAAGGGGTACCAAGGGGAGGTGGTCTATATCTCCTCGGAAGCGGAGTTCACCCCCCGCAACGTGCAGACCAAAGAGGAGCGGGTGAGTACCGTCTTCGCCGTGAAGATTCGGCTCCCCAACCCGAGGCGCGAATTGAAACCCGGCATGCCTGCCGATGCGACCTTCGAGCAACCATGAGAAGATCAGGGAGCACGAGTTCCCTCCAGGGCTGGTGTTCCTACAAGAACGTGACACCATTTTTCGTCTCCTACTTTTCTCGCCAAGGGGCGTATCGCTCACCCCTCTTCGGTGTTCTATCTTTGTGGGGAACCTTAAATAGCCTTCAAAAATCGGCCTGGGGTATTGACTTCCCAGCGATTATGTGTATAATGGGATTGAGGGCTCCCTTGTCATTGAAGTCGCATCCAGTACCCAGAACGTCTTAGGCCCCCGTGCAGAGGGGCAAGGAAAGGGGGTGGTGAAAAGCGACGAGATACGCTAACTGACGGTGGCTAAGTCATAGTTTCTCACAAGGGAGTGTAGAAAATGTTTACTCTAGCTGTTCTCGTAATCGCTGCCCTGGGGGCGGCCATCGGCTATGGCTGGTATGCCAAAAACATTGATCGAAACATCGTCCAACCGGACCCCAAGAAGACGACCCCAGCCAAGATGTTCATGGATGGGGTGGACTTCATACCCGCTAGTCGCAACGTTCTTTTTGGCTACCAGTTCAAGTCCATCGCCGCGCTGGGACCCATCACAGGGCCCATCGTTGCGCTCCGCTGGGGCTGGCTACCGGCGCTCTTGTGGATCATCCTCGGCACCTTCTTCATCGGCTGGGTGCAAGATTATGCCAGCGCCATGGTAGCCATGAGAAATGAGGGAAAGACCTTCGGTGCCTTGAGTTATAGCCTCATCGCCCCCAGGGCCCGGACCATCCTTCTCATCTTCATCTATGCCTACCTGCTCCTGATCATGGGCGCCTTTGGCAAGATCGTGGGTTTCGACCTGATGACCAACCCTGCTGTGCCCTTGGGGGTACTTTTGGTGATGGGGCTGGGCATCCTGGCTGGCCAGATGACCTATAAGTGGAAGCAGGACCTCGTCCTCACCACGGTCATCACCGTACTCCTCTCCTTCGTAGGCATCTGGCTGGGAACGTTGAGTCCCGTTAAGAACCTCTTCGCTACCATCAATGGCAGCCCCGACACCATAATCTTCGGTTCGGTCACCCAAGCCCAGTTCATCTGGAGCATAGTGGTAATGGCCATCTGCTATCTAGGAGCGGTGTTGCCCATCTGGCGCTGGGCCCAGCCCATCAACTATGTCGCCTTCTGGATCGTCCTCTTGGGCATGGCTGGTGGCGTGATCGGCATGATCGTCTGGCATCCCAGCCTGCCGGGAGACTTCCCAGCCTTCACCAGTTGGAACGGTGAGATCTCCGGTTTGGCCGCCATAGGACCCCTCTGGCCTCTCATGTTCGTCACCGTCGCCTGTGGGGCCATCTCTGGATGGCATAGCCTGGTATCTAGTTCCGGCACCGCCCGGCAGTTGGAGAGCGAGGTCGATGCTCTACCCGTGGGCGGTGGGGCCATGTTCCTGGAGATGTTCCTGGCGGTCATCTCCCTCCTGGCTGGTGCGGTGGGCGTGGGGGCCACCCCGGAGTTGGGCTTCGCCAAGTATGTGGAGTTGGTAGGGGCCGGAAAGAACGCAGGGGTCTTCGCCAACGGTCTGGCCCAATTCCTATCCCGCATCGGCATCCCCACCTCCTTCGGCTTGCCCTATGGCTCGGTATTCCTCACCCTCATGGGCCTCACCATCATGTACCTGGTGGTGCGCTTCATGAGGGTGGCCTCGGCCGAGGTCCTCGGGGATGCCCTGCCCATCATGACCAACGTTCATGTGGGGAGCATCGTGGCTGTGCTCCTCTCCATCCTCCTAGTCTGGACCGGAGCCTGGCTCCACGTCTGGATCCTCTTCGGCGGGGCTAACCAACTCATGGCTTCCCTGGCCCTTCTAATCATCTCCCTCTGGCTGATGAACGCGGGCAGGAAGTACGGGTGGGCCTTCTGGCCTTTCATCTTCATGTTCATCACTGCCATCGCCGCTTTGGTCCTCACTGCCTATAAGACGCTAAGCGCCGCGGCGGCGGGCACGAAAGTGGTGGGCAATGTCTTCGCTGGTGGCCTGGCTGTCATCCTGGTAATCGCTGCCGTCATTCTGGCCTATGATGCCTATGGAGCCATTCAGGCTATACAGGCCAAGAAAGTCTCGGCTGGCTGAGGCCCGAGCCTCGAGCTCGGCATGCGAGCGACGGGAGAGCCTCAATTGAGGCTCTCCCGTCACCTTGATACTTGACTAAGCGCCCAAGGGAGTGTATCCTGATAGGGAGTTTATTTTGCGTGCCGGAGGTGAACGATGAATCCTCTCGCCGTAGAGGTGATCGCCCCTGTCTTGACCGAACTCTACCATTGCCTGCACTGCGAGACGATCTTCGATCAAGCCGGTCTGGGCAAGAGAGTGCATGGAGAGCAGATCAACGAGTACCCCGAGGATCTCAAAGAGGATTTCTTGCGCCTCTCCAATTGGCTAAGGGAGTTGGCCCATCGCTACGGGGAGCAAGTGCACATCAGGGTCATCGACCCTCAATCTCTGGAGGGGTTCTATAAGTCCCTGCGCCACCGGGTGAATCGCTACCCCACCTTCATCATCGCTGGACGGGAGAAGTATGTGGGCTGGGGGAAAGAGGAATTGGAGAGGCTTCTGAGCGCGTGTGGCCTCGCTATATGAGGGGAAATACACCAAGGAGGGGAAGATGGCGGAGGAGCAGGAAGGCAAAAGGAGTCTACTAGAGGCAGCCAAGGAGTTCCTCTACGGCATGGCCGGCCACGACATGACCCGCTTCGCTCTCAAAACCCGGGGCAGCATGGAGCACCTATTCATCCTCATCACCATGGGGGATCTTCTGGGCGTGCCCATCCTCCCACCATACTACTCGCTGCGGCTTTTGCCCTATGTTGTGCCCCAGATCTCCACCTGGAAGCGGCGAATGCTCAGGGAGCGCGACTTAACCGATGCCTTAGCCTAAGAGGGCAACTTCCTACACCAAGGGGGTGATCAAGATCACTTTAGCGAGGACCTTCGAGGAACACCCAGAGCGCCGCTACATCATGTATGGCGGCAAGGGGGGGTTGGGTAAGACCACCTTCTCCGCGGCCACGGCCTATTGGCTAGCCAAAAGGGGATACAAGGTTCTGGTCTTCTCCGTTGATCCCCAGGCATCGCTATCTGATATCTTCGAGAGGGATATCTTCGGTAAGGGGCCGGTGGAGATCATACCGAACCTCTTCGCTCAGGAGATCGATGCTGATAAACACATCAGGGAGTATCAGGATGAGATCCGGCAGAAGATCTTCGACATGTACGGCCTGGAGGAGATGCCGGAGGAGATTGAACACTACATCCAGGCCGCGGCGGCGGAGCCGGCCATGGAGGAGAGCGCTATCTTCGACCAAGTGGTGGATATCGTCGTCGCTGGCGAGTACGATTACTACATCTACGACTTGGTGCCTTTGGGCCATGCTCTCTATTATTTGAGCATGGCTAGCGTATACGACCAGTGGATCGAGAAGATCACCAAATTGCGCGAGGAGATGGAGGAGTATGCCCAGGTAGCGGCCGTGGTGCAGCGAAAGAAGGAATGGGAGGAGGATAAGATCCTCGAGGAACTTCAGTACATAAGGTACCGTATCAGCACCTCTTCCAGCATCCTCACCGATAGGGAGAAGACGGCTTTCTTCTTCGCGGTCATTCCGGAGAAGATGGCCATCTTGGACACGATGAAGGCGGGCGTACTCTTCGCCAAGTACGATGTGCCCCTCTGCGGCTATATAATCAATCGCGTTCTGCCCCCAGAGTTGGCTCAAGAGAACATCCCTGATTTTCTGCGTCACCGTCTGGAGATGCAATCAGGTCACCTGGAGGAAATCAAGGAGACCCTTGGTGACGAGGTTTTGGCCCACGTCCCTGAGTTCGAGCGGGACATAACCGGCCTGGAGATGATCGAGAAGGTCGCCAAGGCCATGTTCGGGGAATCTTGACCCCTTCCTAGTGGAGGAAAAGGATGATAGAGAAGAGCATCAGGCAGTTTCTGACCGAGCATCCAAATATGAAGTACGTCTTCTTCGGCGGCAAGGGGGGAGTGGGCAAAACGGTGATGGCCGGGGCAGCGGGGCTATGGTTGGCGCGGCAGGGTAGGCGCACTCTTCTGGCCTCCACCAATCCCGTGCACAGCCTAACCAGCCTTCTGGATCAGGATGTCTTCGGCGCCGAGATCCCCGTGGCGGGCGTGGAGAACCTCTGGGCTTACGAGATAGATACCAAGGATACCATCGAAAAGTCGAAGCGAGAGATCAAGGAGAAGATCCAGTGGTTCCTGAGGTTCGCCGACATCAAGGCCAAGGCCGATGAGTTCGTGGAGTCGGCGACCATGAACCCCGCCTTTGAGGAATCGGCCATGTTCGAGAACATGATCAACCTCATGTTCGAGGACGAGTACGAGAGTTATGTCTTCGATACCGCCCCTACGGCCAATGCCCGACGGCTTCTAGGCATGTCCTCGGTCTACTCCCTCTGGGTCAACAAGATGGTGGAGAGTCGTGAGGAAGCCAAGTCGCTGCGCGAACTCCTATCCTATAGCAAGAAGAAGGAGGAGAAGGATCCCTTGATGGAATACCTCCTCTCCTTCCGAGAGAGGATGAAACACGCCAAGGAACTCCTCACCGATGAGGAGAAAACGGCCTTCTTCTTCATCACCCTTCCCGAGGCCCTGCCCATCGCCGTGATAAAGCGTTTCATTGCCTGGTTCGAGGAGTTCGGCATCCCGGTGGGAGGGATCATCGTGAACATGATCATGGAGAAGGAGACCCTGGGGAAGGATGCACCGGAGTTCGTGCTCAATCGACTGAGGATGCAGGAAAGCTACATGAAGGAGATCTGGGACTCCTTCGATGGCCTGGTGCGAGCCCTAGTGCCCCAGTTCGAGACCGAGGTGCGGGGCATCGAGATGCTAGAGCGCACCGCAGAACGGCTTTTCACCTAAGGCGCAGGGGGGGGGCATGATCCTTGGAGTTCACCCTTATCTGATTCTCCTTCTGATATCCCTCTTCTTCGTCCTGGTCTTCGGGGGCTTATCCCTTCTGCGCCGTGAGGGCCTCTCCAATCAGTTCGCTTTAGAGGTGCTGGTCCTCACGGGCCTGGTCCTTCTTCTCTCCTGGGGACTGGGGGTGATCATCAACCCCATTTTCTTCCTTATCTTCGTTTATCTCGTCTCCATGCGCGCTCGGCTGCTGGTGGATGCGGCCAACCCCCTCTCTGTGCGGGGTAAACATCAAATCGCGGAGTCCCTCTTGCGACTTGCTTTACGCCTCCGGCCCGATGCGGTCGCTCGCTCGATTGTGCTCATCAACTATGGTATCACGCACCAACGCCAAGGCAAATTCAAGGAGGCCATCGAGGTTCTGGAGGAGGTCCTCAGCGCCAAGCCATCAGGCACGCTTAGCCCCAAGTACCAGGCGGCTTGCCGTTATAACTTGGGGTTAGCCTACCTTCGAGCGGGGGAGGAGAGGAAGGCTGTGCGAGAGTTCAACGAGGTGATAGATCTCATGCCTGGCTCCCTCTATGCGGTGGGCGCAAGGACGGCCCTGCGAAAGAGGAAAGAGGCCAAAATAAGAGCCCAGCCTGCGGGGCTTCCCCAGGAGGAAGATGGCTAAGACCCTTCGCTGTTCCCTCTATTGCCAGGAGACCAAGCGAATATCGATACGGAGTTCGTGGGGGGGCAGAGTTCGAGGCCATCTGTGGCCTGGAGTGCCACTAACCGACTATCTCCATCACCCTCTCTAGAAAATGGAAGAGGCTCTCAGCCCTCCTCCGCTCCAAGCCAGAGAGGTGGAAATTGGCTATCAGGTGAGGGGTCCTTTTCCTCAAGGAGAGCCTTACCAGTTGAAGAGCCTCCTCCGAAAGCGCGGATGTCAATCTAGAAGCGATCTCCGTATCCTTGCCTCTCTTAAGAGCGATGAACATCCCATTCAAACCATCCACCGTCCAGCCCTCTTTCTCCAAGGCCCTCATGGCCCTCCCCGCTCTCCTGCCCCGGCGCGTCAGTTCCAAATCGGTCTTGGGCTTGAGGCGTAGGTCCCCCCTGATGACCAGCATATCTCTTTGCCCCCTCAGGCGGTTGAATATCCAGAGAAGGAGCATCTCTCTAGCCTCTAAGAGGACCATCATACCCACTCTCTTGAAGGGGCCAAGCGCTCCCTGCACCTCGACCCGAAACGCCGAGGCCCCTACCCAGTTCACCGATGCTTGACCTTCATAAGCCCTTATCCCCTCCCTCAGCCATCGGAGAGCCTGTAGGCCGCGACGCCGGTTCATCCGCCGCCCAAAAGGGTACCAGAGCACGAGGAGCACGGAGAGGCCGATGACGATCTGGGTTGCCAACTGAGAGGTATCCATAGTAAACTCCAAGACAAATGGACACTTTCGCCTAGCCTAGCAAAAGAATATCTCGCTGTCAAACACAAAGGAGGAACTATGAACCAGTTAACCCTGGTAGCCGAACTGATGTCCATCTCCGCCAGGACGGCCCCCAAAGCGGCGGGCAAAGACTTCATCGTCACCGCCATCGTGGAGGGCGAAGATCTTGCGGCCCTGGCCGCCAAGATGTACGAGTTCGGGGAGAGGACAGGAAAGGGGAACTTCGACCGGGATGGAGCCAACGTGCGAGATTCGGCGGCCCTCCTCCTCATCGGCATAAAGGACGAAAGGGCGTTGGGGCTCAACTGTAGCGCCTGCGGTGCGGAGAAATGCATTAAGCCCAACGCTTTCGAGGGGGAGTTCAAGGGGCCTCACTGTGCCCACCGTCTCCTGGACATGGGGATCGCCATCGGCTCAGCGGTGAAGACAGCCAGCCTCTTAAACGTCGATAACCGGGTCATGTACCGGCCTGGAGTGGTGGCTCGGGAGATGGGGCTCATCGACGCCGACTTCGTGATGGGGATACCCATTTCGGCCACGGGGAAGAATATCTACTTCGACCGGTAGGGAGAAGTTTACCTCGGACGGTTGTAGCGTCACGGACTAGCTGCGACGCTACGCCTGAGGGCAAAACCCTTGCAGCTGCCCTCCCCCTATGTTAGAGTAACAGTGAGGCTACCGTGAAAGTCGTCTCTCCCCACCCCTGGGAGGTGACCCCCGCTGAGGGGAAGAGAATACAAAACGAGTTGAGGGAAAAGGTATCTACCACCTGGGAGCCCATCGAGGTGAAAAAGGTAGCCGGGGTGGATGTGGGGATGGAGGGGGAGATGGCAAAAGCCGCGGTGGTCGTTTTGAGTTATCCTGGGTTGAGCCCCCTAGACCAGAGCCTGGCCCAGGTCCCGGTCACCATGCCCTATATACCAGGGCTTCTGGCTTTTCGAGAGGCCCCGGCTATTCTAGCCGCCTGCGAGACACTGACTAGTGAGCCCGATCTACTCATCTTCGACGGACAGGGGCTGGCTCACCCCCGCCATTTTGGCATCGCCAGCCACGTGGGGGTGATCCTGGACGTGCCCTCCATCGGCTGTGCCAAGTCCCGCCTCTGGGGCAGCCACCACGAGCCCCCTAATGACGCAGGGTCCTATGCCCATCTCTACGACGGCGAGGAGATAATCGGAGCCCTAGTCCGCACTAAAACAGGGGTCCACCCGGTCTACGTCTCCATCGGCCACAAGATCGACCTCCCCACCGCCATTCAGTTCATCCTCTCCTGCTGCCGGGGGTACCGGCTGCCGGAGCCGATAAGGTTCGCTCATCGGGTGGCCGAAGGCGAGAAACTCAAGATAGAGGGGGAGCAAAAGTCCCTGTTCGACCTGCTATAGAAGAAAGGATGATGGCTAAGAGCAAAGTGGAGGAAGCGGCAACGTTCTTTCTTGAGGCCAAGCACGCCGTGGCCCTCACCGGGGCGGGGCACAGCACCCCTTCTGGCATCCCCGACTTCCGCAGCCCTGGCTCTGGCCTCTGGAGCCAGGTCGATCCCATGGAGGTGGCCTCCATCCAGGCTCTCTATCGGGACCCCAAGGCTTGGTACGCTTGGTACTATGAGCGAGGCACTATGTTCTTAGATGCCCAGCCCAACCCGGCTCATGAGGCCCTGGCAGAGTTGGAGGAGATGGGGCGCTTGCAAGCAGTGATCACCCAAAACATCGATAACCTGCACCAGAAAGGGGGCTCCGAGAAGGTCATAGAACTCCACGGGAATACGCGGGAGGCCATCTGTCTGAGATGCGGCGACATCATCCCCGCCCGACTCCTTTGGGAAAGGTACGTTCAAGAGCGACAGGCACCCAGATGCGAGAAGTGCAGCGGGATGATGAAGCCCAATGTCATCCTCTTCGGGGAACTCTTGCCCGAGGAGGCCCTCTCGGCGGCCTGGGAGGAGACGGATAAGTGCGACCTGATGCTGGTGGCCGGTACCTCGTTGGAGGTGACCCCGGCGGCTCATCTCCCCCTCATGGCCCGGCGGAGGGGAGCAAAACTGGTGATCGTCAACTTCCAGCCCACCCGGGCTGACGGTTACGCCGAGGTCGTCATCCGCGAGGATGTGGCGGAGGTTTTACCCAAGATAGCGGAGATATGCCGCAAGAAGAGACAGACAGTTCGGCGACTATGACTACGACAGCTCAGCGAAGAGAGCGCAACACGAAAGGAGAGCCCTGTGTTATGGGGCTCTTCTCTTAACAATGAAAGTATCACTACGCATGAGCGACCAACCAGAAGATGATCCCAACCATCTACTGCTTGGCCTTTACCTTCTCTCTGAACCTATCCAGGTCGATGACAAATCGGATATGGGTCCCCTCCCCTATCTTCTCCCGTTCGTCGAAGGCCTCTACCTTGAAAGTGAGCCTTCGCCCCTCGACCTCTACCAGTTCGGACCTGACCGTTACCTCCATCCCCTGGGGTGTAGCCGCTAGATGGCGCACCCGGATCTCACCCCCCACGGTAGCCTGACCAGGGGGCAAGAGATGATCCACAGCCTTCACACTGGCGTTCTCCATGAGGGCGATCATCCTGGGAGTGGCCAAGACGGCTACATTACCACTCCCCAAATGCTGAGCGGTATCTTCTTCCGTGACCGCCAGTTTCGCCTCTCCTCTGAGGCCAGGGGTAAGCCCTTCTTTGGCCATGGCTCAGAACTCCTCTCTTTCTTGACCAGTGTAAAAAGAGCCGAGGCTCTTGGCTCGGCTCGTCTATCGCCAGCGGATTAGATCAGGCTGGCACCCCAGAAAAGATAGCCTCCAGTCCCTCCCCTTCCAGGGTCTCCACCTCCATCAGTTTCTTGGCCAGTCGGACCAAGGTATCCTTGTGCTGGGTGAGGATGCTCTTGGCTTTCTCATGCGCCTCGCTGATAAGGCGGCGGATCTCCTCGTCGATAGCTCGGGCCACCTCTTCGCTATAGTTCCGCTGCTCGCCGATCTCCCGCCCCAGGAAGACCAACTCCTCCTTCCGCCCGAAGGTGAGCGGCCCCAGCCTCTCGCTCATCCCATACTCGGTGACCATCTTGCGGGCTAACTTCGTGGCTCGCTCCAGATCGTTCGCCGCACCGGTGGTCACATCGTTGAAGACGAGTTCCTCCGCCGCCCGTCCCCCCAGAAGACCAGCCAATTCATCCTCGAACTTGGAGCGGGCCATCAGATAGCGGTCATCCTCGGGAAGGGGCATGGTGTAGCCCAAAGCCATCCCCCGGGAGATGATGGAGACCTTATGCACCGGGTCGCAGTTGGGCAGCATCTTCATCACCAACACGTGGCCCGCTTCGTGATGGGCTATGATATTCCGCTCCTCATCGTTGATGAGGCGGCTCTTTCTCTCCGGCCCGGCGATCACCCTCTCGATCGCCTCCTGCATCTCCTCCCCGCCGATAGCCTTCTTGTTACGGCGGGCGGCGAGGATAGCCGCCTCGTTCACCAAGTTCTCTATGTCGGCCCCGGTGAAGCCAGGGGTCTGCTTAGCCACAACGTCCAGATCTACCCCCTTGGCCAGAGGCTTCCCCCGGACATGGATATCCAAGATGGCACGGCGCCCCCTCATATCTGGCCGATCCAAGATCACCCGCCTATCGAAACGGCCGGGGCGCAGAAGTGCGGGGTCCAAGATATCCGGTCGGTTGGTGGCGGCGATGACGATGACATTGGTATCGGTGTCAAAGCCATCCATCTCCACCAGGATCTGGTTAAGGGTCTGCTCCCTCTCATCGTGGCTGCCACCCAGACCTGCGCCTCGATGGCGCCCCACGGCGTCTAGCTCGTCCACGAAGACGATACAAGGGGAGTTCCGCTTCGCCTGACCGAAGAGGTCCCTCACCCTAGAGGCGCCGACCCCCACAAACATCTCCACAAACTCGGAACCCGAGATGGAGTAGAAAGGAACGCTCGCTTCTCCGGCTACCGCTCGGGCCATGAGGGTCTTGCCACACCCTGGAGGCCCCACCATCAGCACCCCCTTGGGGATGCGAGCCCCCAGAGCGATGAACTTCTCCGGCTCCCTTAGGAACTCCACCACCTCCAGGAGTTCCTGCTTCGCCTCCTCCACGCCCGCCACATCGGCGAAGGTGACGGTGGGCGTGTCGCCGCTGGAGAGGCGGGCTCGACTCTTACCGAACGATAAAGCCTGGTTGTTGCCACTTTGGGCCTGGCGCATCATAAAGAGAAGGAGACCGCCGAAGAGGATGACCGGGAGGAAAGAGGTCAAGAGACCGATCCAGTTGCCGAATTCGCTGGGCTCCTTAAACTGGAGGGAGATGCTGCTTAACTGATTTTCCGTTACCCCCAGGTTCCTCAGCACCTCGGTGATATCCGAGGTTCGGTCCTTGTTGGAGCGTACCTTCTCCCCAGAGGCAAGAGTTACCATGAGCTCGTCACCCGAGACGACGATCTCCTCTATATTACCTTTCTTGGCCTCCTGGGCCACCTCGGTTAAAGGAACGGTGGTCAAACCCTCAGGGCGAGAGAAGACGTTGAAAAAAAGAGCCCCCACGGCGACGATGATGAGAAGATAGACCAACCCATTCTTAAACCACCTAGAACTCACACTTCCTCCCTGCTACACCGCCATATACCGAAAACTCTCAGCCCTTTTCACTTATTATTATACACCAAAAGGCAAGGAGAGGGCAAGTGCGTAGTTAGTACTATTCCCAGTTCTATGCAAATACTTATGTCCACAACTATCACCTCCCACCCTCCCTTACTATCGATAGCCCCCCTTTCGTGCGCTTCCTTGGGGTGATCATCATGGGTAGAACCGCCATACTTGTCAAGGTCGCTTCATCTGGTATAATGGCTGAGCGGAGACCCCAGTGGAGGAGAGGGAAGCCTACGATCTGGCTCAATTCATAGCCAAGGTAGAGAGGGCGTTGCCTGACAGCCAGGAGACGACGGCCAAGCCGGTGCTTCTCCTTCTATGCGGGCTACCGGGAACGGGGAAGTCTTCTCTGGCCCGTCGGCTGGCGGATGCCCTTCCTTTCGTGATCGTCGAGAGCGATATGGTACGGAAGATGCTCTTCCCCCAGCCACGATATACAGCCCAGGAGAGCCGTTGGGTGCATCGTACCTGCCACGCTCTTATGGCCAAACTCCTGAGGCGGGGAGTACGAGTGATCTACGATGCCACCAACCTCATCGAGTATCACCGGGAACTAGTCTACGGGATAGCGGAGAGAGCAGGGGCGAGGCTGGTGGTAGTGAAGACCGTGGCTTCAGAGGAGGTGGCGCGAGAGCGGTTGAGGGCTCGCCAGGAGGGAGCGGCAGAAGTCTCCGACGCCGATTGGAGGATCTACCGGCGCATGGATTCCCGCCAGGAGCCGATCTCTCATCCCCATCTGGTCACCGACACCAGCGAGGACCTCCGGGAGGCGGTAGCTAAGGTTCTGCGCTCCATACGGAGATGATGGGATGAAAGCTCTGGTCATCTTCAACCCCCGTGCAGGGCAACGGAATGCTCGTGGAGAGCTGGAGAAGGCCTTAGAACTCCTTGCCCAGCGAGGCTGGGAGGTAGCCCAACGAGAGACGCGAGGGAAGGGCGATGCTCTGCGCTACGCTCAAGAATCTATATCTTCTGGCTACGAGGCGGTTATCGTCGCTGGGGGCGACGGCACCGTCAACGAGGTGGTGAATGGCTTGGTGGGGAGTGATGTGGCTCTCGGTGTCTTGCCTTTGGGAACAGGGAACGTCTGGGCCCGAGAGATAGGGATGCCTTTCGCCACCCCCCTTCGCCCTCCTCATCTCCTCGCTGGAGCCCAAACGCTGGCTGAGGGGCGTATATATGCCGCTGACTTGGGGCAGGCCGGAAAGAGAACCTTTCTGCTCTGGGCAGGGGTAGGCTTCGACGCCCAAGTAGTAGAGAATCTGAACCCCAGGCTGAAGAGGTACTTGGGACCCTTGGCCTACATCTTCACTGGCCTTTCCATCGCTCGAAACTCCTCCGGCACCCCGGTCACCCTCACTATCGATGGGGAGGAGATATCGAGAAAGGTGCTTTTCATCGAGATCAGTAACGTTCGACTCTACGCGGCCATCCTGCCACTGGCTCCAGAGGCCTGTCTGGACGATGGCCTCTTGGAGATCACTATCTTCAAAGGAGAGGGTATCCTAGCCCTCATTGGCCATTTCTTTAAGATGCTCATCTGTCGCCACTTGCCTGACCCCCAAGTGGAACGGTATAAGGGGAAAAACGTAAGATTAACCGCCGGCTCGCCTCTCCCCGTTCAAGTGGATGGCGACTATCTGGGCACCACCCCTCTAGAATGTACCGTCCTTCCCCAAGCCCTGCGGGTGATCATCCCAGAGATGGAGACCGATCTCTTTCAAAGGGGACCAGAAAGGTGAAATACCTTAACCTTCTACTGATATTCATCCCCTTAGCCATAGCCACCTCTCTATCTAACTTTGATCCACGGCTGGTCTTCGCCTCTGCGGCCTTGGGGATAATACCCCTGGCTGGGATATTAGGAAGGGCCACCGAGGAACTGGCGCTTCTCGCCGGGCCGCGAGTTGGGGGGCTCCTCAACGCCACTCTGGGCAACACGGCGGACGTGAGCCTCGCATAACAGGGCCCTTGGTTACGTGTACCTGGTGTATGAGAAGGAGGAAAGCAAATGGGATGGCTTTCAGACCCCCAAGTCTGGGTGGGACTGGCCACGCTGACTGCCCTCGAAATTGTTCTCGGCATTGATAACATAATCTTCATCGCCATCCTCGCAGATAAACTGCCTCCCCATCAACAAGCGAGGGCACGTAGGATAGGGCTAGGATTGGCCATGGTATCGCGGATTGGGCTTCTCTTCTCTCTTACCTGGATCATGCGACTCGCCGAGCCGTTGTTCACGATCATCACACTGGAGATTTCCGGCCGCGACATTGTTCTTATCGCCGGGGGATTGTTCCTATTGGGCAAGAGCACCCTCGAGATACACGATAAACTGGAAGGAGAAGAGGGCCCATCCGCGCGGCCGATACGCACATCATTCATAGCTGTCATTGTACAAATCGCGGTGCTAGACATCGTCTTCTCACTGGACTCGGTCATCACCGCCATTGGATTGGCCAACGAACTTTTCATCATGGTTGCAGCAGTTGTCGTTGCCGTGATATTCATGATGGCATTTGTAGGCCGGCTAAATGAGTTTGTCGAACGACACCCCACAATCAAGATCTTGGCGTTGAGCTTTCTTCTCCTGGTTGGATTGACATTGATTAGCGAAGGCCTGGACCTGCACATTCCCAAAGGGTATGTCTATTTTGCTATGGCTTTCTCTGTGTTCGTAGAAATGCTAAACCTGAGAGTACGTGCCCGCCCAAGCGCTCCTGTTCAACTCCGCAAACAGTTTGCAGATGAAGTCAAAAAGAGAGCCCCATGAGCCTTCGTTTCACATGGGCAAGAGGATAGGTAGTGCATGAGCAACGATTGGCATTCGTTCAGCAACAAGTCTACCAAGTCAAGGTGAAGAGGTTCTGGACGAAAGTCGGTCGGACTGGTTCGACGGCCTCATAATCACCCCGCAATCCAGCGACGAAACCTTGCTGACTGGCCCGGTTGCCGATCAGACCGCCCTGCGTAGCCTGAGGGAAGGGCTCTTAGAGTTAGCAAAGACCTCCATCACCGGTTCCATCCTGGGCAATATCGTCCTCATCTTGGGCCTGAGCATCCTCTCTGGTGGCTTGCGCCATGGCACCCAGCGCTTCGACCGATCCCAGGCGAGCATCAGCGCCACCATGATGACACTAGCTGTCATCGCCCTAGTGATCCCGGCCATCTTCGGCTACGCCATAGAGCCAGATCATCTGGCGGTGGAGGAATTGAGCCTGGGGGTGGCGGGGGTGATGATAATCATCTATGCCCTCAGCCTCATCTACTCCTTCCGCTCGGCGCCGGCAACCCCAACCCCAGAGGCCGCCCACTAGAGCCCGAGGCTGATCCTCTTGGCTCTGGCCCTCTCCACCCTCTTCTTGGCCTGCCTGAGCGAGATATTGGTGGAGACGATAGAAGCGGTGGTTCAATCCCTGGGGGTGACCGAGTTCTTCTTGGGGGTGATCATCGTCCCTCTAGTGGGGAATGTGGTCGAGCATCTAGTGGCGGTCCAGGCCGCCTGGAAGAACAAGATGGATCTTGGTCTCGCTATCACCTTGGGTTCAAGCATGCAGATCGCCCTCTTCGTGGCTCCCCTTCTGGTATTCATCAGCCTTCTGGGCCCCGAGCCCCTGACCCTGATCTTCAATCAGTTCGAACTCATATCGTTAGGGGCCGCGGTGGGGATCGCAGCCCTCATCTCTTTGGACGGCGAATCGAACTGGCTGGAGGGGGCAGAACTTCTAGCCGTATACTGCATCATCGCCATCGCCTTCTTCTTCCTCCCCCCCCTAGTTTGTCGAAAAGGGTGAAGGATGATATAATTTTTTCCGGAGGTAGTCTTGCTCAGATATGTACAGATAGTCCAGATCATAGTATCCCTAGCCCTCATAGTGACCATCCTTCTCCAGGCTAAAGGAGCGGGATTAGGGGGTATCTTCGGGGGAGAGGGAGGGATCTACAAGAGCCGACGGGGGGTGGAGAGGACCCTCTTCAATGTCACCATCGGGCTCGTGGTCATCTTCTTCATCGTCTCCGTAGCCACCGTTTTCCTCCAACCCTCCTAAGGAGAGGCCTTTGATCCGATATATCCGCTGGTCAGCCCTGATCGCCGTGTTGGGCACTCTGCTCTTGGGTGCCCTTCTTATCTACCTAGCCTATACGACCACTACCGTTATCGTCCCTGCCGAGGGTGGTACCTATGTGGAAGGGGTGGCGGGCAGCCCTACCTATCTCAACCCGCTCTTGAGCGGCTACAACCAAGTGGACGGCGACCTGGTCTCCCTCATCTTCTCTGGCCTTACCGACATCAACGAGAGGGGAGAAGTGGTGCCGGACCTGGCTCGGAAATGGGATGTCTCCGAGGATGGCCTCACCTATACCTTCTATCTCCGCCCAGATGTGCGTTGGCACGATGGGGAGCCTTTCACCGCCGACGATGTGGTCTTGACCATTGAGGCCCTCCAAGACCCAGATTTCCAGGGCCCACCGGAGCTGGCTACACTCTGGCAGGCGGTTACTGCGGAAAAGCGGAGCGATCACATCGTCTCCTTCACCCTTGGAGAGCCCTTTGCCCCTTTCCTGGCTTACACAACGCTAGGCATCCTACCGAAGCATATCTTAGAAGGGGTCCCCGCCACGGAACTTCCCCGCCACCCTCTTAGCGCTCATCCGGTGGGTACGGGACCCTTCCGCCTCCTGGAGTTGACGGCAGAGCACGCCCTCCTCGAAGCCAACCCCTATTATTATGGGCAGAAACCCTACCTAGATAAGGTGGAGTTCCGCTTCTACCGCGATTACGGGGAGATCTTTGCCGCCTACCAACGAGGGGAGGTAGAGGGCATAAGCCGCGTCCTTCCTCCCGATCTAGAGCGAGTGCGCCAAGCGGAGGGGCTAAACCTTTACTCGACGTGGCTATCCCGCTACACCCTTATCTTCCTCAACTTGGAGGCCCCGGCCTTCCAAGAGAAGGAGGTGAGGCAAGCCCTGCTTTGGGCTATAGATCGACAGAGGATCATCGATCAGATCCTGGATGGGCAAGGTCGAGTGGTCGACAGCCCTATCCTCCCCAACTCCTGGGCCTATGACGAAGATATCCCCCGCTACGAGTACAACCCCCAACGAGCCAAAGCCCTTCTAGAGGAAGCGGGCTGGGTGGACACCAACAACGATGGGGTACGAGAGAAGGAAGGGGTTCCCTTAGAGTTCGCCCTCCTCACCAACGACGATCCTCCAAGGGTGCGCATTATCGAGGAGATCGCCAGGGAACTGGCAGAGGTGGGGGTGGGAGTTCGCACCCAGGTACTCGGCTACGGGGTGGGCGAACTGCTCCAATCTCGTCATTTCACAGCCGTGCTTTATGGATGGGGAGATCTCCCCCCCGACCCAGACCTCTACGAGATGTGGCACTCCACCCAGGCCACAGACGAGGGGCAGAACTACGGGGGCTTCGCCAATCGGGATGTAGATGAACTCTTGGAGCAGGCGCGGTTGATCAACGACCCTGCCCAGAGGGCAGAACTCTACCGGCGCTTTCAGGAGATATTCGCCCAGGAGGTTCCCGCCCTCCTCCTCTACTATCCGATCTATAATTATGCCGTGAGCGAGCGGGTGCAAGGGGTGCAACTGGGGCCTCTTTCGACCCCCAGCGACCGGTTCCGCACCATAGCCGACTGGTACGTGAACACTCAAAGAATAATGGTAAGCGAGACGCTTCAGTAGTTGACAAGTCGTAGGAGTGGTGCTAAAGTGGAGTTGAGCCGAGGTGGCGAAATAGGTAGACGCGCTGCGTTCAGGGCGCAGTGGGCATAAGCCCATAGGGGTTCGAGTCCCCTCCTCGGCATGGAGGTTGCAATTGGCCACCATTCTGGTAATAGATTCTGACAAGCGAATAGCGGATCGCATAGCCGAGATCCTCCAAGCGGAGGAGATGGTAACCCCCATTGCCACGGAAGGGGAGAAGGCTCTGCGGCACCTCAACGAAGAGCCTCCAGACGCCGTGGTCTTGAGCCTGGGTCCGCCGGGCAGTTGGGAGGAGGGGCTATGCCGGGAAATACGAGAGCGGACCATTGCTCCTTTACTTGTGCTGGGGAAAAGAGGGCAGGAGTTTGCCTTGGCCCGCAGCCTGAATGCCGGGGGTGATGCCCACCTCCTCAAGCCCTTCACCACGCGGATGTTTCTGGCGCAGTTATATGCCCTGCTGCGCCGTGTGGGTTTGGCCCGGCCAGGCCATGCTGGACAGTTCGATATCGGCACGCTAGCCATTAACGTCTTCCGGCGGGAAGTGAGGGTGGAGGGTAGGCCAGTGGACCTCACCCTTACCGAGTTCGAGATACTTCGTTGTCTATTGAACAACTCCGGGCGTGCGCTCAGTTATCGGAGCCTAGTGAGGCAGGTACAGGGCTACGATTGCTCTTCTGAAGAGGCCCGCAAGTTGCTGAAGGTGCATATCCACCACCTACGAAGGAAGATTGAGCCCCTTCCCCAAAAGCCGGCCCATATCCTCAACGTCCGTGGCTTCGGCTACCTCTTCGAACGACGAAGGTTCGACCGCGAAACCCTGAGCCAGACACTATCATAGAGCCGCTTAACCAAATCTTAACCAAAAACCATCGGCAAGGCTTGATTTCTGAGCATTTTAGTGCTATAATATTTGTCCAATAGTACTTCGCTACTATTGCCACCGACAACTGAAGAGGAATTAGAGTAGAGGCTATGAACCATCGCTCAAGTCTGGGCACCTGAGCGGCGAGGAGCGAATGGTGCAACCGGCTACGAGTTTGAGGCGTAGCCGGTTTTCATTTATTGACGGGGAGAGAGGAGCGGGGCCTTCTTACACCTGGAAGGTCTGGAACTAGGGGATATGGCTATCGTATACGCAGGAGAGCAAGCCTACACCTATCGCGTGGTGAGCAAAAGGTACGTGGAGCCCACTGATGTCTCCGTAGCGTATCCTACTTCTGATCCCATCCTCGCCTTGCTTACCTGCACCAACTGGGATGCTGAGAACCGACAATACCTTGAGCGGCTAGTTGTGGTAGCCAAACTGGTTGAATCGGAACTGGCGTACGACTAGGTAACGCTATGGCGCCCCGCGTCGTGGGCTAAAATGATAAGGAGGATGAGAGGGCTCATCCTCCTTTTGTCGAAGACCCAACCCTACGCTATCTCCGCCCAGTTGGGTTTCATCGTCTATCAGGTGACGCTCACCGTGGCCGCCTTGGGAGTGGGCATCTCTGTCATCGCCTTTCTCAGCATCAACAAGCGGCTTGATTGACCGTTGAGTTGCAAGTTTGGCGGATATCGGGACCTGAAAGTTGGGCCTGGCAACTCTTGCCAGGCCCGATGGATCTTGGCCCCTTGTTAGGTTATGGCAAACGCTAGCCCTGAGCCGCGCTTCTTATAGAGAGCGGGTAGTTTGCCCTTTCAGCGAAGGCCAAAGCCCACGAAAGGTTCATAGAGGTTTCGGCACCTCTTCTTCTCCATAGGACCAGGCGCCGCTCTTAGCCTCCGCCCAGGCCCGTATGGCCTCGATATAGGCCCGATGGGCTTCCCTCTCCTCGGTCAAGAGGTGTCTCAATTCCTGCTTCTCGGGCAGAACGCCCTCGCCGAGAAGCGCTTCCACCTCTTCGTGGTGGGCCTGCCAGGCCGCTCGAGCCTCGTCCCTCTCCCTTTCCAATGTGGATAGATCAGCCGTTCCCTTCTCTTCCATCACTTCCTCCTCTTTTAGACGGACTCGATACCCCAGTTACCCATAAGAATACCGACCTCATTCTACCACCTTCTCCTCTCCTCTTCAAGGGTCAGAAAACTTCTACCTTCTGGCTTCGAGGAAGTCTCATAAAGCATCCCACTGTTGGGAGGTGGTGCCGATTTTACAAGAGAGATGATAGCCACTCTAGTCGGTGGTTCCACCCCCAACGCCTTCCTTGTCAACTCTAAGATGCGGTCCAGGGCCTTCCTTCGGGTGCGCACCTTATCTACAGCCTCTACCCCCCCTTGGCATACGGTGATTTGGGGCTTCATATCCAAAAGGGAGGCGAACGACCGCGGAGTTGGTGTTAGGGGGGTTCCAAAAGGGGGAGCGTCGTTGGCCAGAACGGTAAGAGAGCAAGCCCCTACCGGCTTGCCCTTTTCGCACCTCGGCTATGGAGTAGTGCCCTGGACTGCTACGTTTCAGGGCAGGCCAATGAAGACCAAGGTAAAATATTTCATCCCCTCCGGACTGGTGGCCTCGCCGATGCCGAGATGGGTGTAGTGAGAATTGAGCACGTTCTTTCTATGCGTACCGCTGTTCATGAAACCCGAAAGCACTAGTTGGACCGCTTGGCTAGCCTCTGCGTTGGTTCTTGCTAGATTCTCCCCTGCATAGGGAGAATATATACCCCTAGAGTCTAGAAAGTCGAATATCATCTTTCCCTCTGGGGTGGTGTGACTGAAGTAGCCCCTGGTCATCATGTCGTTGCTGCGTTCCCTAGCCAGAACCACCAGCCTCCCGTCAATCGCCAAGAGAGGAAGACCCGCATTGGCTCGCTCTCCACTGATCGCCTCCCACATCTGGCTTTCCAAATCCGAAAGTGTAACTTCCGAAGCCAGAGTTTCGAGGAGCGTAGGGGGGGTGGAAGAGGCAGGTGTCGGCGTAGGAGGTACCGCTGTCCAAGTAGGAGGCACTGGTGTTGGTGTGGGCGGTACTGGTGTCGGTGTAGGCAGGACGGGCGTTGGCGTGGGCGGTACTGGTGTCGGCGTAGGCGGGACGGGCGTTGGCGTAGGGGGGAGGGGCGTTGGCGTGTCTGGTGTCTCACCCTTTTGGCCAGAGATGTCTCCCCGGCCTGGCAAGTACCGGGGCAGGCCCCTGCCACTAGGGATGGAGGGAGGGAAGTCCTTGCTATAGCCGCTTCCCTCGGGGGGCTGGGCTACTACCCAAGTTGGCTCAGTTTTGACCGGGCTGGAGAGAGGACTGCCCTGCACCTCTAAGCCTGCATCCCTCCAGGATCCCGAGGGATAGGCAGCGATGGTGGCTAGGAGCGCCATCGCCACCGCGGCCACGAAGATTCCTCTTAGGATGAAGGCTAGAGGTGAACCTCTTCGCGGAAGAGGATTGATATTAACGGGTGTGAACACGCTAATCCCCTTTTCTTCTCCTTGGGCCGGTCTTTCCCAAGGGATCCTTGACGGAGAACCAAATGAAAAAGCCTGTGGCTTTTGGGCGAGCCAGCAAAGCCACAGGCAGCGGTTTTCCAAACAGTAGCATCCGCTTCGGCAGCCCGGCGATCATAGCCCAAAGAATGAGCCCCAGACCCGTGGCTTTGCGCCCCTATCTTTCGATGGGTTTGCCTTTATCGGCGGATATTTTGTTAATGGCTCACAACATGCCCTTACGCACTCCTTTCATCGTGAGTATAGGGCCTAGATGAGGCTGGGTCAATGGGAAAGTAGTACCAGTAGGGTTCAGATCGTCCCTTTTCTATCCCAGATTCGAGAAAAGGGAGAGGATGCGGCGGACGATCTGCTCGATGAAGCCTACGGAGCGCGGAGGGGGTAACTCCACCCGTGTAGTTGTACGTAAAGTATCCCTGCGGGAAAGGGCCGGGGGTGGACGAAGGGATCGGTGTAGCCGAGACAAGAGTGGGTAGTCTTGGTGGAGCACGATGGATAAGATGAGAGATAAGATAGCGAACCGTGTCTAGTGGCCAATTTGGGTTGTCGGAGCCCAGAGGGGATAGTGTATGGCCAACGGCCCCAAGATGTGAACATCTCGCCAGGGCCGTGTCTTCTATACTTGTGGACTACAGACCCCCCTGCCATAGGAGCCCTTCATCTTCTGACAAGGGGGTTGTCAGAAGATGAAAGAGAGGGGACACTCTATCGAAGATGATAAAGTTCCCCTCTTGGCCCTCTGGCTGGGAGTATGCTCCTCACCTTGGACTTCATCGTCGCTTTTCGAGAGACGACGTGGTGGCTTTCCCTGCCTCCCTAGATCACCTCTCCAGTATTTGGGCTAGTCTATAGAACTCCAGATCTACGCTCTTCCGGGTGGCCAGCACCTTCTCCAGGTCGGTGGCCACCACCTTGTTCCCGATGAGCCCCACTATCTTGCCCTTTTGCCCCTTCATCAGTTGTTGGACCGCTACCGCTCCTAGCCGGGTGGCTAGCAGACGGTCGAAGGCGGTGGGTGAGCCTCCGCGTTGGACGTGACCCAAGATAGTGACCCGAACCTCGAAACCCAGTTCCCTCCCACCTAGATGCTGGGCCAAGGTCTGAGCATCGGGCTTGGCCCCCTCGGCCACCACGGCGATGAAGTGGGCCTTTCCCCGCACATAGGCGTCCTTGACCCTCTCCGCCAGTTCCTCGCAACTGCTCTCCACTTCGGGTATGACGATCGCCTCCGCCCCTCCGGCGATCCCTCCCATGAGGGCCAGATAGCCTGAATCCCTCCCCATCACCTCCACCAAGAAGGCCCTCTGATGAGAAGAGGCGGTATCCTTAATCCTATCGATAGCATCCAAGAGCGTATTTAGAGCCGTATCTACCCCGATCGCCATGTCAGTGAAGGCCAGGTCGTTGTCGATGGTGGCGGGGACGCCCATCACTGGGAACCCCATCTGGTGAAGTTTGAGAGCGCCGGTCTGGGACCCATCGCCACCGATAACCACTAAAGCCCCGATGCCGTGACGATTGAGGTTCCGCAAGGCCGTTCGACGGCCCTCCTCGGCCTTAAACTCGGGGCAACGAGCGGTCTCCAAGCAAGTGCCTCCTTTCTGGATGATGCCCCCCACGGAGCGGGCGTTTAGGGGTTCCATGTCCGCGTCGATGAGCCCTGCATACCCTCGATGGATGCCTACCACCTCTAACTCGTGGCCTAAGGCGGTCCGGACCACAGCCCTGATGCAAGGGTTCATGCCCGGAGCATCGCCTCCGCTGGTGAGAACGGCTATCTTTCTCATACCATCAACCCTCTTGCAAACTCCCGCCTGGAGTGCGCGGACTCTTTGCATTAGTGGTTTCTACCCGGATGCTGCCCTCCCCCAAAATATCGATGAGGGTTCTCTCTAGTTCTAGCGAATACCCGGTGGTGGCGTTGGGAAAATCTAACTGCACAACCCCTTCTTCCCGGGGCAGGTATAGGGTGAAGCGGTCCGAGCCTCGATGACGGGTTAAAAGGTGGTGTACCTCCCCTAGCCTTCTTATATCCGCCCCTTGATCGTCGCCACGAGGAAAAGTGATATGGAGGTGGTAGATGGTAGGCTTCTTTTGGGGAGAGGGCTCCTCTTTCTCATACCCTCTCTCATATTCAGTGGCCGAGTGGCATATCAGTTTCGCTTCCTCCTCATCGTTCGCCTCTACCCTCCCCTCCACCACCAGGATCATGTCGGGCACCCAGAGATGTCTCGTCTCCTGGTAGACACCGGGGAAGACGATGACCTCGATTTCGCCTCTTAAATCTTCCAGACGGGCGAAGGCCATGGGGTCACCTTTCTTAGTGACGATGCGACGCACTTGGGAGACCATCCCCAGCGTGGTCACCCTTTGCCCCTCCATCGACTCCTCGATCTCCCCGCATAATGTGATGTCAGACCCTTCCAAATCTTGAGCGATCCTCTGGAGGGGGTGTTCAGAGATATAAACCCCCAACAGTTCCCTCTCCCAGGCTAGTTTCTGTTTATGGGGGATCTCCGAAAGGTCATGGAGGACGAGGAAGTTCTGACTACTATCCCTGAAGAGGCTCATTTGGCCCACCTCCTGAGCGCGGTGGGCCCTAGCGCTTAGGGCCATCATCTGACCGATGCTCCCCAGGAGCGGTCCCCGCTCTCCCAAATCGTCGAGGGTTCCACATCGGATAAGGCACTCTAAGGCCCGGCGGTTCACCTGCCGGAGGTCCACCCGGCGGACAAAATCGTCGGCGTTTTTGAAGATCTGTCCCTGACGAGCCTCGAGGATGCCACTCACCGGCCCCTGCCCCACGTTCTTGATAGCCCCCAGGCCGAAACGGATCGCTCCCCCCTCTAGGGTGAAATCCCACAAACTGTAGTTGGCGTTAGGGGGGAGAACCTCGATCTCCAAGCGACGGCATTCCGCCACACCAGCGGCCACCTTATCGGTATCCCCCTTCTCCACAGAGAGAAGAGCGGTCATATATTCCACCGGGTATTTGGCTTTCAGGTAGGCGGTCTGACAGGTGATCACCGCGTAGGCCGCGGCATGGGCCTTATTGAACCCATAACGGCCAAAATACTCCAACATATCAAAGATCTCGTTAGCCTTATCCTCCCTGATGCCTCGAGATACGGCCCCCTCGATGAACTTCCGACGCTGTCGCTTCAGTTTCTGGACTTTCTTTTTCCCTATCGCCTCCCGCAAAAGGTCCGCTTCGCTGGGGGTGAAGCCCGCCAGCTGCATGGCGATCTGGATCACCTGATCTTGGTAAACGATTATCCCGTAGGTCTCCTTTAGGATGGGCTCCAGATCCGGCGAGAGGTAGGTGATAGGTGTCAGGCCCTGCTTTCTTCTGATGAAGTCGCCGATATATTTCATAGGCCCCGGACGATAGAGGGCAATGGTAGCCATCACATCGCCGAAGCCGGTGGGGCGGAGTTCCTTTAGGACCCTGCGCATCCCCGCGCTCTCCACTTGGAAGACGCCGGCCACATCCCCGACCGAGAGGAGTTCATAGATGGCTGGATCGTCGAGGTTCAAACCCTCCGGGGTGAGTTCGATGCCTCGCGTCTCCTTTACCAGTTCCGTGGCCCGTCTGATAACGGTCAGGGTAGAGAGGCCCAGAAAGTCCATCTTCAAGAGACCGATCTGTAAGAGGTCGTTCATGGCGTATTGGGTGATCACCCCTTCGCCCCTGATAGCCTTCTGAAGGGGGACATACTCGGTGAGAGGCTCGTCGGTGATCACCACCCCTGCCGCATGGGTGGAAGCGTGGCGGGCAACCCCCTCCAGGCTCTGGGCGGCTTCGATGAGTTCCTTGATATAAGATCGGGTCTCGCATAGTTCTCGCAGTTCTGGTGAGATCTTCAGAGCCTCACCGATGGTCACTCCGAAGGGGATCAGTTTGGCCACCCGGTCCACATCGCCAGGTGGGAGATCGAGGGCTCGCCCTGCATCTCGGATGGCCGCCCGGGCGGCCATGGTCCCGAAAGTGATGATTTGAGCTACATGATCCGTGCCATACTTGTGCACTACGTAGTCGATCACCTCCCCTCGACGGTCCTCAGGAAAGTCCATGTCGATATCCGGCATTGAGAGGCGACCAGGGTTCAGAAACCGTTCAAAGATGAGGTCGTGCCTCAAGGGATCCAGATCGGTGATCCCCAAAGCGTAGGAGACGATGCTGCCCGCTGCTGATCCTCGCCCTGGCCCCACCAGGATGCCCTGTTCTTTGGCGAACCGGACAATATCTGAAACGATGAGGAAATAGGTGGCGAAGCCCATCTTTTGAATGAGGGAGAGTTCGTGCCTTAGCCGTTCTTGGATCTGGGGAGTGATCTCCGAGTACCGTTTCCTGATCCCTTTTTCTGTTAGATGAGTCAGATAACTTTCGGCGGTGAAACCCTCGGGAACTTGGTAGGCTGGCAAACGAAGCCTGCCGAATTCGAAGGTCACCTCACACCGCTGGGCGATCTCGATAGTGTTTGCTAAGGCCTCAGGGACCTCGGCGAAGAGAGCAGCCATCTCCTCTGGGCTCCTCAGGTGGAAGCCGCTCCCTTCCATCCTCATCCGGTTGGGGTCGTTGATTGTGGTGTTGGTCTGGATGCAAAGGAGAAGTTCATGGGCCTTGGCGTCCTCGGGGTTCACGTAGTGGACATCATTGGTGGCCACTAGAGGGATCGACAGTTCCTTCCCCAAGGCTACCAGCCCCTTGTTGATGGCCTCCATTTCCGGCAGGTCGTGGTCTTGGAGTTCGAGATAGAAATTCTCCTCTCCGAAGGCCTCTTTGTAGTATAGAGCAGCCTCGCGGGCCATCTCCATGTTCCCCCGGGAGATGAGCCGCGGTATCTCTCCTGAGCCACAGGCCGAGAGGGCGATCAACCCTTCGGCGTATCGGGCCAAGAGTTCTTTGTCCACGCGAGGTTTGTAATAAAACCCTTCCAGATGGGCTTTGGTGACTAAGGTGGTAAGGTTCTTGTACCCCTTTTCGTTCTCCGCCAAAAGGATGAGATGATAGGGTTTGGCCTCTGCCTTGCCCCTTCGTCCCTTCAGGGAGCCCAAAGCGACGTAGATCTCGCAGCCCAAGATGGGCTTTACGCCTTGGGCCTGTGCCGCCTCGTAGAAGGGGAGGATAGCGTACATGGCACCATGGTCGGTGAGGGCTAAGGCTCTCATCCCCATTGCCTTAGCCCGAGAAACCAGACCATCGACCCGGGCTAGGCCATCGAGGAGCGAATATTCGCTATGAACATGGAGGTGTACGAACTCTGGCAAACTGAAACTCCGTACCGAGGAATTAGAACCATTATAGCACTAAACCCCTCAGAGGTGAATAGGAACCCCTCTGGATCCCTCAACTTTTAAGGTTTATGAAGATGACTCGCCAGTGGGCTGGAACTGGCAATATCACCAGGTTAAAGGTCGTTTTTGACAGGCTGCTCTTCATGGGATATGCTTCTTTAGGAGGGAAGTTTGCCTGAACTGCCAGAGGTAGAGACCATCCGGCGCGACTTGGAGCCCCTGGTCTTGGGGGCTACCATCGTGGGGGTGGAGATCTACTGGCCGGGGAGTATCGCCCGGCCCTCGGCCCCAGAGTTCGAAGATCTCATCACTGGGCGGACGATCTTGCATTTGGGTCGCCGAGGGAAGTATCTCATCTTCGCCCTCTCAGGGGGTTGGAACCTCATCGTCCACTTGGCTATGACGGGCCGACTTCTGCTCAATCAAGTGGAGAGGGATAAGCATACCCGCGCCGTCTTTCACTTGGAAGATGGGCACAACCTTCTCTTTGTGAATATGCGGAAGTTCGGACGCTTGTATCTAGTAAAGGACGCACAGGAGGTGGTGGGACGGCTGGGCCCTGAACCTCTGGAGGCCGAGTTCACCCCCCAAAGGTTGGCCCACCTCCTGGCTAACCGCCGCGGAGCGCTTAAGCCTCTCCTCTTGAATCAGCGGTTTCTCGCCGGCCTGGGGAACATCTATGCTGATGAAGCGCTCTTCGTGGCCGGGCTCCACCCCCAGCGTCGAGCCGATACCCTAAGCCCTGAGGAGGTAGGGCGGTTATGTGGGGCCATTCGGCTGGTTCTGAAGGAGGGGCTCAAGGACGGAGGCACAACTCTGGAGGCTTACCGGAGACCGAATGAGGAGAAGGGAAGACATCAGGAGAGGCTCCAGGTTTTCCAGCGGACTGGCAGCCCTTGCCCTCGCTGCGGGGCTACCATCGAACGGATAGTTCTCGCTGGCCGAGGTACCTACTTTTGTCCCCGCTGCCAGAGGTGACATCTTCTCACCGGCAGCGATTTGTTGTATAATCGTTCTATTGGAGGAGAGATGGCGGAACGGAAAGTGCGGATCCTCATCGCCAAGCCGGGCTTGGATGGCCACGACCGAGGGGCTAAGGTGGTGGCTCGAGCCCTCCGTGACGCGGGTTTGGAGGTGATCTATACCGGGTTGAGGCAGACACCAGAGATGATCGCCGAAACGGCGTTGCAAGAGGATGTGGATCTGGTGGGCTTAAGCATCCTTTCGGGGGCCCATATGACCCTCTTCCCCCGCATATTGAAACTTCTCCAGGAGAAGGGTTTGGGCGACATCCCCGTCTTGGCCGGTGGCATCATCCCCGATGAGGATATCCCAGTCCTTAGAGAGATGGGTATCGCCGGCGTCTTCGGGCCCGGTACCTCCACCCAGGAGATAGCGGAGTTCATCAACCAGACACTCAAGAGGGCCTAACCTTGGAGATAGTGGAGCGGCTTCTGGCTGGAGATCGAAGGGCCGCGGCTCGCCTGATGAGCCTAGTAGAGAACGATACTTCTCAAGCCCCAAGGCTGATGGCCGCCCTCTGCCCCCATACCGGGCATGCCCACATCGTAGGGGTGACCGGCTCCCCGGGGACAGGCAAGAGCACTCTAGTCAGCGAGTTGACGAAAAAGATCAGGGCTCAGGGGGAGAAGGTGGGGATCGTAGCCGTGGACCCCACGAGCCCCTTCAGCGGCGGCGCTCTTCTGGGGGACCGCATCCGGATGCAGGAGTTGAGCACCGACGAGGGGGTATTCATCCGGAGCATGGCCACCCGGGGTAGTCTGGGCGGCTTGGCCCGAGCCACAGGCGATGTGGTGAAGGTTCTCGACGCTTTAGGCCAAGACCTGATCTTCATAGAGACCGTAGGGGCAGGCCAGTCGGAGGTGGAGATCGCACGAGCGGCCCATACCGTTGTCGTGGTAGTGGCCCCTGGTCTAGGAGATGAGATCCAGGCTATCAAGGCCGGGCTCTTTGAGATCGCTGATCTCTTCGTGGTGAACAAGGCCGACCGGGAAGGGGCGGAAGGAGCCGTGGCCACTCTAAACTATCTCCTGGATATGAACCAGGCTGAAGGTGAGCGGTGGAGGCCCCCCATCCTCAAGACGGTAGCCATCCGCGGCCAGGGGGTGGAGGCTGTAGTCGATGCTCTCGAAGAGCACCGGGGGTATCTCAAGAAGAGCGGCCAATTAGAGTTGAGGAACCGAGAGCGGAGCGAGGAGGAGGTGAAGCGAATCATAGAAGAGGCGCTCTGGGGACGGTTGCTCTCTCGTTTGAAGGAAGGGGAGTGGGAGAGGATGATGCTCCGGATCGCCGATCGGGAACTCGACCCCTACGCCGCGGCGGAAAAACTATTGGAGTCTTGGGGTGATCTCGGGAAAGAGGGTTAGGCTCCGGGCCATCGAGAGAGGCGATATCCCCACCTTTCTCAAGTGGCTTGATGATCCCCAGGTGCAACGGTACCTGGGTCGAACCCCCTTCCCTCTCTCCTTGGCCGAGGAGGAAAGATGGTTCGAGAGACAACTGAATGACGAGAAGAGTCGCATCTTCGCCATCGAGACGGAGAAAGGGGTGCATATCGGCAACATCGGCCTACACGAGATAGACTACAAAGATGGCAAGGCTACCCTAGGGATCATGATCGGCGAGAAGGGGTATTGGGGGCAAGGCTACGGCTCTGATGCTATCAAGGCGCTCCTCCGTTTCGCCTTCGAGGAACTCAATCTCCATCGCCTCTACTTAAGCGTTTTCGACTTCAACAAGCGGGCCATCCGCTGTTATGAGAAATGCGGCTTCCGACAGGAGGGGATCGTTCGGGAATCCGTCTTCCGCCACGGGAGATACCAAAACGAGATTTTGATGGGCATCCTGCGCCACGAGTTCGAAGGAGATAGAGATGATCCACCTGACGACTGAGGCAGAGCAGATGTACGGAGAGTTAGCCATCTTCTCTGGTACCGCCAACCCCGAGTTGGCTCGAGAGATAGCCGACCACTTGGGGGGCCCTCTACGGGAGGCGGACGTTTTTCAATTCCCCAACGAGAACATCTTCGTGCGACTCCATGACAGCGTTCGCTCCCAAGATGTTTTCCTCATCCAGCCCACCTGTGCGCCAGTGAACGATAATATTATGGAACTCTTGATCTTTATCGATTGTCTGAGGCGGGATTCAGCGGGGCGGATCACAGCGGTGGTACCCTACTACGCCTACGGCCGCACCGATAAGAAGGACCAACCGCGGGTGCCCATCACCGCGCGGCTGATAGCCGATATGATCACCGTGGCTGGAGCCGATCGCTTCTTGACCATCGACCTCCACGCCGGCCAGATCCAAGGGTTCTTCACCATACCGGTGGACGATATCACCGCCTTCCACATGTTGAGCGATTATTTCGTGGAGAAGGCGGTGCCCAACTCTGTAGTGGTGGCTCCAGACATCGGCGCTTCCAAGAAGGTTCGCAACTTCGCCGAGAAGTTGGAACAGCCCTTGGCTATCGTGGAGAAACGGCGTATCAGCCTGCCCGACGGCTCCAAGACGGGGGTCTTCAACCTCATGGGCGACGTGAGGGGGAAGAACGCCATCATCTTCGACGACGAGATAGATACGGCAGCGACTCTAGAGGATGCGGTGAATCTTTTGAGGGAGGAAGGTGCGGAGGATATCTACGCCTGCGTCACCCATGCCGTCCTCTCCGACCCGGCCACAGACCGGTTGAAGAAGATGAACCTGAAGGAACTGGTGATCACCAATACCGCCCCTGTGCCCCCTCAGAAGAGGCTAGATAACATGACCATCCTCTCCGTGGGTCCCCTCCTAGGGGAGGTGATAAGGCGGATCCACCTAGGCATCTCCGTAGGGGAGATGTTCGGCGAGTAGGGGCTCTTGCGTTTCCGCCATTTTTTGCATCTCCAAGGGCAGAGCGCGCTTTCCTCTTTTCACCCCTTGGTAACAACCCTCTCTTAGCGTGAGGGTTGCTGTTTGTGGTATAATAGATAATCGGTGCATCGATGTTTAAAGGTATCTTGACCAAAGTCGTTGGCGACCCCAACGAGCGAGAACTGAAGAGACTTGAGCCTATCGTCGACGAGATCAACGCCTTAGAGTCGAAATTCGAGAGGCTCACTGACGAGGAACTCCGGGATAAGACCACCGAGTTCAAAGGTCGTCTCTACGCCGGCGAGACGATGGACGAACTCCTCCCCGAGGCTTTCGCCGCCGTGCGTGAGGCCTCCAAGCGAACCATAGGCTTGCGCCATTTCGACGTGCAACTGATGGGAGGCGTAGTCCTTCACCAGGGAAAGGTGGCGGAGATGAAGACCGGCGAGGGGAAGACCCTCGCCGCTACTTTAGCCCTCTATCTCAACGCCCTGGAGGGAAAGGGAGCCCATCTAGTCACCGTCAACGACTATTTGGCCAAGCGGGATACCCAGTGGATGGGGCCCATCTACCATGTGTTGGGGCTGTCGGTGGGTTGTATCCAATCTTTGGCCGCCGATCCCGAACGCTCATCTTTCCTCTTCGATCCCGACTATCCGGCTACCGATGAACGCTTCCTCAACCTCCGCCCCGTCTCCCGTCGGGAAGCGTATGCCGCGGACATAACCTACGGCACCAATAACGAGTTCGGCTTCGACTACCTGCGGGACAACATGGTCTGGGACCTCTCCCAATGCGTCCAACGAGGGCACCATTACGCTATCGTAGATGAGGTGGACTACATCCTCATCGATGAGGCCCGTACTCCTCTCATCATATCCGGCCCCGCCGAGGAGTCGAGCGAGAATTATGTTCGGTTCGCCAGGTTGGTCCCCAGGCTTCGCCCTGAAGAAGATCACACCGTCGATGAAAAGACCAGGATCGTCACCCTTACCGAAGATGGGATCTCCAAGATAGAGAGTTGGCTGGGCATCGACAACCTCTACTCCCCGGAGCATTACGAGTTGACCCCCTACCTGGATCAAGCCCTGCGGGCCCACACCCTCTTCAAGCGCGACCGGAACTACATCGTCAAGGATGGGCAGGTGATCATCGTCGATGAGTTCACCGGTCGGCTGATGTATGGGCGGCGATACTCTGAGGGGCTCCATCAAGCCATCGAGGCCAAAGAAGGGGTGGCGATACAGCGGGAGTCCCTGACACTGGCCACCATAACCTTCCAGAACTATTTCCGCATGTACGAGAAGCTAGCGGGCATGACCGGTACCGCTGCCACCGAGGCTGAGGAGTTGGACAAGATCTATGGCCTCGATGTGATGCTCATCCCTACCCACAAGCCGATGATCCGCCTCGACCAGCCAGATTTGGTCTACAAGACCGAAAGGGCTAAGTTCCGCGCCGTGGCGAAGGAGATCGAGGAACTGCATAAGAAAGGACAGCCGGTCTTGGTGGGGACTATATTCATCGAGAAATCGGAAGCGCTCTCCGAGATGCTGAAGCGGAAGGGGATACCCCACCAGGTGCTCAACGCCAAGCACCATGAGAAAGAGGGCCATATCATCGCCCAAGCCGGCCGTTCAGGAGCGGTCACCATCGCTACCAATATGGCAGGTCGGGGCGTGGACATCCTCTTGGGAGGAAACCCCGAGGAGTTGGCCCGGGATATGCTCCGCAAGCGGGGTGTGGAACTCACCGAGATAACGGAAGCGCAATGGGAGGATGCTCTGACGGAGGCCAGGGCGATCTGCGAAGAGAACAAGGAGAGGGTTCTGGCTTGGGGTGGGCTGCATCTCTTGGGCACAGAGCGGCACGAGGCGCGCCGCATAGATAACCAATTGCGGGGCCGTTCGGGCCGCCAAGGTGACCCGGGCTCCTCCCGTTTCTATGTATCCTTGGAAGATGACCTGATGCGCCGATTCGGGGGCTCTACCGTGGCTGGCCTCATGGACAGGTTGGGGGTGGAGGAGGATATCCCCATCGAGCACAATTTGGTCTCCAAGTCCATCGAGAACGCCCAAATTAAGGTCGAGGGCTATAACTTCGATATCCGCAAGCATCTCCTCGAATACGACGACGTGATAAATAAGCAAAGGCAACTCATCTACGATCAGAGGCGGAAGATCTTAAGCGAGGAGAGTCTGCGCCCCATCATCATGGATATGGTGAGCGAGGAGTTGGGCGACCTGGTGGGGGTCTATGCCGGGGGCCATCCCGAAGAGTGGGACCTTGAGGGGCTATTTAGTGCAGCGCGGGCTATCTTGCCCTTCCCCCCCAATTTTACCCCTCGCCGTTGGGAGGGGTTCTCCTCTGGGGAGATAGAGGACGACCTTCTAGGATTGGCAAAGAGATACTACGATGAGAAGGAGCGACGTCAAGGGCGCGAACTGATCTCCCGAGTGGAGCGGTTAGTGCTGTTGCGGGTGGTGGACAATCTATGGATAAGACACCTTACCGCCTTGGACGAGTTGCGGCAAGGCGTGGGGCTTCGGGCTTTCGGTCAAAGGGACCCCCTGGTGGAGTTCAAGACCGAAGCCTATGGGATGTTCCAGGCCCTCATGGCTAACATCCGGCAGGATGTAGCTCGCCTCATCTACCACGCTGAGGTGGTCCACCAGCCTGCTCCCCGCCCCATGCGGGAGGTGCGTGAAGCCGGGGGGCGGAGACCGGTGGCCACGGCCAAGGCTAAGGTGGGACGGAACGACCCTTGTCCCTGTGGTAGCGGGAAGAAGTATAAGCATTGTTGCCTCCGGCAAAAGAAGCGAAGTCAGTAACCATTTTTGTAAGGCGAGAGATAATGGGGAAACCAGTGGTCGTCTTCGCCGGCCCCTTCGGCAGCGGAAAGACGGAGACGGCCATCAATTACGCCCTCCAGTTGGCTCAGGAGGGTCATTCGGTCACCCTGGTAGACCTCGATGTGGTGACCACCTACCTTCGGCTTCGTGAGGTGGAGGAGAGGTTAAGGGAAAAGGGGTTGAAGGTGATAACCCCTAATGATTTGGGGGATATCGATCTCCCAGCCATCACCCCCCAGATCTGGGGAGCGCTAGGCGGGCAGAATGATCGAGTGGTGGTGGATATGGGGGGATCGGCCCCAGGCGCTAGGAGCATGGGACAGTTCAGTTCCCACCTGAAGAAGGTAGGTTACGCCATGAACTTGGTGGTCAACCCCTACCGTCCCTTCACCACCACCGTGGAGGGGATCGAAAAGGCGGGACGAGAGATCGCCGATTCCTCCCGTCTCCAGCTCACCGCCTTGGTGAGCAACCCCCATCTCATGGGAGAGACCACGTTAGAGGTGATAGATGAAGGCCATCTTGTAGTCCAAGAGGCCTCTGGTCGGCTGGGCTTGCCCATAGCCTTTCTCTGCGTTAGGGCCGACCTAGTTGAGGAGGTGGCAGAGCGGTGCGGCGCACCCATCCTGCCCTTGAACCGTTACCTCCTCGCTCCTTGGGAGAGGTAATCACAAAGATGTGGAGGTTGCAAAGTGGCAAGAGGAACCATACTCATCAACGAGGATCGGTGCAAAGGGTGTGAACTTTGCACCACAGTCTGTCCCTTCGACCTGGTGCATATAGCCAACCACTTCAACGCCAAAGGGTATCGCCCCTCGACTCTCCTAGACCCCGAGGGGAAGTGCACCGGCTGCACCCTTTGCGCCAGGATGTGCCCCGACGTGGCCATCATCGTCTATAGAGAAGGAGTGTAGTTCATGGCCAAGATCCTGATGAAGGGGAACGAAGCGATCGCCGAGGCGGCTATCCGGGCCGGTTGCCAGGCTTACTTCGGCTACCCCATAACCCCCCAGACGGAAATTTTGGAGTATATGTCCCGGCGGATGGTGGAGTTAGGGCGGGTCTTTCTCCAGGCGGAAAGCGAACTGGCGGCCATCAATATGGTTTACGGGACGGCCTGCGCGGGGGCTAGGGTGATGACCTCTACCTCCAGCCAGGGTTTCAGCCTGATGCAGGAAGGGATCTCCTATATCGTCTGCTCTGAAGTTCCCGCCGTGGTGATCAACGTTATGCGCGGAGGCCCAGGCCTAGGGAATATCCAACCCTCCCAGGGGGACTACTTCCAGATGACCAAGGGTGGTGGCCATGGCGATTACCATGTCATCGTCTTGGCTCCCGCCACCTTGCAGGAGGCTATCGACCTGACCATCCTGGCCTTCGATTTGGCCGATAAGTACCGCTCTGTGGTGACCATCATCGCTGACGGGATGATAGGCCAGATCATGGAGCCCGTGGAGTTGCCAGAGATAGAGTCTCCCCAGCGTCCGGAGCAGCCTTGGGCCTTGACCGGCGCCAAGGGGAGAGAGAGAAATATCATCACCTCCCTCTATCTAGGGGGGCCAAATCTGGAGGAGGTAAACCTGCGGCTGCAGGAGACCCTGGAGGAGATAAAGGCTAACGAGGTTAGGTACGCAGAGTATATGCTGGAGGGGGCTGAGATCGTCGTCGTGGCCTATGGCACAGCGGGCCGTATCGCCCAAACGGCCGTCAAGGAAGCCAGGGAGGAAGGGATCCCGGCCGGCCTCTTCCGCCCCATCACCATGTTCCCCTTCCCTTACGGGCGGCTGGATGAGGTGGCCGAGAGCGTGGAGCATCTCTTGGTCTTCGAACTCAGCGCCGGCCAGATGCTGGAAGATGTGCGCCTCGCCACTCGCGACCGGTTACCCATCCATTTCTATGGGAAGATGGGAGGCGTGGTCCCCTCGCCGGCGGAGGTCCTGGTCGAGATAGAGAAGATAGCGAGCCCCCAACAAGGAGAGAGATAATGGAGAGAAAGGCGGTGTTTGCTGAGCCTGAGGCTTTAACCGATGCCCTTACCCACTACTGCCCCGGTTGCACCCACGGCATCGTCCACCGCCTCATCGCGGAGGTGATCGACGAGTTGGGAATTCGGGAGATCACCATCGGCATCGCCCCTGTGGGTTGTGCGGTCTTGGCCTATAACTACTTCAATCTGGACTTCGCGGAGGCGGCTCACGGCCGGGCCCCGGCCATGGCTACCGGTCTGAAGCGGGTCCAGCCCGACAAGGTGGTCTTCACTTATCAAGGGGATGGAGACCTGGCCGCCATAGGCACCGCCGAGATCGTCCACGCCGCCAGCAGAGGGGAGAATATCACCGCCATCTTCATCAATAACGCCATCTACGGCATGACAGGAGGCCAGATGGCTCCCACCACCTTGCCTGGCCAAGTTACCACCTCTACCCCCTTCGGCCGGGATGTGAAACTAGCCGGCTACCCTCTTCGGGTGGCGGAACTCATCGCCACTACCAGCGGGGCGGCCTATGTGGTGAGGCGGATGGTCACGAAACCGGCCACCATCGCTAGCGCCAAGAAGGCTATAAAGTTGGCTTTCCAGGCGCAGAGGGCAGAGTTGGGGTTTTCTTTGGTGGAGATCCTCTCCTCCTGCCCCACCAATTGGGGGCTCAGCCCTCTGGAGGCCCTAGAGTGGGTGGAGGAGAGCATGGCGGCCTACTACCCTTTGGGAGACTACAAGGTGATAGATGAGGTGAAAAGCCTTAAATGAGGGGAGCGAATCATGCATGAGCAGATCATCATCTCCGGCTTCGGTGGCCAAGGAGCCCTTTTCGCTGGCCAGGTGCTCACCTACGCGGGCCTCAAAGAGGGGCGGAATGTGACTTGGCTTCCCTCTTATGGCCCCGAGATACGAGGGGGCACCGCCCGCTGTACCGTGACCCTCTCCGATGAACCGATAGGCTCGCCCATCACCGATAGCCCTACCATCGTTATCGCCATGAACCCCCCTTCCCTGGAGATGTTTGAGCCCCGGTTGAAGCCTGGGGGTTTCCTCTTCGTTAATAGTTCCATAGTGAGCACCGATTCCACTCGGAAGGATATCACCACCATCCGGGTGCCGGCCAACGATATCGCCGAGGAGTTGGGAAACGAGCGGATGGCCAACATGGTCCTTTTGGGAGCCGTGATAAGGGCCACGGGGGTCATCTCCACAAAGTCGGCTATAGCCGCTCTAGAGGAGAACCTACCGGAGAGGAGACGCCATCTTTTACCCTTGAATGAGAAAGCCCTACGGCGGGGGGCGGAGGTGGTGGAGAAGGTATAGGCGGATGCTTTTCGGCCAAGTGCGACTGGAGATCGTCTCCGACGGAACCTTCTGGCTTGACGGTGGGGCCCATTTCGGGGTGGTGCCCCGCCTCCTTTGGGAACAGATCATCGCTCCCGATGATCAAAACCGCGTCCCCATGGCCCTCAACTGTCTCCTCATAGAGTCCCAAGGAAAGAAGATCCTGGTGGATAGCGGGGTGGGGGATAAAGTCTCGGCCAAGCGGAGGGAGATCCTGAACCTGAAGCGCCAGAAGGGTCTAGAGGAAAACCTCAAAGGTAAGGGGGTGGAGCCCAAAGAGGTAGCGGTAGTCATAAACACCCATCTTCACGCCGATCACTGTGGGGGGAACACCATAGTGAAGACGGGGAGAGCGATCCCTACCTTCCCTCAAGCCGACTACTGGGTGCAGGAGGAGGAATGGGAGGCCGCACAACACCCCAATGAGCGGACGCGAGCCGCTTACCTTCCAGAGAACTTTGACCCCCTTCAGGAGAGAGGAAACCTACGCCTTGTTAGGGGGGATACCTCTATCACCTCCGAGGTGCGCTCTATCGTCACCCCAGGCCACACCAGATACCACCAATCGGTCGTGATCGAATCCGGGGGGAAGAAGGCTCTCTATCTAGGGGATCTCGCGCCCTGGGCGGTGAATATCGAAAGGTTGGCCTGGGTTCCTGCGGCTGATGTCGAGCCTCTGCTCAACATTGAGACCAAGCGGCGGATACGAGAGTGGGTGTTAGAGGAGGAGGTACTCCTCATCTTTGAACACGACCCCCATATAAGGGCCGGTTACCTACGCCGGGTGGAGAACCAATTTAGAGTAGAGGCGGTGGAGATGTAAAGGCTCTGGGATTTCCCAGAGCCTTTTGTCAGTTCAGGTACCCCTTCAAGAGACGGCTGCGGCTGGGATGACGGAGGCGACGCAGGGCTTCGGCTTGGATCTGCCGTACCCGTTCTCGAGTGAGACCGATCTTCCGCCCCACCTCCTCCAGAGTGTAACTCCGGCCACCGTCCAACCCGAAACGTAAGCGAATGACCTCCGCCTCCCGAGGGGTGAGGGAGGCTAGAGCCTCCTCCAACTGCTCTCCCAAAAGGGATTGGGAGGCCTCCACTGCAGGGGGAGGGGTAACCCCATCCTCTATGAACTCAGCAAGGCTGCTGACCTCCTCCTCGCCCACGGGGATATCGAGGGAGACGGGCTCGGCGGCCACTCGAGTCAGGTCCGCTACCTTCTCCGGGCTTATATCCATCTCCTCCGCCAGTTCTTCCTCATTGGGCTCGCGCCCCAGTTCCTTGCTCAAGCGGCGAGAGGCGCGATTGAGCCTGCTGAGCTCCTCCACCACATGGGCCGGGAGGCGGATGGTTCGCCCTTGATAAGCCACCGCCCTGCTGACCGCCTGGCGGATCCACCAGATGGCGTAGGTGCTGAAACGATACCCCCGCTCCGGATCGAACCTCTCTATAGCCCGCATCAGCCCCAGGTTCCCCTCCTGAATGAGGTCGGCGAAGGGTACCCCCCGTCCCAGATACTTACGGGCCACGCTCACTACCAGACGGGAGTTGGCCCTAACGAACCGCTCCCGGGCCTTATGCCCCTCCTCCATCTCCTTGAGTAACCTTTGCCTGGTCTCGTGATCGGGTATCCCCTTCTTGAGTTGCTCTTCTGCGGCCCTCCCCCTCTGGCAGCGTCGGGCTAACCCTAACTCCTCCTCCGGAGTGAGGAGGGGGGTCTTTCCCACCTCCTTTAGGTAAAGGGCCACCACATTATCTGTATCCCTCTTATCTTCTTCCCGCTCTTCCATCGTAGTCAGACCTCGACATCGATACTTTTAAATAGATAAAACTGATGCCCAACAAAACTTATAGATGTGCCTGATCGAAGCCAGGGAGGAACCTCTCCAACCGCTCCTTATCTAACCTGAAGTAAACGTATACGCCTTCTTTCCTTGGGGAGAGAAGCCCCGCGTTCTCCAAAACCCTATAATGGTGCGACATGGCGGGTTTGCTCAACTCGAACGCCTTCTCGAACTCTACACACCCCAACTCGTTGCAGTTGAGGAGCATCCGTACCATCTGGTATCGAGTAGGGTCAGAGAGAGCCTTGAATATCCTGATCGCTTCGGCAGAGAACTCAGATGACGCTTTTTCTTCCATAGATAATTCTAAAATTTTGGAACTATCTAAATTATAATATCGAAGAAGGCACCTGTCAACCCTACAGATGCCAAATTAGAGCCTAATGCTACGCCATATTTACAAATACCATTCTTTTTCTCGTCTTGTCGCTTATGAACTCTCCTTTTGGCTCCTTATCTGACAGTATGTACTTCTGCCAGGTCTCATGGGCCTGGGCCTTGCCCAAAAGCACCAGGGCGATATACCGAGGCCGCTGGGGAGGCACGAGGAGCCTCATCCCCGCCTCCCCGGGGGTCCTTTGGCCTTTGCGCTGATTGCAGGGCACGCAGGCGGTGACCACATTCTTCCAGTCGGTCTCGCCTCCGCGGGAACGGGACACCACATGGTCTACGGTCAATCGGCTCTTGACGGGCTGAGCGCCACAGTACTGGCAGGTATAATGGTCCCGGGCCAGGATCGTCCGCCGCGTCAGGGGCAGGAAGAGACGGCGGGGGACGCGCACGTAGTAGACGAGCCTAATCACCAAGGGCACATCGAGGGTGAGGTATTGGGACCGCATTTGGGCCTCTGTAGCCTCTATCACTTCGGCTTTCTCCTTGAGAAGGAGGACGATAGCCCGTCGCACGGTGACGATGTTGAGCGGTTCAAAAGTAGCATTAAGCACCAGGACATGCCCCATTGACCTTGACCTCCTGTGAAGAACTCGGGGGCCAGGATTCGAACCTGGGTTAGGGGATCCAAAATCCCCTGTCCTACCACTAGACGACCCCCGATTATTTGGCAGGGGAGGCAGGATTCGAACCCGCAACCTACGGTTTTGGAGACCGTTGCTCTGCCTGCTTGAGCTACTCCCCTCTATCAAAAAGGCGTCCTTAACGCCTCTCCGACTTCGGCCCAATAGTATCATATTTGGGCTCTCTTTGTCAAGGTCTTGACAACCCGAACGTTTGTTCGTATAATAGTAGGGGTGTCATGGATACCATAGAGAAGGTGCAGACCCTGGGCGAGGCCGCGCGATACGACCTATGCGGCGCTTGTGGAGAGAGCCATCGGGTGAAGGACGATATGGGCCGTTGGATCTATCCCGCTGCCTTGCCCGACGGCAAGACGGTGAAACTCCTCAAGATCCTCCTCACCAACGCCTGCGATAACAACTGTCTCTACTGTCTCAACCGCAAAGATCGCGACTTCCCACGGACGAGCTTCAAACCCGAAGAACTAGCCCACCTTTTCGACCAGTTATACCGCGCTGAGATGGTGCAAGGGCTGTTTTTGAGTTCCGCCGTGCGCGGGGGCCCGGATCACACCATGGAACAGATGATAGCCACGGCGGAGATATTGCGCCACAACTACCTCTATAGGGGCTACATCCATCTGAAAATACTGCCGGGGGCCAGTTGGGGTTGCGTGGAGCGAGCCACGCAGGTGGCTGATCGGGTCTCTGTTAACCTAGAGGCTCCGGGCCAAAAATGGCTGGAGCGACTAGCACCAGACAAGGAGTTAGACGATCTCTTGGCCCCCCTGCGGTGGGTGAGGCGGCTCTTAGAGGAAGGTGGTGAAAGGCGGGTGCGAAGGGCGGGGCAGACGACCCAGTTCGTGGTGGGGGCCGCAGGGGAGCCGGACAAGGAGATCTTACAAACTACGGAGAGTCTCTATCGGGAACTGAAGTTGGCCCGCGTATATTTCAGCGCCTTCCAGCCTTTGGAGGAGACCCCCTTAGAGGATCGGCCCGCCACCCCCCTGCTCCGGGAGCACCGCCTCTACCAGACCGATTTCTTGTTCCGGAAGTACGATTTCACCTTCGAAGAGTTGATCTTCGACCAGGAGGGGAACCTACCCCTGGGGGCGGACCCCAAGATGATCTGGGCTCTCCATCACCCCCAGTTCTTCCCCGTGGAGGTGAACAGGGCTACGAGGGAAGAACTGTTGCGGGTGCCGGGCATCGGTCCCAGATCGGCGAGGCGGATCATCAAGGGACGACGGATGGGGCGGTTGCGCACCCTGGAGGATCTCCGACGCCTAGGAGCCGTGGCCAAGCGAGCCGCTCCTTTCATCACCCTGAGCGGCAAGCGGGCCCCCTTTCAGTTAAGCCTCTGGGAGGCTCTTTCTGGGAAGACCCCCGATAAAGCCCAAGCCTTGACCGCTCTTGCCCTTCCTACATCGGAACTGGTATATTATCGTTGACCATGGCCGATTTCTACAGCGAAGAGATAGAGGTTAGGTTCGATAGAGAGCCACTTATCGAGAAGAAGCCGGGGTTGCCTTCTGCCTTCACCTGGCAGGGCCAGGAGTACGAGATCGTGGAGTTGGTTAAGGAGTGGCATGATTACCAGCCCCGAGGGAAGAGCAAGACCATGTATGAGAAGGAAAGGGGCTCCTACTGGGTGAGGAGCGCCGAAAAGAGAGGTTCCTGGGGAGTGGGGAGGGACTACTACCGAGTGCGGACCCAGGCAGGGGAGATCTTCGATATCTACTACGACCGGGCTCCCGTCAAAGGGCGGAAGGGGAGTTGGGTTTTGTATAGGAAGGTGGGAGAAGATAAGACGTAGCGTCGCACTTTATGTGCGACGTTTTCATCGGCAGGGACAAGCCCCGCCGCTACTTTCTGGTCTCTTGCCGCACGTGCCAGAGACGTTGCACGGCGGTGAGGTTGGTGAAGAGGGCCAGGACACCGAGAGCCCAGGGCATCAGTTGCAAGAGGAGCCCGGCGATGAGGGTGATGAGCCGCTCAAGGCGGGTGAAGAGCCCTACCCTACACTCGATCCCCAACCCCTCCGCCCGAGCGCGGGTGTAGGAGACCATGAGGGAGCCAGCGATGCTGAGGTAGATGAGGACGATCTCTAGTCTTGCCCCCCGCTGGGTGTACCAGTAAAGAAGGCCTAAATATAGGGCGATCTCCGCCCATCGGTCCAGGGTGGAATCGAGGAAGGCCCCGTAGGGGGTGTCTCTACCCCCTAGCCGGGCCAGGGCTCCATCGAGGGCATCGAAGAGACTGGCAGGGATGATGACCACCCCTGCGATCCGCTGGTAGCCGAAGGCCAAAAGACCAGCGGCCCCCAGGGTGGTGACCAAGCCCACGATGGTTAGTAGATCGGGAGGAACCCCCACCCTGTGGAGAGGGCGAACCAAGGCGGTGACGATCTTCTCCGTCCAACCCCGCGCCCATTTGTTTATCATACCACCACCCTCCCCTTCCTGGCTAGGAGTTCTCGATAGTAATCTAGGAGTTGTTGAGTCACCTTGACCCAGGAGTAACCCTCCGCCCGGGCTCGGCCCTTCTCACCCATCTTACGCCTCACTTCCGGCTCTTTGAGAAGGCGGATGATCGTCTGGGCCAGGGCTATCTCGTTCTCTGGCTCAACTAGGAGGCCCTCCACTTCGTTTGTAAGCACGGTGCGGTAGCCAGCGATATCGGAGGCGACGATGGCCACTCCGGAAGCCATAGCCTCCAGAAGAACCATGCCGAAAGATTCGAAGCCCGTGGAGGGGGCACAGAAAAGGTCACAACTCTTATAGTAGCGGGGTAGTTCCTCATCGGAGACATGCCCAATGAAACGGATGCCCCTAAGCCGCTTTCTTCGCGCAAAATGGACATAGGGGGCTCCGTCCTCTCTATCGTAGGCTCCCACTACTAGGAGTCGGGCTCCCGGAAACTCCTCTTTCACGTAGGGAAAAGCGCGTAGGAGATACTTAAACCCCTTCCTCTTCTCCAGACGCCCCACGAAAAGGATATTTGGCCCCTCAGCGGCGAATTTGGAGAAGGGCTCTACTTGGGCCCCAAACCGCTCCAGGTCTATGCCGTTGGGGATGACCATATACTCGCCGGGGAAATATCTGCCTATATAATCGCGCACCGCTTCTGAGACCACTATCTTGCCGTCCAATTTAGCGTAGATGGGCTTAAATATCCGCTTCCCGTATTGGTAGCCGGCAGAAGAGTCGCGATAGGCGTGGAAAGTACCCACATTCACGCTTTTCGAATGACGGAGGACCATCAAAGGCAAGGCTGGGACACCGGGCTCATGGATATGGACGATATCGAACTGTTCTTGTTGAAGGATCTTCTTCACTCGACGATAGACGCGAGGCGAGAGGGTGATGCGCGCCTTCGAGCCGCTGAAGGGGACGGAGATCACGTTACCGCTCACGCTGATGACGTGCTCCTCAAGCGCTTCCTCCCCGGAGCAGGGAGCCAAGATCTTCACCTCATGACCCAGCCTGCGGAGGTGCTTGTCCAGGTAGAAGATATGTTTGGTCACCCCACCGGGGACCGTGTAATCATAAGGAGAGACTAAGGCTATCTTCATCCCTTCCGTCCTTCTAGGAAGGAGTCGAGGGCCCGCCTGATATGTTTGCTGGGTAGGATCACCAGGCTCTTCACCATCTGCTGGCCGGCTACCGCGGCGAGTTGGCGGTGTTCCTCCCAAGATAAGAACTCGCCCTCTGCCCTGGTGGTTCTGGACTCAAGAGCCTGGCTGAAATCCTCGGCTGTCCGGCCAGGGAAAAAGGTGCGGGCTTGGCCGATCAAGGAGAGGAAATGAGCGTCGCTGCCTCCCAATTCTGGGAGGTGAAATCTCTGTTCGTTGAGGGCCATCACCCGTTCGTAACTGACCCGGCCCGCGAGGTTGGGGTTCAGGATCTCCAAACCCTCAAGCCTTATCCCCTCTCGGGGATCTCTCAATATCCGTTCGATGCTCCATCTCTGGAGGCTCAAGGTAAGCCAACTCATGGGATGGGGCACGATGCAGAACCCCCCTTGCTCATGGACCAAATCTATAGTTCGCGTCAAAGGCTGAAGCATCCGGACCGGCTCCTCCAAGTCGTAGGCCAGAAGATGTCCTTCTAAGGTGGTGATCTCCATCCCCACCAGCACCTGGAAGCGATAACCCCCTTTGGCTACCAGCTCCCTGGCTTCTAGAGAGCCGTCGATGAGGTCGTGGTCGGTGATGGCGATCAGATCCAGATCGGTCTCGTTTTCCACATAGTCAAGGATCTCATGCGTCGCGGGTAAGCCGTCACCCGCGCCGGAGTGGATATGTAGGTCAGCCTTTCCCATCAGACTCCTCTAGAGCGCCAAAGCCCGTCCCCCGGCCCAAGTCGTACCAGGACGGGCTGGCAAGTACCGGGGCAGGCTGGCATCAATGCTTCGCAGCCTGCGCTAAGCACGGGCGGGCCAGGGGGAGTAAAAGATCAGCCATTGCTCAGGGTGCTGACGGATCACCCTCTCCAGACCGGCTACTACCTTCTCCATGTTGGCGCGCACATCGCGCCCGAAGTCGCCCGTATCCTCCAATTCGAGAGGGGGGTGGATCTCAATAGTGTAGCTATTGTCTGGTTCCCTCCTGCCGAAGGTCAGAGCCAACTTGGCCCCCGTGCGCATAGCCAACTGGACGTGGCCATCGGGGAGGCGAGCCGGCGCGCCGAAGAAATCGACCATGATACCGCTCTCCGTAGTATCCCTATCCGCCGCTACCGCCACTATCTCATTGCGCTTTAGGGCTCGGAAGAGACCCAGGAGGGGGCCATCGGCCGGCAGAAGGGTGATCCCTCCCTTCTCTCGCAGGCTCACGACATATCGGAAGAGCCTCTCGGGTCTCAGATGCTCCGCGGGGGCTGTCACCCGGCAGGAGAAGAGAGAGGCCACCAGACAGATCAGGCCATCGGGGCTCCCGAAATGAGCGGTAGCCAAGACCAGCCCCTTGCCTTGAGCCAACGCCTCCTCTATATGTTCTAACCCCTTAACGGTGTGGGAGGCTCTCATCTCTTCCCGGGAGAGGTTTCGTTGGTGGAACAGTTCATAGTAGTTCTGGAGGGAATTACGGAAGAGTTGGCGGGCGGTCTCTTCGATAGTGGCCTTATCGGTCTCTTGACCCAAAACATGTCTCAGGTTCCCTTGCACTATCCCTCGGGCGCCGAAGTGGAAGCGGTAGACCAGATCCCCGATGAAAGAGAACAAGGGGTACCCCCACCGCGGCGATATGTGGGGGAAGATGGCTCCTGCGAGTCGGTAGAGTAGATAGGTGAGAAACGTTTGGTTCACTTTATCTCCACCGGCTAGAAGGCCACATGCGACGGAACATGTACCATTGATCGGGATACCGCCTGATCAGTTCTTCTTGCAGAGTCACTATCTCTTGGGAGAGCCGACGCAGGTCTTCAAATCTATCGCCGCGGGGTTGAAACTCCAAAGGTGGAAAGATCTCTCCCTTAAAGTGGCCGTCCAAGGTGCGCACTAGGTACCCGGTGATGACTTGGGCACCTGTGCGGAGCGCCAGAGCGGCCGGCCCCGAGGGCCAGGATATCATCTGGCCGAAGAACTCTACAGTTACCCCATCACCTTGTGGCAGCGGACGGTCCACCACAATCCCTACTAACTGGTTTCGCGTCAGGGCGCGAAAAAGCGGTTTCAGAGTCCGCTCCATGAAGATAAGGTGGATCCCTCGCGCTTCTCGCCAATCGCGGGCTGTGCGGTCAAGCCAGGGGGGTTTTTGCCTCTCGGCCACCACGTATAACTCGTGTCCCCGTGCTGCTAGGGCCAACCCTGCCAGATCCCAACTGCCCAAGTGACTCCCTACCAAGAGTACGCCCTTGCCCCCTTCAAGGGCACGGTCTAGATGCTCCCACCCCTCAACTCGGACACGCCTCTCCACCTCCTCATCACTTGTCCGCGGGAGCCGCACGAAGTCGACCAAGAGTTTCATATAGTTACGAAAGGAGCGCTGCGCTGTACGGTACACCTCCAGATCTGCAGCCTCGCGGCCCAGGACGTAGCGCATGTTGTCTATAGCGTTACCCCTTCCCCGACGCCAGAGGAGGAATAGTAGGTCACCTACCGGGGAGGCTATGCCATAAGCTACCTTCAAGGGCAGGCCTTGGGCCAGGAAGACGAGCCCCAGAAAGGACCCATGGGTTACTAGAAACACCCCCTTCTCAACGTAAAGGTAAAGTCTCGTCAGGAAAGGGGTCTTTAGGGCCAGGGGTATGGTGTTGTTCTTTCTATCCAGCGATGAACTCCTCCAGCTTCCTTCGCGCTTCGTCATCGGTGAACTGCACGGGAGGCGCCTTCATGAAATAGGCTGAGGGAGCGACGAGAGTACCCCCTAAGCCTCGGTCGAGCCCCAGTTTGCAGCAACGTATGGCGTCGATCACCACTCCCGCGGAGTTAGGAGAGTCCCAAACTTCCAATTTCAATTCTATGTTCAAAGGCACATCGCCGAAACTTCGTCCCTCTAAGCGGATATGGGCCCACTTACGGTCTTCTAGCCAGGGGACATAGTCGGAGGGGCCGATATGGACGTTTTTCTCCCCGATGTCGTAATCCAGTTGGCTGGTCAGGGCGTTGGTCTTGGAGATCTTCTTCGACTCCAAGCGGGCCCTTTCCAACATGTTGTAGAAATCCATATTTCCACCTACGTTCAGTTGGCTAGTCCGTTCCAGTCTCACCCCCCGCTCACGGAAGAGCCGAGCGAGGACCCGATGGACGATAGTGGCTCCCACCTGGGATTTGATATCGTCCCCGACGAGGGGCAGGTTTCTCTTCTCAAAACGCTCTTGCCAATACCTCTCTCGAGCGATGAAGACAGGGACACAGTTGACGAAGCCGCAGCCCACCTCCAGGATCTGCTCCACATACCACTTGGTAGCCATCTCGCTGCCCACGGGCAGAAAATTAACCACGACATCCGTTTCCGTCTCCTTGAGGATCTGAACGATATTGGAGGTGGGGCCAGGAGCCTTGGTGATCACTTGTCTAAGGTACTTGCCTAGCCCATCGTGAGTCATCCCCCGGGAGACAGAGACATCCATAGGGGGAACTTCGGCGAACTTGTAGGTATTATTGGGCAGAGTGAAGATCGCTTCAGAGAGATCCTTGCCCACTTTTTTGGAGTCGATGTCGAAGGCAGCGGCGAACTCGATATCGCTTATATGGTAACCTCCCAAAGTAACATGCATGAGCCCGGGGACGAAGTCGTGCTCCTGCACCTGACGATAGAAATGCACCCCCTGAACTAGGGCAGAGGCGCAGTTTCCTACCCCGATGATAGCCACCCTAACCTTGTCCAACTTCCCTTGGCCTCCTTCTCTTATTTTGACAACTTATACTATAGCAAAAGGGTAGAGGTGTCAAGGTGGCGCTTGACCACGGGGGTACCAATTTCCTATTGCCAAAGGAGACGCAGGGGGTTACACTAGGTTTTGGGGTTTTATAACGTTTCATATGGTTTCTTAAAGGAGGTGAGCGGATGACCCTTCTCACGGCGAAGGAAGCGGCCCAATATCTGCATGTCAGCCTATTCACCCTGGGCAGGATCGAGAGGGAAGGGTTGTTGGTCCCCTTTCGCACCCCCGGAGGGCATAGGCGTTATAGCCTAGAGATGCTGAACGAATATCTGGAGAAGAGTAGAGTTCGTCTTCCAGGGCGCGAGAAGAGGATATTGGTGGTCGAGGAGGGAAAAGAGATGGTCGACCTTCTGACCCGTGCCTTCCGCACCTATCGGTTCTCTACCGCGAGTGATGCCCTGGGGGTAGGGATGAAATTGGCTGAGTTCGAACCGCATCTGGTGGTGGTCAACACTAGGATGTCAGAACTCGATGGGTTAGATCTGTGCCGGCGACTCAAGAGAGAAAGGGAAGAGGTCAAGGTTCTGGCTTTCGAAGCTCCTGGGGAAGGGGAGGTGCATCCCTCCAACCTCGATGGGCTATGGAGAGGATCGAGGATCTTCTTGCAGAGCGATCTTCAGGAGGGTCTTCAAATGTTTAAGTCCCAAGAGAAGTGGATCGATGAAGAGGGTCAAAGCGAAAGGTGGGAAACCTAGAGTCGACAGGGCTTTGAAAGTGGAGGTCCACATGGAGGAATATCTCTTTGGTCTCCCACCATCCTAGATGATGAACTCCTTCTCCTGGGGGTGGTACTCAGGTCTATAAATATTACACAGCCCCCGTACTAATTTCCTATTGCCAAGGGAGAGGGGTCAGTTTAGACTGGATTTGAGATATTCTTTATATTTCAAGCTTTTGCATATCGAGGGGGAAGGATGAGACGACCGTTGATCGGCACTATGACGCGTTGGGACCGGCTAAGGTGGATGGCGACCTTGGGCACGACTCTATTGGTCGCGGGTTGGGAAATCGCGCGAGCAGTTTTGGTGGTCCCCGGCACGTGGGTGAACAGTGCAGCGACGGTTGGGTTGGCTTTTCTGGTAGCTAACCTCGCATCCGTTTCCGTGGCCGGCCTAGTCGGCCGCCTCCAGGCGCACATCGAGAGTCAGAATCGCGAACTCGCTACTCTCAACGCATTGATAAAGGGCATCAGTGGATCTCCGAATCTTGACGCGGCCCTAAGGTGCGTATTGAACGAAGCCTTGAAAGCGACAGCGAGCGAGGTGGGTCTCGTCTGGCTGCGAGGGGAGGGCTCAGCTGTAGTCTCCACTGGGCTCACAGAACGGTTCGTTCAGGACCTCGTCGACGGCGGCAGTTTGAA